>JAEHJW020000698.1_pt1 | contig 16208 bp, 27 predicted proteins | sample 9271431 | NCBI WGS metagenome assembly JAEHJW02
GGGGGCTACCAACACCCACCCCCCACATTCGACAATTGACGACATTACAATTAATATACAATATTTAACTTTAACGTAAATAATTACAATCTATTCTTTAATATTAATGTTAAGAATGGATTATGAACAATGCACAATGTATATTTAACGTTAAATCTAAATAATGACATTAATCGGCAATAATCTTAGTGGAGGGTGGGTTAATCGAAACTTAGGTTTATTTGTTGGCTAAAATTGAATAACCACCGATATATTGGGCTACAGCATTATTAGAATAAGCCCATAGACCATCGTCGAACGGAATCCCATTCCCAAAATATAGGTCCTCGTGAACTGAACTATTAGCCGGAACTGTAGGACCTGAGAGTTGAATTCCATGGCCGAGGCCGCCGTAAATACCATATATAACTGGCGAGGCCGTCGTATTTTTAAAATCAACGTGAACTTCTTTTAATAGTTTCGTTGAATCCCCCGCCGTCATTACAGTTTGAGTCGTGGAAAAATTTCCTGTTGAGGAAACAATCGTATCCGCTACAGGTTTATTACTAACACTGGCGAATTTGCCATAGATTTGACACGTTAGAACATCATTGGTGACATCAACCCCGGAAATATTTTCTATATTAAGTTGTATACTGTCACAAATGACGGGGGTTGGTATAGTCGCTATTAAATTGCTAAACCCTAGGTCGCTATTTGAAGCACTCCAAACGACGGGGAGATATGGATAGTACGTTTGGGTCCATAGGCCCCCTATCTCCGCAAGGGATACTGCAATTTGATAACTAGCCATTTTTCCAAGCGAAGAAGTAATTAATATAAAAAATCCGTCATATAATCCTAAAGGTAAACTTTGGAAAATATCAATTCCAATACTAGCCCCCGCCGCTACCGATATAGTTTTCATTTGAGAGGGGAGGGTCGCGAAGGGATTCGTCGATATCATAGCATTCGTAATTTGGCTATTTAGACTAGCATTCTGAATCGTTGCATTAACGGCCCCGCTTGCGATACTTACGCTCCCACTGACAGGTATACTAGCATTCGCAATCGTCACGGCGGGCATAGTCCCAATATTCAAATTGGGGGCCGTCCCAATATTCATGGTAGGGGTCCCCGCCACTGTCACACTTCCTGCTACATTCATTTGATAGCCTGACGTCTGAGCGAGGGCTATAATGGCGGGGGTAACGTCCACTTGGCTAATATCATACACAACGAACATAAGGGGTTGGGCTTGGGCATTAAGCAAGGCTTGGGGCGTCAAGGTTATTTGGTCGCCGATCTTAGCCGCATATATCCGGGTAAAATAAGGAAGGAGTATGCCCCAATCTTCATTCTTATCCGTCGAAACTTGAAAAGGAACGTCAGAATAATTCGTGATCGTAAACCCTTTAGTATTCACGGGACAAGTAAAAGTTTTGGGTTGTAAAGGAACGATTGCCAATTCCGTATTACTATAGAGTTCCGGCACGATATTACCCCCTCAAATTTCGATTAAAAGCCCGAACATTTACATTATTGGCACTAGTCACAGTAAACGTTTCAACGCCCTCACAAGGTACATAACCCCCACTACTGGCGGGAATTGTGAAGGTAGTAAGATCACTGTCAAGCTGAATAGTGCAAACAACCCCATTCGCGGAATTATCCACATACAAAGTTTTAAACCCCGATTCCGCCGCTAACGTCTTAGGCACTCCGGCGGGGGCGTGGATCTCCATTTTTTTAAAAGGAATTTCCTTAACGAAATTAGTTAAGGCGGCCTCTTGCCCTTTTAAAGCCTCCGTGAGAATGGCTAGAATTGCCTCAATTTCCATCCGCCTTAACCCCTTCCTTCCGCTCCTTCAAAAGAATAATCACGATTACGGACAACCCTAAAATTAAAGCCCCATGAATGGCGTTTCTCATTTTAAAGCCTCCAATACTTTCGCTTCGGTATCTTCAAAAGCGTTCCCAGATAACATAACAACCCCCGGGCCGACTTCATCAGGGCCGCCGACAATATAAAATTTATTAAACCCCATGTTTTTCCAATCGGCCTCCCGGGGCACTACAGGGCATTTCAATTTCAACGCTAACCGATAAGCGACGACGAGATCCCAAACCCCAAAAACTACAACGGCGGGCTTGTCCATTGGTCCCAAACCTCCCTCTAAAATGCCTTTAACATTCGTTTCAATATAATCATAATCAAGGTATCCCGTCGATAGCCCTAACTTATTGTAAGACGCCCCCGGGCAATCTGTTTGCGTGATCTGAAAATGGGGATACATATTGCCTTCATTGCCCCCGCGATCCCGGCAAAAACCCGCTAGAAACGTTATAAGGCTATTAATCATAGCGTCGGAAGGCTTGAACAAAGTAGAGTCAATTCCAAGCACTACCGAGGCTGAATTCAAGTTCCACCAATTAACCCCTAACATATACTGAGAACGATCCGCGACGGCATGGGCACCCTTAACGGTTAGAGGCCTCAAGGGAACGACGGCTCCGTCCTCCAAGATCCCGACGTCATATTCCGGATATTGCCACCCGTTAGGAAATCCCGGTTGCGGGGGATTAGCCCGCTTAGTCAATTCCTCCACCGTCTTAGCCGCCGGAAGGCCGTCCCCGAAATGATGGATCACAATATTTTTAGTTCTAGTCCGGTCCCATGGATCACTCACTAGACGCCGCCTCCTTAATAATCGTTGCCGTATTTCCTCCGCCGGAAATAAGTTTTAAACCTACGAATAAAAAAATTAACCCAAGTCCCGCAAGTAAGACCATAAGCCCTATACTTTGTGCCCCCGCCGTCCATCCTGTTCCTTGACCTTGGGCGACTCCTTGGAGGCTTTGAAGTTGGCTAGAAACGCCCACGACGGGGGTAGAACTTGCCACGGTTGAAGCGGGAAGGCTTCCGGTCGCTCCGGCGACTCCCGCCTCCCCCGCGACTTGCTTATATTGGTTTGATAGCTTAGTGTCGTAGGCTTGGACTGTTGAGTCATAGCCTAACGCCTTAACGCCCGCCTGAGTAGGCCATCCGGCATTATAGGCGACGTATTGGGTTAGAGAATAACCCGTCAAGCCTTTAGCCTTCCCCGCCGCATAAGCCGGGGCCATATGCTCCGCCGCAATTGTAGCGTTAAACGTGGGATCTTTTAATTGGCCGACCGTATACCCCGTCCCAAGCCCGCCCATCCTGTTTAATTGAAACAATCCGACGGATTCCTCCATAGGCGTCTTAGTGTAGGCGTTCGGGTCCCCGCCGCTTTCAGTTTGTTCTATGGGAAGCCAAACACTTTCAGGGATTCCGAGGGCTGAGAATATATCTGAAATTGTCGCCATATTCTAACCCCCTTAAAATTTAACGGTTTGTAAAGCCGCTCTAGTCCCCTGAACATCGTTACCCGCTACCCGGGAAATTCCTAACCCTTGGACCGCTTCCGCCGACACTCCGCCCCCGGCTTTTTCTCCCCCTACAATTAAACCATTAGACCCGGCGGCTTGGAGGGCCGCTCTGACTTGGGCGGTCGTCATATTGGAGGTATCGACATAATTTACATTAGCATTCCCCCCGAAACGATCCGCCGCCGCCGCAATGTCCACCGTAGCCCCTAAAATAGTGTGAGTTGTTGGGGGCGTGTAGGTCGTCGGATAGTTATAGCTAGGGGGTTGGGTATAGCTTGGGCCTTGAGTCGTTGCCGCCGCCCGTGAAGCATTCTGACTCGATATTAAACTGGCTATAGACGATAGACTTGCTTGAATTCCTTGGGAAATGGTTTGTTGGGTTGCTTGCTGATTGGCCGACGCTTGGTTCGCAATTCCCGCAAGCCCTTGAGTCATTCCCGCCGCTAGGGCTTGAGTATTAGCCGCCGCATCTTTAGCATTTTGGGCCTCTTGGGCCGCTAAAGTTTGAAACCCTGTCGTCATGCCATTTGCTAACGCTTGTATATTTGCCGTTTCGGCAGTCCCAAGATTAGCAAACCCCGCCGCCATATTATCCGATTGGGTTTGCTGATTGCTTGCTAACTGAGTCAAGGCCGACGTCGTGGTAGGATCTGGCCCGCTAGATCCTCCGGATATAATAGCGGGTTGGGAGGTATTAACCCCCCCGCCGCTTGTGTCCGCCGTGGAAGTCGTCGCCGTCCCCCTCTTAACCAAAACAAGAAGGATAACCAAACCCCCGGCGGCGATAGCTCCATAAGCTAATAGATGATGTTTCTTAGCGGGGGCCGCCCCCGGTTCTAATACGTCGCTCATTTATTTCCCCCCTTGGCTATCTATTGGAAAATAAACTCCGTGGGGGTTTGAAGGTTGCATAAGGTTAAGCCTTTGAACAGTAGAAAGACCCACGATAAGCGGGGCAATCGGTTTTGAAGCTACCCCGTAAACCCCATACATTGGAGGCCTTCGGATGTCCGTCCGCCATCCCTCCCGTCCCGTCGTGGTCGTTTGGGCAACGGTAACGGGAGGGAATACGCTAATGGCGGGGGCTGAATAAGTTAATCGTTGCATTGTTGACCCCCCTTATCGTGGGTAGCTTGTGGGAAGGTTCCCGTTCGAGTCCCTTCCTTGCAATCTCCCGAGTACGGTTGACGCTCCGTAAAACACGGAATTGGAAACGGATGCCGTCCCAACATAGTAATAAAGGACTAGGAATAAAGCCGTAAGTCCTGCAATCCAACCCATAATTTTCACTTAGACCCCTCCTTGTAATTTTGTGATCGTTCCGCCTATAGCGTCACTTGTGACCGTGATAACGTCGCTGACCGCCTTATAGTGAAATAAAATTAAGAATAAACCCGAGAGGGCCAAGGCCCAATAAATAACATTTTTCACGCTTGCCCCCCCTTAATGAATAAAGGCCCGATTTGCTTCCAATTCAGTAAAACCATAGACAATAGAAGGACCGCTAAGAATGTGACGACGATTTTCGAGTTAGATCCTTCCGACATATTAAGGGCGATCACGACAAGCAAGATAACCCCTAAAAAAGTTAATTCCAAGACATGACCCCCCTTATAGTGTAAGCTGACCCGTTAAGCCTTTCCACGCTCCGGACAATCGTTTTTGTTTACCCGTTAAAAGAAAAACAATGAGGATTGTTAAAAGCAAAAACCAAACGGTTCCAAATTTCTCCGGCATGCCCTAACCCCCTTATTGTCCGTCCGGGGTTTCCTTCTCAAGCTTAATTTCCGGCTCTACTTTAGGAATGACTAACCCCTCTAAGACTTCAATTCTAGCCCGCAATTCGTTCATAGCATCAGACATTTAATCCAACTCCTTCCATTAACCCATTTGATCATTCGGTATAATTGGGACAGTGATCCCCGGCACTCCGCCGTTTGGTGTAACTGGGACAACCCCCGCTTTAGGATTAGTTGCTGACGGGGGGCTAGTCCAAGCCGAGTCCGCCGCCGCTTGGGAGATTGGGGCGTCTTTCGCTTTAGCGGTTGGAGTTTTCAAGGCTGACTCCCCATAAATCAAACCCGCGAACATAGCCCCCGTCGTTTTATTGATGGCTGACGCGAAAACGGCGAGGCCCGCTAGTAATAGCGTAAAACCCAAGGCCGCATTATTCACCATTAGCCCCACCCGTGATAACAGTTTTAGCCTCCGCCGGAGTTGCTTGGACCGCTTGCGGAATAGCTTGGTTTTGCTGACTAGCTAAAATTTGGGCTGTGACTAGGGCCGCCAATTGATCTATATTGCCTCCAATTTGGTCCGCTTGGGGTTCCTGCCCCGGGTGTGAAAATTTCCATTTAGCGAGTAAATCCTTAGCCTTAATACTGACTTGTGCTAATTCGTGAATGGCTAAAGCCACCATTAGCCCCCGGGCCATCGGAATTCCCGCCATACTTGCATTTTGAACGTAAAACGCTGACCCGGCGGAAACTAAATAGACCATCAATTTTTGGAGGTATGCCGCTTCATCTTGATAGTTAAGCAAAGCGTCAATCAGGAGTAGACCCGCTAAGAGGTAAAAAACTTCCCCAAAATTACCATTAATCCATAGGACTAATCCCATAAGCGAATAGGCCCCGCCTTTAATCGCCATCTTCATTTAATTCCCTTCCCTTCATTATTTCGGGGCCACTATTTCAAGTTCTCCCGTCAAAGATCCGAGGGCTACAATCCCCCCGAAAAGAAAAACCCCGACGAATAATACATGATATAAAGCGTTTCCCGCTAACTGTTTAGGGTTTGGCGTGGAAGATAAAGCGTCCGCCGCCGCCTCCGGCCTGTACGAGTCCACACTTGGGGCCGTAGTGTCTAAAGCAGACTGTTGATCCGCGAGGTTTTGAGCATTTTGATTCGATAATAGAGTTAGAGCATTCAACCCGTTCCGCCTCCTTTCCACATTCCTTGGGGGAAAAACCCCCGTACTAATACGGGAGTTGTTCCAAGAACATAGCGACAGTCACAATCCGATTGTTCGTTCCCGCCAAGGCTCCATTATAGAGGCTTTCGGTTTGCGAGGCATTATAAGCCCCAATATTAGGGGTATTCATACCATTAGGCACTTCCGGCATAGATCCGGCGAGGAAATCCCAAACATAAACTCCTTCATCTAAATCCCCATGATAAAGTTGTCTTTGGTCAATGAGTTTCCCGGCGTGGGTCATTCCGTCCGCCCCATAATTGAGCATATCGGTTGACGGGTCTAGTTTGAATTTAAGTCCACCCACTTGGGTGGAATCGCAAAACTTACTCGCGGCGTTAGGCACGACTAAGGCTTGTAACACTTTCAAGTGTGGATAAGGCTGTCGAAGTTCTGTGATAACATAGTTTTGATTTTGCCCTATGACAGTCGTTGACTCCACCATCTTTGCGAAACTTCCAATATATGGAGTTTCTGGCCGGATTTGGGGGCTGTGAACGGATTGTCCATAACGATATTCTACGGCGGCGGTAATCGTCCCGGTAACGCTTGTAAGGGTTGCGGGGGCTACTAAATTAATAACGTTGGTGAACGGATCGGCTCCGGCGAATGCGGGGGCACAAGTTAAACGGAGGGATAAAGGAGTCGCACTTTCCCCAATAGGGACGAGTCCTGCGACGTCGTTCGCTTCAATTTGGAGAGGGATGTCCATATATCCAATCCAAGTATTAGCCCCGTCGACGAGGGGGAGAGATGAAGAAATCAAAGTATTTGCGAACGCTTTCGAGGCGTCAAGATCCAATAACCCTCTATAGGATTGTTGGAGAACTTTAAGCCAATAACCTGAGTGGGAGCGGTGATTCTGGCCTGAGAAGTCAACCCCTACATTCGAAAACATGTTATAAGGTGCCCCGGCATTTAAAGCGGCTGACCCGGTAGACAGGGCGACAGTCACAGTTAAGTTGTAGAAAACGCGAATAAAAGTTGCCCAACCCGGAAGAATTGGGGCGGTATAGGTTAGTTGTGCCCCCTGAGTATAGGCCGTCCCGTTTTGAGCGTTCATGGCCTTTTTAGCTTTGAAGGAATTCGCCAAGAAATTCATATTGGCGGCGGCCCGTTTGGCGGCTAATTCGGCGGCTTGTTCTGCGGCTGATTGTGCCATTATTAATTAATCCCCCTTTTTTTAAATAATTTGTTCATACGTTAATTCGAAAAACACTTTAGGAATAATTTGAGTTGTGGAAGGGTCCCCGGCGTTTTGGACTAGATAGTCGCCGTTCCCTAACACTTGAATGACTTCGAGAATCCCCTTTTGGCGGTATTGAACTAATGGAATAGTTCCCACGTTTTAACCCCCTTTTAATTATCTCGGGCTAGGCTATGGCTCCCGCCGCATTTAACCCGTGGCGGGGGTTTAAATTAGGCTTGCTCTGTGAATGTTGCGATGGGTTGCGTCGCGGGGACTTTTTCTCCTAAAAATTTAAAAGCATTTTTCCAGAGGGGGAGAACAAAAACCATAACCAAGCCAAGCACAAAAATAGAAACGATATATTTTCCCTTCACTTTTTTTCCCTCACTTTCTACATTATTTTTTTCTTCGTTAGATTTATTTTCCTTTGACGTAATATTTTTTGTCAAGATATTTGGAAAATATTCGGGATTACGTTGAGAAGTCCCAAAATACCAAAACCCGTGGATTTCTTCCGGGCGTTTTTTTAGTTGGTCCCCCGCCATAGAAGCGATACGTTCCCGGTCCGCTTTATTTAGGAGATCAAAAACGAAATAATGATCCGCTTGACTGAGAAAATCATGCGGTAAATAAACGGGGTTTTGAGTCGCCCCCCATAACGCTTGAAGGCGTTCGCGGCCTTGCTTATAAAATTTTTCGACATACTCCGGGATATTTTCCCCTTTCCCTAGTAGTGTGAATTCGTCAACATAAACGAGCATAGGTTCATTTAATTTGTAGAGATATTCGAAAAATCCGGCGTAATAGTGAACGTTCCGTTCTGCTTCTTGGGGGGAATAAACAATAATTGTTAAACCTTTTGCAAGGGAGGGTTTAAGGTCTTTTAATTTTTTTATCCGTTTCCCGAAACCTTGAAACGTTTTCGGTGATCCTTTGTTATCGAGAATAATTATGGGATAATAAAAATTTAGTTTTTGGGCCTCCTTCTCCATAGCTTTTAAAAGCCGTTTAACGAGGACGCTTTTCCCGCTTCCTGTTTTACCAACAACGGAAACCCGGTCCGCCGGGGAAATGTTAAACACATTTAGCCCCCGTTTTTAAGAGGTTAATTGCGAGTGTTAAAGCCTCCTGCAATAATCTATATCTCGGTTCGGGCCAATTCGCTTTTATTACTTCAATAGCTTTCTCGTTAGTCATTGGAGTCCCCCCTTTCTTCGGGCGGTAAACTTTCTAAAATTTCCATCCCTAATTCAATCCCCTTCATAGCCGCCGCCCTTAATTGTTCGTCCGTGAGGGTGGAAATGACCATAGGCGTCAAGGTTCCAAGAATGTCAAAAATCCATTCGACCCCTTTAAGGTCTGACTTGGGGAAACCGGGCAACATTCTAGAGGACATTTTTAGAGATCCGGCAATAGGCCCGATAATTTTTTTAGACTCCGGCGGGATTATCCCCGGAATTTTTTGGAGAATTTTTTCCGCTTCGTTTTGAATTAATTTTCGGGCTAATTCCATTTTCTCTAACCTCCTTAATTGTGACGCCCATTCTAGGAATGACGATCATAGCGGCTTGAACTAGATCCATATTTTCTGAGATCGTGGCGATTGTTTTAATAGCTTTTTTGTCGCCCTTGTCGGCCCGTTTGAGTAAAATTCTGGCGAATACTGCCGCTTCATTTTCATCTAATTCCCAAACGTCTGCGACGCCTAAACCATATTCAGCCCCAAGATCCAAGGCTTGAAAAAAATATTGGATTCCTTCCACGACTTGGGAAAATAATTCTTTATCTCCTAAAAAGGAAATACCTTTTTTCTTGACTAGGGCTGACGGGGCGGGGTTGGGGTTTTTCTTCGATCCGTTTAATTTTTCAGCCCAAGATTTTTTTAAACGCCCGTCGGAAAAATAAGCCTCGGGGGGGAAACTTAAAAGAGTCTCGTTTTCTTCCTCTGTGGAGGTTGGGGGGTTCCCGCCGGGGTTATTTCCGCCGGGGTTGTTCCTGCCTTGACCGCCTCCACTTTCTCCGCGAGTTCCTTCTCCAGTTTCTCCGTTTCCGCTATTGCGAACGCGAGTTCTTCTTTCATTCGCCCGCTCTCTTGCAGATCGGCTTTGAGATCCGACGACAGGGTTTTGACTTCCGCTACCGCCGACGATAGAAGGGTTAGGGCTTCCGCCAAGGATTTCAATTCTTGAGTCTTTATTGATTCCATCCCCGCCGCTATTTTCTCCGGGGTTGGGGTTGGCTCCGGGGGTTTTTCCTCCGGGGTCACTTCCGGCAGGATTCCCTCCAAGGGCTTGTCTAGCTCTAACGATGGCTCTTTCGGTTTTGGATCTAGTGGATTGTCCATTGTTTTTTTCTCCCTCCATAATTTAAAATTTCCTCCCTTGATTTTTTAGATTGCTACTATTCTTCTAGGGTTTTGACTCCTGTCAAGTTGAACGTTTGGGGCATAAGTTAAAGCCTCCGCTAGTGAATAACTACCGTCTGGATTTTTTTGTTGGGTAGTGACTTGGATAATACAACCCCCCTGAACATTACAAACTTTGGTTGACTTCATCCACCCTTGATCTTGAGAACTAGCTTTACACAGGAGGGCGAAAGTATCACCATCCCCGTAAACTTGCAAATCTGAAATATTGGCTTTGGCCCCTCTAACCTCCGAAATGTTCAAATCTTTTTCTTTCATTTTTAATCCCCCTCATAAATATATTTGTTTTCCTGTTTAAAATAATAAAATGATGTAACAAAAAAAAGGAAGGGCTAATTTTCAGCCCCCCAATAAATAATTTTTAGATGGATTAAAATTTTTTCGATTTCTTCCGGGGTAAATTCCTCCATCGTTACCCCTCCAATAAATCATAATTCATAATATCTAGGGCCGACGTTAATCGGGCATTGGATAACATTTCCTCTTCCGTTTCCGCTTCATCATAAGCCAATTCCGCCGGGAGATCCAAGACATAAGGCTTCGACCCGAAAAATTTTACTTCCATAGGATTAGCATACTTGGGCGGGAAAAATCTATTTTCCTCTTTAGCCATAAGTCGGAAGCCCTTGGGGCCTTGAGTTCGTTTAGATTTTAAGGAAAATTCTTCTTCCTTCGTGACGGGTAAAAAGTGATAACGTAATTCTCCGAATTTTTTCGGTTGGTGAAGGGCTAACGTCCGAGTAACAAAAATATTAATATCAATTTTATAAAACCCGGATTTTCTTCCCGGGTCTGTTTTTGTTGGCTTCCGATGGATAATTTTTTTATTTAAAATTTTTACGGCGGCCCGGGCGTCGAAATTTTTATCCATCCCCCGGTAACGTGGGACTTTTTCCCCCGTCTTAGAATTCTCCAATAAATAAACCCCGGGCATAAATTGAATGGCGAAATCGAAATCCTTTTGATCGAATTCCCCTAAAAGTTTTCCGAGTTTTACGGGTAATTCTTTTCGAGTTAAAATTCCATCCGTCATAATAGAAATAATATTATTTTCCGTGTCGGCTCCGATAGCCCGGGAAATGATAGCCCGACACGTTGAAGTGATCCAAGAGGCGGCAAAGGGGTTCAAAAATTTATGAGATCCAATTTGCTGAATGGTTTTTCCATAGCCTGAGTTCATTACTAACTTAATAGTTTTTTCCTTGGGTTGTTTCTTAGCCTTGGCGATCAATCGTGAGGCCGCCATTAAATCCATTTTCTTAGCGGTTGTACATAGTTTCTCCCCGGGCAATTTTACAAGTCCGTTCCCGGCTCCGTCGGTATCTTTCAGCACATAGCCTTTAATTACCTTAACACATTCCGGCCCGTAAACATCAAGGGCGGCGTCCACTTCCGGCGACATATACCAACCCTCTCCGGATGGGGGGTAAAACACGTTTCCCGATTTCGAGCGATACGGGAAGGGGTAAAAATTAATCCCCGGAGGGCATTCCCATTTGACTCTATATATCCCGATCCTGTCCGCCTTGTCCCATCCTTTGACTTCGATAAGATCCTCCGGCCTCCATTTAGGAAGGTTGGAGATTGCGAAGGGATAAGCGGAATTAATATCATTATCCCATAATTTACATTTAAACGTTCCGAGGGCCGCCGCTTCAATCCGGCCTCCGAAGAAGGCCGCCGCGAAGGGGTATTTTTTAATATTTTCATATTCAAGAATTTCCTTGTCTGATTGGAGGGCAGGAGATCCGTCCGAGTCATGCGGAAAATAATTGAGGACTTCCGCCCGGAAATTCTCCATAGCCTCCCCCGTAAATTCTGGATGCTCTTCAACCCAATTCGTCTGACGGAGGAAATTGGACGCCCTCGATCCCGGTCCATACCAAATGCGGGGGGTATGGTTTGCTTGGAGGCCTATTGGCTCAAAAGCGTCTTTGTCAGCGTCCCTAAGTTTATCCATCATTTCCACCATTAACCGCAATTCTTCACGATTATATTTTTTTATGAATTCAACAGGTTGTTTGTTAAAATCTCCCCTTAACGCTTTTCCAATTTTAATTATTTCCGGAATTTCTATTTCCCATTTTTCTAATGCTTTTTCAAACGTCGATTGAAAAAATCCTAAAATGTCCTGCAAAAAAATTGTTTTTTTATATTCATTCCCTTTAGCATCAAGCCTTCCAGAGTTTTTAGTAACCTCTAAAAATTTTCTAGGGATATATTTTATTGTGTATTCGTGGAAATTTATTTTTTCGCCTTGCAATAAAAGTTTGTAATCGTCGTCGGGAACGTCCGCTAGAATGTTTTCAAAGTCATAAGACAGGCCATAACCGACGCAAGCGTCCCCGCCTCTAATTCGGTAATCCGTCATATACTTCAAACACATTTTCGTCGTGAGTCCTTCCGGGTCGTAAAGGTCATACGGCATGGCTGAACAGGCAAAAATCATATATTTCCCGTCCCAACCCTCTCCGTCGAAGGCGACGAAACGCCCCTCCCAAGGTTTTTTTTCTTTGGCGTTCGGGCTGACATATCCCGGGCTATGGCGGTCCCCGGTTCTTGGTTTGTGACGATCCCCGGGACGAGGGGACTTGTGACGGTCCCCGGTCCGGTTGTCGATTCTCTTCGGCATGGCTTTTCCTCCCTTGGATCTTTAATGGTAGAAAATATCTCCGAATGGGTCGTCGTCACCCCCGTCAAGATAGCCCATAGCGTAGAGGTCCCAATACTCCGCTTTGATCTTATCTTGCATGGCGTCATACGCCCGGGTTCCGACAATTAACTTTGAGTATAGGGCGTCTATATCTCCGCCCATCGTTTTTAGTTTGGCTTGTACTTCCGACGCCTCACTTGCGGAAATGACTCCTAACTCTTGCCTGAGGGTAACGTTTGACATTTTAGCCTTGATATTGGCTTGGGTTTGGGCTTGATAATCATCTTGGTCAATTTTGGATTTCTCTCGTTCGGCGACGGCCTCTTTACTGTTGGCCCCCCGGCGGGCCTCTGTCTTGGTTGCGTATGGGTTATTAGCAAAAACCCGTTCCATCCGTTTCCGATAGGCGGGGGTCCATTGATCCGGCGTTTTGGCTCTAGCCATATTCTCCCCAACTCCTTAAAATCTTAAATGATCGTCAAGCCTCCTTTACTTAGAGATTGGAAAGCCCCTCGTTTAGCCGGGAGGATTGGCCTAACGAGGGGCTATTTTATGACGGGGGTTTAAACCGCCAAAGCTGATTAAGCGACGTCGATTTCAAAAACCCGGTAAGTGTTTTTAGTGTTGGGGTTTTTCTCGTTTCCGGTCCAAGTGGCGGTAATCGTCATACCTTCCGTTAGTTGTTCAAGATAGAGGGCTAAATTAGCGGTACATCCTATGCAGAATTCTTCTCCGGCTTCGTCTTTCATGGAGATACATTCTTGCATTCCGTATTGGGTTCTGATTTGAAAAAATCCTGTAATGGTTCCTTTAACTGAGTCCCCCACGTTGTCGAATTGTTTAAAATTACGGGTTTGAAGTTCTAGCTTTGCCATTTGGAAATTCCTTCTTTCACAATTTTATTTTAGTCCAACGTAACATTCCGCCGGAAGGCTTGCGGGAAAATAAAGTTTAGAGTTCCGGGAGGCCTACTCTAGATAGTCTCTTAGTGAGTTGGTCCCTCTCGAATTCGAGTTCCCCCCGTTTGATTTTTAAATGGCTCATTGGGGTGGACATATTGCCTTCATCCTCAAGGGTATTAATAGCCCGGTTGTACTGAGTAATTGAGGCGTTCAGTATATGGATTCTCTCCATAGCGTCTTTGGCTGTCACTTGGGCACTACCCCCCACTTGACGCATAAGCCTGTACACCGTCTAGGGTCTGTCACGGCGGGGCATTTTTGGCATATGAGAAGCGTTTCTCTTATCCAATCAATAGAAAGACTATACAATAGTTCGGCGTCCTCCGGATCTGATTCAGGGTCTTGGGCCATTTGTGCAAAAACGGGTTTGAATACTTCAACTTTGTTATAGGCGTTATTGCCGCAAAGGATAGGGTCCCGGGTGGCGTTCATATCTTGGCGGACTCCTTGGACTAGGGCGTCTTTGCAGGCGTGAATGTAATCATTGACCGTTCGAGAATAATGCTTGAATACGATAGGGGTTGAGGCCTCCCGGTCTAGGTCTAGGATTGCTTTGACTTTGGGGTTAATCGGATTTTCGATTCTCCTATAGAAGTGATTCGGATTCTGTTCTTGCTTCATTCTTCCCCCCGCCTTCATTTAATTTTTGATGGTCAGAGTTCACATGATCCTCGATCCATCCCACTTGGGTCTTATTCATCTTTTTACAAACATCTTTCAACAGGAATTTTGTAGATTCTTTGACTCCTACGATATGAACTAATTTTTCGTACGTTTTCACCCCCGTTTTCCCTCCCTCCTTCTTTTTTCGTTGTGGCATTCCGCCAAGTCCAACGATATAACATAACGTTACATAATAACAGTTTAAAAATGGTAGAGTTGGGGAATACTAGGGGGATTTGGCATATTTTATGAAAATTATTTTTATATATAGATTTGATATATCCCCGCTTGTCTTATGTATATAGGAATGATATACTATAGGTGGGGGATAGACCCCCCCGAAAATTGAAGGGGGTTTTAAAGTATGTATGAAGTTATTGAAAATGGTAAAGCGACTAAAGGGTTCGATAGTTGGTCAGATGCGAATAATTGGGGGTTTTTTAAACTGAATGGATTGTATGAAGTTGAAGAAGATGAACGAAATTTTTGTAAGGGGTGTCGCAATGTAAAATGGTGTCAATGTCCATCAAGTAAAGCGTATAATTGTAACTTTTAAGGTTGATTAAGGGGGGGAGGGGGGGTTAACCCCCTCCCAAAAGAAAGGGGAGTATTCCGGTGAATGAAAAATTTTTAAAGGCTATCAGTGAAGGGGTGGGGGCTATCTCGGCCGCCCAAGACTACGAGAATGATTCAGTTTATAAGAAGGACCTGACGGAATTGGTGGAGCGTATGAAGGTTTTTGAGTATGGGGCTAGAGATCACGCTAGAAGCGGCGTAGGGGTTACCCGAGACGGGGCCTATCATTCAGGGATTGCCTACGGGATTAAATTCGTGCTTGATAATTTGGAAAGGTTGCTTGCCGATGAATAAGGTTTTCACTTGGATCTTATCCATAATTTTTAGAGGAGGGAATTTTAGAATATGAAATTTAAACGAGTTGTAAGGGTCCGCCGGAGAATTCCGGCGGTCCGCCAAATTATCATTAACATTAACGGGGTTCCGGTTATGAATGTTAAGGCTGACATGGGGGTCATTCTGACTAAGATCGGATCTAAGGATTTTAGATTCTCTAATGGGGTTTTGGAAATGGATCTAAGGGGGTTACGTTATTTTGTCTAAGCCTTTTTTACATCGTGCCCCGGACGAATTAGTTTCCCGGGTTGAGGCTTGGGCCTTGACCCATGGAAAAGTCAATAGGACTGTCGCGATTAATCTTCTTATAGCGAATGCCCTTGAGGCGGACGAAAGGGCGGAAATGCGGGCAGAGATCCAAGGATTGAGGGAATTGGTTGTCAAGTTGGCGACGGTCCACGGTGAGAGGGCGGCGGAGATCCCCGGGCGTTATTTTGAAGGGGCTATGAAATTAAACGCTTCTTTGCAAGGGCGGCCCGTTTGGCCTTTCGGTCCCGAGTGTTCCCAATGTGGGAATTTGAAAAACCCCCGGGAGGCTTGCATTGGTTGTGGCGTGTATGAGAACGCCCGGGAGGCTGTCGAAAAATCGGTTGCTCCACTGTCGAACGCTGACCTCCCCCTTATCGCTAAGACCGCCCTAAACGATTATAGAAAAGATATATAGGATCGTTCGCTTTTCCTCTCCCCCACTCCGGCGGAAACGTTTGGAGAGGGGGTTATTTTTATTTTCGAGGGGGAAAATTTCGATAGGGGAAGGGAGGACTAAGCTAAAAGTCGAACGATTATATTTTTGTTATGAGTTGTTGAAGTAAAAAGTTATGTTTAGTTTTTCACATTCGACATTATTTCATTTTCTTGTCATTATTTGCATTAAATGTTAATTGTACAAAATGCATTATTCACAATCCATAATTTATATTTAATGAGAATATTTAATTTTGATTCTTTACATTAAATTTACAATATTACTTTTAATTGTTAATGTCGAATTTTGGTCGTCAATTGTCGAATGTGGGGGGTGGGTGTTGGTAGCCCCC
>JAEHJW020003191.1_pt1 | contig 16197 bp, 18 predicted proteins | sample 9271431 | NCBI WGS metagenome assembly JAEHJW02
TTCTCATCTACCGCACCGACGGGCAATACTGCGCCGACCGGAACTGCTACTCCTGCTCCATATGGGTCGGTTACTCAGGCTCTGGCTCAACCAATCGTCGGTATGGCATCGACCCCTGATGGCAAAGGTTATTGGTTGGTAGCTTCCGATGGTGGGATCTTCACCTTTGGCGATGCAGCGTTCTATGGGTCTACCGGCAACATCAAGCTAAACCAACCAATCGTCGGTATGGCCTCTACTCCTGACGGCAAAGGTTATTGGTTGGTAGCTTCCGATGGTGGAATCTTTACCTTCGGCGATGCGACTTTCTATGGGTCTGCTGCTAATAACGGGATCACCGCTACTGGGATTATTGCTTCTGCCGACGGCAAAGGTTACAGCATCGTGTCGTCCACCGGAGAGCAGTTCGCATTTGGTGATTCAACAACCGAATCACCTGCGGTGGCTAATCAGTCCCTAGTTGGCATTGCGTCTTCGGCGAGCGGCGCCTTCTACGGGGTTACCAGTTCTGGAAGCGTAGTAGTTGGGTGAAGAAGCCCATACCCAAAACCAGAAAGTGGCTTTTCGCCGCAATGGGATGGGACATGGTGGCTATTGCTGTCGATCTAATACGCAACAATTATGTGGGAGCACTGGCCGTTGGAGTCATTCTTGGACTGGTGTTCTACGTCGCCATCACAAGTAGCCGGGAAACTGTCTGAAGGATGAACAAGTGGCGAAGCTAAAGACACAGAAGTGGTCAGAGCGCAGACGGCTGCAAGTCATACTAGGGGGCTTCGTCGGTGGCCTGGTGATAGGTCTATTTGCACCACTGGTTCATCTCCATTTCGGCCATGTACCAGGAATTCAGTATGCGCCAGTGGCCATCGCAGGTGGATCTTGGTCGATTGTGGTGTACTGCAGAATACGGCAGCGCATTTCAGCGAAACGAGATACCATGCCTACTGGACATGACCCCGAATGAACCACTGGACCACAAAAACTAAAGCAGTGTGTCGTTGGCTGGGAGTGTCGAAAAACCAGGCGTTTGTCGTCTGCGTCGCCATGGGTGTAATGTACTCAGTGGTTCTAATTTTGCACCTACTGGGTGAGTACCGAAATACCTCGACACCTCTTGACTGCTTCATAATTGGGGTTGAGTTGTTTGTAGTCGTCAAGAGACTACACCAACACCGACAGAGGACATGAGGATAGTGGAGAGAATGTGGATTGCATCCGAAGGCTCTACCGCATCTTCAGCCACATAGGATACGCCGCACAATACCCTACCGCATCAACACCACCGTCGATGCAGGCACGCACGTCGCCCTCATCGCGATTTGCACAAAATGGATACTCTGATTCTGTGCTGCAAATCTCTACCTTTCTTGGACTCAATGTTTTGTGAAGAGACACCACACTAGAACAAGCAGGTAAAGCATTGCTAATGATTCCCTTTCGCTTTATTATGCGTGCTGCAAAGCATTTGACAGTTAAATGTCACGGTAGCACCACCAGTACTCCATGCAGAAATGTGGTCGGCATCCATTTCACTAAGCGGCCACAATTTGGTATTGTTTGGACTGGGACCAATGGCGCATAATGGGCAGTTTGACGTATTCCTGTCCTTGGCATCCTTCGTCTGCTTGGTGTATGCGGTTATGCGCGTGGGCTTATCGAAAACCCGAATTTGCAGCAACTTGAGATCCGTTTGTCCGCCAAGTACGTACTCAAATACGCCAGATTTGTTCGTCACATAAGGGTCACCATAAAGGGCAACCACGTCGGTATCCACACTCGTTGCGCTGTAAGACTTGTGGTGATACGTCCTATAGAGTCGTCCCCAATCCAGGCCGCACATCTCGGCTCTGGTGGTGGTAAATACGCGAGAGGCCCAGTCGAGTACGGCATCGAAATAAGACTTGACTTCCGTGATTCCGGTGTCGTGGCGGTGCAGACTCATGTAATCGTCTATCTTGTCTTCGCTTACCCATCGGAGAGCCGTTTCCCAGATCTCCTGACGATTCGGTGCGCCTTTGACAAATGTGCGCCATTTGTCAAGATTAGAGTTGCTGGTGCTATTAGAAAACACTGCCTTGCCAGCAGTCACGAATGGGCCGGAATAGATCGCATTACGGAGTTCCTGCTCGTTGAGCGGTATCCCTTTAATGTTGATGGTCTTAAACCATTCTTTGATTTCGGTCTCCTTCCCCTCGCACTCATAAACAAGAATCTTAGAGTTGAGGATAAGATCCTGTTGGTCGCTAGGTAACGCGTCGAAGTAATGGGGATTCCCGTTGCCGTCGATAATCGCGAACTTTCCAGTCACGTAGCGACCGAAGCTAGTAATCCGTTGTTGTCCGTCCAATACTTCGAGACGTCCGTCGTCGAGGCGGTTGAAGTAGATGAGCCCGAGGGGATACCCCTTTAAAAGAGAGGTAATCACCGCCGTTTCGCTGGGAGTACCTAAATAAATATAGCTGCGCTGGTACTCGGGCTGAATGGTTAGTTTGCCAGCAAGTCCAAACAGTCCTTTGCCTTCCAGTTCATTGTACTCAAAGTCCTCGCAAATTTGTTGGACGGTATAAGTTGTCAAGGTGGTTTGCATTTATCTAGAACTCCTGTGCTGTGTTTCAATGCGTACGAACCAGGCATAGAACGCCTCAGTCTTAGTTGCTTTGGCAGTTGTCAGGTTTCGTTGGCCATTAGTTGCCTGCTGTCTCGTGGTCTATGACCAATGGGTTCCTGTGCTTGATGAGGATGCGGGCGTATATTTCTCTGTCATTGATTGTGAATCTGTGTCCATATTTTGGATTATCAGGGACATAACGATCAAGCCCTAATATCTCAAACTGGTCAGGGTTGTACTTGTCAAGAAAGCTGATCGGGACTCCCATGACACCTTCATAGTCACTTGGAATCACATCGGTGAAGGGGACTTCTATGGCATCGTAGTTATCATACTTCTTGTAGCCAATGTCCCTAACTTCTTTATGTCTGCTGAATCGGATGTTGTCGGCCATAGTCATTAGGGAGAGGGGCTGGTGGCGGCGACCGTGGTCGATACTGGTAAACCAGCAGGAGTTGCCAAGACGCGTGTAATCGCCCACATACCCAAGACGAGCAGCTTTATCTTTGTCGGAATCCTTTACTATTACTCCAGGGGGAACCCCAAATACCATGTCACTCCCGTTTGCCGTTGCTCCAAGCCACATCTTGTTGTCCCTGATTAGAGGGAACACGTCCTTGTACGTAATCGCATTCATATTGCCTATAATCAAGAACTTCTTGTCTGCCTCTGTTATCCAGGCTAGAAATTCTCTAAAGAGGGAAAAAGGTGGGTTAGTGCAAATAATGTTTGCTTCGTCTCTTAGTGCCTTTACTTCGTCACTTCTGAAGTCACCGTCACCGTCTAGGTAGTGCCAGTCCAAGTCCTCGATCTTGCGACTAGAGGGAGGCATACGCCTAGTAAGGGTAAAAATCTTGCCCCTGGATCGCGTCTTGGTAGCGTCGAACTTTGGATTGTTAAACTCGAACGGAGTGGGTTGGTCGCTGATCGGTATCTGTTTGCTATCGAAGGCATAACTAGTGCTGATAAGTTTCTTCAACCCTATTTTGGTGAAGTTGAGCACGAACCACTTTGTGAAGTTGCTCCATTCGGGATCATCGCATGGGAGGAGAATTGTCTTGTCTTTGAATACTTCACTGTCGTATTCGAGATAAGCGGTCATCTCCTTTTCGATGTCCGCATACTGTGTGTAGAACTCGTCGTTCTTGGTTGACTTGGCAGTCGTTAGATTCTCGTTAGCCATTATGCAGCGACTCCGGACAGGCAAACTCTTGCAAGAAACAACTGATAAACATCGTAAACGCTCCTAACGGCAAGGCACCAATAATAGAGCCTGCCCCTATTGACCACGGAGAACATCGGGACCTGTCGACCACGAACACAGTCAGAGCCGAGGTGATAGATGGTCCCAACTCACAGATTAGCAGGTATCGAAATGGAAAACCGAATATGTGGCTATAAGTACCAAATAGATATTACTGCAGGCGTGCGTGGGCCGCCACCAACCGGAAGAGCCTATTCTGCACCACCCTGGTGAGAGCGTCATAAGGCTGGCGGTGGACGAGCATCGCAGGGCGCACCTCTATACCGCTAGAAGCACCGCCATCGCCAGGCACCCCGACATCATCAAACAGCTTGCCACCGACGAACACTACCTCGTCAGCGAAGCCCTCGCCAGCAGCGGGACCGCTGCGACCCGTACGAGCGACACCGACCTCTGGCGATCCCAGTCGGACCCACCCTTATCGGCGCCGCAAATCTAACACCATGCCGAACCATTTGGAAGCAGCACAAAACAACCCAGGAAGCCGTCTTGTAGTGCGGGTGAATGAGCACATCCTCGCCCAAAACCCAGCCATTCCTGTCCATACAGCCAGCGCTAATTCATGGCACACCACCCACCCAATACGGTCAGCATTAACTATCCAACAACACTAGACGGCCAGACTGTTCTCGTGGGAAGATGGATGCATGACCAACACAGCTATAGATCCACTTGCGATAATCGAACTAACCAACCTAAAGGCAACGGGCAAGCTAAAGGACCTCGCCCGCCATTCTCATCTCGGGACGGTGCCCAAATGGATAGACGAACTTGTACAAGAGAAAGACTATGAAGTTCGCATCGCCCTGGCGTTAAACCCCGCAATTACGCACAGGCGTGACATTGTTCAACAACTTGCAAAAGACAAGGACGTCAACGTGCGTTATTACCTCGCCTCAAACCCCGCCATTGCCTGTTCTCGTGAAAGCGTAGAGCACCTTGCTGCTGATGAATATAGCCACGTCCGTTTCGCCCTCGCCAGAAACCCAGCGGCAGTGGCATGTCCCGAGGCAATTCAACGGCTCGCTAAAGACAGCGTCAGAGATGTCCGCGAATCCCTCGCCAGCAATCCTGAACTAACCAGCTTCCCGCATGAAATTATTAACCTGCTCTCCAAGGACAGAAGCGGCCATGTCCGCTACTCGTTGACCTACCACTGGCAAGCAGGTATGTCTTTACAGAAGGCTCCGTCCTGTGAGTCTCTGAAACCACCCGGCCCACTAGAAACCAACACGTCTCTGTGAGAAGATAGACCCATGACCAACCCAGTGATCGACCCACTTACAATTATCGATCTAACACACTTATAAAAGCCTCGGGCAAGCTTGTCGAGCTCGCCAGCCACCCGCAGCTAGGGCTAAGGCCCGAGTGGATGAGGGAGCTCGCCGCCGACAAAAACCACACCGTCCATATCTACCTCGCCAAAAACCCCACCATTGCTAACTACCCAGAAATCATCAAACAGCTCGCCGCCGACACAGATCCTGAAGTGTCTCAGCGCCTCGTCAATAATGTTGCAGTGCCGGACCACCTGAAAGCAGGGGCTATTCCATCTGCCAACCCGGATTGGAAGGAGCGATGGGCATCCACTCAAGGCATGCGGAATACCTCTAGCGGTGCTAATGCCGGCCACCGGAATGCTCGAACGCCGCCACCACACGCCCCAACCATCTAGCCACAGTAGAAACCCACACAACCATGTGCGACAATAGACCTATGACCAACGCACCAGTAGACCCGCTCGTAATAATTGAACTCACTAACCTCAAAGCAGCGGGGGAGCTATGGGAACTAGCGCACCACCCAGCACTAGCCACGAAGCCCGAGTGGATGAGGGAGTTGGCACAGAACAAACACGCCTACATCCGGTACTGGCTCGCCCAAAACCCCGCCATCACCAGCTGCTTAGACGTACTCAAAAAGCTTGTGTGTGATGAAGACCCCTACGTCCGGTATTGGGTAGCCGAAGTCCAAGACATCCCCTATCCTGAAATTATCCAAACCCTCGCCTCCGACAAGGACCATCATGTCCGTACCGCCCTCGCCCGCAACCCCGCTCTGGTCGTATCTGACAAAGCGATAGCAACCCTCGCCAAAGACCGAAGCAAGCGTGTCAGATGGTATCTCTCTCGCAGTGCGACCATCGCCAACTGCCCCGATGCAGTAAAGCGGTTAGCCACCGACAAAGACTACGAAGTCCGCTACGCCCTCGCCTACAACCCCGCCATAGCGAGCTATCCAGAAGTCATTCATGTCCTTACTAAAGACGCAGACCAGCGTATTCGTAATTCTCTCGCTTCTAACCCTGCCCGCCCTAGCAGTACTGCTAGCAGCAACCCCTGGCAAGCCACTCAACCAGTAACGCAAGTACCGGCCATCTAGCCCAGTAGAACACCACACAAACCTGTGAGACAATAGACCCATGACCGACGCACCCATAGACCCACTGGTGATAATCGAACTAACCAACCTCAAGGCGGCTGGGAAGCTCGAAGAACTCGCAAAGCATCCATCGTTAGCCATGAAACCCGAATGGATAAGGGAGTTGGCGAAGAACGAGTCCCCTGGTGTGCGCGTAGCCCTCACTCGAAACTTAACGATTTGGGACTTCCCCGAGATAGTCGCAACCCTTGCATCCGACCAAGACTCCTACGTCCGTAGATCCCTCGCCTCAAACCCCGCCATTGCAAACTATCCAAAGATTATTGAGCAACTATCCACCGACCAAGACTCCTACGTCCGTAGATCCCTCGCCTCAAACCCCGCCATCATCACCTTCCCCGAGTGCATCCAAACCCTCGCATCCGACCAAGACTCCTACGTCCGTAGATCCCTCGCCTCAAACCCCGCCATTGCAAACTATCCAAAGATTATTGAGCAACTATCCACCGATAAAGACTACGAAGTCCGCTACAACCTCGCCGAAAACCCCGCCATCGCAAACTATCCAGAAATCATCAAAGCCCTCGCCGCCGACGAACACTACCTCGTCCGCGAAGCCCTCGCCCACAACTCCGCCCTCGCAAGCTTCCCGGAGGTCGCCCAAACCCTCGCCAACGACGAAGACTGGTACGTCCGCTACAACCTCGCCCAAAACCCCGCCCTCGCAAACTATCCCGACGTCATCAGGACTCTCTCTGCCGACCAAGACCCCAACGTCCGCTTCAACCTCGCCAAAAACCCAGCCATCGCAAGCTCCCCGGAGGCCATCCAAACCCTCGCCAACGACGAAGAATGGTACGTCCGCTGCCACCTCGCCTCAAACCCCGCCCTAGCTAACTTCCCCAACATCATTGAAGCCCTCGCCAGGGACTCCAACTACAACGTCCGTTCTTGGGCAGCAGAGAACCCCGTCTTGGGCGACTTTCCGCACATCATCACGAAGCTCTCAAAAGACCGCAGCAAGTCCGTCCGCTCTTCCCTCGCCGAAAACCCAGCCATTCCTACCAGTACTGCTAGCAATGCCCAATGGAACACCCAGCCGGCAAGAACAGCCCCAACCATCTAGCCCCACTAGAAACCAACACAGCTCTGTGAGACAATAGACCTATGACCGACACGCCCATTGACCCACTAGTAATAATTGAGCTGACAAACCTCAAAGCGGACGGGAAGCTCAAAGAACTTGCCTCTCACCCTGCGTTGGCCATGAAGCCCGAGTGGATGGGGGAGCTGGCACGAGACGAAGACTGGCAAGTCCGCTCCGCCCTCGCCGAAAACCCGGCTATTGCCAAGTGGTCGGGGGCGCTCCGCATACTAGCGCTGGATGACAGGAGTGCTGTGCGGTGTGGTGTTGCAGCTAACCCAGCCATCGCACGCTTCCCCGAAATCATGGTGATGCTGTCCATGGATGGCACTTGGCCGGTACGCTCATTTCTGGCATCCAACCCTGCCCTAGCTGAAGTGCCAGAAGCTGTCCGCATTCTCTCCATCGATGGAAACCCGGACGTAAGACATTGGCTAGCCCAAAACCCCGCCATTCCTACCCGTACGGCTAGTAGCGGCCCTTGGCGCACCACTCAACCAACAACGCAAGTGCCAACCATCTAGCCCCAGTAGAAACTGTCACACCCGTGTGCGACAATAGATCTATGACCAACGTACCGATTGACCCACTTGCGATTATCGAACTCACTAACCTCAAAGCGGCGGGGAAGCTTGAGGACCTTGCTAAGCACTCATCGCTAGCCACGAAGCCCGAATGGATAGGGGAGCTGGCGGAGAACGAAGACTGGCACGTCCGCCGAGGCCTCGCAGAGAACCCCGTCTTGGGCGAATTCCCAAATATTATAGAGCAGCTGGCGGCTGACAGCGATTATCGCGTCCGCTGCCACCTCGCCTCAAACCCCGCCATCGCAAACTATCCCGAGGTTGTTCAGAAGCTCGCAGTCGACAAGAATCGAGATGTCCGCAAAGCCCTCGCCGAACACCCAGATATCATTGAAAGATGTTGTACGGACAAAGCCCCTAACGTCCGCTCATCTCTAGCCAACAACCCATCCCTCTCCAGTTTCCCCGAGGTCATCAGAAAGCTCGTAGTGGATAGAGCGTGGACCGTCCGCTCCGCCCTCGCCGACAACCCCGCCATAGCGAGCTTTCCCGAAATCCTCGAAAAGCTCGCAAAAGACCGAAACAAAACTGTACGCTACTGGTTCGCCCAAAACCCAGCCATCGCAGACTTCCCCGAAATCCTCGAAAAGCTCGCATCCGACAGAGACAAGTGGGTCCGCGCCTCTCTAGCGACCAACCCCACAATTCCTAGCAGTACAGTCAGCACTCAATCCCTAAAACCCCGGCCAGCCACAGAGAAAGCACCATCACTGTGATCGACCCCATCGCCCTAATCGAGCTAACCAACCTCAAAGCAGCAGGCAGACTCAAGGAACTCGCCACTCACCCCAGCTCGGAATGAAACCGGAATGGGTGGAGAACCTTGCACAAAACAAAGACCCCAACGTCCGCCGCTGCCTCGCAGAAAGCCCCGCTATCGCCTGTCTCCCCATGGTCATCAAAGCCCTCGCAAACGACCAGGACCGCAGCGTTCGTGAATTCCTAGCTAACAACTCTGCCCTTAGTGCGGTCCCTGATGTCATGGAAAAGCTTGCCAAAGACGAAGACCTTGACATCCGTTATTGTCTCGCCCAAAACCCCGCCATCGCTGCTGTCCCCATAGTCATCGAAACCCTCGCTTCCGACGAAGACTCCGACGTCCGCCAAACCCTCGCCTCAAACCCCGCCCTGGCCAACCATCCCGAAATAATCGAAAAGCTCTCCACCGACAGATACTCCTGGATTCGCGAAGCCCTCGCCGAGAACTCAGCGCTTGCTGACTTTCCCCAGATCGTCGAACTGCTCGCCTCCGACAGAATCTCTGAAGTGCGGGGTTCTCTCGCCGCCAACCCCACACTTGTAAACTTTCCCGAACTCATCGAAAAACTGGTGTCTGACGAAGACCCCTACGTCTGCGAAGCCCTCGCCCGCAACCCAGCGATTCCTACCCGCACAGCCAACCCGCAAGCGTGGCAAACCCAGCCAGTCACCCAGAAAGCCCCCTCAATATGATCGACCCCATCACCCTCATCGAACTAACAAACCTCAAAGCTTCGGGTCAACTGGAAACCCTCGCTGCTCATCCGGGACTAGCCATGAAACCCGAGTGGATGGAAGAACTGACACGAGATAGACGTTGGTCTGCCCGCCAATCCCTCGCATCCAACCCCGCACTCGCAAATTTCCCTGCAACCATCAAGAAACTCTCGAATGACGAATACCCCGATGTCCGCTACTGGCTCGCCGCAAACCCAGCAATATCCGGCCTTCCTAAAATCATCGAAAAACTCGCAAAAGACAAAAACCCCTGGGTCCGCCAAGCCCTCGCCGAAAACCCCGCCATCTCAAACCGCCCCAAAATGCTTAAAAAGCTCTCCGAGGACATAGATCCCCTCGTCCGCCAATCCCTCGCCCTCAACCCAGCCCTGGCAAACCATCCCGAGATCATCGAGCAGCTCTCCACGGACAAAGACTTCTGGGTCCGCCGTTACCTCGCCCGCAACCCAGCCATTCCTGCCCGTAAGGCCAACGCTCAATCCCTACAACCCCACCCAGCCACCCAGAAAGCACCCTCAATATGATCGACCCCATAGTCTTGATAGAGCTAACCACCCTGAAAGCCTCCGGCAAGCTCGAAGAACTAGCCAGCCATCCGCAGCTAGGTATGAAACCCGAGTGGATGACGGAGCTAGCTACCGACGAAGACCCCTACGTCCGCCAAACCCTCGCCTACAACCCCGCCATCGCCAACTGCCCCGAAGCCATCCAAACCCTCGCCGCTGACAACGAATGGACCGTCTGCTCCGCCCTCGCATCCAACCCGGCCCTCTCCGTGTCGCCAGATGCCATGTGGACCCTGTCTGCTCACGAAAGCGGTCTCGTCCGCCGCGTCCTCGCCACACAACCAGTGCTTGCTAACATCCCTGACGTCATGGAAAGGCTCGCCTCTGACCGCAGAGGTGATGTCCGACTCTTTCTGTCGTCCAACCCTGCGCTGGCAAACCACCCCGAGATTATTGAAGTGCTTGCCGAATGGGAATGCGCCGACGCTAACGCCTGTCATACCGTCAGCCCTGCTGTATGGCAGGCGTTAAACAATGCACAACAGTTCAGCGTCAACAACGACTCCTATAGAGAGCATCTCGTCCGACAGGTATGGGAGTCTTGGCAGGAGTCAACTGGGCGCCGACAGACTCCCGCATCTGATCAAAGCTCCACCGCAGATGAAACCCGCAACGCAAACCCGGCCATTCCTACCCGTACGGCCAGCACTAGCTCTTGGCAAACTACCCAATCGGCAACGCAAGTACCAACCATCTAGCCACAGTAGAAACCCACACAACCATGTGCGACAATAGACCTATGACCAACGCACCAGTAGACCCGCTCGTAATAATTGAACTAACCAACCTCAAGGCGGCTGGGAAGCTCGAAGAACTCGCAAAGCGTCCATCGTTAGCCATGAAACCCGAATGGATAAGGGAGTTGGCGAAGAACGAGTCCCCTGGTGTGCGCGTAGCCCTCACTCGAAACTTAACGATTTGGGACTTCCCCGAGATTGCAGCAAAGCTCTCCACCGACGAAGACCCCGACGTCCGCAGGTCCCTCGCATCCAACCCGGCGATCGCTAACCATCCCCATGTCGTCGGACGACTCTCAAAAGACGAAAACCCCTGGGTCCGCAAAGCCCTCGCATCCAACCCCGCCATAGCTGAATCATCAGAGGTCATCGAGAGCCTCTTGATCGACCCAAACGCATCTATCCGCCAGCGCCTCGCCCAAAACCCCGCCCTCGCAGGATATCCAGGGAGCATCGATCTCCTGGCGTCCGATAGAAGCGCCACCATCCGCTGCGCCATTGCATCCAACCCCGCCATAGCTGAATCGCCTGGAGTGATAGACAGCCTTGCTGACGACATAGATTGGGGAGTTCGAGATTGTCTTGTGCGAAATCCTATAATCATTAGCTTCCTTAAAGCCGTAGATCGGCTAGCTGGAGACAAAAACCCCGAGATCCGCTACCAGCTGGCCTTCAACCCCGCCCTAGCGAACTTCCCTGAAGTGGTTGAAAGACTTTCGAACGACCGCACTAACCGCGTCCGCCAATCCCTCGCCGCAAACCCCGCCCTCGTAGACCTCCCTGAGATTGCTGAACGGCTCGCCAATGACAAATATTATTACGTACGACTAGAACTTGCCCAAAACCCAGCCATAGCATATTTCCCTGAGATCATCGAGAAGCTCTCAAAAGACAAGAATAAGACCGTCCGCCAAGCCTTTGCCTCTAGCCCAACCATCCCTACCCGTACTACTAGCACTCAACAGTGGCAAGCCCAGCCAGTCTCCCAGAAAACTCCGACGTTATGATCGACCCCATTGCTCTCATAGAACTAACTAACCTGAAAGCCGCCGGCAAGCTCGAGGCCCTCGCCAAGCACCCCGGGATTGGGATGAAGCCCGAGTGGATGGGGGAGCTGGCCCAGGAGCAGGACCTGCACGTCCGTGTCGCTCTCGCATCCAGCTCAGCCCTCGCTTACTTCCCCGAGATCGTCGAAACCCTCTCCATTGACGAAGTCTCCGACGTCCGCCGAACTCTAGCCAAAAACCCCGCCACGATCAACTTTCCAAAGATATGTAAGGCACTAGTATCTGATAAAACGTACGTCCGTGCAGCCCTCGCATCCAATTACGCCATCTCTAAGAACTCAATAATTATTGAGACGCTTTCAAGGGATCGAAGCGCCTCCGTCCGCCAAGCCCTTGTCAAAAACCCTGTCACCTCTAGCGCCCCTGCGGCTATTACGGCCCTGTCGAAAGATAAGCACCGCTGGGTACGGTGGTGGCTAGCTAAACTCCCATCCCTCGGCAACTTCCCCGATGTTGTGGAGAAACTCTCCACTGACGAAGACCCCCTCGTCCGCTCATCTCTCGCAGAACACCCCGCCCTCGCAAACCACCCAGAGGTTGTTGAGCGACTCGCCGCCGACGAAGTCCCTTCCGTCCTAATCGCCCTCGCCTCCAACCCCGCAATTCCTAGCGGTACAGCTAGCCCACAACCCTGGCAAACCCAGCCAACCACAGAGAAAGCACCCGCCCTATGATCGACCCCATAACTCTCATCGAACTAACCAACTTGAAGGCCGCCGGCAAGCTGGAAGAGCTCGCCGCACACCCCCAACTCGGCATGAAGCCCGACTGGATAGGCGAGTTAGCCCAAAGCGGAAACCCTACTGTCCGAAAAACCCTCGCCTACAACCCGGCCCTGGCAGACTTCCCAACTATCGTGGAAAAGCTCTCGAAAGACCGAAGCACAATCGTCCGGGTCTATCTTGCCTCAAACCCAGCGATAGTGACAGCGCCGCAGGCCGTCAACAAACTAGGAGAGAGCGGCCCTGTCGACATCCGCTCCGCCCTCGCCACCAATCCCGCCTTAGTCAACTTCCCAAAGATCATTCAAAAGCTTGCCGACGACGAACACACTGTTCGCTTCTTTCTCGCCCGCAACCCCTCTATCGCAAACTTCCCAGAGATCATTCAAAAGCTTGCCACTGATAAAGCACGGAACGTAAGTGAAGCCCTCGCCTCCAACCCGGCCATTCCTACCCGTACGGCCAGAATCTAACCGTGGTCATTGCCGGCGGAAGCATCTCACCCGCAACCGCTCGATAAACCAACATGCCACGTGTGTTACAACTAGGCGATTTGAGGCCCGGCAACAACCTGGCGACACATAAGGGGGCCGCCGTAAAAGTGCATTGGCGACCTAGTTGCAGTCGAACGAAAAGCTGACGACCATGCCTGGCCGTACTCCGGCGAACTCATTCACAAAAGCCGGCGAGGACGCAGCGACATAGATGCACCCGAAGCAAAATCGCTTCACGAAGGGGTGTTCCGTCGTTTTGGGAAGGTAAAACATCCCAAAGCGCGACGTCCGGCGCGATGTGATACCACTGAGAGCACAAATAACCCATCTACCTGGGGTAATAGATCGCCACGCAAGACTAGCAATAGTATTGGTATTACTATTGCAAATTAGATAGACGGCAAATGTGCCTCTGGCACTCTAAATCAAACGCTCAAAGAATTAGACGAAGAGTTCGACGAAGCTCGGTGAGCGGCTTTGTCTTCGTTGTACAACTCCAGAAGGGCAAAAATATTGAATTGGGTGGGACTCCCCGCAATCCTCCCAAGAGTACGGCCCTTTGGAGCCCAGGCCACTTCCACGCCATAAGCTCCAAGTTTTTGAAGACGCCTCAACTCGCCTTCTGAGAGTTTTTTTCTCACGCTGTCACCGGTACCATAGGGCACCCACCCCTGCTTGAGAGAAATAAGATACTGCGTGATGATGAGCACGTGGATGTCTGTGTTAATGTCGCTCGATTGCTGCATTGCTGACTGTACAGCGGCGGGCGGCGGTAGACGTACCAAGTAAGCGCCTTTCAATCCAAGAAGTCTGACAACATCATTTTACAAAGTGGTGCAATGCATGACGCCACCGCAGTCACCCTCGCTGCTAGTCCACCTGTCGTAAGAAGCCTAAGTCTAGCCATTGGAGTCGACTCCTGAAGCGAAGAATAGCGAGTGGCTATAAGTATAGCAAATCACCTAGCAGAATACTTGCAAATCCCACGGTAAGTGGCACTAACCAATTCAAAGCAACTATAGGCTGGCTAACAGGAGGGCACAAAGCCGAAAACTCCAGCACACGACATGATCGCGACAGCAGAAAGATCCACACCTTATGGACGTTGAAGGGTTGACATATTCGATACTAGACCCCTCGTACTTCGCCACCGTAATACGCAAGAGGGATGCCGCCATGCCGAGGGTGGCGCGCATCGATGGATACAGAGGTACACAGTTTGTCAAAACGGTGTTGAGGCCAACTATTAGAGCTACTGCCAATCACCCACTCCTGGAGGCAAAGGTGGAATGGCTCATAGCTCCTCGTCTCGGGGCAACACTGCTAGAGCTGCAGAACTTTACCACGGGAATAAGAGAACACAAGTGGTCGGGATTTATAAGCACCCAGAATCAGAAAATTGAAGTGCTCGATCGTAGGGCCGCAGCAGATATCGCTAGGAATCTAAGCGCTCCGACGAAGACTAGGCGGATAGAAGATAGCCTCGCTCAGTGGATAGCCATCGTGGCCAGACGCAGGCACCGGTTAACTGCGACCAATGCCAATACCACCGAAAAGCGGTTGTTGGATCTGGCGATTAACTGCGCTCCCCTGCCAGAGTATCCCCGGCTGGCGGGGGGCGACGTCAACCATATAGCGTGGGCCGAAACCATCCGGATCAGGGCTCTAGCGGCACTGGCCCTCGAGCGAGCCGTTGCGATCCTGGCGGCATCGGAGGATCCAGCCAAAGAAGAACTCGTGGCGCTAAAGGAAATTGATGCAAACGTGGCCAGGATTCAGCAAGAATGGTTACGGATCACCGACAGCAAATGGTGGCTCGGTCATAAGCACATGCCGTCGCAACATTATAGAAGTGCTCTAGATGTAGCCTCGGAAATCAACCCACAACATATCGAAAAACAACTACCAAACATCTTGAACGAAACCCGCTAACGGCATTACCCTCACACGTTGACAGACCCAACAGGGCCACCAGGGAACAAATCGGAATTAGCGAGTGTTAACGCATCAACGGGAAAGTTTGTAATAAAGCATACCATGGACAAAAATCAGCATAGACGCAGCAACATAAGTAAGCTTATGCCAGAGCGGGAAGTCATCTCTGGGGTATTTGTTAATGAGCCGAGAATGTTGTTGCAGATAGTGGACAAGGGCGCCACGTCCCTACGGGTGACGGTAAGGCAGCGCGCCGTCAAAACTGCACATCAAACGGCTGGGCGTGTCCTGGGCGACGTAGTAACCCTCGGAGAAACCCTCAAGTTGCACGGGCCCAAAAGCATGGATATTGTCTCTGTCGTCACCCATCCCACGACGGGACAGGCCAGTACTACCGTTCCAGAACAACTCACCACCACCGTGAGACACTCCCCGGAGAGCATTAGCGGACTAAGAACTAGAGACCCCATACTGCAATTCAGCGTGCAATTCGTAGCTGGAGACGTATTCCATGTCACTCTTGATGCCGTCAACATCGAGAGTGCTGTCGACTGGTCGTTGGTGGGAGCGTTTCTGTTGCGACTCCCCTATCGTGCTAGGTGGCTGAGCATTAGGACGGACGTTCTGTGGCATGACTGGTCACACCGGACGCACGACCGCAAAGCCCTGTGCCCAACCGACCTCTATGAGTTGGCATTTGAAACCAAGCTGGATGGCCCGCCAAATTGGGTAGAAATTAACGAGAGTGAGGACGAGGCCACGCATCCGGTGGGCTAGCAGCACAGCTACCGCCAGCGCCATCTCGCCACAACACGTCCGTATCCACAGCTACCGCAAACAAGCGTCTGGCGTTCTGAGTGACATCCTCCCCTCCCTGAAGGACGGAGCTTCCTAGGCAACGCTTTACGCTGCTTCGGCTGGTTGACGCTTCATCGGGTCGCTGTGCTTGTCGCTGTGCTTGTTGGTGTGCGATGTCCCTTTCCGCCCTAAAGAACGGGGTCAGTCGGCGCTTTTGATCAATATGACGCGCCGTGAGCGACCGCATCAGCCCATGTGTAGGTATAGTCACTCGTCGGTACACTGTTTGGCGAACTCATCTGCACGAATATCGCAGATATGCTCGTATAGCCAGAGACAACTGCCGATCCGGCTCCCATTACAAGGGGTCCAGGAGACCACAAAATGGCATCACGGTGA
>JAEHJW020008731.1_pt1 | contig 16196 bp, 18 predicted proteins | sample 9271431 | NCBI WGS metagenome assembly JAEHJW02
AGTGGATGCCGCACGGGACGTGCTGACGCGGCGCCGGCCGCCGGGGGATCGCGCGGCCTTCGCGGCCGCGTTTGTACCGGGCATCGTGCCGCGCCCTGGGACGCACGTCGTGGTAGCCGATCCCGATCCGCCCCCGTATCTCATGGTGGACAAGAGCCTCGGCACCGGCGACCTGTGGGCGGTGGGACGGCGTCGGTCGGGCTCCCGTGACGAGATCGCCCCCAGATAGGAGTCGCGTTATGCCACGAAGGCTGTCCAAAGGGCGCCCGACGCTGCTGACGCCGGAGCGCCAACAGCACCTCGTCGATCTCATTGCGGCGGGCAATTACCTTGAAACCGCGTGCGCCTGTGTGGGCATTCACTACACCACCCTGCGCAATTGGATGGTGCGCGGCGAAGAGGAAGGGACTGGCATCTACTTCGATTTTTTCAACGCCATCACCCGCGCGGAGGCCCAAGCGGAGGCCCAGGCCGTGGCGCTGGTCGCCAAGGCCATGCCCGACGACTGGCGGGCGGGGGCCCATTTCCTCGAACGCCGTTACGCTGACCGGTGGGGGCGGCAGGATCGCATGAAGGCGGACATGACCCACACAGGGCAGGTGAACGTTCAGCATGGCGTCGATGTCGGATCGGCCAACGCACTCCTTGCCGCCCTCGGCTATGACCCACTGGGCGCGGCTGAATCCGGCGACGCAAGCGGCGGTAGCGGAGGAGATCGCGCGCCAGAAGCGGGTGAAGGCGGGGGCGACTGACCCGTTCACGTTCGGCCGCATCTATTGTCCGGGGTACTTCGCGGATGCGACCCCGCCGTTTCACCACACGCTGATGGCCGTGGTGCGGGAGGCGGCGGCCACGCACCGGGGGGTGATCCTCGGGGCGCCGCGTAACCACGGGAAGAGCACCCTGTTCAGTTTTTTGTACCCCTTGTGGTGCGCCGTGTATCGGCGGCGGCGCTTCATTGTGATCCTCAGCGCGAGCGGGACGCAGGCCATGCTGTTCGCCGACGCGATCAAAAAGGAACTGGAACAGAATGCGCAGATCCAGGCTGACTTCGGGTCGCTGGTGGGCGCGGATTATGGACTGCAGTGGAGCGCCGAGGATCTGCTCATTACGCACCCCCAGCGCAACGCGGACGGCACGGCCGCCACAGATGGGCGCGGACACCCGGTGCCCGGGGACGCCGTGCGCTTGGTATCGCGCGGCAGCGGGGCGAGCGTGCGGGGCTTGCGGAGTCGAGCCTTCCGGCCGGATCTGGTGATTGCGGACGACCTGGAAACCGACGAACACGTGGGGACAGCCGCCCAACGACAGAAGCTCCAAGCGTGGTGGTATCGCGCCGTCGAGCCGATGATCGATCCACGTGTCGGCCAGGTGGTGGTGATCGGCACCATCCTGCACCATGACAGCCTCCTGGCGCATCTGTTGGGGCGCGACGATGTGTATACGACGCAGATCTACCGGGCGATCCAGGACGACGGGACGGCGCTGTGGCCGGCGAAGTGGCCGTTGGAGGAATTGGCGCGCATGCGCGAGCGGATCGGGAGCTTGCATTTCGCGCAAGAGTATTTGAACGAGCCGCTGGACCCCGCGAGCCAGGTGTTTCACCCCGATTGGTGGCGCTGGTGGACGCGCGACGACGTGACCTGGGACGCGGGCGCGGATACGTGGACGTTTGGCGGGGCGCCGCTCACGATCTATGCGGCGTTCGATCCCGCCCTAGGGCGGGGGGGCGACGAGTGCGCGCTGGCCGTTATTGGCGTGACCAGCGACCATCGGTGCGTCGTGTTGGCGATGGACCATGGCCAGTGGGAGTTCCCGGAGCAGGTGGCGCGCCTGAAGCGCGCGGCCGCGGACTGGGCGCCGCGGGTGGTCGGCATTGAAGCCGTAGCCTATCAGGAGGCGCTCGTGCAGCATGTGCGCGCCGATCTGGGCGTGCCCGTGCGCGCGATCAAACATGGGCACGGCCAAGGCAAGGACGCCGTGGTCGGCCGCCTGACGGCCCTGTCGCCGTGGGTGGAAAGCGGCCGGGTGCTCCTGCGCGCGGCCACCGAGACCGAGCCGGGCGTGACCATCCCCGAGATCGGCATCAAAGTCCACGCGACGCAAGCCGGGCTGTTTGAACAGGCGTCGCAGTATCCCGCGAGCGCGCACGACGACCGCTTGGACGCGCTGGAGATGGCTATTGATACGGCGCGCGTGCGCCGCTTTTTTGAGACGCGCAGCTTTTAGCCCAGAGGAGGGGAACCGCATGCGCCTGATTCTACCGGACGGGACGGTCGTGGAAGGCACGGCCGCCGAATGTGAGCAGTTTCTCGCACGGTCGCGCACGGCCCCGCCGCCGCGGGCGCCCCGCCACCCCGTGTGGGAGGATCGGACGACCGAGGCGGAGAGCCGGGATGCCTGATTTTCGCACGTTGGAGCCCGCCGGAACGCGGGCGCGGCCGCCCGCCGACCCGTTTACGATCTGGCAGCCGATCGGGCCGGGCTACACGTGCCAAGCGTGCGGCACGACGACGGCGGCCACGTACTGGCTGGCCCTGCGCGGCACGGCGGGGGGCGTGACGCCGATTGCGGGGACGCCGTGGGCGTTGCGGCGGGATCGCACGACGTGGAGTGAGCACCGCGTACTGTGCGCGGACTGCCGGCAGCCCGCGCCCGCGCCGCCGGTGGCCGACACGCGCAAGCGGACGCTGGATTAATCCGGGGGCAGTCGCCCGGTCCAGTTGGTGGCGCGGTGCACAAAGGCCGCCAGCGCCTCGGGGGTGTAGTCGGCGATCCGGCCCTCCCGGTGCCACCGATACACGGATTGGACGTGCACGCGCAGAATCGTGGCGATGGTGTGGGCGGAGAAGACGCGACGCGCCATGCTGGACCCCCTTGTGATAGTGATTCGCCGGGGAAACGCTACTATCCCAGTCTACCACGGCCGCCGGGGAGGTGACACATGGCCGACGAATCGTCCTGGGCCGGCCATGTCATTGACGCGCAATCCGGCCTGTTTGTCCCCGCGCCCCTGGCCAAAGCGCGGGCCGCGGCCTCGGAACGCGCCGACCAGGTGGCCCGCGGCAAGTTTTTCAGCCAAATGGGTCGGGCGGAGCGGTACAACCAAGCGGGCGCGCAGGAAAAGCCGCCCGACGAACCCTCGTTTATGTACCTGCGCAATGCCTACTGGGAGTCGCAGATCGACCAAATCATTGTGGCGCGCCGCCAGCAGCAGGTGCGCGGCGTCGCGCGGCGCGTCCAGGACGCCCACGACCACCGCGTGGGCTGGACCGTCCAGCACCGCCGCGCGCATGACCCGCATTTCCACGAAACCGCCGCCATCCGAGACCGGGGGCGCGCGCTCGGCGATCTGTTGGAGCACGCGACGCCAGAAGTGCACCCGGCCGGACTGGCCGATGTCCTAACGACGGCCACCGAAGAAGAGCTGGTGCTGGATCGGAAAGTCTGCGTGCTCTTTCGGGATCGGCGCGGGTTGCCCGCCCAATATCACATGATCGATGGAGCGACGGTGAAGCCCATCGTGCGCGTCCTGTACCATTGGATCGAAGAGCACGCCGGCGAACAGGACACCTGGGGTCCCGACATGTGGGACGTGGCCGCCGAAGCCCTCTCGACCGAGACGGGGCTCGACATGACGCGGGCCGCCTGGGTCCAAGAGGTGGACGGCGTCATTGTGGCCGCGTGGGGTCCGCACGACCTGCACGTGGAGCAACTGTACCCGTCGGTGGAGATCAACCGGCTGGCCTATGGGCGCGGATCGCTCTTTCAGCGGTCGCTCACGCTGACCGACCTGTGGATCTCGCTGGTGGACTACAATCGGGGCCTCTTCGCCGTGGACTACCCGGAGAATGCGCTGTTCGTCTATGGCGACTACTCGCCCGCGGGGCTGGAGGCGTTCACCCGCCAATTGTCCAGCCAGGTGGGGTCGCGGAACTGGAGTCGCCTCGCCGTCATCCCGGCCGATCCCGAGTTCAAAGCGGACGTGAAGCCCCTCCGCAACACGCCCAAAGACATGCTGTGGCCGAACCTGTGGCAACACATCGTGAGCCTGAAGACGGCCGTGTACAGCATGCACCCGAGCGAGATCAACCAGGCGGACAGCGGGAATGCCGCGCCCGCGTTGAATGCGCCGAATGAAGAAACCCAGATCGCGTACGCCAAGGAAGAGGGGTTCGACGCCCTCATCCACCAGCACGCCGACTGGCTCACGCGGATGCTGATTCGGCCGCACGACCCCGCGTACGAGATGGTGTGGGTGAACCTGCACCGCGAAACGGAGCAGGCGCGCATCCAACTGACGTCCCAGCGGGTGGGCACATATCTGACCATCAACGAGGCCCGGCAGGCCGACGATCTCGATCCGCTCGCGGCGGCGTGGGCCGACATGCCGCTGCCACTGGCGCAGATCGCGATGCAGCAACAGAGCGGGGGCGCCGGAGCGTCTGAAGGGGCCGCGTCCCCGGACGTAGGCGCCCCGCGCCCGTCGGGCGCCCCGCCCCCCGCGAAGCCGGCCGAGGCGCGGCGCCCCGGCGAAGCGAAGGGCGGTCACCTCGCGCGGGGGTGGGTGCCGCGCACGACCGCGATTGCCACGGGCGCCGACGGGGCGTGGCATGGGCGCTTGGGCGGCCGGGTGTACGTCGTGCAGGACACGCCGTACGGGACCCGGGTGTACGCGGACCATGGCGCGCCGGTGGTGGCGACGAGTGAGCGCTTTGACACGCCGGAGGCGGCGTTCGCGTGGCTCGGCGCTTGGCGCGTGGGCCAAGAGGAAGGGGAGACGCCATGACGACGCGACCCGGATTGCGCGGGATCGGCCCGGCGCTGGCGCCGGTGGATGCGGCCGTGGCGCAGATGGTCGACCAACTGGCGCGCCATGACACGGAGCGGTACCGCGCCGTGCAGGACTACGTGAACACGCTGGCCCAGCGCATGGACGCCGCCTTGACGGGTCTGCACGGCGATTTGGCCAACGTGCTGGTGCGCTGGGAAGCGGCCCAGCGCGTGTTGCAGCGCGAGGCGCCCGCCCTGTGGACGGCCGTGGAGCGCGAGGTGAGCCAGGTGGTGGCCGAGATCCAGGCCGCAGCGGCGGCAGAGGGAGGATCCGATGGCGCGGGTGACAGTACAGGCCCGGTACACGCTCCGACTGAGTGATGACGAAATGGCCACGGTGATCACGGCCTTGGAGCAGGACGGCGGCGACGCCGCCCAAGCGATTTTGACCGATTTGGGGTTTGAGGACACGACGGCGCCCGAGGCCGAGGCACCCGAGGAGCCTGTGGCGCCCCCGGAGCGCCCCGCGCCCCGCGCCCGGCCGATCTTGGCTTGGCGCCGCCGCGCCTAGTGCCGTGAGAGAGAGGGGGGCACCGGTGGCGAGTCCGCGTGTGCCCCCCTTGGTGCTGCCGATGTGGGCCGGGGCGCCGCCCGGCGTGACGGCGCCCGAAGCCACGACGCCCTTTGCGTATCCCGCGCTGGCCGACGCGGAGCAACAGTGGATCGCGACAGCGCACGACCGCACCCTGCATTGGTGGCTCACGTGGTGGCCGCTGGCGGTGGCGCTCCTGCTGGGCGGCCGCCAGGCGTACCAGGCGTTTTTGCAGGCGACCGAGACGCCGCCGCCGCTGGCGGATGTGGCGCGGGCCGCCTTACGGGCGGCGACGCACATGCCGCCGCCGCGCCCGCAGCGCGTCGTGCCGTGGCCGGGGGCCGTGCCCCCGACGCGCCGTCGTGTGGACCGCGATCCCGCGCTGTGGACGCCCGACGCGACGGCGCGGGTGATCGCGTCCCCGCCTCCCGAACCCGCGCCCGGTCGTGTCCACCCGCCGACCGGCGGACGCCCGACCCCGCTGACCGTGGCGCCCGCCATCGGGCCGCCGCCGCTGGGGAGCGCCCAACGCGCCCTGCGGCGCCCGCTCAGCGACCGGGACCGGCAGGCCGCGTGGGACCTGGCCGCCGAGACGGCGGCGCTCCGCATGCGGGAGTGGGCCGATGGCATGCGCGACGATGTGCGGTTGCGCGTGGTGATGGCCGTGCGGTTGCGGATGACCGCCGCGCAACTGGCCGACGACCTGCAACAGCGCTGGGGCCACACGCACGCCAACCTGGCGCGCATTGCCGTGACCGAGTTAACGAGTGCCTACGTGGGCGCGCAGTTGATGCGGCGCCCGGTGGGCTCGTGGGTGTGGATTCCGCCGATCGGCGACGGCAAGGTGTGCGTGTGGTGCCAGAGCCGCCTCGAACGCCACTGGTTTCAGACGTTGCCCGTGGCGCCGACACACCCGACGGGCGTGGAATGGGGCGAGTGGCTGTGGCCGGCCAAGCCGTGGCAGACGCCCGACGGCCGGCGGGTGCCCGCGTTGCCAGCCCACCCCTGGTGCCGGCACACCTTCGAGGGCGGCGTGATCGCGAGTACGACGCGGAGGTGATCGCGTGCGATTGGTCGTGGGGGCGCGTGGCGCCCAGACGACGCCCCCCGGCCCCGTGCGCGCGGGGGTGGGGCGCCTGACGGCGACGGGCGTGCACGATCCGGCGCCGCTGGCCCGGCATGACCCGCAAGGGACGACGACGGCGACCGGAGTGACCGATCCCATTTATGAGCCGCCGACCGTGCGCACTCGACGCGTGGTGGTGGGGGGCGTGCGCCAGTATGACGCCCACAACCGGCCGACGGATCGTGTGACGCTCCCCGGCACGGGCGTGCGGCCGATGGTGTACCACGCCCCCCCGCCGCGCCGCCCGGTGATCAAGGCCACGGCCCCACGGGGCGACGGCCATTGGGTGACGATGCATGGCGCGCACGTCTGGATCAACGCCGACGGCCAGCCGCAATGGACCGGCACGAAGACCAAGCCGAACACGCGCTGGCGTTTCGGGCGGCAGTTGCGCGGCAAGGCGCCCGAGAAGGGGGCGCCGCCCACCGTGCCGGTGCGCGGGGCGATTGCGGCGCGGCCCGTCCCCGCCCACGTCGTCCGCTGGGCGCGCGGGCGCCGTCTACCGCCGCACATGGGCCGCCTGCGCATCCCGCCCGCCTGGCGGGACGTGCGTGTGAACACCGACCCGCGTTCGTCCTGCTGGGTGACCGGCGTCGACAGCAAGGGCCGCGCGGTGGTCATCCAGAACCCGGCGTTCATCGAGACGAACCAAGCCGCCAAGTTTTTGCGCGTGCAGGCGCTGGACGCCGAGTACGCCGGGGTCCAGCGCGATCTGCGCAAGCTGGAAATGGACTCAGACCCCCGGGTGCGCGAAGCCGCCGCGTGCTTGGCCCTCATCAATGCCACGGGCATCCGCCCGGACAGCGAAAAGGACACGAAGGCCAAGGTGCGCGCCTATGGCGCCACCAACCTCGAAGGGCGCCATGTGACGGTGGTGGACGGCCGCGTGGTGCTGGACTACCCCGGCAAGCACGGCGTGCATCTGCAGATCCCGGTGGACGACCCGCGTGTCGCGGCGATGGTCCTGGAGCGGGCGCGCGCGGCCGGACCGAACGGTCGCCTGTTCGCGACGCGCGAAGCCCAAGTGTTGGCGGCCGCGCATCGCCTGGACCACGGGCGCTTCAAGACCAAGGATTTTCGCACGCGCTTAGGCACCCACGTGGCGCAGGAGTTGGTGGCGTCGATGCCGGCCCCGACGAATGCGCGGACCTACCAGCGCGCCGTCAATGCCGTGGCCGACGCCGTGGCCGAGAAGCTGGGCAACACGCGGGCCGTCGCGCTGGCCAAATATATCGCGCCGCAGGTGTTTGAGCCGTGGAGGGGGGCCGCCGGTGTCTAAGCACGCGCCGTTGCCCCGCGTCCTCTATGCGAATGGCCGCCAGCCCCCGTGGCGCGACGCCGAGGATGACGCGAGCGACGACTGGACCGGGCCGCTGCCAGCCGATGTCATCGCCGCGATTGGCCTTGATCCGCTCGCGCCGGAGGACGACGGCCCCCTGGTGCGCAAGAGTGTGGGGTTGCGGATGACGCTCCACAAGGCGTTGTCGAAGGAATTGCAAGAGCGGGTCACCGACGGAAGCGCCCACTGGGTGACCGTGAAAGAGGGGCCGCTGGAAGGGCGCCACCTGCTGATTGAGGGGCCGCGCCCGGCCGCGGGGCACGCCAGTCAGGGCAAGATCCTGGCGGGCCACGGGATCCCGCCGCACGTCGTGGAGAAGATCACGGGCGCGACGCACGCCGAGCATGTGGAGCACAAGGCGAGCGACGGGCCCGTGGCCCACGGGAAGAACGAGAAGGCGCAGCGGGAGAAGGCCCCCGCGCCGCCGCCGACGATCTCGGCGCAAGACATGCCCAAAGGGGCGCGTCAGCGCGGGTGGGCGATTATTCATCAGCCCACGACGGATCAGGGGATTGTGCGCATTAAGGTGCGGCACGCGGCAGACAGCATCTGGGGGCCGAAGGCCGAAATAAGGGCACACTTGGTGCGGGAGACCCGGCGGCCGCCGCGCGCAAATGAACCCGTGTGGTCAGTCGTCGTCTCCAAGACCGACGGGAGCACGGGAAACCGCACAGAGAGGTTCATTGCCGGGGGAGTAACCAAGCCCGAAGCGCTCGCGGCAGCAGAATCCTATGTGACGGGGGCATCCCCCGCGCCCCCCGTCCGCAAGTCCTTGGCGCCGCCGCGGGCCGCGGCCCGCAACCCCCGGGGGGTGTTCATTCCCCGGCGCGGGGCGGCGCACCGCGTGGGGTGGCAGCCCAATCCGCGCGCCCGCGGGCCGGGTGTGCGCCGCCGTCAGCGCGGGAGCGCGATGCCCGGCGAGGCGGGGCGCCCCTTAGCGGGTCCGCAGGCCGAATCGTCCGCGCAGGTGATGCATGCCATCACGCAGTCCCGCGCAGCCGTGGCGCGGCGGCGCAACCTCCCGGGCGGCACGGCCCGTGGGCCGCGTCCCGTGGGCACGCCGTCCGCCATCGTCGTCAAAAGCGATCCGGCCATTCGCGACGCCGTGGCGGCCTACCGCGCCGCGCTGGGGCAGAGCGCCGTGGCCACCGCGTGGCAGCGGACGGCCCAACGCTATCCGTGGATCCAGGCTACCGACAGCGTGCGCGGGCGCCAGTTCTGGGCCGCCGTGCGCCGCGCCGATCTGCCGGTCCCGCGAGCGTTTTGGGACACCGATACCGCGATCAGTCAGCCCGCCCCGGATGGCGGCCCAGTCTTTCGCGGGGGCGGCGTCGCGGCCGGCGGCAGCCACATCTTCACCGACACGGGAAGCGGGGGGGCAGGCCGATGAGCAGCACTTTGCGCCGGGCGCTGGCCAAAAGCGTCCAGCGCACGGATGACCAACACAACTGGGGATTCGCCGACTTCGACGATCCCTATGAGGACGAGGACAGCGAGGCGTACGCCGCGCGCACCGTGGATCAAGAAGCCGTGGCGAGTCGGCCGCATGTGCCGGGCCAGCACGCGCCCGGCGCGTCGCGCATTCGCAAAGGCGCGAAACTCACGGGACGCCCCATCCCGGCCAATCAACGGCTCCGGGATGACGCCCACCGCACGCCCCCGAAGGGATACCCCGCGGATCGCGATCAGTATGCCGACCCGGCGCACTGGAAGTACCCCATCGACAGCGCCGCCCATGTGCGCGCGGCCTGGAGCTATATCCACGTGGCCAAGAACCGGGCGGACTATGCGCCAGGCGTGTTGCGCCGGATCGAGCGGCGCATCCAGCGGGCGGCGCGGCGGTTCGACATCCCGCTCGATACGCACTGAGGCGGGGGGCGTCCCTCGCGAAAGGGGGGAGGCCATGGACGCCATTACCGGCGTCTACACCGACCGCACGGAGTATTCGCGCTACGTGATGGAGCCGGGGGACACGCGCAATCAGGTGACCGTGTACAGCACGATCAGTGGGGCCGTGGCCGGGGATGTCCTGACGATCACCCTCACACGCCAGAGCGGCTACGAAGACGCGCGCCCGCAAGCCATCCTGACCGGCACAGTCACCCTCAGCGCCAATCAGTCGACGGTCACCACCACCCTGGCGCTGGAAAGTGCGCGCGAGTACCAACCCTACGACCCGCCTGCGGGGGGGCCGGGCGCGAACCTGATTGCCCCCGCGAGTCGCGACAACGGCATCTACCGCGCCGTCGCGGGCACATATACCGTGTCTGCCTCCAGCGGGAGTCTGCAGGCCACCAGCGCCCCGTTTGCGATCACGGTTGTCCCGACCGACGAGTTGCGGGATCTGTGGTTGCGCGGCGTGCCGCTGGAAGCCCTGGACGTGCTGGCCCCTGTCGCGCAACCCGTGTTGCTGGCGGGGGTGACCATTCGGCGCGTGGCGCGCGGCGCGTTCGAGGGCGCGTATCCGTTGGCGTGGGCGCCCAACAGCACCGGCCGCGGGGGAACGCTCAGCTGGGCGGGCGGCACGCCCGTCGCCGTGAGTGGCCTGGCGCCGCAAACGCTCACGTTGCCGGGAACGGACGCCGCCGGGTTCGTCACGGCGGCCGTCATCCCGTGGCAACTGCCGACAATCGCCGTCACCGAGACCATCCTGATCAGCGGCGCGGCCTTCAGCGACGCGGCGCTGCAGCAGTACGTCACGTACGCCACCAGCCAATTGGAGTCGGGCTGGTATTGGTTCGTGGAGCCGCATACCAGCGACACGGATCCGCTGATCTCTCAGGCGCCGACCCAAATCCTGCAAGCGCGGGGCGCTGTCCCCGCCAACTACCACGTCGAGCACCAAGAGGTGCCGATGACCTATTGGCGCCCGCGGGACTTCGCCCACTGGATGAGTTTTGGACTGCCGCGGCGCCAGATCCAAGCCGTCTACTACCTCTACGGGTACTTCAACCAGTCGCAGGCGGTGGCCATCGGGCGCGACTGGATCGTGTTCGATCCCGTGACCGGCGTGCTGGAACTGGTGCCGGACAACGGCGCCGTCATCTCCTGGCAGTTCTATGGCGCGGCGATTCTTCAGTTTTTCATCAACTACGAAACCATCCCGAGCTTTTGGCATTTCGGGATCGCGTCGGGGATCAATGACATGCACGGCGAGTACGGCATCATCCGCGAGGCCGTGGCCAAACGGGCGGCCGTGGACATCCTGTCCGCCGCCGGCTTCGCCTACACCGCGGGCACGCAGAGCCGCAGCGTGAGCCGCAACGGTGTGACGGACACGCGCGCCTATGCCGGGGACCAGGGCGCGGGCGCGCTGCGTACGCAGTACCTGCAGTGGCTGGACCAGCACGTCCGCCGGATCGGTCAGCGCTACGGCGGCATCTCCATGAGCTTCGCGTAAACGCAGAGGAGGAAGCGGCATGAGCCTCAGCAAGAACCGGCAGTATGCCATCAATCATGCGGTCATTGGGGATCAGGCGCCCGTCGGCACCATTCTCGCGGCGCTGCAGAACGGCGTCGTGGGGCACATCCCTAACACTTACGCCGATGGCTTCACGGCCAACAGCGTCTCGGGCGACGCGCTCTTGGCGCCGGGCAGCGTCGGATCCGGATCCCTGGCGTCCGCCTCCGTCGGCACCACCGCGCTCGCGTTGGCCAGCGCGACGACGACCACGTCGGCCACGGCGGGGACAGTGACCACCACCACGTATGTGGTGCCCGGCGCCCCGAGCGCCTTCACGGGCGCCGTGTGGACGGCGGGCAACGGCTATCTGGCCGTCACATCCAGCACCCCCGGCTACAGCTACACCGTCGCCTCGGGGACGGGCACGCTGTCCATCGACGTGGCGAGTGCGGCCGCGAGCCAAACCCTCACCGTCTACATCCTGAACGCCTAAAAAGGGGGGCTCCCCCATGTGGTTCCCCTTGGCCAAGGCCAGCGAGGAAACCGAGCGGGGCGAGCGGCGGCGCGTGCTGGCGGGTCCGATTTCGGCCGAGGCCGAGGATGGCGTCAAAGATATCGTCGTCCAGGACGGCATGGACTGCCAGCCGCTCCTCGACAGTGGATACGTGAACTGGGATCACGCGGACGGCCCCGGCCACCTCGTTGGCGAGCCGGTCAGCGTGCGCCCCACGGCCATGCACCCAGACGGCCGAGTTGATCCCCGCGGGCCGATCCCGGCGACGTGGGGGCGTGTGCTGCTGTACCAGGGGCATCCCGAAGCCGACGCTATCTGGACCCTGGCGCAAGCGCAACAGCGCAGTCCCGAGGCCAAGCGCCGCCTCGGCTTCTCCGTGCAGGGCGAAGTCCTGGAAAAGCAGGGCCATCGCATCACGAAGAGCCGCATTCGCCACCTCGCCGTCTCCCATCAGCCGCTGATGCCGCTGAGTTTCGCCCAAATTGCCAAAAGCCTGCGCGCCGCCGATGACGCCGCCCTCCAGACCCTGAACCTGGACGGCGCGGCCACGTGGGGCCCGTGCACGCGCGGGCACCCGCCGTGCTACGACCCCGCTACCGGGATCTTTCCGGACGGGGTGCGCGGGATTCTGACCCACTGGGTGCAGTGCCGCGGCGATTCGCTGCCGCACGCGCGCCGCGTGATCCGGGGGCTGGCGCAGAGCCTGCGCCCCCGCAAAGGAGGCACCTCCCGATGAGCGATCAGACTGCATTGGACCGCGCCGCCCGCGCGCTGGAAGCCGAATTGGCCGACCGCGCCCCGGGCGACCCGACGCTGACGGAGCTGGCCAAGAGCCAACGCCTGTTGGCGCGCACCACGTTGCTCAAGGCGCGTCGGGGCACCGACCCTGACGAGGACCGCGAAGAAGACGACATCGACGCCGAGAGCGAGAACGACGAGGACGCCCGGGATCAGGACGAGGTGGAGGACGACGACCCGGACAACGCGGACCCGGATTCGGGCGTCGATGACGCGCGCGGGGTGGCCAAGGCCCGCACCGCCAAGGCCCGCGCGGCCGTCAAGACGGCCCAGGCCCGCCTGAAGAAAGCCGAAGAGGACGAGGAGTCCGCCTTGGACGATGACGATGACGAACGCTTGGAGCGCGCCCGCCGCCGTCGCGAGAGCGCGGAGGACTCGCTGGATCGCGCGCGCAGTCGCCTGCGGCGGGCCAAGCCCGCGTGGGCGGGGGACGACGCCACGACGGCCAAGACGGCCAAGGAGCGCCGGGACGCGTTCGAGGATGTGTACGCCGACGGCAACGGGGCGTACTACACCAACGAAGACGCCGACCACGAAGAGACCGAGATCGTGCCACCGGACGGCCCGGAGGTGGCGGACGGCAACGACCGCGATGTCTACACCATCGGAGCCCACAAGGTCCGCGCGGAGCGGGCTGTGCGGCGCTCGTACGCGGCCCAACCGCCGACCGGCGAAGCACTCGCCAAGAGCTTGGCGGCTGACGGGCGCCTGACGGAGGACCTGTTGGACGCCTCCCCGGCGCTGGAAGCCATCGCGGACGTGGTAGTGGCCCAGCAGTCGGTGCTCGCCAAGAGTCAGGCGGTGCAGACGGCCCACGCGCGGCTGTTGCGGGCACACCTGCAAAACGGCGCGCTCCAAAACCGAGCGCTCTCCGACCAGAGCCAGCGCGTCGGTTCGCTGGAAAAGAGTATGCGGCGCTTGGAAAAGAAGCTGGACGCGGTGCTGCAGCAGCCCGTGGTGAGTCCCATGGGCGGTATGCCCCCGGGCCTGAGCGTCGTGCGGGCGTCCGCGGGCGCCACGGCGCCCACCAAACTCGCCAAGAGCCGGGCGGACCTGCTCGTGGACGCCGAAGAGGCCCTCGGGCGCGGCGACCTGGACCCCAAGTTGTTCGCACAGATCAGCCGCCTGACGGACGCAGAGTCCATCCGGGCCGCCGTCCCTGCCGCGACGCGTAAAGCCCTGAACTGGTAGAGGAGGGACCCCGGATGACGGACACCACGACCATCCCGGCGAAAGAACGCACGGGGTATTCGTTTGAGCACATGTTGCGCCAGCCTGTCCCCGACAACCAGCGCGGGGACTTGGGCCAGTTGGCCAAGTCCGGCGACGAGGCCATGGCCAAGCACGCGCTCGGCAACAACATGCACACCGGCACGTACCTGCAGTGGTACGACCGCGTGACGGGCGGCCAGCTGTCCAAAAGTTACAGCCTGACGCGCCAGAGTTTCCTGAGCGGACGCGCCCTGGATTTCGAGCGGGCGCTGGCGTCCACCAACCTGGGCGCGGGGTACGCCGATGGCACCGCCATGGCGACGCTGAACCTGGACACCACGATGACCTCCGTGCTGTACGACAACCAGCACCTGGTGCTGTGGAATTGGTTGAACCGCGTGCCATCGATCAACCCTCTGTATAACTGGACGGAACGCGACCAGTACGGTTCCGTGCGCGGCGGCTTCGGCTTCGCGCAGGGCGGCTTGCCGCCGACCGGCATCGGCGCCTGGACGCGCAATCAGGCGACCGTGTGCTTTTTCGGCGTGCGGCGCGGCATCACGGACGTGGAGGCCCAGTCGGGGCTCCTTGGCGGCGTGATGGTCGACCCCGTGCAGGAAGAAGATCGGGACGGCGCCTTCCAGACCCTCGGGCTGGCCGAGCGGAACTTCACGTTCGGCGACCCCACGGTCACGGACCCGACCGGCGATACCGTCAACTACCCCGGCATGCTGATGCAGATGCTGGATGGCGGCTCGTTCAACAGCCAGTACTTTGGCCCGAACACGGGCGCGAGTGGTCAGGCCTTGAACGGGTTGCAGCACTACGGCAAGGCGCCCGCGGGCGTGAACGTGCTCGATCTCCAGGGCAAGTACCTGGAGTTCGGGGACATCAACAACGTGGCCGCCACGTTGTACAACCGCGGCCTGTTGGGCTCGTTCGCCAATGTGCGCGCCTTCCTGCACCCGGACACGCTGACCGACCTGTCGAACCTCCGGGCCTTTACTGAGCGCCGGGTCCTGACGCCCGAGATTCCCACCGGACGCGACGGCATTGGGTTCATCACCGGTGAGCCGATCCCGGGTCACGCCACGCAGTTCGGCCAAATCCCGTTCACGGCGAGCATCTTCATGAACGAGACCCCGAACGGCCAGGCGCACCTGACGGGGACGGCCGCCGACGGCGAGACGCCGCCCGCGCAACCCACCTTCACGGCGAGCGCGGAAGCGGTGCCGACTGGCGCAAAGAGCTACTTCCTCGCGACCAACGGCACCGGCGGGGACGACGCGGGCACCTATTACTACTGGGTGAGCGCCGCCGGGGACCTTGGGGAATCGGCACCGGTGGGCACAGCGGCGGCCACGGCCACGAGCCCGACCCCGGACGGCGTGGCCGTCACGGTCGCGGTCGGCGAAGTGGTGAGCCTGTCGATCACGCCGGGCGCCTCGAACGGCCAAAACCCGACGCGCATGCGCGTGTACCGTGGCACTGTGAATGAGCTGGCGGATCCGAGCACGACCATCATCGGCCACGTGGCCGTCAATGCCGTGAGCCCGGCGACCGTGAGCTTCATTGACAACAACAGCACGCGCAACGGCACGCAGATCGCGCTGTTCCTGGAGCGCACGCCGAACAACTTGGCCGTGGCGCAGCTGGCGCCGCTGACCAAGTACCCGCTGGCCATCGTGGCGACCAAGGTGGAGTGGCTGCTGCTGCTCTATCACGTGTTGGCCATGAAGGCCCGGCAACGCGCGTTCCTGGTCCTGAACGTCGGACGGTTTCTGCCCTATGTCAACACCTAGGCGCGCGCAGGCCCCGGCGCACTGGGCGGGGCGTTCCGTGGGCATCCGGGGCGGCGTCATCCACTTTGACGCCGCCGCGCAGGCGCTCCTCACCCCCGAAGCCTGGGACCGCCTGACGCAGGTCGGCAAGATTCCGCTGGTGGGCGTGGACGACCCCGATCCGGGGGTCGTCCCGGCCCCCGAGGATCCACCCGCGGCCACCGCGCCGCCGAAGCGGTCACACCGTCGCAAGAAAACCACGCTGGACTAGCGAGAGGAGGGCGTCCGCATGGCCGTTCCACGCGGGGCGAGTGTCATTGACTTGACGGCACGCATGGTCGCCGGCTTCACGCCCCGCCGGGCCGTGCTGGCGACCGTGACGGCCACCGGCGCGGGCGTGCCCGTGCAGATCGACGGCAGCCCGTGGCCCGGCAATCTCTATACGCCCGGGGATCGGGTGGTGCACACCGTCACGGTCCAAGGCACCTTCGCCGCCACCGTCACGATTCAGGGGAGTCAGGACAACCAAACGTGGTTCACGCTGACGCCGGACACGGTGCCCGCGGGCGCTGTCGCCAGCGGGGCCTTCACCGCGCCGGGCGTGGCCGTGTACCGGGGCGCCTACCGCACCATCCAGGCCCTCTGCACGGCGAGATCG
>JAEHJW020009692.1_pt1 | contig 16196 bp, 24 predicted proteins | sample 9271431 | NCBI WGS metagenome assembly JAEHJW02
GGCGCCTGCGCGACGACATCGTCGCAGGCACCCAGCTCCTTGCCGGGGAGCTCGAGGTGCTAATCCGGCGAGAGCCGACGCAGTGGCACATGATGCAGGCCAACTGGCCGAGCGACCTGAGCTGAGCGCGAAAGTGCTGGTCAAGATCATCACCGGGGCCCAGGTCTCGCCACCCTGTCCTCAGCCAGTCCTCAGCAGAATCAGGACGGACCGGCGTCCCTGCGGCCCCCGGGGGTCAGCTGGCACGGAGACACCCGTCGCCCGAGCCATAGGCTGCCCGCTCGTGGGTCAACGCCGTCACCGGACACTGAAGGGTGCCTAGCCTCTCTAATTCTCAGATTGACCGGTTGGGGCAGCGGTTGTGCAACGGGGGTCAGCCGGCAGCCGCCGACCTGTTCTTGCTGGAGGAACTGCTGGCTGAGTACGCCGGTGCCTTACAGGTCACAGAGGAACGGTTGCGCACGCTCGGGCTGGTGCCCCACGGACGGCTGAAGACCTCAGGGACCTTGAGAGACAAACTGCAGCGCGAGAAGGTAACGCTGCGGGGCATCCGAGACTTGGCTGGCACGCGGATCGTGAAACGGATGAACCTTGCCCAACAGGACGCCCTCTGCGACCAGATCTGCGGTCTCTTCGACGATCCGAAAGTCATCGATAGACGGACCGCGCCGATGCACGGCTACCGCGCCGTGCACATCGTGCCGAAGGTCGGAGGCAAGCGAGTAGAGATCCAGGTCCGGACACTCTGGCAAGACACCTGGGCCCAGATGTTCGAAGCTCTGGCTGATTCTGTGGGGCGGCAGATTCGCTACGGGCAGCCTCCGGCCACGCCTGATGCACCGGCCGGGAGCACGACGCGGGCTGGCCTCGTTCAGTCACTGCTCGATCTCTCAGCAACGATCCCTACCTACGAGGACCTTGAGGACATCACCACCAAAGCGGCCAACCTGCAGTTAAAAAACAGTGCACAGCTCTTGAAGGCGAAGGAGTTGCTCGACGGCTTCAGGGAAACCATGAACCAGACGAGGGCGAACCTAGGACTGCCGGATCTGCCGCCCGATGTGTAGGGTGTGGCCGTGAAGTACTTCCTGCTGGTGTACGACCGCTCGGCTCGGCGGCTCCTACAGGATCCGCACCCCTTCGATGACCACGTCGCCGCACTCAAGGCGCGATTTGATGTTGAACGCCGTGACTTGGACCCAGATCACGAGGTCGTCGTGATCAGCGGAGAAGATATCGACTCGCTGCACGTGACCCACTCTCGTTACTTCGACGACGCTGGTGAGCTGGTTTAACCTCTCAAGGTGGGGCGCCGCTAAGGGCGCCGGCTACGCCAGCTGAGATCACAAACTGTCACGTCTCGGCAACAGCGGGAGGTTCGGCCACCTTACATGCGAAGGCCTCCTGCACGACCGCTCGGGCCCGGTCGTGGTCGGCTGGCATGAGGTGCGCGTAGGTGTGGAGCAGCACGGCCGGCGTGTGGCCGAGGTAGTCGGCGGCCGCGGCCACCGACACCCCGCCTGACAGCAGGATCGACGCGAAGGTGTGGCGGCAGTCGTGGAACCGCGCGTCGGGCAGTCCGGCCCGCAGCCGCAGCGACCTCCACACCGCACCGAAGCGCTGGCGTCGCACCGGCCGCCCAGCCTCGTGGAGCACCAGACCGTCCTGGCCGGCGCCGTACGCCTCAAGATGACCTGCGAGCGGCTCCAGGGCGACATCGGCCAGAGGGACCGTCCGGTAAGACTTCGACGTCTTGAGCGGAGCGAAGGTCGGATCCCCGGCGGCCGGCGTGGCGAGCTGGCGGTCCACGGTTAGCTCCCGGCGGAGAAAGTTGATCCGGTCGACCGTGAGGCCGGTCGCCTCGCCCTGCCGTAGCCCACACACCGCTCCCAGCGTCAACGCCACGGCGAACCAGGGGGGGGCGGCCGCCTCAAGTGCCCGCAACTGCTCTGTGGTGAACGGGACGATCGGCTCGACATCGACGCGCGGCCGTTTCGCTCCCTGCGTCGGGTTGCGGGCGATCAGCCCATCAAGCACGGCCGCCTCGAACATCGTGCCCAAATACTGCACGGCGAGGCCAGCGGTACGGCCGGACAGCGTCAGGCCGGCGGCCCAACTTTCAACATCACCGCGGCGGATAGACCCGAGCGGCCGGCCGCCGAGCGCCGGCAACACATGGTTGCTGAACATCGACGTCAGGGACGCCCGGGACGACGGGCGCCACGGCTGTCGCGCCGACCACGCCGCGTAGTAGTCCGCCACCGTTGTCCGGGCCTTCGTAGGGTCGACGTAGGCACCGGTCATGAGATCGTGCTGGACCCGGACCAGGTGCTGGTCGGCGTCCACCTTGCGGGCGAAGTGCTTCGTCCGTTGCGGACCGCCCGGATACTCACGCCACCGGGCGCGCCACTGACCGCTCGGCCGCTTGTCGACGCTCGCCATCTCAGCCCCTCCCGATCCTTTCGGACAGCTCTTCGAGCAGTTCCCTTGTGACACGCCCGCGGAGCGCCTGGCGAGAACCGGCCGGTGCGTCCCCAGAGCGTTCGGTCGTGCGCCGGTCGCGCTCCTCTGTCAGGGAACGGCCCCACAACCCGAACGCCGCTGCCGTGGCGACGCGCGGCGTCACCCCGAGCTTTGCCGCTGCTCGTCGCTCTGCTACCTGGCCCATGGCAAGGATCTGGGCCGTGACCACCTCGTCGGGGATCTCTCCACCTACGTGCTGTGGGGCCAAGCGCCCTACGCGGTCACCTTCGGGTGGGTCCAGGTGTAAGCCCCAGTTCCCGGATACGGCCGGCCCTGCGTCGAGCAGGTCTCGGGAGAGCGAGTCGTGTCCGAGCGCGTACCGGAACTCGACCAGATGCTGCGTGACGGTGCCAGTGAGCCGCACAACTTCTTCGACATCACCGGCTAGAAGGCCGCCGACTCCCACACCGAGAGCTGCGGCGAGAAGGACCGCCTCGGCCAAGTCGAGCGACCGGGTGCCTGCCTCAATCGAGGCGATAACCGACCTGGACCACGGAAGGCCGTAGACCCGGACGAAGCGAGCCACCTCATCCTGGGACCGGCCGCCTCGGAGACGGCGGACGTTCCGGGCGACGACGTCCGCCACACCCAACCCCTCATTGCTTGCCATGGGTTGACACAGTACCTCTCGTGTGTTTGCTCGTCAACTCTTGACAGCATGACATCAATGTGATTTGTTGGTACTCGTAAGTTCGTCAGCGAACACACGAGGAGCCAGAATGGCCGTCAAAACGCTTGAACCGTTGCTGAGCACCGAGGACGTCGCCACCTACCTCGGCGTTCCCTTGGCGACGGTGTACCAGTGGCACTACCGCCGGACCGGGCCGACCGCGCTCAAAGTCGGCCGACACCTCCGCTACCGCCGAGACGATGTCGAACGGTGGCTCGCCGAGCAGGCGGTAGGGGAGCGGGCATGAGGCCGGAACGACGAAGGCGCCCCTGCCAGGGCGCCCCCGCACTTCGCTCAACCATCACCAACACCCCCGAGGATAGCCCACTGCTCGATCTCCTGACCGACTCCATGCGCCGGGCAAGGTCGCTCAACCTGCTACTCCGCGACGACCGGGTACCGTTCGAGGACCCCGCGGTCCGCCGGGCGCTCGCTCGCACCGCGGATCGCGTGGCATGCGACCTCGCCAAAATCGAAAGGGACCTGGCCCTCCAGGGGATGGCAGCGTGAGCGTCATCGTCGAGTCCGGCGACGACCGAGTCAAGGCGAACGCCGAGAGCTGCGTCGGGTTGGCCAACGCCCTCCGAAGGCATATCGCCGATCTGAGCGAGGCCCTCCGGCTAATCGACGAGGCCAGCCCATGACCGCCATCGTCGACCTCGACACCTTGAGCAGCAGCGACCTCCTCGAGCTCGCACACCTGCGTCGGGACGCCGAGAAGCGCGAAGCCGAACGACGGGCGACGCTGCTCGCCGAAATGCTCGAGCGACCCACCATCGGCTGGTACAGGCGGCGGCCGGCCGCCTGATGACGAGCGAGACACTCAAGGCGGAGGCGCTCCGTCTCAAGGCTCAAGCCGACCCAGCAACCGAAGCCGCCTTCGACCAGCTCTGCCGAGCGGAAGCCGAGCCGATGTTCGCTCCGGTCGACTGGCGAAAGCTGTGGGACCTCGACGACACCTGCCACGACTGGCTCGTCGAGCCGATCCTCCCCGCTGGCCGACAAGTCGCGATCTACGCCATGGCCAAGGCCGGCAAGTCCCTCCTCGCCCTAGACGTCGCCGCCGCGCTCGCCACCGGGAGCGCCATCCTCGGCCGTCCGGCCGGAGCACCGATGGACGTGGTCTACGTCGACCTGGAGATGACCCGAGAAGACCTCCGAGACCGACTCGCGGACCTCGGCTACGGGCCCGACACCGACCTGTCACACCTGCACTACTACCTGTTGCCTCTCCTGCCGCCCCTCGACCGACCGGACGGCGGACAGGCCCTCCTGGAGATCGTCCAGCACCACCAGGCGTCCGTGCTCGTCATCGACACCATGGCCCGAGCCGTCGCCGGGGAGGAGAACAGCGCAGACACGTACCGTCACTTCGTGACGTTCCTCGGCAGGCCCCTCAAGACCGCCGGGGTGACAGTGCTCCGCCTCGATCATGCCGGCAAAGACGGTGAACGGGGCCAGCGCGGCTCCAGCGCGAAAGCTGACGACGTGGACGTCGTGTTCAAGATGACCGCCGACGGCCGGAGCATCACCATCAGAGCCACGCACTCCCGGATCCCGTGGATACCGCCCGAGACCAGACTCACCCGCCAAGAAGAGCCGCTCCGTCACGTGCTCACTGACCCGAGTACGTGGCCCGCCGGAACCAGCGAAGTCGCAGCCCTCCTCGACCAGCACGACGTGCCCCTCGACGCCAGCTCCCAGATGGCGCTGACAGCGCTCAAGATCGCCGGAGACGGCCGGCGCAAAACGCTCGTTCTGGCCGCCTTGAAGTGGCGCAAAGAGGCCACTCGATGAGCGTCGAGCGGTTCCCGGAACCGCCTTCCGACGACACCCCAGGAACCGGGCCGGAACCAGCGGGGCATTCAGAGGCAAACCCGCTGCTCAAAGGTTCTATGGAGGTTCCCGGAACCGGCGGGAACCGGAACTGCCGTGCGACGGGAACCGGTGTCCCCTCTGAAGGAGGGGACCGGTACCGCACCAACCCAGTCGCCAACAACCTCGGACCCCTCGATGGCGGACAGATCCCAGGAGGCTGCGACACGTGCAACGTCTACCAGACCGTCCGCATCGACGCCCCCGGCGTCTGGCGGATCACCATCCATCATGACAACTGGTGTCCGGTCCTCACCCACAATCACAGGAAGCAGCCATGAGAGCCTTGACCCGCAGCGGCGCCGACCGGTCAGAAGCTTCGCCGATGTGGTGTCAAAACGATGCGCCCGCGAGGACGGACGGGTGGCTATATTGGGGCAAATCGGACGCCCGATGGGATGCGGCGCCGTGCATGGCTATGCACGAGGCGGTGGGATGGGGAGCGGTTTTCACCACTTGGAGTGGTGTGCATGGCCGTGATAACGGGTTCCAGGATAAAAGCGCTGGTCAGAGCGCTGCGCTAGTCCGCATACCTAGAGTTATCTGCAATACGCGGGGAAACCGCAGGTCAGACGGCTGCATAGCCTCTCCGATAATCGGGGCTCGCTGTGGTGGATGACGCCCGGCGGTACTCGTGGCCTACGGCGGCACCGGGCAACGATCTGGCGCTCAAGCACGGCGCCGGCAGCGAGCGTCGCTGGCGGCCGCTGGCCGAGCAGATCCGTGCCGGCATCGTCGACCAGGCGCCGTGGCTGAATCGGCCGGCGTTCGCGGGCGCTATCGAAGCGTGGTCGATCGCCGAGGCGAAGTGCCGACTGGTGGATGACTGGCTCGATGAGCACGGCCTGTTGACCGAGGGCGGCGACGTCCGGAACGCCGCCCTCCTGGCTGACCGTCTGCATTCCCGCGCGTCGACGTTGCGAGGCCAGCTCGGCCTCGATCCGTTGTCGTTCGCCAAACTCCTGCAGACGTTCAGCGCCACGCCCGCCCCCGACGACGTCCTGGCGGCCCTCAGGGCAGAAGGAGCGGCCATCCTCACCGCACGCTCCCCGCGTGCTCTGCCAGAAGCTCCTGCGGACGCTGAGCCGTCCCTGACGGAAGTCGACGAGTGATGGCCGTTCGGAAGGTGACGATCCCGACGTGCGATCCGGTGGAGGCGGCGATCGTCATCCAACGGTCGATGCGCCCGACCGCGATCGATGACCTTGTGGCGTTGCTGCTGGAGACACCGCACCTTGCCGACCGGAACGAGGAGTCATGACTGCCCTGTCGCTGCTCGGTGCGTTGGTACTTGAGGACGGCCGGCGCTGGGCTGACGCCGCTACCGACTGGCAACTCGCCGACGCCCGTGCTGTCCTCGAACCTGCCGACGACGCGCCCCGGCAGCACTTCCTGACGAGACCGCGCGGCGGATCCAAAACAACCGACCTGGCCGGGATGGTGCTGGCGACGTTGCTCGACCAGCTGCCGGCGGGATCGAGGACTTACTGGGCGGCGTCTGACCGTGACCAGGCAAGGCTCGGTGTAGACGCCATCGGCGGGTTGATTCAACGCTCCGGCCTGTCGGGCACGGTGAAAGTCGACCAGTGGAAGGTTGCGGCGCTCCGGACGGGCTCGACGTTGGAGGTGTTGGCGGCTGACGCCCCCGGCGCTCATGGGCTGAAGTCGGCGTTCACGGTGGTTGATGAGGCAGCGCAGTGGCCTGGCGATCCGTCGCATCGGGGCGTCTGGGAGGCGTTGACGTCGGGTTCGGGGAAGGTGCCGGGCGCACGGTTCGTGACGATCAGCACGCCTGGTGACCCGGCGTCGTGGGTGGCGAAGGTATACCGGCATGCGGAGGCGTCGCCGTTGTGGCGCACCAACCCGGTGCTCGGTCCGTTGCCGTGGGCTGATCCGGCGTTCCTGGCTGACCAGCGGGGCTTGTTGAGCGATTCGGCTTTCGCCAGGTTGCATCTTGGTCGCTGGTCGGCTTCCGAGGACCGGTTGGTGTCCGTCGATGATCTGCGTCGTGCCGTCCGGCTGGATGGCTCTCAGGGGTACGTGCCGGGCTGGCAGTACAAGCTGGGTCTTGATGTCGGGATTACGAACGACCGGTGTGTGGTGGCGGTCTGCCATGCCGAGCCTGATGATGCGGCCGGCAGGCAGCGTGTGGTGTTGGATCACATCAGGGTGTGGGCTGGGTCTCGCCGTAATCCGGTTGATCTGACAGAGGTGGAAGAGGTCGTGGCGTCGTTGTCGGCGATGTACGCCCGGCCGGGAAATGCGACGGTTCGTGCCGATCCTTTTCAGGCGATTGGCATGGCTCAGAGGTTGCGGGCTCGGGGGGTTCCGGTGCAGGAGTGGTCGTTCACGGCTCAGAGGTACGCGAACATGGCTCAGACGTTGCTGGTGTTGCTCAGGGACGAGCTTCTGTGGTTGCCGGATAATGAACTACTGCTCGAGGAATTGCGGACGGTCAGGTTAAAAGAGACCGGATCGACGGGTCTGCTGCGCGTGGATCACGACCCGGGAAGGCATGACGATCAGACGGTTGCGTTGTCGATGGCCGCGACGGCGTGTCTTGAGGGTGCTGGTTGGGTGCGCCGGCCGAGGTCGGCCGCGGAACTGGAGGCGGAGCGGCTGGCGTTGCGGCGGTTCGGTCGAACGAGACCGATCTCGGCTGGTCTCCAGACGAGGATCTTCTAAATGTCTCACCGGACGCATGTGCTAGCAACCCACCACGCCCCCGTGGTCACGGTGGAGACGGTGGAGGGGCCGCGTCGAGTCGAGGCTGCTGCCGTGGTGGCGCCGGAGGGTTACAGGCGGTGTTGGTGGTGTTGTAGGGGGCGCCTGATCGTCGATTCGGATGAGGCGGAGGCGGAGCATCGTTGGAAGACGGCGCCGAAGGATGTCGACCCGGAGCGGTGGTGGCGGGAGCGGTGCACGGACGTCGAGGATGACATGCGTTACGAGGCGGCGCGGGCCCGGCGCGGTGATGGTGGGATCGCTGGCTTGCGGGATCGGGTGTTCTAATTCCAATAGCGGCGACATACCCGCTTCTTCGGTCGAAAATTGGTCGATGGGACGTGGACCGACCTTGAAGAACTCAGTCCGGGCGCCGTTCGGCATGGAACCGAAGGTGCTGCAGGAGCTACGGGAGTTCGCTATCGATCTCGGTGTGCCGCCTGGTACGGCGGTCCGTGTCCTGCTTGCTTCCCGCCGCGCCGGGGGCATCAACCCTCCAAAGACCGGCGCGGCGGGGACCACCGAGGCGGAGCCGACGTGACGCGCGGCTACGAGGTCGAGGCGTTCGGGTTCGTGGACCTCGGCGACGCTCCCCGTCCGCCGGCTGCGCTTTCTGCGCCAGCTGTCAGGGTTCCGCCAAACCCGCCGCAAACCCCCCCTGTTGTACAGCCGTCACCGAAAGGACCCCTCGTTATGCCGTTGTCGCTTGATGAGCAACGCAGCCAGCTGTTGGCGTCTTGGCACGCCCGAGAGGCGGAGCTGGCGGGGACGATGACCGCCATGTTGTCCGCGGCAGCTCCGGCTACCCCGTCTGCTGTGGCCCAGGAGGACGCGATCAGCGAAGATGCCTGGTCGGCCTTCCTAGCGCCGCTCGGGATGACACACGCGACCAGGCACCATGCGGGCGTTTCCCGATCGTCTGCGGTTCCCGAGGCGCCGTACCCGGTCTACGGGCCGGGCGACATGCCGGCAACGCTCACCGCGCTGTCTGCGGCACCGGCGCCCACTGAAGATGCGTGGGCACGGTTCGTCGCCTGCCTGGACATGTGAGAGGAGAGAATCCCACATGGCTGAGCACACGGTGGTTTTGCCGCAATACGGGCCTTGGGGCGAACGGCTCGGACGGCCGGTTCGCAGAGGCGAGCGGGTCCGCCTCCCGTCCTCGACGATGGCCGAGCGGGCGAACATCGTCCGGTGGGTCACGTGCGGTGACTGCGATCTGGCCGAAAACGTCAAGCCTGCCTGGTGGGGCGAAGCGCGGAAGGCGGCTGGCCCGCTTCCTGGGCCTCCGAATGCGGCGGAAGCGGACAAGCCCCGGTACAAGATTCACGAGCACCAGCCGACTGCTGGCGAGCTGCGGCAGGGCGGCGACGTGATCCGCCTGCCGGATGGCACATACAAAATCATCAACCAGCGCCGGCCGGCCGTGTCGCCCAACCTGGCGACGAGGTTGCAATGACGGTCGACGCGGAGGTGGCGACCTTCCGGGCACTGACAGCAGGCTCCTACCCGACCGTGGCTGTCGGGGTGGGTCAGGAGGTGACCACCGTGCGCCGGCAGGTGGCGCACGGCGACACGGTGTCCCTCGGTGCGACCGCGGCCGAGCGGGTCGACGCCATGACACTGGTGGCGTTCGGCTACCTCGCGCCGGTCGGCGAGTTGCCGGCATGGTTCGATCGCCTGCTGCTGCAGTTCGAGGCCCGGGAGCCGCTGCTGGCAGGGTCGCCGGCAAGGCTGGTCATGCCCGGCGACACGTTCGAGCTCGAAACCTATTCTGCGGCCCTGCGGGAGACCGTCTGGGAGCGTTTCATCGAGCCGGGTACTGCCACGCTGGTCGCCCCGGAGCCGACGTGGGTGACAGTGGCGCGGCAGATAGCCGCCGATCGTTGCGAGGCAGCCGGTGACTGACACGGTGACGATCCGCGCGGAGATGATCTCGGACATCCCTGAGCAGGCTGCGCGTAGCCGCGAAGCCATGAAGTCGATGGGGGATGGCATCCGCCAGTCTCACGGCCATGCTCAGGGTGCGACGAGGGCGTTGGGTGAGGAGATGGACCGCACCGCCAAGAAGGCGGATGTGCTGTCCGGCGGCGCGATGAAGCACACCACCAGGGCGATGCGGGACATGCACGAGCAAGGTTCGAGGCTGCGGGAAGGGCTGAAGGGGGTTGGGGACACCATCACCGAACGTGTCCGCTATCCGATGCAGCAGTTGGCGTACACGATGGAGGCCGGCACCGCCGCGATGGTGACCTTCGGGCTGACCACCGCGTCGTCGATCCAGACGGCCACGTTGGCGCTGTCGGCGTTCACCGGTTCGTCCGCACTGGGCGGCGCTGCGTTCCAGGCGTTGCACGGGCTCGAGGGCCCTGTGCCTCTGTCGGGGTTGACGGCTGGGTTCGAGCAGCTGACCCAAGCGGGGATGCGCTCAGCGCAAATCATGCCGACCCTGACGGCCCTGTCGAACATCTCGGCGGTGTCGCTCAATCCGACAGCCAACTTCGCCGGCATGTCGGGGGCGCTCGCCAACATTATGGGCACCGGCGGTCTGATCAACCCGTCGGATGTCAACGCTTTCTCCTCCGCCGGGGTCGACATTTACGGGATGCTCGCCCGGGAAACCGGCTCGACGCCGGCCGAGTTACGCACCCGCTTCCTGCGGGCTGGGACGCCGATGATGATGCCCGGCAACTTCCTGTCCGATCTCTCATCGTCGCAGAACGCTACGACCGGTCTGGCCGCCTACCGCAACACCTGGTCAGGTCAGATGGGGCAGGCGAAGAAGGCGGTCGGAGATCTGCTCGCCACTTTCGAGACGCCGCTCGGGAACGCCCTGACGGGGGCGTCCACGAAACTCGGGGCGTGGGCCACCGAAACGCAGCAGCGGTTCAAGACGTTGGGTGGCAGTATTGGCAAGGACTGGCAGTCGAACAACATGGGCGCGCTCGGCACGACGTTGGCTCAGATCTTCGGGGATCCGAAACTGGCCGGTGACATTACGATCGTGACGTCCACGCTGCACGGGTTCGGTCAGATCATGTCCCAGTCCGTGATCCCGATGGCGAAAGATGTCCTCGGGATCGCCACCCCGGCGTTGAAGGGTTTCTCGGATGTGCTCGACTGGATGGGCCAGCACAGGGCCGAAACCGAAATGCTGATCGGCACCCTTGGCGGGTTCATCATCCTTTCGAAGATCGCCCAATGGACCGACCGGGCCACCACCGCATGGAAAGCCTATTCGCTGGCGATCGAGTCCGGCGGCATGATGAACGCGCTGCTCGGCATGAACCGAGGGCTGCTCGGCCTGAAGATGGCGGAAGAAGGGCTCGCCGGCACGTCAGCCGTGACGGGTGCTGCCACAGCAGCCGGTGGCGAGGCAGCCGCTCTCGGCCGTGGCGGCACCAGCGGCAAGCTGCTCGGGGCGGCCGGGGCGCTCGGCGCGGTGGCGATGGGCGCCCCGTACCTCTTGCACGGCCTGCAGGGACACGGGGGAGCGTCCTACGCCGAGACGTTTGGTACTTCGACGGCGCTCGGCGCAAGCATCGGCTCAGTGGTTCCTGGCGTAGGTACCGCCATCGGCGCTCTTGGGGGTGCAGCCATCGGCGGCGGACTCGACCTCGGCAAGATTCTGTCCAACAGCCATTTCTTCGGGCTGTTCGGCGGTTCGCACCACACCAGCCATGGTGGCACCACTGTGCACATCCAGCCTGGGGCGATCGTGATCCCCGGCGCCGGCAATCCCCAGAAAGTCGCCAACGCTATCCCTGGTGCGATCAACGCCCAGATTCAACAGTTCCAGCAGATGCAAAATCGGCGGAACGGCGGATGACCGTCGATACCAGCCTGTCGATTGCCGGCCCCAACAGTCTCACCCAAGCTCAGATCTCTGCCTGGTATCACGGGCTAGGGAAGGGGAACGGCAACCTGAACGGCGTGTCGGTCGATCAGGTGATCGGCTACTACCTGACCGAGGGGTCGGCGCAGGGGATCCGCGGCGATTTCGCTTTCGCCCAGGCTTGCTGGGAGACGGGCTATTTCACCAGCCCTGACACCAGCCTCAATAACTACGCAGGGATCGGCCATCCGGTGTCGGCCCCGTCCGGGTTGGATTTCGCCTCCCCGCAGATCGGCGTGCGAGCTCAGATCCAGCTGCTCGCCAAAGCAGTCGCCGGCAACAATGTCACCCTCGCCGAGCCGAACGTCGGGGTGAACTGGGAATCCCGGCAGGTGACCACCGTCGGTGGCTTGTCCGGCAACTGGGCGCAGGACCCCAACTACGCCACCGAACTGATCGACGTGTTCAACTCGATGGTTGGTGGGTTGCCGGTCGCCCCGGCTGGCGGGATCCCCATACCGATCCCCGGCGTGACCGGGGGAGGCACCCCACCGCCTGCACCGGGTTTTGTGATGCCGGCCGTCGCGGCGCTGCCGGCAGTGAACGACACCTGGCAGGCGACGTTGATAGCCCCGCCTCTCAACTTCATGGCCGGCGCCGGCCCGCATCTAGCTGACGCGGTTACCACCGACTCGACCGTCGATTTCACCTCCGACCAGCTCGGCCAGGTCCAGTTGACGATCTGTGATCCTGATCTGACGTTGACGTCCGGGATTGCCGGGCAGATCGTCCAAACATCCGGGGTGAACCAGGTGGTGGCTGGCCAGGTGGTCCAGGTGGGTGGCATCGGTCAGCAGGTGATGTGGGGTACTGATGTCATGACGATCGCCGAGGCGCAAACGACCGAGATCTCTGGCGGCATACCGGGGATGATCGTCACGTTACGCACAGCCGTGCTGCAGTGGATGGCGACGGCGAGATGGCGGCGTTACGACAACGGACTCTCCGCTACCGACTGGCTGGCCGCGCGGGTGGCCGAGTACAACACGCTGATCTCGTCGGAGGAGCAGCCCGCCAAGTTCCTGGGGATGGTCACCCAGCAACGACCCCAGATAGCCCTGAACCCCTCCATGTCGGTCACCCAATGGCAGTCCTACTACGACATGGCCCAGGAGCTGTGCATGGAGGAGGGTTGCTGGCTGCTCGAATGCAACGGCGGGGTGTTCTTCGGTAAGCCGACCTGGTTCGCGACGATCGCCCCCGGCTTCCAGCTGAAATGGGAGGGGTTGGGCACTCCGTTCGTCGACTCGTCCGTCGATGCCGAATGCATGGGCGTTCCCGTCTGCCTCCGGTCGACGTCGATGTTCACCGGGGATACGGTGATGGTGAAAATCCCGCACGACATCGGCGAGCAGGTCCGTCCCGGCCAGCAGTTCGGGCTGGCCGGCGTGCCAGGTTTCCCGACCGACCAGTGGCTTGTCACCCGGGTGCAGTGGAACACCGACGGCCAAGCGACGCCGGTCACCGTCTACGGCAACCAAATCAAGGATCCTGTCCCGTCTGCACCGGGCGGTGTGCAGCCGTTCCCGCCGCAGGTCGATCCGACTGGCAACCCGCCGATCCCCACCAACCTGCAGTTCTTGCAGGTTGCCCAAAAGGAGATCGGCGTGCCGTACGTGTGGGGCGGCATCACTCCGGCAGGGTTCGACTGCTCCGGGCTGGTCATGTGGTCGTTGCAGCAGTTGGGGATCCCGTTCCCTCACTACAGCGGCGCGCAGTATCAAGCCTGCGTCGCCAGCCCGGGCCAGTCGCTCACTCCATCCCAGGCGATGAACATCAGGGGTGCGCTCCTGTTCAAGAACCAGGGTGCGGCGATCGCCGGCGATCATGTGGCGATCTCGATGGGCGACGGCACCCATGTCCTCCAAGCCCCCTATCCCGGGCAGCTCGTCCAGGTCGACGTCGTACCCGCCTCCTATTTCGACGTCGCCGCTCAAATCCCGTTCCTCAACTACGGAGGTGGTTCGTGAAGCTGCCCGGCCCAATGTTGAGCGCCCCGACGATCTCGGTGGCCCGGCTCCGGTTGAACTGAACGTACCCGGCGGTCGTGGTGGGCGACGAGTGCCCGAGCAGCTCTTGGGTGAGCCGGAGGTCGAGGCTGGCGGCGTACACCTCGGTCCCGAAGTAGTGGCGGCACTGATGGAGCGTGGCGGGGATGCCGAGGGACGCCAGATGGGTGTTGACCTCGCCGCTAATCTTCCATGCTGGCCACTGCCGGCCGTTCGGGTAGGCGAACAGGTATCCCGACCGTGGCATGCCAGCCTGGCGCAGCGACTCCCACACTGTGGGGTGCAGCGGCAGGCTCCGCTCCCGCCGCCCTTTCGGTGCGGAGACGATCAGCATCGGCGGTGCCAGGTGCTCGAGGAGGTCGCAGCGGCGCAGGCCGGCGATCTCCTTCGCTCGGAGGCCGTTGAGAGCAGCCAGGTGGAGCATGGCCCGGACGGTCGGGTCTGCCCGCTCGACTGCCCTCTCCAGGTCCGGCCCGGGGATCGGGCGGGGGACCATCTGCGGCAACCTCGGCCGGTCAATGTTCTCGGTCGGGTCCTCACCGACGATGCCCTGGGTTTTCGCCCACCGGTAGAACATGTGAAGGTCGCTGATCGCCCGGTACCGGGCTTTCGGTGCCAGCTTGCGGCTGTCGAGCCACGCCTCGACCTCGGACTCCGTGGCGTCAACGAGCGCCCTGGGGGCCAGCCAGTCGAAGAACAGCCGAAGGCAGCACGCCCGGGACTTGATCGTCGTCGGGGCGAGCGCCTTGCGTTCCTGTGCGACCCACCAGCCGCGGGCGATGTCCGGGAAGTCTCCTGCGCTGATCGGCCGCCGCTGCCGGGCGAGCGGCGCAGCGGGGTCGCGCCCGACGAGATTCTCGTTGAGCGCCCAGTTGTAGAACTGGTGCAACTGGCCGATCCGGTCGCCGCGGGTCCTTGCGCTGACGCCCAGCTCGTCGAGCCACGCGACGATGTCGCCGGTGGTGGCGTCGAGGAGGGAGCGTGGCTCCAGCCACTTCGCGAAGCGGAGGGCCGTCCCCTGGCGGGTGTGGCGTGTCAGGGGCGACAGCCCGGTCATCGTCTCGTCCTCGAACCGGACCAGCAGGGTGAGGTCGGAGCTGCTCATTGGACCGGCTGGCCGGGCTCGCCGACCCTGTCGACGGTGAACACGGTGAGTTCGGTGAGGCGGTCCAGCCGGTCCAGCAACGCCCGGTAGCCGAGGGCGTCGTACGCCAGCTCGTAGACCTCATCGCTGACACCGGCGCACTCCGGGACGCCCGACTCTTGGACGGCCCTCTGAACCCGCCGATCCATCCGGACCACTGCCGCCACGAACTTCTGCACTGCGGGCAGCAGGACGTCCGCCACGCCGATCATGTCCTCGATGACCGGACGGGGATCCTCATCGAAGCGCAGCACCCCGAGCGGCAGGGCGAAGCCGGCTTCGATGTTCTGTTCGTGGCCGTCGGCGCGCGTTGCTACCTTCTTGATTGGCATGAAGCACATCCCTTCGTGTCCAGGCCCCGGGGTGCTCGTAACACCGCCGGGGCCACCTTTGGTGTGTAGTCACCGGTTTACAACATCCATCGACATCCTGTCAACACCCGACTACACTTATAGGTGTGGCTGCGGACCCTGTCGACCCCGACCAGCTGGTCGACGCCCATGGCGTAGCGGAAATCCTTGGGCTCAGCCGACGCACCTCGGTCGCCGTGTACCAGCGGCGCTACCCGGACATGCCACGACCTGTCATCGACATGGGGAGCGGCCGGCCCAGTCTGTGGCTGCGTCCGGCGATCGAAGCCTGGGCACAGACGCGCACGGGACTTCGCACGGAGGAATCGTGAAGATCAACAGACGTCTCTGGCCCTTCGGCTTGGCGGCGCTCATCGCCGCTTGCGGATCCCAGACTTCCGGCTCAAGCTCACCCGTCCCCACAACCGCGGCCTACGCACCAACGCCGGGCTCCCCGGCCCCACCCAACGTCGTCGGAGACACCCTGTCGCAAGCCAGCGCCAGCTTTCAGGCAGTCCCCTCGCAAGGTTTCGTCCCCTCAGTGGTCGTCGATGCCACCCTGACGGGGGCGCCAGGAACCATCCTGCGAGAGGTAGGTGGTCCGGCCTCGGCACCCTGGGACATCAGCCTGTACGTCAACTCCCGAACCCCTGCAGGCGAGTACCCCGCCCACTGCCCGAGCGGGTTCGCCTACACGCCGAAGGCGGATGGGTCGGGCGGGAACTGCGCCCCGTGAGCACGAGTCCTCAGCCAGTCCTCAATAGGTCCTCAGTAGGCCGAGAAGTGGTGTCAAGTGATGGGAACCGTTGAGTAGAGAAACCGCAGGTCAGAGCACTCATTCGACGCATCCGGGCAGGCCAGCCACAACGCCCAATCTCTTGCAGGCCAACTGGCCGAGCGACCTGAGCTGAGCATGCGGGTCGGAGTGGTGTGCCCCTACAGCCTGACGCTTCCGGGAGGGGTGCAGGGACAGGTCCTCGGCCTGGCGAGTGCGCTGCGTTCGCTC
>JAEHJW020009681.1_pt1 | contig 16195 bp, 29 predicted proteins | sample 9271431 | NCBI WGS metagenome assembly JAEHJW02
GTTGTCCTTATAGAGTGTGGAACCCCAGATAGAAAACACCGAGCCATTCCAGTAGAAAAGACCAAACCCCGAGGCAGCACTTTGCGAGGAGTATGAGGATAGACCCGGGCGCTTTATGACCCATACGTCATCCCCACTCTTCTCAATATACCCGTTGACTAACCGCGCATCCTTCCAGACGGCAGAATTGCGATTCTCAGCTGAGATGATTAAAGGTAGCCGCTGCGGGGTTTGTTGTCCCATTACAAGAGCCTCCCTATCAGATCATGGGCAAACGCGCCGGCTCCGCCAGCAGCTGCCAATATACCGATAATGATACCACGTCCGGAGGTTAACTTCCCCTCCATATGATCCACCTTTTCGCTTAAAATCTTTACTTGCCCCTGCAGTTCCTTGAGCGCTCCGATGAGTTCTCCAAAACGAACAGGGTCGATATCATTACCCATATAACCCCCCTCTCAACGAAAGTCAGACCGACCCCACTGCACCCTGGAATCAGGCGTGAGGTAGGTCGGTGCGTCTTCAACATCCCAATTCTCTAACTCTGCCTGGTACTTCGCTGCATTAGCCATACACCGCTGCACGATACTGTCTGGCTGCCCAGTCGAGATATCCTCCGCCAGCGACCAGCGCAGCGTCAAATACCACTCCGTTGGGAAGTACATCGTGTCGGTGAAACTGACAGGGCCTTGCACTTGTTGCTGGATGAGAAGGTGTGCAGTCCCTGTAGCGGCTGTTGTATCCGGGACTGGCCAAAAATGGACGCCAAGATACGTTTGCTGTTTGTCTATGAAGAACGAACTGATTGCACCAGTCTGGGTGATCTGGGAGAGGCGAAGCCACTCCTCCCAGGACATAACAATCAGGGGCGTTCGAATGTTGGCTGTGCTTAGAAAGTAGGCTTGGAAAGCTCGCAGGGGCTTTGCCATAACCACGGAACCAAGCGGACCGAGGTTGTATTCCCCGACCCCGGCAGTGAGAGGAATCTCCAGATCTTCCCACAACCACAATTTCAATCCCTTCGTTTGAAGGTAATTGATCATGTCAGTCAGACGCATCATCCCTGTCGCCATACGCTCGGCGGATAGACCTTGACCTTCCTGAACCAAACCAGCGTCCATATAGGCCATCTGGATGATCCGTTTCGCTGTTTGGAATGTTACTGGAGTGGTCATAGGGCACCCTCGTTAGTATTGCTTCACCAATTCCAGCACAAGGCTGTAGGTGAAAGGTTCACCTGCGGTGAAGGTTGCGCCCGGGAGTTGCTCAGCCGTCAACCCGATGGCACCAGTCCACCCACTTGCCTTACTGTTCTGCAGGCCGCCAAAATTGGCGAACCCCATCCGACCACGCCCAGAGATCGGCTGGATCAATGATGGAGTCGTAGCATCCCAGAATAACTGCACTTCAATCCCATCCGAGATGGAATAGTCGATGTAGTCGATCCGAAATCCAGACGGCCCCCCACTGAACAGTGCAGGGTTCACTTTAACATTGTAGGCTTCGTTCGAGGTGTCGAGCAAGCCGGTTAGCTTCACCACAGCGTTTCGAGGGCCATCCACAAGGACTTGTGTAGTCACTACATTAGCCATTTATACGCCCTCCCTTAACGAGCGACCTCGACCGAGGCCTGGCAGTAATCCACCGTGAGCGTCTGACTGGCAGTCGGCGTGATCTGATAGACGGGCGTGAGAAGAGCGGCCGAAAGGGTAGCTCCAGGCACGCGCGCCGTCAGGACACTGTTCGCATACACCAGCAAATCCACGCCATCATACACGAAGGCAAAATCTGCCATCACACCAGCAGTCATGGTGAACAGATTCGCCGCCAGAGTCGTTGGCGTACCGCCAATGGTGGAGACAAGACTGACCACACCCGTCGCACTCACAGCGAACCACAGACCCTCCGTAGTCGTGGCACCTTCCTGTAACCCGACATAGGCGGAAAGGCCAGTCGCGAAGGCACTGATCGCAAAGCGAACCTGATACCACAGACGAGCACCCGCATTGAACTGGAGAAACTCTCCAATCTTGTAGGCACTCGAAGCAGTCGTGGCCGCTCCCGGCGTCAGCACAGCCGCACCTCCGAGGAAGTTCGTCAGAGCAAACGTACTCGAAGTTCCCGTGACAGTATAGTCCGTCCCGATCAGAGTGGTGAAGTCATTCTCATAACTCACTATGCACTGCCGGATAGACTTTGACGCGTTGTTGCAAGTGTGGAACGGATCCGGCAAAGGGTAATCCTTCAACGGCATCGTCGTATCCACAGTTCCAATCCCCGACAGAAGTCGGGCGGGTTGATTAACAGGCACTCCCATATAGCCTCCAGATATCCGATGATATGATGTAATTGGATATCCAACCGGCGACACAACACCGCCGGTTGGACATGCCCTACCTTAGGGCCCATTCACACCGAAGATGCCGCGCGGATCGGTGCAGCCGACGGAGAAGCGCATATAGGAGGCAGCCTTCGCATTTTTCGTGTCGAAGTCATTATCCTTATCGAACTCCGGGCGCGTGCGCCAGAACATCTGCATCCCATTCGGGCAGTTCGTGCGAACAAACCACGCATAGGGAGACGTGAAGTACTGGTTGAGCTTGATCCCCTTCGGAAACGCGTTCGTCGCCTTCAGCACGTTGATGTTGTTGCCAGCCGAATTCGACTGAAGCACCGACTTCATAATGCGATTGGCGTTGAACCATTCCTGACGATGCACGTGGAGAGACTCAGGCAGCACACTGATAAGCAGGTTACGGTCGGTCTGCGTACCCATAATGGCGATGCAAGCATCCTCCAGGGCCGCTTCCGACAGATCCGCTGCCGTAGTCAGAGTATTGCTGAACGTCCCGCCGGTCGCATTGATATGCGAAGCAGAGATCAGCGGCTGCCCATCGCCCGTCGTGAAGTAGGACGACGAGAAGGCCGTATTGTAGAGGAAAGCCGCGACCGTCTCCACGGTCTGGTGCATCGAGAAGGCATTCGCCTTCGCACGACGCGTTGAGACTTCCTCGTACAGATTATCCTCCAACTCCTCCTTCGTCACGATGTAGCCCAAAGCATAGGCGACGTGGGTGTAGGTGGTTACGAAGCCCTGATTCTCAGAGTCATACGTGACCGGAGCCCCCTGCCCTTTAATGGGCGCGAGACCAAAGCCAGTGACCTGAACGTCCTGCTCGTAAGCCCGGGTCGAGTCTTCGATCTCATAGAGCTCGGTGTACTGATCCGGGTAGCCAGTATACATCTGTCCCCAAATGGCATGGATACCAGGCCACAAAAGTTTGGGGTGGTTGCTTGTTGCGATAACTCCACCAGGCATAATTCAGTCCTCCTATTAGACGCCAGCCGTGGCTGCTTTGAGTTCGTGCTGATTGAGCAAGCACAGGAACTTACAATACGAACCAAAGCTATTGTCAGTTCGCCGGGAGATCCCCATGAGCTTCACCTGACCAGTCGACGCGGTAGAGGAAGCCACCGTATCGTCCAGAGTCCAGCCAGAGAGGAACCCATTGTTCGCACCCGCTTTCAAATTCACCGTCTTGCCGATATCGGCGGAGGTGAAGTTGGTCGAGCCAGAACCCGAGTACTCCTGAATCTCAAAAAGTACCATCGGATCGTCCACCACCATGACATAGTAACTGTGACCCTTCGTCGCAGGGATCACGATACTGTCAAGATTGGAAGGATCCGCCATCAAAGTTTCATAGCGACCGATACCCACAATCACTCCACGGCTGGCATTCGAAGCGCCTGCCGTCGCAAGAGTCACCGCGCTCACACCATTGGAGTCAGCAGCGCCCGAATGGGTAGCCACCGGATCGCCAATCGCATAAGCGTTAGTATCCGCTTGCGGGATGTAATAGACATTGGCTGCTCCATTCCAGGGCGCCCCATTGAGGTAGCGCACTGGCGAAAGACCAGTCGGTTTGTTTGCATTAGCCATTTATGGCCTCCTATCGTTTTTTCGGTTGGAGAATCCCCGCAACCTGCTGACGATGTGCCTGCGGGATATAGCGGCGAGCAGCGTCTGTCGAGCTCTCTCCGTCATCCGCTTGACCACCGTTACGCAAGGCAGCAGCGACCCGTTCATTGTTGTTGTCCATCTCGAGCAAATCTGCCTGACGCAGATCCTCACGAAGTTTCATGAGAATCAGCGAATTTTCTCCATCCTTCGCTGCTCCATCCTGCCCAGAGATGACGGAAACACGGGTGCCCATATCAGCGTTCCCTTCGAGAGAGGCCAGACCGACTTCCTCGAGTTCCACTTCATCCCGCCCCACAAACTCATAGCCTGCTCGGAGGGCGGAGGCAATGCGCTGTGAGGTGCCGGTAAACCACCGAGTATAGTACCCCGGGATCTCCGGCACAGCAAGGCGCTGCAACGGGATACTCATGGGGATACGACCTTTCTCCGTGACGCGCTTAGCGGGAGCATTAGCTGGGTTGTTGACTTGACTCATTTTTATTCTCCGAAATACAGTTTGGCGTAGTACGATTGCCAGTCTTTTTCTGTCTTGAAGGAACGACCCTCACCAACCAACTTCCGACCTTGACGAAGACACTCGGCCTTCGCATCAGCCGGTAAATCAGCATAGCTCTTTCCACCACCACTAGAGGATGACGAGCTGGATCGCGTCCCGCCAACTTTGCTGAAATCTTGTTTTTGTCCATAGCGCTCTTCCATAACCTGAGTCACCATGTCGTAGAAGGGACGTCCCACCAGATGGTCGAGGTCAGGGTCCCCGCGAAGTTCCTGCGCAATCCCAATGGCACGCGCCGCCTTCCGCTGGTCAGTCTGCAGCCACGGATTCTCCCGCATCCACTCGATCAAATCAGGATCGAGATCGCCCCCTTCGTTGGGAGCAGTCTTCGTCTGCTTCGTCTGCTTCTTGGCGTTCTCTGCTTCTCGTTCAGCAGTACGGAGATCGGCAAGTTCATCCGTCAACTGCATTTCCGTATCCACGTCGCCAAGCTCGCGGGCCTCTTTGATCGCTGCCATCACATCCTTCTTGGCCTGTGCCACAGCTTTCGCAGTAGCCTCCTGATGGACGTTACGCAGTTCCTCCATCGACTCCTGGCTATTCTGCACCAGTTGCGAGAGGCGCGCCACTTCCGCACGAAGGCGTTCATTATCGCGCTTCATGATGGGGATGTAATTCTGCCCGCGATCAACCCAGGTCTGTGCATCAACCCACTTCGCAGGGTCACCCTTGTACTCCCCTTCGGGAGCCCAGCCCATCTGGCGGGCTTGGGATTCAATCTCAACTGCATCTTCACTCATCGCCTTTCTCCTCGGTTATCTGGGCAAAGATATCACGGTCATTGATGAAGCGATACTGCTCACCATCCAGTGTACCTTCGGCAAACGCTCCCGCCATCCGGGAAATCAAGACGCGATCCCCAGGTTTGGCACGAGCCGGTTCATCGGGCCAACAAGCAGGCCCCACGGCGATCACGACTGCCCTCTGCTCAATCATCATCACCCTGTCTTTCACAAAAGCGGGTAACTCGATCAGACTCTTCTTCCCTTCCGGTTCGTAGTGCTTCACCAGCACGCTCCGACCCAGCGGAAGAAGTCCCGAAGTGTTCTCTACATCAGTCATAATGTTGCTCCACGTTGATTAACTCAAAATCCAGATCGATAAGATCTTGGATCGCCTCGCACTGCCCGATCGCTTTCGCATTCAGAATAGCAGCTCCGTACTGTGACACATCCGTAAACTCACCGCTAGCCCATCGATCCTTCAGCATCTCCTGGCGCCGGCGGAAGTGCTCCCGGAGTGCCTTTGTCGCCGGGTGTTGCAGCCAATCGTCCCACGTCGCTTGATCCAGCATTTCCTGACTCCATCATTTTCATCATTGTCTCGATACGCTGAGTGAGCATATCGTTATGCGTCTTTGCAGCCCCGATAACTGCCTCGAAGGCTGCAATCTCGTGCCCATCTTTAACCCCACCAGCTTCCTCAAGGAGCTTCGCTGCCTGCGCTTGCCAAAGGAGGATTTGCGCATTACTCCGCTTTCTCTCTTCCTGAAGTTCCATGATAAACTTCTGCTGTTGGTATTGGATCTCCATCTGCTTCCCTTGCAGCTTGATCTGCTCGATCTGCGCCTTCGGGTTGGGGAGTGGCGGTACCTTATCAGGCCCTGGAAAGAGAACTTCCTGATTATCAATCTCAAAGGCGCGGAGTAGATCTTTCTCCACCGCGACCCGATCATAGCCAGGAGTACTCATACTCTGTTCTTTCACGAACATCGCGCGAGCTTGAGCTTGCTCGTTGGAGGTAATATTCGGATCCGCCTCAGGCGCGACCATCGCGGGATTGCCGAGGTAGTCCTGGCGAGAGATGTAACGCCCCTCCATCCCGTAGAGGGAATTAGTGTCGGACAGGTAGCGGCCATTCAGGATGTAAAGCTTCTTGAACTCATGCCGCATCGACCGCCATACGCGCTTGTAAATAGCGTTGTAGATCTTCATCCCCTGTCGCACAAGAGTTTGTGTGGTGGAGGCAGGTGTGTTCTGCCCAGGATTCTCTCCGACTATAGTGTCAGTCGTACCGGAGACACGCTGGGTGTAATTGATCAGAAGGCCGAGGAGTTGAAACAAAACATTCGAGGGCTCCCGAACAGGGAGCGGCATGATATTTTTCCGAAGATCATCGCCAGTCGAATCCACCCGCTTCCATTCAAGCGGAGCAAACGACATAGCACCTCCCCGGATCTTCGCCCCTCGTCCGAGAAAGCCTCCGCCAGTATTTGACATGGTTCCTGCATCGACAAGCTGATTCAGGAGTGTATTCACACTCTCATTCAGCGGACCGAGAAGAACACCCCAGCCAAGATCGTAAATGCTGTTATCGGGACTCGGGATAAAAGTGTACTTCTCGTAGTACTGAGTAGGCGTGATACGGGTTATACGACCGCGAGAGTCTCGCACGACTTGATCGTCGCTATCCCAATTCGCCACAATACGGAGAACAGCTTTACTACTCGCCTCAATCGTGATGATATAGGGCTCCATATAGCCATCGCCATCGAAATCGAACAGGCAATGCTGCTCGAGAGTAGTAAAGGGTGTGATATCATCTGCCTGAGGAGGTGTTTCGCCATGGCGAGTGTCTTGCCTCTGCGTGGTCACATTAGTCAGAGGGCGCGCCGGGCCTCCGAACCACGCCTCTTCCCGCACATCCCGAAAGATTCCTTCCCCTATACGCTCGATAATATCGTTGCGATACAGCGGGATGATTTGTGTTTTGCGGCCGCAGGTATCGAGAGACTTCGCGTAATAGTTCAGCACCAGATCCTGTGCGAGGACAAGTTCGGAAACATTATGCCCCAACTCGCCTGAGTAGTAGATCTTCTTAAATGCCGTCCCCATGATAGGGAGGTTGATGAGCAAGCGATCATGCTGTTCTTCCCAGGCCTCATCCTCCTCCAATATCTGATAGGACATATGAGCCTCGATCCTGCGAGCGCGTTCAACCTCTCTTCCATCAGCATTAGAAACCGTAGTGCGATACTTCACGACGTTAGGTGTACGCACCAACTGAGGGTATGCCTGGGAGTGCCATTGGAGAGTCGCAATCGTGATCAGAGGAAAGGCGATGTTTGAGCAGCCCGGCCAAGGGAAGTTGCGATCCTTTTGGATCTGAAGGGCTAGATCCATCCCCGCCTCCATCCGGCGCTCCCAGGCGGCTCGTGAAGCTTTGTCCAGCTCATACCCGCGCCACACAACAGCACCTATCCGATCCAATTCCTCCGGAGTAAAGCGATCGGTCAGATCCCGCGCCCGGGCGAGTCTGTCACTCACGATCAGTTTGGTTGTCACACCTTCCATCTCAATACCCCGTAACCGCCGAGCGGCCTAATTGTTTCTTCGGTTCGTTTCGAAGCCCTTCCAGCTCATCCTCGTCCATGAAGTCTTCCACATCAACCTCAGGAGCCTCCTCAAAACCCTTCACTAGAAGGGCTGTGGAATCAAACTCATCATCTTCCCGGGCGTCGGTTACTCCAGTAAACTTCAGCAGAATATGCTCATAAGAAGCATACCAGTCGCTCTGCTTCGCGAACCTCATAGCACCCGCGCGATGACGCTTTTGAAAAGGCCTTCCACGCGCCGCTTTATCCTTGATCGGATGGATCACGCGGATGGAGAGGAACATCCCGCGCTGCCGCATTTCATTATACACCATCCTCTCTACAGCACTCCAAATCACCCCACCCTCGATCACAAACTCACTGGGGTGATAAAGCGCCTCGATCTCAAAAAGCTTATCGATCCACTCAGTCGGATCCCACCGACCTGAGAACTGATCGATTATGTGAATCAAGTTCCGCGTATCCGCCCCGCCGACCGTGAAGCTTGTTCTGTTCGCCGTATCCCGCTTTGACACCGCGAGATCGCAGCCAACCTTAATAATCTTATCAACCTCGAAATCGTCTTCCGTCATCGGGAGGAAATCACACTTCCGAAGATAGCTGTTCGAATGGTCGTAAGGCGCGTTCAAGTACTCTTGTGAATACCCTGCTGTATCCCCGTCATCGATGAAGGTCTGACGGATCTTCCGAAGCCGCTCCTCAGGAAATTGCTCCGGCCAGAGTATGTCCGAAAAATCATCAAAGCCTGCGTGGGCGCGGAAGAGCAGACTTTGCCAGCTCGAACTCTTCTGCAACCTGGCGAGGAGAGAGTCCTCATCCAGAATCGTCCCATGCATCCTCACTATCCCGCCTCTTCGCCTACACGGCAGGAGGGCGCGGAAGAACCATTTACGAAAACCTACTCGGCGGTCAAGGGAAGAGACCTGCTCATCCTCTTCCAGATCGTCGCACAGAATCAACCCCGGACGCTTCCCGTTCCATTTCAAGCCGCGCATCTTCTGCCCGGAACCTTTCGCGATAAACCGACATTCATGGCCGTCGGTAAAGCGAACAATCACATCCGTCTTCGCATCGGTCGGAAGACTCGCGATCCCAAACTCCGCGATCAGATCCTCGTTCTCCCTTAGCTCCTTCGCGATATCCGCGAGGTGCCCGATTGCCAGATCTTCCGTCGCACTCACGATCAGAATGTAATCCTGGGCGCGAAACAGGGCCGTCGCCAACCCAAACACGTGTGTCAGGGCTGTGGATTTTGCGTGCTCACGGGGAGCCGCAACATCACACAACTCCCCACCTTCGCAGTACAGCCGCCAGCCCTTTCGATGAAACTCAGGTGTTGGCTGAGGATTATCGTAGAGTGGACTGAGGAATGTCCCTGCGAAGGCCTCAATGAGTTCTGCGGTCAGCCGGACGCTCATCGCGGGCCTGTATCATGGCAGAGGGGCTGCGACCGTGTTTCAAAAGCCACTGAAGGGCGGCAATCGCCCCGTAGGCAAAAGCAGTCCTGGTGCGCTGGAGGTACGCGACCTCCTCCTCCAACTCCTTCGTTGGGATTTCAATCAAGCGCATCTTCAAGCTCCTTGCGATACTGAATAAGAAATTTGACCCGTTCGAGTAGGTAGAGTACATCTACTAAAGAGGTATTCGGAGCCACCCAGCACAAATCGCCGTCAACCAAAGCAGCTGCGACAAAAGGCGTATCCCGCTGTAAAGTCTGTCGGATATTGTCAAGCGCTGCAAGGGTATCCGCCTGCTCTTCGCCTGTATGCAACCACACTACTTTACCGTTCATAATGGGTCGGCGTCCACAGAAAGATACCCAACAAGAACAAGTGTCTGTGCCAAAGATGTAGTCACAGTACACTCCAGCTTATACACCGTACCGTTTACCCCGCCTGTGAAACGTTGCAGAACAGCTGGGGTACCCACAAGCGTCCCGCCTGAAATCATTGAGTTCGGAGAAGGATCAGACCCTGTCCACACTGTTACATTGAAGCTGGCCGTCAGAATCGTTTCCCCGTTTGGAAATAGCTGAGATGTGAAGTCGAACCCAAGACTGGTTGTGGCTCCAGGATCTTTTGCTCCGAAATCAACTCTATTAGGCACGATCTTTCCACTCCGGCAGTTTTGCCGCCGCATCCCAAGGATCGCTGATCAACATCCCGAGATGCGGGGCTATCAGGCGCTCCATCGCATCGGCATAAACATGCTGCTGGTGGTAGGGCGCTTTCGGATCGAAACCAGGGTCATCAGCATACTCACTGAAAGGCGGTACAGCCCGATCGAACGCTAGCACCTCTGTCTCCGGGATCCCCGCGTGCTTGAGTAGGGCATACTCGACGAACTCATGCAAGAGGATGGAGAAGTTATAGCGCCAGTCCCCCAGGTCACTCACGCGGAAGTGCCAGGTACCTTCGTCATCCTCCCAATAGTCACCGAGCGTATCATAACGCTGCTCGGCGTGCGGGATAACCTCCATCACAATCTTGCGCATAGCCTCAGACCTTCTTCAGGCGCGGATTCTTCTTTTTCGCAGAAGCGGAAGCCTTGCGTGAGGACGCTGCCAGGATAGCTCCAGCGGCCTTTTTCGAGACACCTTCCTTCGCCGCAATCTTACTCTGCACAGCTTTGAAACCAGGATGCTTCTTCATCTCGCGGTACCTCCGGCCATCGTGAAATGTTGCCGAACAGGGCGGGCGGGCGTGGGGGCGAACTGCTCGCCTTCACCCTTGTTGCGAAGGGACGGGGATGTAGTCGCCTTCGGAGACTTCGCGCGCTTTGCTTTCATACACAGCACCTCCGCTCCCTCGAATGGTGGACTGGAGGGCCAGGAGCCTGCCCGCAAGCCGATCAAGCCGATCACCTTCAGATTCGCGCGGAGCCTGGGGAGGGGCATTACCCCCGAGTCCGAGGCCCTTCGCGCCGAGTTCAATCGCCTTCAGAACAAGGTTGTCGGGGACTTGGTGAGCAGGGACTTCGAGCTTCTCCTGCAACACTTCAAGCGACCGCGTGGTCATCGCACGAAAGCGCTCTTCCAGCCCTAATCGCAGGCTCGGGTCAACCAGCTCTTCTCTCCGCTGTGCGAGGCGTTCCCGAAAGGCATCGCTCGACATAACCATGCTGACCCAGGCCTGACGATAGCCGAAATGCGCCGCCAGCTCGCCCTGAGTAATACGCGGGTTCGATATAAGCATATCGATCATAGCGTCGTGGGTGTAGTTAACTTTGGCGATAACCGCCTTCGAAGAAGGGCGCGGGTTGAGAGTTTCCATCGCGGGAACCTCAGAGGGGTAATGAGGGCAGTATGACATAGTAAGGAAAGGGATGGAGGCGGTACGGGGGACATGGCGGGTTGGATATCCAATGATACACCCGCATCGGATATCTAACCCCAAAAGTTCTAAAAAAATTTGAGAGGGGCTTGTGTATAAAAATAGTGAAAGTGAATTTGCCCCTCCCACCCTAAGGAGGGTCGCGCGTGCGTAGGCGCGTGCGTGCCTGCAGGCCTGCGAGCGCGCAAGTGCGGGCGCGCGTAGGCGCATGGTGGATGGCGGCAAACATGAAAAAAAATTTAATATCGGACGCGAAAAAATGTTGACATGCGCCCTGGGATGGTATGTAATGGAATCGTCAGGCCGCATGGTGCGACCGGCATAATGAGAGAGAGGCTACAAATCATGAGCGAACAAAACAACACTCGCGTCATCCAGACGGAAATTGTCGATGATGTCCTGACGATCAGGATGACGGGACAACCGACGATCAGGGTGGATGCTGGGACGTTAAGCAAAGATATCCAGCAGCAGGCCATGATGCATGGCTTGAAGCAGAAAATTTGCGACGCAGCGGCTGCGTCGAAAGGGACGCCACCAGTTGAACGTCATGCCGCGATGATGATTGTATACGAGGCTATCGCCAGAGGTGAATGGAACGCGAAGCGCGCCACCGGCGGCGCGGGTGATGGCTTGGTCGTCGAGGCACTCGCCAGGGCTTACGGCAAATCGACGGCCTGGGCTGACGCGCAAATTGATGCACTCGCCGCCAAGCTTAAGGTGGAGCGGAAAGTCGCCATGGCCAAGTTCAAAATGGCCGACAAGGTCGCGGCGAAAATCGTCGAGATTATGGCGGAACGTGCGGGTGGCAATGCCGACGATTTGATCAGCGAGTTGAGCGAGTAAGACAACCGGCGAGGTGCAAGCCTCGCCATCAATCATAAGAGGAGTGTATGATATGAACAAGCCCAAAACGATCAACATCGACGTGCACAACATGGATGATTTGCTGAGTGCGTTACAAAGCTTAACCCGTGTACAACAAGGTATTGTTGTCACAGCATTACTGGAAAACCTAGGACTGAATTTGCAGGCCGGTGACAGGACTTCCTCGCTCGCATATCGGCTTGGTATGGCGGTCTATCATGCGGATTGCTTTGCGCTATAAGCACGATGGCGGGTGATGGGCGCGTTATGCGCCCTTTTTGCTTTGTGGCCGGGTGATGGGCGGCGGCGGGGCGGCGCGATGGTGCGTTAAACCGCATGGCGGCCGTTTAACGCGACGATTGGCGGCGGGTGGTATGGTGGTGGCGGGTGGCGGGTGAGCCCCGTTAAAACGGGTGAGCATGGTGATGGTGGTGGTAAGATGGCGGCGCATTTCAAAAACCCGTTATAAATCAACACGTTAGACGCCCCCACCCTCATCATCATCACCACCTCCATCTCACGGACTCACCCCGTAAAAATCGTTAAACTGGCCCCATTGGATATCTAACGCTTATTCCTAAGCTCTCTCATTTTTTTCTCAGATATAGAGAGTAAGAGAGAGGGAGAGAAAGAGAGAGAGAGCTAGAGTAAGAGAGGAGAGAGAGAGACTGAGAGCGAGAGAGCCTGGGAAAGCATTGGATATCCAAAGTGCATAGTTTAGCCCTTTTTTGGGATGGTGCCCGGATGATGGAGGGGGTGATGGTGATGGTGGGGGCGGCGCATAACCCATTGATTTGCCTCGATTTTTTATTTGTTGACACCATCACCATCACCATGTATAATCACCATCATCATCACAAACCGGGAATCAGACATGGAAATTCAAACTCTTATGAAGCGGCGACGTGCCGCTGCCGTCTTTTCAGATGAGGAGGTGCGGCAGATCAGAGCCGCCCTCTCAAGCGGGCAAACACGGAAAGAGCTGGCGCGCTTGTACGGAGTCGGAGTCGAAACCATCGCGAAACTGGCTCGCGGCGACACCTATGGCTGGGTGGATGGGAGCGTTCAGGGCGAAGTGGGGCAGCAAGCCCCCTTCATGACGGAGGAGGAAAAGGCGGAGAGCATGAGAAAGCTGCAAGAACTCTTGGGCGGTTGAGTTGGCAGTTAGCAGGCTTGCAATACGGGCAAGCGGGCAAGCCTGCGATACTGGCAATTCCGCCAGGTTTTGGAGAGAGAAGATGGACTTCGAGGAAACAGTAGAGAGAGAATTTGCGGCCCTGGTCGAGCGCGTCAGGAAGATCAACCCGGAAGCCGCAGAGCTTCTGGCGAAGCGAGACTTCCCGCCGGAAGCAAATTTTCACCCCAGCCATCGGCTGGCCTTCTGCCTGGTCTGGAGAGAAACCCCGCAAGGGCACTCTTTCTGGCAGACCATATCGATCCTCCTCCAGGAAGGTTTAGTGGAAGAGGAAGAGGAAGCCTGAGTTAGCAGTTAGCTGGCCTGCCCTCATACAGGCCAGCACTACTGGTAATTCACCAGTCAACAAGAGAGAGAGAGAAACCATGCAGCAAAAATTCTGGCGTTACCAGTCGGAGGGGTTGAAAGCTCTTCCCTGGAGGGAGGAAGCCACCCTCATCAGCAAGATCGGTGAATGGCTCCTCATCTGGAACCTGGAAAAGATCGCGGCTCTTGTCGCCCTCGCAACTTTCAGCCTCATCCTTCTGGAGACCTTCCATGCCAACTGACACACGGAGGCTGATCGCCCTCCGAGACTTCACCTTTCACGCGCAGAAAGAAGGGGCGCCAATCGCCTTTCTCCTTCTGGTTTTCCTGCTCGATGCAGGGATGAGAGAAGAGGCGACTCGATACGCGAAAGAACTGGCCAGCGCGTCAGGCAAACCCGACGAGTGGGAAGGCCTTTTTGGCCTTGCTATGCTAGGTCGCATCATTTTAACAAAACCCAAGAGTAAGCAAAAATGAAAAAAGACCCGACGGTTCTCCACGTCAATCTTAAAACCGCGAAAGAGTTTTTAACACAAATCGGACTGCCAGAAAAATTCCTCTCTCAAGGTATGAAGGAAGCTGTCTTGTGGGCAGATAAGATTGTGGAAATCCTCGAAGGCGAGGAGGGCGTATCCCCACAAGCTGCCAAGCGGCGATTGGCGCTGGTCACCGCAGTAATCATCGATCTGATGGAGGCTTTCGACGCTCTGTGCGAGCAGGAAAGCGCAACTGCGCGGGAGAGCAACGCCACCCTCCATTAAGCTCTCAGAGAGCAAGGATTCGCAAGAGTCCTTGCAACTCTGGGAGTTTTCGCCCAGAATCAAGCCAACATGGAGAGTAACATGACATTCAAACTGAAAGTAGAAAAGAACCACTTCAACGCCCTATTTCTTGAAGGGTGTCCTGCTGAAGGAAAGCAGAAAGTCTCCGATATATGTCAAGGGTTTCTTCAAACAGTCGCAGACATATGCGAGACTATGAACCCCGATACGGTGGAAGAGCTGGACGCTTGTATCGTGATCCTCCAGGCTGCCCTCCGCGACCTGCGCGATGCAGTCGGAGCCCTCCCAGCGCAAACGAAGCTGGAGGCATTAAAATGATCAGGCCGATGAAGGCGCCTCAAAAGCCCCTCTCGCAAGGGGAAATGGAGGCGCTTCCATGGCCAATGGCAGGAAGCGCCAAACTCGACGGAATCCGCGCAGTTGTTGTAAACGGAATCGTCACTTCGAACTCAGGTAAGCCCCTTCGCTCAAAGGCGGTGCAGAGACTCTTCTCCTCTTTCGAAGGTCTCGATGGCGAGCTGATCTACGGCGAGCCTAACGCGGAAGGAGTTTACAACCGAACGACAAGCTTCGTCAACTCGACTGAAGTGCCTGCCGGATTCGATGCGTCGAAGATCACCTTCTGGGTTTTTGACTCCATCAGCCATCCCGGGCTTAAATACGAAGAACGCTGGCGGCAATTCTCAGCCCCCTTCGAGCTCTCACCGAACCAGCAGGTGAGGATCCTCCCTCAGCTGATGGTGTACTCTTACTCGCACCTCTTAACTATCGAGGAGGGTCTCCTCGCGGAAGGCTATGAAGGTGTGATGCTCCGGCGGCTCGACGCACCTTACAAGTTCGGGCGCTCAACCCTCAGAGAAGCCTTCCTCGTCAAGATCAAGCGATTCGCTGATGCGGAAGCGTACATCCTCGACTACTATGAGGAAATGTACAACGGGAACGCGGCTGAGAGGAACGAACAAGGCTTTCTCGAGCGCTCTTCTGCGAAAGAAGGGCTTGTCGGGAAAGGACGCCTTGGCGGCTTCCGTGTGAAGAATGGACGCGGGCAGATCTTCGACGTGGGCGGAGGGTTCACGGCAGCCCAGCGCGAACTCTACTGGCAGAATCGCCATAACCTGATTGGCGAGATTATTGTGTACAAGTATTTCCCCTATGGAGAGAAGGAGCTTCCCCGCTTCCCCATCTTCAAGGGTTTTCGCGACGAAACTGACTTAAGCGAGGGCGTATTATGATCTTAACACTTACCTGGGATGGCGTAGTCTTCGCCGTCGAATATGATGACGAAGGAGGTATCCTCTCCGTCAAAACTGATGGGGATATCCGTGACTTTCTCTCCATCAAGGCGACTTGGCGGATCGAGAAAGAGATTGAGATGGAACTCGCGCGTCAATCCCTAGAGCGCAAGCTTGAAGCCGCCGAAATGGAAGCCAGCGCAAGAGGTGAGGAATGAAAAACTACGCCATCCTCGCGCAGTCTCTCAAAGAGACTCTGCGGAAAGCTTCCACCTGGGAAACCCTCAGCCCGGAAGAACGCGAAGGGCTCGACCTGATTCTCATGAAGGTCGCAGAGATCCTCGGCTCTCCAAAGGAGGATCCAGATCCTTGGGAAAGCATTTCCCACTATGCAAGTGTGGTTGTGAAAAACCTTTACCGATAGAGGAGTGACAAGGAATGAACATCTACACAGTCAAGGTTAAGCAGGGCGAGCTGGTGTTTCAGACCGACCTGCCGGCGTTATCGCCCTGGGAGGCGATGCGCCTGGTCATGGAGGAGCTTCACCTAACGTCAGCCGTCGGGCTGTTGGTCAGCGTGATCAAAACCGGGAGGGTGGTGAAATGA
>JAEHJW020007626.1_pt1 | contig 16188 bp, 28 predicted proteins | sample 9271431 | NCBI WGS metagenome assembly JAEHJW02
ATCCACATCCTCAAGGGCATCCTTAGCTCCTGAGATTTCTTTAAGGATACGAATGAGATCTTCGATGCACTCTGTCTTAGCTTCGCCAATGAAGCTGTTACATGGCGTAAGATCGATACGATACTCGATAACATTTTTCGATTCTCCCGACTGAGTCACCTCAACCTTGTTCGTGGTCCCTCCCTTGAGGACATGCTCGGATCCACCACGAAGTTTCATCGCTGAGCCGCATGAAAAGGTCAATGCGCCCAGCACGATCAACCAAACTTTAAACATTGTATACTCCAATGATTTTACTGTTAATCCACTTCTCGTCGTCGTAAGTACCTACCAGAATCTGTTCCACCAATCGAAAGGCCGAATCCGACCCACCTGCTGGAAGCTTTCGCCACTGCTCCTCCATTTCCTGAGCCGTCCCGAAAGGTCCCACTTCCCACAAGGTATTATCCCTGCGATACTCGATCGCCCACCGGGAGATCACATAGACGTGACCTGATTCATCTTTTTTTCGCTTGATCCAACGTTCTCTGAGTTCTTGACGATAGGCTTCATAATCATACATAGCTGTTTATACACTCCATAATAGACGTCATGACTGATGAAAAACTCCGTCGTACCATCACCTCGATCCACCAATTCAGGTTCCATACCAAGCTCTTGGGCTCGGCGCTGAAAGTCTTTTGCTTCTACTGTCGCGATCAACCATTTCATGTTTCACTCCCATTAATAAAGTTCCAGATTTCATGAGCCGCTGCTTCCGGCCTTTCAAACGCATGTTCAATCCACCATTCAAGGGACTTAAGATCGACCACTTCGCCGGACTTAACCGTCATTATAATGAACTGCAATGTCGTTACCGGTAGCTTTGTCTTTTCTGCCAATTCCATCAGGGACACAAACAGGCCCTCCCGTAGTTGAATTCCGCCTCACTTCAGCTTTCGATTCTTGAACTCGCTGCGATGGTTACTGATGTCCGTCCGAAGTTCACTCATCTGTTGGAGGTTACGCATGAGCCGAGCAGTGCGCAGCATACGCTCTTCCCGTCGCCGTTGATCGGCGTTAGTCGCGATCACCCAGAGGGCGGAAAGCGTGAAGAGAATGAGCCCTGCGATACCGATATTCCCTAGAACCTGGATCGTACTGTCAATTAGCATTCGATACTCCGTTGGTTAGTCGTTCGTCACATTACCCTTATCGGCATTTCCAGCTAAGAACTTTAGAGCCGGCTGAAGTTTATTTTCACGCTGCCCGTAAAGTTCCGGAAGTTTGTTTACGATCGACCACGTCTTACATTCAGCCCGAGTTGTAAAGCCCGGTGATTCAATAATCGTTTCGTCATGAAAGCGATACACCAGATACCACAGCCCGTCGGTCCAAGATTGCTCGTATTGATACACCGCTTACTCCATCTCAGACTTACAGTGAGGCTTAGAAACTCGTCCCGCCTTGTCCACGGTCACATAGCAGATCCGGCCATTGCCGACGAGATTGCGATAGAGCGTGAAGTCCGGAGTCTGCGCGACGATCGACCATTGAAGCGATCCCTCAGGAGCCCTGCCGCACGCGGTCGGGATACCCTGCCCCCCTGTAGCCGCTACTGCCCCGGCCACGGGCCCGATAGAAGTCGCCGAGAACCCACCCGCCTCAAGAACCAGCAATATGATAGCGAAAATAATAGTACGAATCATGCGTTATCCTCCGTAAGAGCGTTAGCGATTTCCTGCCAGTTCACACGCCAGAGGCTGCCGATATCAGCTTCCATACTTGCTGCGCCTGTCCAGTTGCTATCAAGAAGGCGCTTAATATCTTTTTCAAGATCAGCCGCGTCTGATCCTCGATGTGTGTTATATAAGCTTTCGTCGTTTGTTATCCACGTAAACGCTGCCCAGGTCTCGCGGTTAGTCCAGCCGTTGTAAGAATCCTCGATGTGATTCTTAATATTAGTATCAAGACCACGCTCTACAACCTCTTCGAGGTCTTTTTGAGTTACGATAAATCGTTTCATGCCACATGCTCCAATTGATTGATGTATACCTTAAGACGATGGACCAGATCCTGTGCACCACACTCAGACCAGACCCGCTTGATCTCATTCCCGTTAACATACACTGCCCACATATTACCGACCGGCTGGACCTCAATCACTGAGGCCCTTAGAATTTGAACTTGATACGGTGTAAGATTCATTAGTATTCCCATTTCGTAATGAGAGGTATGAAACGGTCATTCAGGTTATAGGTTCTTGCAATAACATAAAGGTCTTTAATAACATCCTCTTTTGTAGGGGATCTATCATGGACTAATTGCAATTTGCTTAACATATTGACATGGGGTTCTAATCCTGAAGGAAGTAGACCCAGGGCCTGGACTCTGGTCACGGTTCCCTCACGTCGGCGTGCCAGAGAATCCGCTGGAAGTAGGCAACCAACGGCACATTGCAGGCCCCCAACTTCTCCATAGACACACCATCCGCCTTCATCAATTGAGCGCCTACCCTGGATCGCAAGGTGCGACACGACAAGATCAAATACAAGCTGCGCTGACATTGGTTTACTAAACTTTTTAGATTCCATTATTTGTCCTCCTTAGGGGCATTAGCCACGATTATCAAATCCCTGACCTTAAAATACCCCTCATATTCGAGTTCAGGGACTTGAACAAAATAACAAGGCTCAGAACTACAAGCGTAAGTCACTGCGCCATCGGTTAGCCCTAGAATTGTTTCCGAGGGATTGCGACACGCGGAACCATTGTTTGAATTAACCCACCAGTCAGGCATTTTCACTGTGATCATCGTCGTATCCTCGTGAGTTGGTTGTTAGCGTTTGTTTACACCTAGTTCCTGAATCAAGGCGTCCTCGTCAACCTTAAGGATCCAGCGATCCATACCGTGATCGATTGTGTACCACTCACCGTTTTGGGTATAGGCGTTCACCTTTGCCTTAAGATACTCGAACTCTTTAGCAGTAAGCGCATCAATCTCCGCACCGAACTCGCTGAATTGGTGTTCTTGTTCGCCGATGGGAACCGAATATACTTCAGACCACTGAGTGTACATGTCCACTCGCTCAAGGGAACCATGCTGAGTTAACAAGTCTTTTGCGCGCTCAGGGTCTCGATAATAAAGCTCCTCAAGAACGTGCTTGAGGCCCTCGTCGCGGAGGTTCTCGAACGAAGGAGCATCCTCGCCGTATCCGAATGATTGGCAGTATTCAGCATGACAGCAATTTTCGTCGTGATCCCATTCCTCCGCCGCCTTAATTGCTTTATTAATACGATCGACTAGATCAAAAAGAGATTCCGATAATTCAAAGGTTTTATTTGCGTTTTTCATGTTAGGGTTTCCTTTTTGCTTGGCTTGATTGCCTTACTAATACACTTTTCGGACAAACTCAGAAAATCTTAAGTCTTTATTTCAGTAAGAATCGGAACCTACCTTCTCGACTCTGTACTCGCCCATTTCCACATCAAAATCATGTTCGTCTAAGTGATCAAACTTCTCATACAGGAATTCCCATGCATCCTCGAAAGAAGGAAAGGTCTGACCTTGAAAGCACACATTGTTTGCCCAATCCTTAATGATCCACATAACTGGACACCTCATATTGGAATGCCGTATTGATACTACTCTTATCGGAAGAAGTCGAGTGGAACTTTAGCCCTCGCCTCAAATAAATGTTTCGCGCGATTTCCAGGCCCATTTTTCAATGGTCCTATTAGCACAGCAAATATGACAAGTATTATGACAAGCTACACGATTCCTCTAAAGCTTTGACCAGAAATACCGATAAGGGAATATCGCTGCGATGAAGCGGCACAGCTCAAGACCAACAAAGGATATACATATGATCGCACTATTCATCGGCATGGCAGTCTTCGGAATCATCGCTAAAGCAGCAATGGTAGGGGGTTGATGAGTATGGGAACTGTTATCAATCTGAATTCGTATCGAAGAAAGCAGAACGCCCCTAAGCCCACTGAGAGCCGTAAGCATGCCGAGAGCCGCAGGCCGGGAAAGGTGCGTCGAACTCAGGCTGAGTCGCTGGCCAAAATCAACGAACTCTTACAGGAGCTGCGAGATGTGCGCGAGAAGGAGGAACAGTAAGAAGAAGGGGTGTCGAGGTCAGGTCCGAGCAGGACGCGAGGACTCGGGCCCAGGTTACAAAAGGACCGACAGTTACTTACATTGCCACCGGACTTGCTTTGGTCAAACGTGAGAATCATCGTGGGAAGCAAGCATGATAAGCAGCGAAGCATCGTGAGAAAAGTACCCCCACCCTTAAGAGGACCCCACGCGGAGGGGCGGTGGAAAAATGAGAGGGGGGCCAAGGTCCTTTTGAGGGGGGCCTGTGAAGAGGATTATTCGGCTCTACACACGGGGCACTTTGGGAAACCGGGCAATATGACGCACCTGGAATTAAGCAGGCAGAGCACCCCTTTAGGGCAAGAATCGGACCAAAACCGACGTGGTAACTACACCCCCCTCTGAGTGGCATATATAAAGAGGGAATTTGTACAGCAATTACCCCATGCCTATTGACACCTCCCCCTCTACAGTGTCACTATTGACACGTACCAAGCACTTTGAGCAGCCATAACCGCCCAAGAGGGAGCGCACGGCGGCAGCCGACAATAGGTACAGAGGTCCAACGCAGTGCTTGCGGGATCTCTTACGCTTACCTGGGGTTGATGAATGTCTGACGAGTTTTACCTTGGCGTCTTAGTCGGCCTGTTCGTGGGAATGCTTCTCATTCTCATGGCCGGAAGTCTGCCGTCCCATGACGGAGAAGATTGATGCCTCGTAAGGTCAGCTACCAGACTCGCATGCCCAATGCGGCCCTCCTGCCATATAAGCTTCTGACAATCCTACTTTACGGCCAATTTGGCTGGCTCAAGCGTGACGGTCAGGGCTGGGCCCGTTGTCCGGTACTTGCGTCTCGAAACTACCTAAAAACCAATCCTGAAAACCTACGCTGCGCACTGACGTCCCTTGAAAACTGGGGCGTCATTAAGAAATACCACTGGTATAAGAACTGGTTTGAGGTTGAACTGGAGATCCCTCAGGGGATGGCGCTTTACACCCCGGCAATAATTCTGACGGCCCGGAAAGATTCGGCCGAATTATTCGAATTCCTGGGAGACGAGGAGACCGCAACCTCAATTGCACGTCAAACCGACCCCAGGCACCCGCTGAACCGGGAGCCGCAGGGGGAGATTGTGAAAAGCTGGAGAGAGGACGATGGCCAAGAGTGATGATGATTTTCCACTTCCTAAGACCCGTGGCAGGCCACCTTCGGAGCTTCCCGCTTCGTCTAGGATTTCGATGGAACGTTCCTTTGCTCGGGTGGAAAACTTTGAGCCGTCCCCAGAACAAGAGCGAGTTAAGGCACGATTCTTGCGCAGACTTGAGGATAAGTCGCACCTTTATGACATGGCGAAGGCCGTCTCAACTCCGGCAGTACTGGTCGATTTGGCAGGCACCAAAAAGATCCTCGACTGGGCCAAGCAAGATGAGTTTCTTGAGTGGTTCATGGACGACAACTTCTTCGAGGACTCGGTTTTAGCAATGCGAGGTCGCGCCCTGAAGGTCATCCGTGAGATAATGGATTCAGACGTTGCGCAAGACTCCGATAAGCTCAAAGCCACTAAAATGATTATGGAACTCTCCGATTCATTCCCCGGCCGTAAGCAGGAAATCCGCTTCATAGATGAGCGCTTGAATAAGATGTCGGCCGATCAGGTGGCGGCGGAGAAGCAGCAACTTCTTGAGGAGCTTGGGGAGGTCCCGAGCCTACCTGCCCCAACGCCTGTTCTGGAGAAAGTCATCGATGCCGAAGACGACGAAGAAGAGTAAGTTCCCAACTGAACTGTGTATATTCGGCCGTACTGTTAAGGTGGAGATTCTTCCGGTTGTCGCGGTTGAAGGATCAGAGTGTGATGGATGTTATGATCCGGAAACAAAGACGATTAGCTTGGCCGAGAAGCTGGACGAGGAGTCCCGATTCAGGGTCCTAATACATGAAATGACCCATGCCAGTATGGACATCTCAGGTCTGTCCGAGCTGATCCCAGACGTCAAAATGGAAGAGGCCATCTGCGTCAATATGGAAAGTCTCGCCGCCGTCCTCAAACTCCGCGCATGAACAATCGATGAATACTAGGTTCCAGGTGCAGTATGGTGGCTCGCAATTCGCTGTATATACATCGTATTTGACTACATCTCCCCGACGCAGTACAATTTGGGGGAGGTACAGCAATTACCCCATGCCTATTGACACCTCCCCCAAATAAAAAGCCCCGGTTCCCCGGAGCCTAAAAGGGCGGTACAGCAGGCGCACTTTTAACTCTGAGTATAAAGGGTTACGGGATGGCCGTCAATCCGATACCGGATGGTGGGCTCAGGGCCGTTATCGGCATGGCTCCAGGCTCCTATGCCAAGGTCACGAACACCGTCACGGAAGACGCCACCTTTGAGATCCACACTTTCGACTTTTTCTTGGTCAGTCAAGAAGGCACACTTGCGCCCGTCGCACAACTGGTGGTGAAGTATAGCCTCCTGACCGGCTATTTTGCCGAGGCCGAGAGGACAATTTGATATGCCGGCCCAGTTTGTCGACAGGATAACCATCAACCCCCTCACGGGCCTACTCGACCTGACGTCGATACCAAACCCCCGTGTTCCTCCTCTGGCTGAAGAAATCTCGTTCGAATACGACTGCGAGCCGACAGCACTGATAGGGGATCTGGTATATCTGTCAAGAACTGTGCCAGATAAGGTTGAGGTCATCTCCGTCAATGTGTATGATGATCTAGAGCTAGGAACTATTAACACAAAGTTAACCCCCACGCGTTGCCGTGTGCTCATCATTGGTAAGCTCCGGGGGTCCGAGTACCAACTCTCGGGGCTCCAGCCTGGTAAGACGGTATTCGTGGGAACTGACGGACAAGCAACAACCACTGCCCCCGTATCCGGCCACCGGCAAGCGATTGGGGTAGCAACGCATAGTGACGGTATGATACTGTACCCGAGCGGCATTAAGACGGTGTTAAATTAATGAAGAAGACGAACGATCTTTGGTTTGTTACATGGCTAGATTTGCGTGGCGTTAAATTTGACGCCTACGAGGTTATGCCTCGTACCACAAAGATATCCTTTGAGTTTGCACTCACAGACCCTCAGTGGGTGGAGCTTCGCCGCCTATTTGCACAAGACCCGATTGCAGGCTTCAAGAATCGAATGACGACTCTGAAGGACCTTGCTTACTAACCTGGAATGGAGAATTTGGAATGAAGAAGACACTGAAGTCAAAGATTGCAGCCAAAAAGCTTGCCGAAGTTCCGGCAGGTCCCCTAAAAGGCACTCTCACGGAAGACCAAAAAGGTAACGTGATGAACCTTGTAGGGAACCTCAAGCGTTGGAGCACGGAGAAGATGCGTAGTGAGCGCAATCTCCTCGAAGCTCGTACAGAGATCCAGCTGCGTCAGGTTCAGATTCAGAAATACCAGGAAATCATTGCTTTGCAGGAGCAGAGCGTGAGCAGCGCAACCGCTATGCTGGAGCAGTTCAGCGGTTCGCTTACGAAGCTGAAAGAAGAAGTTTGTGCCACGCATGGTGTGCCAGCTCAGGACTTTGAATATGACGACAAGTCCCCGTCCCTTGAAATCACTTTCATGGGCACAGACCCACAGTAACGGCCAACCTAATTCCGGGTTGGCCCAATCAGGAGCCAACCCTACATGTCAAACCAGAAGTTCCTTTTTTCGAACACCTCAGGGTACTACGAAGAGGATAAGATCTCCGTCTCCGTCGCAACTGGTAACCCAGCTGCCGATGCCGATTCCCTTGTAAAGCTCAATGCGGCCGGTAAGATTGACCCGTCCCTTATGGACTTTGGCGCGTTCCGAGTTGCATTTAAGGCTCGAGTTGCTTCCACAGCCGACGTTACCATCGCCACCGCCCCGGCGACCATCGATGGCGTCACACTCGCAAGTGGTAACCTGATCCTCCTCAAAGATCAAACCATTGGTTCCGAGAATGGCCTCTACGTCTTTAACGGCGCAGGCAATGCTCTGACCCGCTACGCTTTCTATGACGAAAGCTCCGAAGTCTCCGCTTCGGACCTCATTCTGGTATCAGAAGGTACCACCTACGCCGATATTGCCTTTGTCCTTGTGACAAACGATCCAATCGTACTGGGAACCACTTCCCTTACGTATTCCCCGTTTGTCGGGATTAACATCATCTGGGGCCGAGGTCTTTCTTTCTCCGGATTGACTGCCCAGGTAAACGTTAATGACGGCGGCGCGGCCGGCTTGATCATCAATTCTGACTTTGTTGAGATCAACTGGTTCGTCCCTGGCGTAGACACCCCATCGACTGCATCTCGCGCAGTAAAGGTCCTGGACCTATTTGCCAACGGCACGGACCAAGGTGCAAACCTCATCGGCGTAAACAACACCGCCTTTGTAAACACTCACACCCACACGAATAATCTCCAGACAACCCTGGCAGGCCTTGACCAATCGATCATTGGCCAGCTTCTGAACGTTTCGGCTAACGTGAATGCTGGAGACCTCCTTTCGGTATCCGGGTCTGGTACAGTCGCACGCTTAAACACTGCCAATGCTCAAGAGGGCGTGGGCCTTGCTTTCACGACTGCAACAACAGGTAACCCAGTACGTGTTGCTCGCAACGGGGAGCGCATCAACGGCTGCCTCAGCGGTGCAACTCCGGGGGCTGTGTACTACTGGAACGGAACTGCCCTAACGGCAACTATTCCGACCGGCGGTGGTGCATACGTCTGGAAGGCCGGTGTTGCGGTGACCGCAACCGACCTATTGGTACAAATGAGCTTCCTGAAACGAAACGCGTCGTAATGAATGGGCCTTCGGGCCCTTTTCCTTTGGAAGATTGAATGGCTATCACACGATATAAGGTAGGGGTCTACGAGATTAACTCGGCTGAGATTCCTTACGCCACCGAAGTAGACCTTACCGCTACCAACGTTCACTTTCCTACCACAACAGGGTTTGGGACAACAGATAACGTCTACGACGCCATCCTGGCGGCTATACGCGTACTTACTACCCAGTACGCCAGTTCTACGACGGTATTCTCCCATGCCAATGCGGCCTTTACGACGGATCCTAACGTCAGCCTGACAATCGCAAATACCGGCACTTACATCATCGCCTTTAACGGGACCTCAGAGACTTCGGGAGTCAACGTGGAGGCCTATGTTGAACTCTTTGTAAACGGGACGGCAGAGGCTGTGTCGCTGCGAGAGGTGCGCACCTCGACCGCAATCCTTGGTCTCATCACCTTGTCTACGACAAGCATTGCAGTTCCATGCACTATAATCATCCGCCGAGCCTTTACGGCCGGGGATGTCGTTACGGTACGTTCCCGGGTTGCAGCCGGGGCGGGAAACATAGCCCTGAACGAGCGGACACTACTAGCCCTGCAAACAGGACTGTGACCCATCAACCCCAAATTGACATGGGCCTAATTAGGGGGTATCCTAGTCCTTGAATTAATTCACCTTGAACCCACGGAGCCACAATGAACTGGCGTTCAGTTGACCAAGTCCTCCCAGGCCTGCCTGCCACAATCACTGGCGCAGCAACCATTTCGAATAACGTTACTACTAACGATCCTCGTTTCATAGTTGTCACTGTCCGCCACGCCCCGGGCGCAAGCGGAACTCTGCAACTTGTTGATTACAATGACGCCGACCAAGCAGATAGCTCGGGCGTTGTTATGCAATCGATGGCCTTGGCGGCCGGAGACGAGACCGTACTGCGCTATAACGCAACCACCAACGGACTCTTGAGAAATCTTATCAAGATCCGAGTATCCGGCGCAGCCGCCCTGTCTGTCACGCAAGTAAACTGCTGCGTCATAGATTAAGGGGTTGATGATGATCACCTCTAAGTACTTCTCAAAGAAGGAACTCGACTGCGAATGTTGCGGCGAGGTCGGAATGGACCAAGGTACTGTCAACCTCCTTGACGCTCTCCGTCAAGAGTTTGGCGGACCCCTGTCTCTCACCTCGGCTTATCGCTGTGCAAAGCACAACGCGGCGGAGGGCGGGGCTCCGGCAAGCCAGCACATCACCGGCAGGGCCGCAGACATTGCCTGGGGCAATATGTCGGGCGAGGACAAGCAAAAGCTCCTAGAGATCGCTGTCCGTAAGTTTCGAGGAATAGGCCTACACCCTATGTTTCTTCACGTTGATAGTCGCCTCGGTCCCGAGGTCGTCTTCTTTTACCCGAGGTAAGCATGTCTGCGCAAAAGAAAGCAATGCTCCTCTCTGATATCTTTGCTGCCATGCGCGACCGCCTGGACGGCGAGGACGCCGCCGCAAAGCAGATGGACAAGGACTTGGGCGAAGAGTGGCGGATCTTTATTATCCCTGACCGGGATACTAAAGGCCATGAAGCTCCCGGCACAAAGTATGCCAAAAACAAGACTATAGACCCGAAGGGCGCTGACGACTTCTTCACAAGAGTCCAGGGCTACCTCGAAACCAACCCTATCGCTGGACGCGGGGCCGCCGACAGCACCGAACTTGACGCCGCAGCAGAACTGCCCCAGGTCAAAATAACCGATAAGTCATCTGGACATAATCCCGCCAATCCGGTATCCTGCATACTAAGACAACTAGCGGATATGATGGATGCAAAATCTAACTAAAGAGCAAAAGGATAAGCTTGAGCTCCTCGAACTTCGTAAGAAGAAACGAGCGAAGCTCCGTTTGGCGTTCACAGCAGATAAGCTTTCCTCTGAGCCGACTCCGGTTCAGAAGAGGGCACTCACTTCCTCAAAAAGAATACAGTACATTATCGCAGGCAATCGCTCAGGAAAATGCCTACCCGGGTACGTCGAGGTTATAACTCACAATCGAGGCATGGTCCAGATTAAAGATCTCCGCCCGGGAGATGAGGTATACGACGAAAACGCCCGACCTATCAAGGTTAAAGCCGTCAGTTCTGAGGGGTTGAAGGAAGTTGTGGACCTTACATGGAGAGGCGTCCTCTGGTCCACTTGCACGGCAGACCACCGCTGGTTGGTAGAGTCGCAGCGGGGCAAAAAGAAGATTCTGGCCGCCAAGGATTTTAGTAAAGATGTTGCCACAGTTAGGCACGAAATTAATTCCAATCTAGGGCCTGAGGACGTACCCCATGCCTATGCCTTGGGGGCTTTGTTGGGCGACGGCTGCTCTCGTCAAAACGGTGTTTGCATATCCAGCGAAAATTCCCTGATTCCAGATATGGTGGCGCAGGTACTCGGCTCCGTGGCGGAACACTCAGGACAGGACAATTGCACCTACAGGATTCTTAAGACGCACAGAGGATGGACAGACGACATCCCGTATTATGCAGAGTGGTGCAAGGGAAAATACGCCCACGAAAAGACTTGTGACATTGAGCAGTTAAGAAACTGGAACAGGACGTCACTTCTTAAGTTTCTGGCAGGACTGGTGGACACAGAAGGTAGTGTGTTTTCAAACTCGGAAGACGACTGCCTAACCCTGTCCATTGGAATGCAGGCCTCGCGGGTGATCCGCGCATTTAAGTGGGCAGTACAGGCCTTGTGGCAGTATCCCGTGTCCATTACGTGCGATGATCGTGATAAGTATAAAAATGGCCCTTTGTACCAGATAAAGATTAAAAACAATCAGGTAGTTAAGCGGGCACTTAAGGAGTTGGATCCCTATCTTGTTACGCCCCGGAAGAAGTATAAGTCCGAATACGATAATCTTACGACAGCTCGCTGGAATCCAAAGAAGGTAAAACTGGAGGTATCCAATCCAAGGGTTGAAGAGGTTTTCGATATCGAGGTTGACAGTCGAGAGCACCTTTATTGCCTTGCCTCAGGATTGGTTACCCATAACACAACGTATGGTGCCCGTCAGATAAGCTGGTGGTTCAATAATGACCACCCCTACCTGCCCCGCCCCGAGAAGTGGGGATCCGGCCCGATTACCATCATTGTTATGGCCCAGTCAAACGATTCGATTGAGCGTGAGATCTGGCCTCGCAAGCTCCAGCCCCTCTTGGGCACAGAGGGCGAAGACTATGACGTCCAAAGGACTGGCGGCTATGTCAAGGCTGTAACGCATCTTAAAAGCGGGAACACAATTCTCTTTCTGACCCACTCTGACGCCGAACAGGCCCGCCGACGTGCCCAGTCCTTTACCGCACACATTGCGTGGATTGATGAGATGCCACCTCTCAGCACGATCCTTACCGAGATGCGTCTTCGTGTTCTCACGTCAGGCGGGTACATGTACTGTACCTTCACCCCACTATTCACCAACCAGCAGATCCGTAAGATTGTAGATACAAAGGAAAAGAAGGCAGAGAAGTTTGTCTTCTCGGTTCTCGATAATCCGGTGTTCACGGAAGAAGAGCGTGCCGAAGTCCTCGAAGAGTTCCGAAACATGTCCGGTTCCGAGGCCGAGTTCCGCGCCCGCCTAAATGGCGAGTGGATGGTCGCAGGTCATCGAGTCTATGCCTATGACCCCGAACTTAACTGGAAGCCAGGTCTTTCTGACCTGGACTATGACCCTCGGATCTGGCCGCACGCCGTCATTGTGGACCCTGCCGCCTCCGGCTCCACGGGACTCCTTGTCATGGCCCGCCACCCTCAGATGGACGTCTGGTTCGAGGTAAAGTCTGAGGTTATCAAAGGCTCTGCATTCTCAACCCTGATTCCGGAAATAGAGAAGAAGATTGAGGCTTTTAACGTCCGATGGCGTTTCTGCGACTGTGCCCCTTCGGCCTTCTACCTGGAAGCCCTGGAACAGAAGATCAATTACACCCCGGTTGTGGAAAAGGCTGACAACAAGGAACACTGGATCGAACAGGTAAATAAGGCCTTCGCCAACCAGACCGTCTTTCTGACATTGGACTCTAGCGTTTTGGCAGAGGAATTGGTATCCTGTGCTAGAAAAGAAGACGATCCAACAAAGATTATCAAGGCCAGCAAGTACCATACGGCAGACTGTCTGCGTTATTTCGTTGTCATGAAGCCCGAGTTCGTTGCGATGCGAGGGGAGAACCTAACCATCCAGGAACAATGGCGAAGAAACTGGAAAGAGAAAGTCCAGGAGCAGCGGAAGCAGGAAGAGACTAAGGTGCAGCGCGAGCGGGCCAAGATGATCCGAAGAGCAGGGAGACGCCGATGACCGGCCTCGTATTACTGGCAATTCTGGTTATGGTTACGATAGCTTGGCTCTGTGCTGCAAAGGCTGAGGTTCATTACCGAGACACCTTGCAGCTTCGTACCGGAATTCTCCAGGACAGGGACTGTCTTTTGGAGCAAGAAGAGCGCATTCGCAGCGGTATGCTGCTTAGTCACAGTGTCTTTCAAAAAGACACCGAGCGGGCCGCCGAAATCGTCAAAGAAATGGCCCGCATCGACCAAGACTTTAAAGACAACAACAAGGCCCTCATTCAGGCCCTTGTCCTCTCTGTGAGGAATAAGAGATAATGGCAATTAAAGTAAAACGCATGAATCAAGTGCAGGCTGAGCTCTACGTTAAGCGTGAGTTCATGAAGGCCGTGCGCTATCGATCCTCGGTCTGGGAGTCCGGTTGGAAACGTAACGAAAGCTACGTGTTTCCTCTGATTGCCGGTAACGGCGAGTCCCTCAGCTTCACGTCGGCCCAGGAAGTCCTGGCCTATATGAAGGAGAACTCCTCGAATAAGCAAATTAACCTACCCCAGATAGCAAAGAATGTCCGCTATCTGCAGTCACAGATGTCGGCGAACCCGCCATCTATTATGCCCGTCCCAACCTCCTCGGATCAGTCTTCTGCGCGGGCGGCTAAGGCCGCCTCCTGCCTTTCTGAATACGGCCGCGAACAGTACCGGTTCCAGGAAGTCCAAGACCTGGATTGCCTTTCGGCAATCGTCTACGGCACCGGAATCTCTAAACTATATAATGACCCCAATGCCGGGGAGCCTAAGGGCTATAACCCAGCAAAGGGCATCGCCGAGGCACAGGGCGACATTCAGAATGAACATAAGTCCGTCTGGGACATCTGGTTCTCCGCCGACGCCAAGGTATTCGATAAGATCCTCGATTTCTTTGAGTCCGAAAAGATGCCGGTCTCCAAGGCCAAGGCCCTCTGGCCGGATGCCGAAGAGATGATCGAGGTTGAGGCCTCCCAGTCGGTTCTTAAATCCGGCGAGCAATGGGGCATGCTTTCGAACGCAGACCTTCTGCGCGATGACACCATCATGCGTGAGGGGGTTGATGGGGGCGAGGGCACCGTTGAGGTTATCCACTGGCACCAAAAAGGCACTATTTACAACGGCTTCCTCGGCTACCAGGGGAGCTTCCTCCGAGGCTGCTTTAAGTTCCTCGAAGAGCCCACAGAGAGCCTTCAGCCCGACGCCCTTCACCCTTATGACATCCTGACGGACCTCGATTGTCCGGGCCATGTCTACGGTAAGTCTACACTCGACTTCGCAATCCCACTGGGCCTAATTGTAGACCAGTTGGATGGCATGGCATTTGATAACATCGAGACCCATGGCAATATCAAGGTCCTGGTATACAATAGCTCCGAGATCAATGATTCGGACCTGAACACAGACCCCGTGGAGATCATCCGCGTTCAGGGGAATCCAAGCACTGCCCCGACACACTTAGCGGCCCCGCCCCTGACCATCGACATCTATAAGCTTCGGGAGAACCTGAAGAAAGAGATCGACGACATTATGGGCATCAACGATGTCCTTCAGGGTAACTTCAAAAAAGACCTCTCCGGTTTCAGCGCTCAGACGGCCATCAATGCCGCAAACCTCGTGCGCCGACGGCTCTTCAATAAGTACACGGCCTACGTCAAATCGAAGCACGAAAAGCTGAACGCTAACGTGATCGAGTTCTGGGAAGAGAAACGGGAACTTATCGTTGTCGGCACCGAGAAGTACGCCGATGTGAAGTATCTAAAAGGTTCCGATATCGCGAAGGGCTACGTCCTCCGCGCACAGTACGGAGAGAGCTTCTCGGCCGATCCGGCCTCCCGCCGCGAAGAGATCATGCAGATGATGCCGATCCTCGAAAAGGCCGGTGTCTCGCCAAAGTTCCTCATTGGTCGCCTGCAGTTTAACGAGATCCAAAACCTCGTGGACTACACCGAGCTTGCTAAGCAGCGCCAGCTTGAGATCTTCGATCGCATGATCAAGACTTTCGAAGAGACGGGTGTTCCGGAGAACATCCCAGCGGACGAAATGAAAATCGCATACCACGCCGACATGGCTCAGGCTGCCCTGGACTACTTCATGACCCGCGAGTTCGACGTACTGCCGTCCGAGCTGAAGGCAGTAATGTACGAACACTATGCCGACCGTGAAAAGCTAGCCGCCCTCATGGCCGCCGGTAAGGAGCCGTCGTTGGACGTTGACCTGGAAGCGGCACCTGCAGCCGCGCCGACGCCAGGAGCCCCATCAACCCCCCAGATACCCGGACTTCCCCCACCGCCCGCCGCTGGACCAGTTCCAGGGGCATCTCCGGTTGAGGCTCCCATCGCAGCCTCTCCAGTTGGGGACGCAGGCGTCGTGATATAAGGTCCAGTATTTGCTAATAGCAAGATATATGCCCTTGACCATCCTGACGTATATAGTTATGCTATGTCCGTTGGGCTTATCATTGAATGGGAATAAATCCTCAATCTCCACTCCACCCGAAAGGACGAGTGTAGCTGGCCACTGAGTCAGCGGAAAGACGGACATGACACGACAGCATGTTAGTGATGTTACCTCGAACGAAGTTGCGCAATCGAATGCTTTGAATTTCGCAATGGACACGGCCTCGGACTGGGACGATCTCGATTCCGCCGATAGCCTGTCAGCCGCTGGACCAAGGGGAAACCAGGGCGACAACCTCTCGAACCTCTCTGAAGACACAGGGTCTGACGAAGAAGTCTCCGAGGAAGTAGCCGAAGAAGATCCAAAGGCAGCCACAAAGGCCTCCGAAACCAAAGAAGAGAAACCCGCAGAAACACCTTCCGAAGAAGTAACCTTTGCCTACAACGGCAAGACACTCTCAGTTGCTCGCCCGAAAGATGATAAGCAGCTTTCCCGACTCCTTTCCAAAGCTTACGGCGCAGACGCTCGTCTCCGCGAGGCCGCAGAAAAGGTGTCCCAGGCGGAAGCAAAGTTGGCAGAAGCCAA
>JAEHJW020001660.1_pt1 | contig 16159 bp, 15 predicted proteins | sample 9271431 | NCBI WGS metagenome assembly JAEHJW02
TCGATGTCGCGCAGCAGCTTCGCATTGTCCGAGACGATGATGATGTCGGCCCAGCGCATCGACGGACGCCAATCGGCTACCTTGTCGATCATGCCGTCTCCGACAGTCGAACGGTCGCCGCGCTTGTCAGGACTCATGTAGACCCGGACTTCGTGCTTCTTGTCCTTGCACCGGAGCGCAAAGTCAAGCAGGATTGACATGTTGTCGATGAGCAGGACTTTCATTTCTTGCGCATTTCCTTGCGTTCTTCCTTCTTGGTATCCTTCCGGCCTTCACCTTTTTCTTCAGCTTTGCCCTTGCCTAGTTTGCGATCGGCCTTGCGGTCGATCTTGTCCTTTTCGGCTTTGGTCAGATTGCCCTTATTGTACTGCTGACTGGCACGGGCTTTGGCATTTCTGGCGTGAGCCTTATCAGGAACCGGGTACGAACCCCTCCCCGCTGTGCCTTTCTCCTTGGAAAGGCCAAATTGGGACTTGGGGAGGGACTTCCTGCGTTTGGTGCTGAGTTTCATGGTTGGGCTCCTGTTTTCCCGGTGGTTATGTAACGCTTGAGGGCATCGAGCATTCTTTTCTGCACCGGAGTCAGATGAAGCTCATCAATCGCCGATTTAGGCCATTGCCCCACAAGATACCCTCTCATCATCGAGTCAACTGCATTCCGCATTTTTATATTTTCAGCGGCATTAGTACCCGTGTAGTCTGGTTGCTCCCTGAGTATATCCTTTTGGTTGGCTGTAAGGGACTTCGTAAGGGCTGCACGCACTTCATTAGCCAATGGCGTACCATGCAGGATTTCTCCTGCAATATCGTCCACCGAAAACTTGCCGGGTTGGTAGATGTTTATACCGATGCTATCAGGCTTAAACCCTTCAGGGCGACGCACGTATCCCTGTTCTTTAGTTCCTTGCCAACCCGTATCCCCCGGAAGCCACGTTTCTGCGTAGCCCCATGTTTTCTTGTCTCGTGGGGACACCGAAATCTGTACCGGAAAGTTATTTATAAAGGGATATTTATTTTTGGCGCGTGTCAGTAGGTCATTGGCCTCTTTTATCTGCACGGGCGTTCCTTGCGGCTCAACCGCTGCGGTATTCTGCTGGTTGGCGAAAATATCGCGCTTGGTGGCGGGTGCAGTTTGGGGTGCGCTCGGTGCTTGCGTACTGCCGCCATTGAGTATGCCCTTGATCTGCCCTCCAGCGGATTCAGCACCCTTCGCAGCTCGATTTTTCAGGTAGGTGAAATAGCTCCCCTGTCCCCCCGAATCGGGCTGCTGCCCTTTTGCGGCGTCGTACATGGCAAACAGGCGTGTCAGAGCAGTTCCTACTTTGCGGGTATTCTTCGCCTCAAGCCCATCCGTGATCCATTTCAGGAAAGCACCTTTGTTCAGGATTGACCCGAACGCGAGCACATCGAGCAGTCGATGCGCGTAATGAATCGGGCGGCTGACAAGCATCGCGGATACAATCCCCGATACCGAAGGGTTTTCGGAAGTGACATGCGTAGCGACATCGGCAAAACGGAACAGCCGATCGGTAACATCCTTCCCGAACATGGCTTCCAGCGATGGGCGCCCCACACGGTTCAACTCAGCTTTCAGCGGTGCGCCCTTGAAGAAATCAGTAAGGTGCAACTGCCTTGGCCCTTTTTCAGCTTCCATCGAGCCAAGTATCTTGCGCATGGCATACCCACGGAGCTGATCGCTCGTGGTGGAGTTTTCGCCGAAATGCTGTAGCACTTGGCGTATGCGATTCGGGCGATCCACTGACATGAGGTACGCAGCGGCCTTCGAAGGCTCGAAATCAGGTTTCGTGAGCTCATGGAGATAATTCTTGTCCATGTAGCTCTTGTATGCCTGCTGCTTCTCTATCGCGCTCTTGATGGCATCTTTCACGTCGCCGGATTCGAGTACCTTTGGGTCAACGCTGCCTTTCAATGCCGCGAGCTTACGCCCTAGATTGATGATTTCCGGGGCGTCCTTACCGTAGAGCGCTGGGAAGGTCGATTTCATGGCCTTGATGCGATTCAAGAGTGCCTGCCCGGATACCGTATCGTCAGCTGGATTCGTAGCCTGCTCGATGAGGCTTTTGAAGTGCGCGGAACGAATGGCTTGCTGCGTTTCCGGTTTTACAAGGCGCATAATGTTGCCCAAAGCCGTTGCATTCTGATTTCTGGTAGCCAGGGCAACGACTTTCTCCGGTGGTACAAAGCCATTATTCCTCGCCTGCGCCGTAAGTTGTTTTATCACTGGCAGGTCAAATTTCTGTACCCCCTCACGGTAGAACGTATCTGCCTTCCGCAGAGCCTCGACAATCGGCTTTGCCTCTTGTGGTGACGTGGGCATGATCTCCAAGGGGCGACCGCGAAGGATACCAGATACGCTCGTAGGGGCCCCTTTCATCTTCGTGCTCATGTAGGTCATCGCGTCATCGAAGGACTTATCTGCCGCAGAGCGCAGGATTTCGCCGTTGCGCTCACCTACCGTCGCCAATAGACTCTTTCCATCGACAGAAAATTGTGCTAGTTGGCGACGCAAAGCTTGCATCTGCGCAGTGGTATAGGTATCCGGCAACTTCGTCAAGTTCTGAAGGTATTTCACACCAACCCCTTCGGAGTCCAGGGCGATCGTACCCTCCGCAGTTTTTGGCAGCGCATTGAGCACTTCCTGCGCTGCCGCCTTCACCCGCGCGGTAGGTATGATGGCCCTTCCTCCGGACAGCTCATCGACTTTTTGGTACAGCGCGGAGGCAGAGGTTTGGAAGTCCTCGTGTGCCGCTCGGATGTCGGAAGCCAGATCCGTACTGCCAGCGCCTTTACTCAACTTCTGGTCAATCGCTGACAAATCCCGATTTACGAGTTTGGTTGCTTTCTGCATAGCCATATCGATGACTTGAACCGTCGAGTCACGGTAGTCATTCGCGGCCTGAACTAACTTGGCATTGAGTTCTGCATCCGTGAGCGGTTTTGCGCCACTGGATGCTTCGTGGATGAGGTTATCTATCTTCGATTTCAGGATCGCCATATTCGATTTCTCGGGTCCGAAACCGAAGATATTTTCGCGTATGCTCTGCTCCTTGGCCGAAATAATCGCTTTCGGATTGGCGGGGCTGACACGCGGTACCATCCCTTGTGAAAGTGCTTCACGGGTAAGGCTCGCCGTTTCGGGGGGTACAGTTCCGAGCATGCTGCCGGGACCATAAGGGCGCAGGGCGAATCGGCCAAGGCCCATCGCTGCTTGTCCACCTGCCTCTGACGCTGCCCCTATCGCGCTTGACTTGGCGATGTCCTTTGCGGTCTGAACCGCACCCTCCTGGTTGAACCCGAGTACGTCCTTGATGATGTGATTCACCGCAGACCCGGCAGCAGTTCCGAGTGCTGCACCGCCGATAGACCCACCCGGCCCTGCCACAGCGCCAGCCGTTCCCCCCACAGTGCCAAGCAGAAATGGGAATACCTCGCCTGCGTAGGACGACCACGGAGTAGAGCCTGCTGGTTGAATCGACTTGGGGTACATCGAATCGATGCCTGCTTTTTTCAGCCCTTGGGGGGATACTATCCACGCACCATATTTGTCCTTGTAGACGTTGCCCTGCCCAAATTTCTTCTCATAGACAGCTTTCTGCTCATTGGGATTGGACGCGAAAGACGCCTCGGCGTGCAGCTTGGTGTCGTGGATACCACCGTAGTCGATCCCTGGCTCCTGAGGTGCGCCAAGGGGTATAGGAGGCAGCGTATGCTCCATGCCTTGATGCTGAGGGGTTTTCCACTGGCTGTTATCCGCAGCAACGGGGACACCGCCGAAATCCTCCGGGCGTACAGCTTTAGCAGGCTGCTGTACGGGTGTGGCACCAAAATCTTCAGGGCGCACATCGGGCATTATTGTACCCCTTTGGCCTTCTTGTAGGCATCGAGAGCCGCCTGTGTCGGAAACTTGTAGCCGTCCAGAACTAACGGATCAGCAGTAGGTGGCGTGTTGCCTCCCGGCGGTGTGCTACCGCCGTTCAGGTAGTTCCTCAATGCCTGCAAGGAGGACAGGGCATTATCAGCGGATGTAAAAGCCCCTAGACCTTGTACGATCTGGTCCCGGTCAGCTAGATCACCTTTCAGTATGCGCCCATTCGGACCTATCGGTGTGTATTTCTTGATGAGGTTCTGCAACTCACGCATCTTTTGTTGGTACATGTGTGCTTGGCTCCCAGTTTGGTACCCGACAGCGCCCCCTACGCCTTCCCAAACTCTGCTGGCAGCACCCTTCAGACCGACTACATTCCGGTCAGCCCGCACGATTCCCGCAATTTGATCGATGAGCTTCAGCGCATCTTCCTTGGCTTGTGCAGAAGCAGCGATCTTCTGCTGGACGCCAGCGGGCAGCGGTTTGTGGAGAGGTACGCCCCCCGGACCCGTAAGTGGTGTGACCTGCTGCGTGTCCTTATTGACCTCGTATATCTGGTTGTCAGTTCCGACAACGATAGCTGTATGTCCCGCCGGGGCGGCCACATGAGTCAACTTCGCTATGGCTGCTCGCCCTTCGGGCGCAGTAAGGCGCCCAGCTTGCGTATCCTCCATGACTTTACCAATCTGCGAAGCCGCACCGGGGTGCTCCACTTTGTACAGAGCACGCTGTTCGCCGAGCAGTTTTTCCTGTTCCTGCATAAATTTGAGATGCTGATCGTTCTGGTGCTGCAACGCCGATGCCTGCATGCCCCACAGCTTCGCCACGTCCTGATTCACCCACGACTCGGCGGTAGCGGCAGGGATGCCTTGCTGGATCAGGTAATCGCGGCGAGCCATAGCCTGTTGCTGGAGTTGCGGGTTGGCATAGAATTGCTGTTCTGCCGTTGCGATGTCAACAGGCTGGAACGTGGGCTGCGCCCATGCGGGGGCCGAAGCTGGTGCTGCTGCTGCGGATTGCGGCGCAGCAGGTTGTGGTGCTGGTTTGGGCGGCAATGAAACCGGGGCGCTAGTAGACGCAGCGCCGGGAGTTCCGGGCATCGCCTTGTACGGCGGAATTGGAGCCTGCGCAGGGGCGGGTGCCGGAGCGGGAGTTGATGCCTGTCCCGGCATGGGCGGGCGCGGGCCGCCAGCGGGCGACGGTGCGGCTGGCTGCGGTGCGAACACATTCGGCCCTGCATAGATGCCCGGAGCCATCGCCATCGCGTTCTGCGCCGTAAGTTGCTGCTGCCCGAGCCTCATCTGCTGGTAGGCAAGCGGGTCAGCGCCAAACATCGCCGGAAGTCCGTTCGGCATCTCTATATCTCCTTACAAAAGCGGTGTGCCATAGTTTGACCCTCCGGCGAAGGCCAACGAGGTATTAGAGCCGCTTGCGGGGAACAGCCCCGAAGATCCTGAATTCGTGGTTCCACCTGAGGGGAACAACCCCGCGATGCTCCCCAGCCCGCTTGCAGCGAGATTTCCCCACTGTGCTCCAGTCTGGGCGTTGTAGTTCTGCAAATTCGCCGCGTTGATCGCCGATTGTCCACCCAAGCCGGTGTACCACCCAAGGTTCTGAATGTTTTGCTGCTGCGGTGCGAGGCCACCCTGCATAGCGGCTTGGTTCGCGCCGATGGCACCGAACTGGTTCTGCGCGATGTTCTGTGCCTGCGTATAAGGGTACTGGCTGCCCTGCTGCATGTACTGCGTGCCGACACCTTGCAGCCCAACGCCAGTGCGCCCTGCGGTTCCCGCCGCATTGGCACCTGCGATCTGCCGATTGAGCTGCTGGTTCTGCCAGTCGATGTTGAACTGGTTCAGCGCATTCGATTCGATCTGCGACCCGACGGGGGACATGGCGAGGCCGCGGGCAGTTTCACCTGCGCGGGTCTGATCCGTAGTCTGTTGCAAGAGCTGATTGTACAGGGCCTGCTGGGGGTCCATGCTGGATTGCAGAATCTGGTTCTGCGCGTTCAGAAGCGATTGACCGCTCCCATACGCCTGCCCTGCCGCGCCTGTCGCCATCTGCCCTGCCTGCTGCGCACCCTGCAACGCTTGACCGGCATAGGGGTTGTTGAACTGCGACTGGAATGCCTGATTCGCGTACTGCGGGTTCGTTCCGGCGTACTGCGCAGCTTGTCCGGGATAGGCCGAGATGGCCCCATACAGGCTGGCTCCTGCCTGCGCCTGATTGGGCAACTGCGGAATGCTCGGACCCGTGAGGGCTCCGATAGCGGCACCGGCGGCGGGCGCCAATGCACCAATAAGTTTCCCAACGGGACCACCTGCGATGCTGCCAAGCGATTGCAGAATGGATGATCCTGCTGCCGACACTCCTGCGGTGCTCCCCGTACCGAGGAAACTCCCCAAATCCGCAGCATTCATGCCACTGGTTCCTAGGGATGCTGCCGCATCGGCTACCGTTCCGGGTACGCCCATGCCAGCCAGTGTCGAGGATATGGCCGACGCGCTCGCTCCCTGCGCGGCCATGCCGGAAGCCATCGAAGCCACATCTGCTGCTGAGGCTGCGGGGAGTGCGCCACCCGCTATTCCGGCCTGGATCGCGGAAGTGCCTGCGGAAGGAACTGCGAAGTTTGCCAGGGTCGCTGCATCAGCGCCTGTCGAGGCTGCTGCGGCGGGGAGGGCAGTTCCCGTGACGCCCGAGAGGCTTCCTGCGTATGGCGTAGTGGTAGCGGCTGCGGGGGAATCGAGGGCTGAGAACAGGGAGTTTCCACTCAAGGAACCACCCAACGCGCCACCTCCAGCTCCTGCGAGAGCGCCTGTCAAGGGACTTTGGCCCACAAGGGCATTTGCAGCACCGCCTGCGAGAGCCGAACCGGCTAGCCCTAGGCCAGCGCCGCCAGTGATCGCGCCAATAGCGAGAGGGAGTGCTGTGGTCTGTAAGAAGCCGCCTTGATTGGCCTGTTCACTTGCGATGCGCTGTTGCGTTGCCACTTGCGACCCCGCTGGATTAGCATTTTGGAAAGACGTGATGAGATTTTGGATAGTCGGTCCAGAAGACCTATGTGGCCCCTTCTGACTTTTTTGCGCGGCGAGAGCATTACCCAAGACGTTGATCACCTGAGCTGCTGTAGCAGGGTCCAGGTTCGCAAAATCGCTAGGCGACATGCTCATATACTGCTGAAACTCGGGTGGGACACCAGGGATATTCGCCATGTCCGTTCCTTATGGATAGAGTTTTGTCGGACGCTGCGAACCACCCCCTCGGAATCTCCTTCCGTCGAGCTGTACTGTTTTCAGCGTTGTGCCGTTCGTCAGTTTCAAGTAGCGCCTCGCACTTTCATCTGCCATCGCATAGAACTGCCCCTGCCGCGTATCATCAGTGATCCGCATGACGCGCTCTGCCGTCATTGTAACAAGCGTATCCTGCTTTGGGAACCACGGTATGACACTGCTCGTCTCGGGATTCGTAATCTCAACCGCGCTGTCCATGTAGCGCAGTTCGAGCGTCAGACCGAGGAAGGGCATCGGGTAGAGATAGATCAGGTTCGTTGCCTGATCGATCGCGTAGCGGTCGGGGTACGAGGTCTGACTCGGGCCGGTGTAAAGCTGATCGTACTCAGGCATCGAAATGGGGACGAGGTAGAAAGACACCCCATCCACATAATAGAACACTTCCCGAGCGCGGAGGAAATTGGCGGGCAGCGCATAAGACACGGTGCCCGGAATGACACTGATCGACGTGGTGCGCCGAATGATGTCGAGGTTATTGTCAATCGCCAGATCCATTAGCGCCATGTTGAGGGCTTGACCCCCTTGGGTGGTATACCCTGGCACCTTCGCGATTTGAAGGGCCAGGGCTACGATTTGCGCTGATGTCATCATGGCGATTGCCTTAAATCAGTTTCTTCAGGCTCTCGATCCCGGCTTCGCGGGCCTCGATGCGCGATGCGGCGCTGTTGATAGCTTGCCGCAAACCATCAAGGGCGCGACGATCCGCTGCCTTGAGGTCTTCTTTCTTGTTCTGCTCGTCGAACTGCTCATGCAGTTGCGCGAGGGCATGCTTGTCTTTGGACAGAGCTTCTTCCTCTTTGGCGAGAATGGCCTTGGCACGCTGACGGTAAAAGGCTTCCGACCATTTGTCGAGTTCCTTGTTCGCAACGTCCATATCGACTTCGAGGGGAAGGTTCCCGGTGATTTGGATGCTGATGCCGTCATCGGTCTGCGCACCGATGTTGAACACGTAGCCGACTTTCTTTTCTTCTGCCATATTCAAATTCTCCTCGTAGCGCCTTTGCTCGATCCGGTCGGGGAGCGCAGGCCCTTCACGACTTCTTCGTGCATTTTGGTATTGAACATGATCTCGTTGAACGAAGCCAGCATGTGATCGGGGACCATGTAGGTCTGGCCGTGCCAGTATTCGACATCGTTGATCTTCATGTGGTCCGTCGAGGTGCCGAGATCAACCGTGACACGGTGCATCAGCGGCCCTTTGGCCTTCTCTACCGGCTCAGTGGGTGCTGCTTGCTGCGCAGGGGTTGTTCCTCTCGGAACGGGGGTAGGGCGTTCTGCCATGATTTCCTCCTAGTTGACGAGAAGGGGGCCGAAGCCCCCTAGCTCAGGTTACGAAGTGTAGCCCGCTACCGCACCGGAATCATACTGGGGTGCGAATGCGCTGCTGCACTCCACGCGCATGAAAAACGCTTGGTTCAAGATCATCATGCCATAGAATGCCTTCCACGAGATGATGCGCAACTGATTGTGCTTGTCGCTCTTGTCAGCATCCTTCAGGTACACGAAGTCCGCGCTTTCCAGTTCGACAACACCGTAGGCGCCACGACCGATGACGAACACCGGGTATACGGTCACGCCCGTTGCAGGAGCGGCGGGCGGAACCTGCGAAGCCCCGACGCCGGTGATGACGACGGTGGAACCGCTGGCGAGCTGCGTTGCCTGACCGGCCAGAGGACCGGAGGTCGGGCCGGAAGCGCAGAGGCCAAGGTTCACGATCGAGCTGGAACCGACAGCGGAGATGTACACGTTGAACACGTAGCCAGCCAGCGTCGGCAACACCACGGAGATCGAGCCTGCACCCGAACCGCCAACGGTGATGGACGCCGATTTCTGGTAGATGCGCTGCTCCATCGAGGTCAGAGCAGGTGCGCCCGTGATCTGGACGTAGTAGTTACCCGCTGCCAGTGCGCCGCCCGTGTTGGACGGGGTGTTGGAAGCGGGATCAGCCACGCCAACCCAGTAGGGGACCATGTTCGACTTGGTGAAACGTGCGCCGCCCCATTCGCCGACTTCGTTGGTGTAGAGACGCTGGATGTCGCTGTACGACCAAGCGGTAGACACCACCGAATTCTCGCGCATGTCGTTCAGCGGGAGAGGATGGGAGATGACGACATAGTGGGGATTCACGACGCCTTTCAGCTTCGCGGCATCCACCTTGACGTTCTCTTCCTCGGGAGCACCGAACATCGGTGCACCGACGGAATCGAGCGTGCCGACTGCGCGGGTGATCTCGTGCGGAGACAGCACATCGGTGGCGGCCAGTGCTGCACGGCTGCCTGCACCATTGGCGTAGTTCACGTTGGAACCAGCCATCAGGCCGTTGGTGCCGGTGTAGCTGTTGCGCTCGTAGGTTTCCGACAGGTTCAGGGCCATCAGGCGCATGGCCTGCTTGAACGTATCGTGAGCGATGGTGATCTCCGCCACGTCGGTCAACGTGATGGAATCGCCCCATTGCTGTGCGACACCTTGCGCTTGGCTGATGGTCATGGTTTCGCCGACGGACGGTACACCTTCCGACAGGGGCGCGAACGGGAGGTTCACACGGTTGCTGCGGGTAGCGGTATAGGTCGTGCCGTAGTTCTTGGGCAGCTTGAACTTGTCCGCGAACTGGTAGGCGGTGAGTTGGCGCTGAGCAAGCGGGAGCACTTGCTCAGCGATATAATTGCGAATGTCGGATGAAAAATTCGACGACGTATTGGTTGCCATTTTACTTCTCCTGGGTCGAGGTTACAGTTGAACCCCTTTCAGCCTTTCTGCTGCTGTACTCGGGGCACGTTCAGTTTGCTGCACATTGGATCTGATCCCCGGAGTTGCACCACGGGCCGCTGCGGCTGCCGCTGCGGCTCTTTGCGACGATTTCGTCGGCTTTCCCTGAGCAGCAATCGCGTCCTGCCCGATGAGATACGCAAGTATCCCTTCGCGTGTCGCGTTCTGCCCTTGGGCACGAAGTTTCGACAGTTCAGCCTCAACCCGATCCGCATACTTCGCGTGTACGGGGCTGGCGGCTGCCTTGGAGGCATATATCGTCCGGTCGTTCATGTCCGCCATTTGGGCGTACATCTGATTGCTCCGAGCTTCCATGTCCCTGCGCCACTTCTCGTCCGGGTCGAGGTATTCATCGACTTGCGGTTGCTGCGGCTGCTGGAACTGCCTTTGCGACTGTTCGAGCTGCTGGCGGAAAAACGCGGCCTGTTCCTCAAGCATTTTGGCTTTCGCCTCAGCTTCGGCAGTCCGGTTCGCCAACTGCTGCATGCGCTCGGCGCGCCTATCGCGCTGCCTAGCGGGATCTTCCGAATGATCTTCAGGTTCTCCGATGGGTTCTTCCAGGTCGTCCTGGATTGCTCCCATCTCGTCCTGCTCGGGGGCTGCCGCTTGTTCCGGCGTTTCTTCCGGTTCGTTTTGGCCTATCCCGCCTGCGATCAGCTGATCCATCGCATTCTCAACTTCGAATTCTTCACTCATGGCACAACTCCTTCCGATTATGACGTAATCATCGATACGGTCGCTTACGGCGACAACTCGAACGGCCCCTTGCGGGGGCTAGTCGTGAAAATCTTACGGCTTGCGCGGCATGGTGCGCCTGCGCGGTGTTGCCTTCCTTGGCGTGACGGGCTTGATGCTCTTCACGCGGGACAATTCCTCGATATGTTTCTGCGCCTGATTGGTCGCAGCTTCGAGACGCTTCGGGTCTTTGCGGATTTCTTCCGCACGACGCAGCGTTTGCATATCCTCACGAGCCATCCACTCCTGATCGGGACTTATTGCAACGATTCCTTTTCTACGCATGGTGCGCTCCTTCAGTTTGCCCTCTTATACCGCAGCACAAGAGGCGTTGTCAACACTCGCCTTCTCCCATAGCGCAACGAGTTCGCGGCGCAGCGGGTGATAGGGCATCCTCATGCCTGGGAACATTTCCTCCAACTCATTCTCAGCACTCGTGGCGAGGTAGGCATTGACCTCACTCAGCAGGACGAAAGTTTGATCCGGGTATTCTGCCGCCAGGAGATGCCGTGACATTTCTTCGAACAGTCCTGAATCGCTGATCTTGTCAACCGCAGTATGCGCGTAAGCGTTATCCATCTCGAACAGCGCATGGGAAAGTTCATGGGGAAGCACGGTAGGATCGCTGTTCACATCCACCGCGATCAGATACTCGAACTTCCCTTCGTAAAATCGGTTCAGCAATTCGGCTTCGCGGTTGGTCGGCACGAACAGCCGCTTGAATAGATCAAGGCTCCTGCGCGGCACGTTGAACCCTTCCCATTTCGAGAAGTAATCGAGCGTCCCCGCCTCGTCCATGTAGGCATTCAGGAATTGCTCCCATGTGAACGAGTTCCCGCGAATCAACTTGTGCGGCGATTCGTAGAATTCCTCCATGCGGCACATCGTAAGCGTCAGTTCGCGCCGGTTCTCAAATTCGACGGCGAGTACCCCGCGCGGCGCGGACAGCACTCTCATCCTCTGGCTCCTGCCATCGCGTCAGGCATCTGGTCCTGGTGTATCGCGCCCGGAGGTTGCTGCAACGGGCGCTGCTGCCCCGGTGCCGCACCGATGCGCGGCGCTCCTGCGCCCTGCGCTGGCGTACCGGCGACGCCCGGTGCTCCAGGCATGCCGGGAAGTCCCTTGGGCTGCTGCGGTGCAGCCTGTTGCGCCTTGGCATTGGCCTGCGCGATATGCGCCATGATGTGCAACCGGAAGTGGCCGTCGGGGTCGCCTGTCGTCCTCGCACCTTCCTGATGCACCTGAATGTGCTCGGCGTCATCGTCCAACGGATTCACCGGCATATCCATGTTGTTGTGCAGGATCTCGTTCTCCAAATGCGGATCGACGGCGATCTTGTGCCGGTTGTCCACGATGACCTGCGGTGCGATGGTCGGGCCGAGGATGACCTCCGATGCGTAGTCGATGATTGGCGTGACATCGAGCGAACGCCCCTGCATGGCCTGCGGCGGCATCCCGCGCAGCACGTTCATGAAGGTAATCATCTGCTGGACGCGCTGTGCGCCCATCATCTGATCCACGCCTGTCCACTTGAACCAGTACCGCTGGTTGAACTGCTGCGGCGGAATCTTCTGCATCTTGGCCTGGATGCCGACAGCGCCTTCGACTTCGATGAGCAGGTCATCGTCACGGAACTGCTGGTCCAGCTCGAAGAACCATTCGAGCAGCGGGTTCATCATCTCGGACTCGAAGCGGCGCACGAAGTCCGATATGGAAGCGAGTCCTTCCGCTGCCTGCTGCGCGATGGCCTGGGCATTCTTCCGACCTTGCGGAGCCTTGCCGAGCATCGAGTCGTTGACCTCCATACTCTCCATTATCTGCGCCTTGATCGATGCAACCATCGCGAAAGCGTCCTTCCACAAGGGAGGGAACTTAGCGAACTGCGTGTCGGCAGGGCTGGTTTCCCAGATGGCGGCAGCGGCAAGGATCATGGAACCGACGTTGGGGTTCTTCACCGGGTCGGTCATCACGATCGGGAGCAAGGCATACTTCGCGGAGTCCATACCCATGTTAACCGCGTCGTTCACCTGATACTGAAGCTGCGCAACAGACGAGATTTTCGACTTGCCCCAGAACGACCCCGGTATCAGATCGACGGGCATCGAGAGGATAGGCACCTTCTGCGACCAGTAGGGGTTCTTCTCGACGCCGAGCACGCAGTCCTGTCCGCCGAGGTAGACGATGCAGGGCACTTTCTTGTCCTCGACCTTCAGCTTTGTCCACACCATGAACACGCGGTAGTATTTGTCTTTGCCCTTCATGCGCACACCAGCGTCGGCTACCCGATCGCGGTCGGCCCATTTCTCGCTGAAGCCCTTCTCCATCTTTTCGAAGGCATCCTTCAGGAACGTGCCGTCCTCGACGTACTCTTCCATCGCGCTCTTGGAGAGGTGCAGCCGCACCACGACCATTTCAGCGTCGTTGATCGTGGGTGCTGTGGCCGGTACGACCGCGAGATCCTGATCGGCGATGATCGTGACCTCCGGTCCTTGCGTCTTGATCTCCTGCTCCTTCACGACCTTGTTGGTCCGCGTGGGATCTTCTTCATCCGGCTCGTCGTCCCAATACTTCACGGTATGAGACGTGGTTTTCCAATCGAGCATGAGCGTCATCTGCCCTTCAACGTCTCCCCGCCGGAAAAGTCCGGGGGCAAGCGAGCGAAGGCGGGATTGGCGAACGTAGTGCTCAAGCAGCGCCATCGTCTCGTAGGGCACATCGCCCGTTTCCGTGACGACTTGCACTTGGGTGCCGTAGGGCGGGAAGAGCAGAGAGGAATAGCGTTTGACGCGGGACTCGATACAATCGCGCACGATGGGAATGAACACCTGGGAGTCGCCGTCGTATTCCTGCTTGTCGTTCAGCGTGCAGTTGTAGACATCCCACCAATCGTCGGTGTCGTCGCTGCGGTCGATCTTTTCCTTGTAGGCGCCCACCACCGGCTCGTAGAGCTTGGCGGCAAGTTCGCTGATCCTTTTCTTCTTGGCGAGGTTCTTTTCCTTCTCCATGCTATGCCCTGTTCCGTTGTGGTCTGGCTGATGCATACTGTACGCCGCTGCGTGTGGTCGCTACGTTGGGCGCTCTCAAAATATCGGGTGTCCGGGCGTGGCGTACCATGATGCAAGCGTACCTCACGGCGTCCATGAAGTCATCGTTGAGCTTCACGATCTTGCCATTCTTGCGGTGGTACATGGCCTTTTCCCGCAAGAAGTTGTTGCAGGTCGAGAACACTTTGAACCGGCCTTCCATCATGCGCTCCAGGATATCCATCACCCCGGCTTCCACCGAGTTGCCGCCGCTTCCTTCTGGCTGTCCTACGTCGGGAGGGTTGGTTGCTTTCTCGCGCAGCGCATTGAGCCCCAAGTCACGGTACTGCGTTATCAGTGCTTCACCGCTACCCTTCTCGGTATTCAGGCCGTCATGCGGCCATGCAACAGGTATCCAGTCACCCCATGCCTTGATCGCCTGGACGTGGATAGCTGGCAGTGCTTTCGATTCCATGTACTCGTTGACGAGGTAGATGCAGTCATTGTCCCGGTCATATGCAAGCCCCGCGGCCGCGAAGGGGTGGTCCCAGCCGAAATCGATACCGTTGATGCGTGCAAAGTGTCGTGGGATCGGGAAGGGGTCGACCACTATCTTTTCGTCAGCCACATCGTACACCATGTGCGTGCCGCTGATCGGCAGGCCCTTCGTTCGTAGATCGATTTTATCCTTGCTGATGCTGGATGCCAGCATCTTGGCTTTGTCTGTCAGCTCGCCGTCTTCGGTCATCATGTGCGGCGCATCTTTCCAACCGGCGTTGATGAATGCCTGTCCCTTCTTCAGGTCGTTCATGAACCCATCTATCAATTTCGTCAGACCGTCCTCGGGGGTCGCCGTAATATATCCGACAGCCGTCTTTCGCGAGAACATGGAGCGCAGCATCTGGTCCCAAATATCCTCAGGCGGCTCCTCATCGGCATGCACCAACTCGCACCGGATTCCCTGGAACTTCTTCCAGCCCTGCTCATACGCCCGGAAGTACAACTTTGAGTACATGGTCTGCGAATCCTTGTACCGCACACGCACCATATCCACGGCATTCGGCACGCCGGCCTTCTTGGTGATCGATCCGATTGCGTCAATCGGTATCGTCCCGGTTCCGAGCTTGCTCGGGTCGGAGGGGTCGCCCAGCAATTCGCTTTGCAGGATATCCCTTACGGTGTCGTTCGTAACACCTGCGACGAGCGCGATGATCGGCCCCTTGAACCTGTGCCCTTTCCACCAATCCGGGTAGCGGCCCGTAAGGTGCATGGCGTCTTCCATGCACCCCATCATCGACTTTCCGATCTGGTTTCCCCCTACCAGCGCTTTCAGCACCGCTGGCTTGCCCGGGGTAAGATGCCCTTCGGCATTGTGAAACCGTTCCTGATACGGATATGGCTGATAGTATTCGAGCTTGTAGATTTCTCTACGCCGCTGGAGTTGCTTCAGCCATTTCTCGATGTTGGCATTCGCCACACCCTACCTCACGCGGCGGGCGCGTATCGTTCCGTAGGCAGCGACAGTCCCGGCGGAGAACGTATCCTCGGCGACCAGATGCACCGTGGTGTTCGCCGTGATCGACAGACGAACCGGATTGACATGCTGGTTCAGCGTGCCGGTAACGGTGGTCAGCGACTTCAGGTCATAGGCAGCGGCATCGGGATCGAGGCCCGAGCCTCCGGGCTGCGAAGGCAGCGTGTTCGCAGTCAGCGAAATGCCGCAGGATGCCACCGTCATCGTGGTGCCTGACAGCGCACGATCGACCACGGCGGACACGTCCCAGTCTCCGGGCGTGAGGGCCAGTGTGGTCACGTCCTTGCCCGTAGCGGTAGCCAGCGAGACAGCGGAACCGGAAGCTACCGTGGCTTCCAGGATCTCGCCGATGTCGCCCGCAGCGGCATTGCTGCCATCGGTGACGCCAGTGGTCATGGCTGCCAGCCCATAGATGACGCCGAAATCGGAACCGTCTTGCGCCGTTACCGTCATGCCTTTCGGGGGAGTGTACTTCATGGTCTATCCTTTCTTCGGTTTGCGCGACTTGGCGCGACGTTGAGTGGAGAGCGCGGCGGCTACTGCCTGCTTGTCGGCAGTTGCCTTGCCGAACTTCCGCTTGGTGCGCTCATAGGTCTTGCCCTTGTGAAATTCACTGATGTTCTCTGAGACTGCCTTCTTCGACGCGCTCTTTTTCAACGGCATCTTCGCACTCCTTGCAAAGCGGCGCACGATGCGCCCGAGATAGCTCAAGCACCGGAATATCGACCTCGTTGCAGTGGCATTGTCTGCAATACACTGTCACGATATGCCCGAATCCGGGGTCGCGGGTCTTGAACATTGTCATGGTGTGGTATGTACCACGAAGGGGAGATGGGTGTCAATCCTTTTCGACCGCCATGCTGAGAAGATCCGCAGCGGCCCATGCCAGATTCTTGTTACAGGAGCGCGTTCGGGTGTGCATC
>JAEHJW020004589.1_pt1 | contig 16159 bp, 17 predicted proteins | sample 9271431 | NCBI WGS metagenome assembly JAEHJW02
TCATCGTCTCCCAGTCGCTCCGGCTGCCCATCACCACACCCACAAGCGGCCCACTGCGCTCTCCATTTCCAGCCTTGTTCATGCGCCGATTATACGGTTTAACCCCGCCCCACGCAGTGGTCAGTGCCGTCGCCACGTCTCGATCGCCACCTCCAACACTGCCATCACCACGCTTACCGCCGCCATAAATCCCCGTGCCCGCTGCCAGTTCTGCTCGTGACGTTCCATCCTTCGTTCCAGCTCGCAGATCCGGCCCGTACTCCCATCTCCCACCAGTCCCACCATCTGTGCCTTCAGCACGCTCAGGTCGCTCAGCACCTGCGCTTCAAACTCATTCATCATCCGCATCCCGACTGCTCCCTTCGCTCACAGCGTCTGCGCCACCAGCGGCAGATTCACAACCAGCGCCACCGAGTGTTCCGAGTAATTCGGCGGCGTCGCCCCGTCATACATCCGGAGATAGAACGCATCCGCCTCCGTCTGCCGCGGAACCTCGAACGTCTCCACAGTCGACCGGATCACCAGGTCTGTGTCCACTCCGGCCTGAAAGCTGAAATCCCTGCGTCGCACCTCAAATCCGCCTCCTGTCGGCGGTGTCACTCCCGTATTCACCGTGATCGTCGCCGCTCCAATCGCCGTCACCGTCAGCGTCGTCACATCCGCCAGATACGTCGGCGCAATCGTCGCCGGCAGCCACGTCGTCCCCGGCACCGTCTTCGATGTCTTCACCGCCAGATCGTTCGCCCAGTCGTTGGCAAAGCTGATCACGTAGTTCATCACATCCGGCGTCCCCGGCTTATACATCAGCTTCACCTGCCGCACCGCCACCTGTTCGTTCAGGTTTGCGCTTGGAGCCGTCAGCAGCAGAGCGTCTCCCGGCCACACATCGCTCGCCACTCCTGTCGTCCAGTTCGCGCTTGCCACCCTGTATGTCCCCTGCCACGCCGCGCTCACGCTCGACGCCGCTGTCACCAGCGCCTGCGCCGCATTCCGGCAATCCGCGCTCGACCTCGCTTTGGGATTCGTCACGCTCCCGATCCACTGCGCCGTTGCCGGCATCCCCACCGCCTCCAGCGCCGTCTGGCTCGCCGGGTTCACCCATCGGCCCACCGACGTGCCTACCGTCCGGTACTGCACCGCCACCAGCTCGCCCAGCACCGGCAGATACCCTTTGTAAAACGTAATCGTCCCGGTCCGCAGCAGGTGGCACTCCCCGCCTTCGGCAATCGTGCCCGTCCGTCGCGTCCGCGTCCCTTCTCCCGGCGGCGTACTCTGCACCCATCCCGATCCCAGGTTCGTCATATACACGCTCCGGATCGACCCAATCAGATTCCAGCTATTCGCCACACACACCTGATAGCTCACCGGCGCATTTGCAATCCCTCCGTCGTAGAGCACCACCGGCATGCCTGCAATCCCGTTCACCACCTCCACAATCTCCAGCACCATCTGCGCCCCGGCCATCTGATCCGCTCCGCCAAAGCTCATCGCGCCTCCGTCGCCCACCACCCGATACACCTGCGTCACCCGCTCCGTCAGCCGACAATGCACCCTCGCCCGCAACGTATACTGCTGCGTCGAATCGATCGCATACGCCACGCCCGCCACCACACCGTTCACCACCGGCGTCACCGTCACCGCGCCCGTCCCCTGCGCCGCGGTCACCTCAAAGCCCGCCACGCAGCCGCCCATCGTCACCCCGCCCCCGTACAGCCCCGCCACCAGCCCCGTACTCCCCGGCGACAGTTGCACTCCGTTCACCTCCAGAAACAGTGACCCGCCTGCCTCCACCGGATCGCGCCACACCAGCGCCGCCTGCCCGTCGATCCCCGTTCCCCCATTGATCGTCAGCCCCGCTCCGGTCAGCGAAAAATACTCGCTCGCTCCCGTGAACATCCAGTTCCTCGTATCGATCGTCGGTTCGTTGAACAGCTCGTTGTTGATAATCCTTGCCTCCGGCGTCGTCTCAAAATACGCGTCTTCGTTCAGCGGAAACGTCGCCGTCACCCCATCGCCCAGCAGATACTCCATCACATACGCCCACGGCTCGTTTGCTCCGCACACCGTCACATCGTTGGCCAGCGCCCGTTCCACGCTTGCCGTCATCGTCAGATTGCTCAGCACCAGCGTCCCGTTCATCTCGTTCAGCACATGCAGCGTCGTTCCCACCGGAGCCGCTGTCACCCGGCCATTCACCGCGCGATAGCTGGCTCGCGCCTGCGCCGCCACCAGTCCTGCCGCTCGGCTCCACTCCGATCCCGGATCCGGCATGAAATTGCCCACCGGCAACGCCATCGACGCCCCGCTTAGCGCGCTCGTGTCCAGAGTGTTCACCCCCGCATGCGCCGTCAGATTCTGCATCGCCTCGCCTGCCGTCACCCCCGTTACGCCCGCCGTCGGCGTCATCGGCTGCATATTCAGCAGCACCTCGTCGCTCACCGCCTGCAGCGCCCAACGATAGATCGGCCCAGCCGTCCCTGCTCCGGCAAACTCCGGCAGCGGACTCACCGCCAGATACCCGGTAAAGTACACCGTCCCGTCGTCGCCCTCCACCCGCACCGACTGGTTCCGCTGCGGCGCCGCCAGCGCGCTCCTCTGCCCCAGCGTCACCCACATCTGGCACACCGTCGGCTCGTTCAGCTTTCGTTCCATCGTCAGCGGATGCACGCTGTCCAGCGCCGCCGAATAATCCACATTGTTGATCGTCACCTTCATCGTCGCGCCCCGCAGCCTCCGCCGTTCTTCCAGCCCTTGTTTTCCCGTTTGTCATTCCCGCAGGGAATCTGCTTCTGTCTTTGTCTTTGCCTTTGCTTTTGCTTTTGCTTTTGCCCTTGCTTTTCCGTTTGTCATTCCCGCAGGGAATCTGCTTCTGTCTTTGTCTTTGCCTTTGCCCTTGCCCTTGCTTTTCCGCTTGTCATTCCCGCAGGGAATCTGCTTCTCGCCATGTCCTCCGCACTCCCGCAACAGAATCCGCTTCCCGCGCCCGCCTCTCTCCTGCTACCATGCGCCATGGCCCGCCGCGAATATCACTTCTGGGTCTACATCCTCTCCAGTCGATCCCGAAACCTCTACATCGGCATGACCAACAATCTCGCCCATCGTGTTCACACGCATCGCACCTCGGTTCCCGGAACGCACACTGCAAAATACGCCATCCATCGCCTCGTTTATTTGGAATACTTCCAATACGTCGGCAACGCGATCGCCCGCGAGTCTCAGCTCAAACACTTCACTCGACAACAGAAAATTGCTCTGATCGAGACCAAAAACCCCACATGGGAAGACCTCTACCCGCAATTACTTCCCCCAGGCCATCCCGACCGCCCCTGACCCGCCGCTACCTTCGCCCTTACCCTTGCCTTTCCTGTTTGTCATTCCCGCAGGGAATCTGCTTTTGCCCTTGCCTTTGCCCTTCCCGTTTGTCATTCCCGCAGGGAATCTGCTTCTGCCCTTGCCCTTGCTTTCCCGTTTGTCATTCCCGCAGGGAATCTGCTTCTGCCCTTGCTTCTCGCCCACGTCCGCCACCAAACGGAGCGCCACAACCCTCCGTGGCGGCCCGCAGGCCGCAGCGGTTCCATGCAATGGCCTCACACCAGGGCATTGGCTGCCGGCAGGAAGCTCCGATAGCACAGCACCAGTTCTCCATCCAGCGGATCGGTCACCGGCAGTGCCCGGCACAGTGCTGTCAGCGGCATCTGTTCCAGAGTTCCCTGGTACTTCGGCGTCACCACCAGCGGTTTCAGCCGTTCCTCCACCTCCAGCGGCGTTGGCTTCGACGGCACCAGTGGCTTCTCCACCGATCCCACCACCGGCTGCAATCGCGGATAGTGATAGAAGATCCGCTCGCCCTGGCTGCCTTCCAGCACAAACAGCCCCGACCACTCCGGAAAGAAGCTGCCGCCTTCGCGATCCACAAATCCCACCACCGCCTGCGCCTTCATTCCCGACGTCGGCGCTCCAACCATCAGCGGCTCGCCCAGCGTCAGCCCTGCGTTCGTCACCGCCGCAATCCGCGCCACGTTGTACGTCACCCTCCGGATATAATTCACATCCGTCAGCGCCGTCTTCACATACGACCCGCTCACCCCGGTGCCCACAAAGCCCGTCTGCCCCGTGTAATCCACATCCACAGCCACCATCTGCCCCGCCGTGAAGGTCGCGGCGTCGGCCGAGGCCAGTGGCAGAAATGTCGCCGTCGCGCCTGTCTGCACCGGGACCGCGGGAATCGCCGTCGCGCCATCCGCCGAAGCCGCCGCGTTCGTCATCGGAAGCAGCAGATTCATGTGCTGGCTGCCTGCCGCCAGTGCCATCGTCAGCTTCGTCCAGCTCAGAAAGCGAAACGAAACCTGCGTATCCAGCAGCTCCCAGCTCTGTTCCAGCACCGTCGGAGGCATGCCCGTCACCACCGGCACCAGCTTGCCCATCGGCTTCCTCACAAAATCCCGTATCCACCCCAGCGAAATCCACGGCGTCGGCGGGGAGTCCAGATTGAACTCCCCCTCTTCCGACGCGTCGAACAGCATCGGTGTCCCTGCCGTTCGATTCACTGGCGCAAAGTACGCGCGTACCCGCCGCACCACTGGTGCCGCCGCCCAATACGTACTCGCCATCTCACTCCCCCGTTTCCTGGTAGCTGTAGACCATCACCCGCGCCGACCGCGTCAGCCTCTCCCTCTGCACCACCATTGGCGTATACACCGGCTCATCCCAGAAGACCTGCGTCAGCATCTGCTGTGGCGGCGTCGACGCGTAGTTGAACTTCGCCGTCTGAAACGGCGTCAGCATCTCCATCAGTTCCAGGTCCATCTCCGTCATCGCCCGCCCGCGATCCAGTCCGCCAAAGCTCTGTGTCCCCAGCGTCGAATAGATCACCTCGCACTCGGCCGCTACCAGCGGCACTGCCTGGTCCATATCCACCGCAAGGCCCAGCCATCGCAGCACAAACACATCCGTCGCCACCAACGGAAATCCGCTTCCCGACGCCGCCTGCGCAAACGCCGCCTCCGCTTCTTCCACCAGAATTCCAGGTCGCACCGCCGACCGCAGCAGAATCGTCCGCTGCGGATTGATCGCCTGCAGCCGCGTCCGCAGCGCCACATAAAACGAATCCTTCGCATTCTGCATCTCTTCGCCCCCACGCCCTCGCGTTTGCTTCTCACCCCTGCATCCGCCCTGGTTCCCGTACTCTTGCCCTTGCCTTTGCCTTTGCTTTTGCTTTTCTTGGTTGTCATTCCCGCAGGGAATCTGCTTTTGCTTTTGCCCTTGCCTTTGCCCTTGCCTTTGCTTCTCTTGGTTGTCATTCCCGCAGGGAATCTGCTTTTGCTTTTGCCCTTGCCTTTGCCCTTGCCTTTGCTTCTCTTGGTTGTCATTCCCGCAGGGAATCTGCTTTTGCCTTTGCCCTTACTCTTCGCCCACGTCCGCCACCCTCGGAGTGCCCATCCTTGCCGCGTTTTCTGCGTCAAGGGTGGGTGTCACACCACTCCCCGCACCAACCTACAGCGCCTCGCTCCCTGCTTCTCTCACCAGCAGCCGATACAGATACACCGTCCCCATCGCCTCGTTCGCTCCAATCGACTCGATCACGTAGCTCTGTCCGGCCATCGTCACCGACATCGTCATCGCAAACAGGCTCTGCGCCGAGGCCAGATTCATCGACGCCACCTGCTGCTCTACGCTCGTCGCCGACACCAGCATCTCCCACCGCGGCCTATCGCCTTCGCGCCACGTCGGCGGCAGCTTTCGCATCACCGCAGGCGATATCGCCACCTGCTGAAAGTTGTTCGCCACCAGGCCCAGCTCGCTCTGCTCCGTGTCCGGATTCGCGCCCGTCACCTGCAGATACACCGTCGTCCCGGCCACCGTCCGCAGCAGCGCGTCGGCCAGCATCTGTGGTGCTGCCGTTCCGCTTCTTGATGCCGTATCGCTCATCTCTTCACCCCAGCCTTTTCGCAATGTAGGGCCGCAGCAGTGCCTGCACCGTCTGGTCGATCAGCGTCGTCCCGAAGTACTGTAGCCACAGCGTATCCACCCGCGACCGCTGCACATTCAGCGACGGCTGCGCCTGCGCATTCTTCACAATCTGCGCGCACGCCGTCTTGATGTCGTCTCCAATCACAGCCAGCCCCGCCGTATACGTCACCTCGACCTCGTTGTACGGCAGCCCCATCAGATTCCACGGCAGCGTCAGAATCCCCGTATTCGGATCGAAGTCCACCGTCGTCGGATCGAGTGTCGACCACTCCCCAGGCAGCGAAAACGCCAGCGCCGCATCCAGCAGCGGAACCACCGGCAAATCTCCCCGCCGCGGCCACGCATACTTGCCCTGCATCGCAATCAGCGGACTCGTCGCCGGTGCCAGCGGCGTCAGCGGCAGATAGCTCAGCATCACCGTCTGTGACCCGCTCACAATCCGCGACCGCTCCGTGTACTGTGTAATGTTGATCTCCGGTCGGCGGCAATATGAGTTGATCAACGCCGTCGCCGCCGTCACCCAGTCCGCGCTCGTCCCCGCCGACAAACCGTAATTCGTATAATCCTGTGGCAACAGATACGCCATCGCTCATCCCTTTCCGCTTCCTGCTTCAAACCTTCACTGTTGTTCTTGCCCTTGCCCTTGCCCTTGCCTTTGCTCTTGTTTTTGCTCTTGTTTTTGCTCTTCTGTTTGTCATTCCCGCAGGGAATCTGCTTCTTCTCTTGCCGTTGCTTTTGCTTTTGCTCTTGCTCTTGCTCTTGCCTTTGCTCTTGCTCTTGCCTTTGCTCTTGCCTTTTCTGTTGCTTTTGTTTTTGCTTTTCTTGTTGTCATTCCCGCAGGGAATCTGCTTCTTCTCTTGCCGTTGCTTTTCGCCGTCGTCCTCCACTCTCCGGGTGTCCATCCTTGTCGCGTCTTCTGCGGCAAGGATGGACACCACCCCAGCGTCCAGCAACCGCACCCCGCGACCAACGGGAGCGCCACAACCCTCCGTGGCGACCGAAGGTCGCGTCCGCTGCATGCAATGCCGACCGAAGGTCGCGTCTGCTGCATGCAATGCTTTATCGGTCGACCAGCACCTGGTAGTGTGCGTAGTTGGCGCCCTTCACCACCACCCCGCCAAACTTCACTGCCACATACTGCAGGGTCAGTGAATTCGGCAGGCCCAGCTCGAAGATGCGTGGTGCCGGATCGCCCAGCCAGTGATACTCGATCAGGTCTTCCGTCACAATGTAGGCGGGCAGCACCGCCGTACCCGATCCCGGAACTCCCGTGTAACCGAGGCTCCAGTCCGGAATCAGCGGCAGGTCGCCGGCCTGCGTCGAAAGCATCTTCACCGTCACGCCTCCCGTGATGTTGTCCGTGCGCAGCACCACGTTGAACTCCGTCTTCATCTCCTGGTCGATCAGGTCCAGCAGCACCGGATTGGCATAGATCGCCGTCGGTCGCACCCGATAGCCGTTGTTGGCCACCATCTGCGCCACCGTCGTCTTCAGCCCGTTCACAATCGAGGAAGTCGTCGAGACCGTCGTCGTATTTCCGCCCGCCACAATCTGCGGCGTCACGCCCATATACTGTGTCGTTGTCGGTGCCGTCAGACTGGTGTCGTTACCGTTCCACAGCCCCACATCGTGCGCCACCATCAGCCCGCTCACCGTATCGGCCAGGTCCTTGGCCTGCAGGTAGGCAAACTGCTGCTGCTGATTGCCCAGCTCCACGTCGAACAGGTTGTAGTTCATCTGTGCCACCAGCGCCTTCAGCGGAACCGCGCGCTCCACCCGCGTCGGGCTGACCACCGTCGGTGTAATCGCTCGCGGATTCACAAACGCCGCCGTCCCCGCGTTTGGAATCGCCGTCTCCTCGAAGTACCGCGAAGGATGACCGGTTGCCGGAACCTGCTTGATCCTCTGTCCAAACGGACTCGATCTCCGGCAAATGTCGAAGATCTCCGTCTGGTACATAGGAACTTCAATTGCTCCAGGTCCGATGTAATCGGCCGCTGCATGAATGTCCGCAAAACTGATGTTCATATCGCTCTTTCCGCCCGTTTCCGGGCCTGGTAAGTGGCAGCCCATTTGTTATCGCAACCGCACGCAGACCTGCACCTGCTCCGGCCTTTGCTATTGCTCCGGCTCTTGCCATTGCCGATGCCTTTGCTGTTGCTTTTGCTCTTGCCTTTGCTCTTGCCTTTGCTTTTCTTGTTGTCATTCCCGCAGGGAATCTGCTTCTTCTTTTGCTCTTGCCTTTCGCCGTCGTCCGCCACCCCTGCGAGTGCCCCAGCGTCCAGCAACCGCACCCCGCGACCAACGGGAGCGCCACAACCCTCCGTGGCGACCGAAGGTCGCGTCCGCTGCATGCAATGCCGACCGGAGGTCGTGTCCGCTGCATGCAATGCCGACCGAAGGTCGCGTCTGCTGCATGCAATGCCGACCGAAGGTCGCGTCTGCTGCATGCAATGCCTGCGTGCAATGCCTACATTGCTCCCGCGCGTCGAAGCTGGCTCTTTACCGCAATCCGCTGTTCCAGGCTCAAGCCCTGCAACGCCGCATCCAGCTTCCGCACATCCACGGCCTCGTCGCCGATTCCGTGCTTGGCCAGCATCTCCACCGTCGCCGAAGGCAGCGTGCGCCGCAGCGGAGCCAGCGCCTGCGAAAGCCGTCCCTGCCCGGCCTCCACCCGTGTCATCCCGGACAGCTCTGTGCGCAGCCGCTCGATCTCTCGCTCGGCCGCCGACAATCGCTCGCTCACCGTATCCCCGTGCGTCTCCACTGTCGCCGAGATTCGCTCCAGCTCGCCCGTCAGGTTGCGCTGTCGCTCCTCCATCCGTTTCAACGCCGCTTCCAGCGTAGACGCCGCTGCTTCCAGCCGCTCCATCACTTCCATGGTTTCCTCTTTCATCGGTGCTCCTTTCCGTTTCATGGTTCCTCATCCGCCCGGCCTGCGGATCGCTTCAGCTTGCCAGCCGGAAACTCGTTTCCAGATACGCCGCTTTCTCTCGCAGCAGAATCGCCGCGCCCGTAAACGTCGCCCGCGTCAGTCGCCAGATATCCGCTCGCATATCCGCCACCTGCGCGTCGGCCAGTTCATAGCTCATCCCCATCGTTCCCGCCTTCGCGCGACGCATCGTCTCGGCCGCCTCCGGAAAATCCCGCGCATACAGATACCCCTTCACCACCAGCTTTCGCTCGGCAAAGTCTGCATCCGTAATCAGCCCGATCTTCCGCTTCGCATCGTGCCCATCCCATCCCGGCCGATAATCCACCGCCATCCCCAGCAGGCTCGGCAGCGCCGCCTCCGCTGCCACCCGTGTCAGCACCACCCTGTGCCCCCGCGCACCTGCCGGAGCCTTGTCGCTCGGCGCATCCACCACCGTCAACACCCCTTCAAACGGCAGCCGGTTCGGATGCCCCTTCACCTGTGGAATCTTCACTGACATCGCATCCAGTCGCATTTGCCCTCCCCCATTCCCACTCCGCGTCTCTGCCTTTGCTCTTGCCCTTGCTCGTTGTCATTCCCGCAGGGAATCTGCTTCTTCTTTTGCTCTTGCCTTTGCCCTTGCCTTTGCTCTTCTTGTTGTCATTCCCGCAGGGAATCTGCTTCTTCTCTTGCCCTTGCTTTTGCCCTTGCCCTTGCTTTTCTTGTTGTCATTCCCGCAGGGAATCTGCTTCTTCTTTTGCTCTTGCTTTTGCTCTTGCCTTTGCTCTTCTGTTTGTCATTCCCGCAGGGAATCTGCTTCTTCTCTTGCCGTTGCCTTTCGCCGTCGTCCACCACCCTCCGTGCCGACCGAAGGTCGCGTCTGCTGCATGCAATGCCACAACCCTCCGTGGCGCGACTAAAGCGTTTTCGCTCATGGTCTATACAGACGGGCAATGGTGAGTGTGGCTTTTCCTTGGGAAAAAGCCACGCCGAGAGCGTCTCCACTGTAAGCAGTGTGAGCGAAAACGCTCTAAAGCCGCGCGTCCGCTCCATGCAATGGCTCCATACAAGGGTCGGCGGATGCCGACAGCGGAGCCTTCCCAACCTCATCCAGCGGACTCAGCCCACGCATCGACCGCACCTCGTTCACCGTCAGCACCCCGGCCTGCAGCAACTGCACCTGCATCGCCAACTCCGTCTGCGCATCCGCCGCACTCAGGTCGTTGAAGACAAACTCAAACTCCCGCCATCCCACACATTTGCCAAACAAATCTCGTGTCAGATGCTCCTCGATCCGTCGCGCCAGCGGCGCAATCGCCGACCGGAACGCCTCATCCGTCAGCTCCGCCGCCGTCGACCGGTTCACATCCGCCTCCAGCCCCAGCAGCAGCGGCGGCAGCCCAAAGGCATCCGCAATCAGCCGGATCAGAAACATCTGCCACTCCAACCGCATATCCGCATCCGTCCCCTGCGCAAACCGCAGCACCTCCGGCTTCTGCTCGGTCGAGATCAGCGGCACCCGTCCCGTCCCTTCAATCTCGTCCTGCCACCAGCGGATGATCCGCTCATGCTGCGTCGGCGTCGCCTCGTTCAGCCACAGCGCATACTGCACCACCGTATTGGCCGCCAGCTTGCCCGCAAACCGGTGCGCGCTCAGCAGCTCGTTCACCGTCTCAAACGCCACCTCCAGCGGACCCAGTCCAAACGGCGAAAAACTCCGCGGATTCATCCGCAGATACAGCAGTTGATCGTCCCGCAGCGGAATGCCCTCCTGCGGCGTCCGTCCCATCGGCACCTGCTCATATCGCGGCGACTCCGGATTTCCGTCCCACTTCGCATTCACCCGGATCGTCGAGCCATCCACCGCCCACAGCATCGCCGGTCGCTCCGGATCCTCGGTCCGCTCCATCTCCATCGCCCCGTAGCCGCCCGTCAGCGCGTCTTCTACCACCTGCTCCAGCAACGTCCGAAAGCTGTCCGACTCATTCGGCTCCTCCAGCATCCGCCGCAGCGCACGCACCTTCCGCCGCGCATAGCCAATCTCTTCGGAACGTACCCCGCGCCTCACCCGAATCTGCCAGTCCATCGCCACAATCCGGTCCTTGATCACGTTCATCGCTCGCCGCACCACCGGCGTCTCTGCAAACCGCCGCAGATTCATCTGCGTCGGCTTGGGCATCGCCGCGCTCGTCCCCGCCCCATATCCATACGGCGAAACAATCGTCGGCATCGCAATCGTCCGCCGCGTCACTGATTCGCCCGCCTCCATCCGCCCTTCGGCTCTTCGCGCCCCGCGCCAACCCTCCCACATCGCCCTCACCCAGCTCGTCCGCAGTTGCTCTTCTGCCTTCACGTCTGCTCATCCCTTCCCGCGCACTGCGCGCTGTGTCGATTGCCCCAACTCCGCAAAACAGGCCCGCAAAACAAAACGGGCATGGACGCTGTGTCCATGCCCGTATCCCATGCCCGTATCCCGTGCCTTACCTCAACCGCTCTCTTCCCGGCGTCTGGGTGCCCGGCTCTCGCTTCTGAGACCTGGGACCAAGCCAGGGTTCACACCCTCAGCTCGACCCGCGCCCGTTCGGCCATCGCCGCCATCTCCGCCGTCGTCCGCACCTGAATCCCGTGCTCCTCCATCGTCTCCACGGCAAATCGGTAAGCCCCTGCGCGGTCGTCCCGCGCCGCAAACCGGCTCCACGGCTCGATGACCGCCGTCAGCTCCAGCGCCGCCCGTTCCACCCGCTCCACCCCGGCCCGCAGACTCGATGCGGAAAAGGCCAGCACCTTGGCCATCTCCACGCCCATCCCGCCGCCCGTGCCGCCCAGATGCTCCAGGCTCACGGCATGAAACATCCGCACCAGACCCTCCGGCCTCGGTTGCCCGCTGCTGCCCGCCTCGCCATCCCTGCCCACTCCGAAGCCCACTCCAAAGCCAGCCCCGTCCACCCGATACCCGGCGTCGATCCGCAGCGGATCGCCCGGACGCGTATACGTCGCCGCCGCAATTCGCTTGCGCAGCAGATCCCACACCCCCACCCGCTCAAACTCCGTCCGCATCGCGCCCTGGATCGCTGCCCGTCCGCTCACCCGGCTCGACCGCTCCCGCTGCTGCGGCTCCACATACAGCCGCATCAGCTCTTCCATCCCCGCCTCCACGCTCTCCGCCAGATACGCCCGCGACTCGCTCATCTGCACGCAGTTGGAAAACGAATCCTCCAGCACATGCATCAGATTTCCCTCCGGCTCCTCGGCAAAGCGTCTGCGCAGCTCCGCTTCCAGAGCCTCCAGCATCTCCGTGTCCGCTTCCGGATCCAGGCACCGTACCCGCCGCCAGTCGGCCGTAAACTTCACGCCCAGCACCTGTCGCGCGCCCGCGCTTCCCGCCCGCAGCAGCACCCCGATATGCACAAATTCATTGCGCACCGGGTCCGGCACATACCGCAGCAGCGAAAACTCACACTCCATCCGGCGATTCATTGCGCTTCAGCCTTCCACTCGCTCTGCTCCCACCCTCATCCGTCCTCCGGGAATCCACCCCTGCCCTTACCCTTGCCCTTACCCTTGCCTTTGCTTCTCTTGTTTGTCATTCCCGCAGGGAATCTGCTTCTTCTTTTGCCCTTGCTTCTCCCCAGCGTCCTCCCACACCCCGCAACCCATGGCAGGCCACCACCGTCCGTGGCGTGGCCTCTGCCGCATACAATGCCCCTATCTTACCCCCATCTTCGTCCGCATCTTTTCACTTCTCCCACCCTCCAAACGGCCTTCTTCCCGTTTTTCCAAAGTCCTCCACGCGTTCCCGAATCCTTCTCTGCCGACGTCCCAGCGTCTCCACCAGCCGTTCCATCTCCTCCACTGCGTCGCCATACCACTCCGGCGGAATCGACTCTGCCGCCTGCCAGATCTCCTCCACCGGCATCGTCTCCAGCCGACTCAGCCACGGCTCAAAGCTCTCCCAGCCCGTCACTCCGGCATAGACCGCATTGCGCGGATAGACTCCCCGCAGCGGCGCATCCTCAAACTTCCACTCCCCGGCGTGGAAGCAGAATCCCTGGTCGATGAAGACCGCCGTATACCGTCGCTCCCGCGCCGACCGTGTAAAGACCGCCTGCCGTCCGTTGGCGTTGCCCGTCCACTTGTCCAGCGCCAACATCCCGGCAAACTCCGTCAGATTCCTCACCTCGCCCAGTTGCTCCTCCGGCAGATAATCCACCACCTGCCCTGGCATCAGTCCGCCCACGTACCGCGCCCCGAAGTTCAGTCCCGCCGTGCACGGCTCCTGCCGCCGTCCCAGGTCCACTTTCAGCTCCGGCGTATGTTCCACCAGCCACGCCGAAACCTCCACCACCTCGGTCTCCGGCACCGTCAATCCCACCGCCGCCGCCAGCCGCGTCGCCAGCATCTCGTTTGCCAGCACCCGCTCATGCTGCGGATTGTTCCGGAACTTCACCACATACAGCCGCCCGTCGGAGCCGAGCATCAACTGCCCCTGCGCTCCGCCCCGCATCCGGCGAATCTGCTGTACCGCCTGCACTGCCAAACTCGTTCCGCCCCCCGCCGCGCGCCCATCCGCCACTGCGCCCATCCGCCACTGCGCCCATTCGTCACAGCTGCTTCCGCACCGCCAGCGCACTACCCGGATTCTACCCGCTCCCCGCATCCCTCGCGTCCGCACCGGCTTCCGCCTTTGCTTTTGCCGTTCTCGCCCTTGCCCTTGCTTTTGCCGTTCTTGTTGTCATTCCCGCAGGGAATCTGCTTCTTCTCTTGCTTTTGCTCTTGCTCTTGCCCTTGCTTTTGCTCTTGCTCTTGCTCTTGCCCTTGCCTTTGCTGTTGCTGTTGCTTTTGTTTTGCTTCTCTTGTTGTCATTCCCGCAGGGAATCTGCTTCTTCTTCTGCCCTTGCCTCTGTTTTTCGCCGTCGTCCGCCACCCTTTCAGGTGCCCCACCATCCCGCGTCTTTTGCGGCGAGGGCGGGGTACCACAAAACCCCTAACCCACCCGCGACCAGCGGGAGCGTCACCACCATCTGTGGCGCGGCCTGAGCCGCGCGTCCGCTGCATGCAATGCCTAGCCCGTTCGCCGATAATTCCCCGCTCGCAGCGGCGTCGAGTGCAGCATCGTCCGCCCGCCCAGCATCTGTTCCCGCGCCGCCAGTCCGATCGCCATCGCCATCACCCGGTCGTCGTGCGTCCCGCTTCGCGCTCCCACACTTCCGTTGGCCAGCCGCACAAAGCTGCGGCACTCCATCAGCAGCCCCCGGCTCATCAGGCAGCCGCCGTTCTCCTCGATCACCGCCGCCAGCCGTGCCAGCACTACCGGACGGCTCAGCGTCGTCGTCAGCCATCCCGGCTGTCCATCCCGCGCCACCCACACCTCGTGATAGCCCACCGTCTCACCCAGCGCCAGCAGCACCGCTGCTCCGTGATTGTTCCGCTCCACCACCACCGGAGCCTCGTTGTACCGCCGCGCCAGTCCTGCCACCTCGCGCGCCAGCTCGCTGCCTCCCACATGTGCCGCAAACTCCGCGCACTGCATCCCGCTTTCCAGGTCCAGCACCTCGGCCACCGAGTAATCCCCCTCTGCGCCTCCGCGCGCCGGATCCACCGCCACCAGATACCGCCGTCCACACACCGGCGGCAGATATATCTCCAGCCTCCCGTTCCGTTCCCGATCCATCGGCCCGCCCAGTTCCGCCAGTCGCCGTTCCACCGCCTCGCGGTCAAAGTACATCTCGCCGGAGACCAGAAAACACCGCTCCGCATCCTCGGCAAACTCCTGCCGTGCCAGCGCTCCCTGCTCGGCCAGCATCCTTCGCCGATACGCGATCTGCTCCAGGTCCAGATCCCGCTCCACAAACAGTTCCAGCTCCTCTTCGTTCAGGCTCTCTTCCTCCACCGCCGGCCCGCGATATCCGGCCTCCATCCACCACGGAAAGAAGTGCCGCACCATCCCCGTCTCGCCTGCCCGCACCCACTCGTCGTAAAAACATCCGCTTGCCCCGTTCGGGGTCGATTCCAGCACGATCTCCGCCCCGTCCCGGCTCGGCGCCAGGCACGCACGCAGACCCGCCAGGGTCTCAGCCCCATCGCCCGGCCACCGCGAAACCTCCGAGCAGTGCAGATTCTGTACCGTCATCCCGCGCCCCGCATTCCGATCCGACGCGCTCACCACCCGAAACTCCGAATCGATCTTCGGAAACGCGATCTGACGCACATTCTGCCGATCCGTCGTCAGCACCCCGCGCGTCAGCACCGGCGGCAGATGCTCCACATACCGATGCACAATCCGCAGAATCTCCTCCGCCGCATCCTGCGTATGCGCCACCAGCAGTGTCAGTGTTCCAGGACGCGTCACCGTCTTCAGCAGAAACCGGCCCGCCACCCACGTCGTCATCCCCATCTGTCGCGCCTTCAGCACAATATTCGCCTCGCCGCGACGCTCCTCAAACGCCCGCTGCGCCGCATTCGGACGCAGCGCATGCAGTCGGCCATCTTTGCCCCGCACTTTCAGCAGCTTCTCGGCCAGAAAGATCAGCGGCGTATTGCCCTTCAGTGCTCGAAACGGCCGATCCAGAATCCCTCCCAGCCGCTCCAGCTCCAGGCGATCCCGCTGCTCCCGCTCCCGCACCAGCGCCGCCTGTCTCTGCTCCCGCAACTGCTCCAGCTTCTTCGTCTTTCCCCGCGCCAATCCTCGCCCCCATCTCTGCCCGCGGTCGGCTGTTCCCACCCGCCTCGTGCGCGAAGCAACCTCCCCATCGGCCGCAGACGTCCCGCCACGTCTCAGCCTCCCGCCTGCCCGGGCCGCCTCGCGCATCCCCCTGTGAATCTCCCCACAACCCTCACTCTGCTTCCCGGCCTCAGCCCTCACAGCTCGCTTCGCCTATCCGCCCGTTTCCCCTCCCGCATGCGCTCCAGCTCTTGCCATACTCTCCAGCTCTTGCCCATACTTATGCTTTCGTTCCTGTTCTTGCCATTCTGTTTGTCATTCCCGCAGGGAATCTGCTTCTTCTTTTGTCCTTGCTGTTGCCCTTGCCCTTGCAGTTCTGTTTGTCATTCCCGCAGGGAATCTGCTTCTTCTGTTGCTGTTGCCTTTGCCCTTGCAGTTCTGTTTGTCATTCCCGCAGGGAATCTGCTTCTTCTTTTGTCCTTGCTGTTGCCCTTGCCTTTGCAGTTCTGTTTGTCATTCCCGCAGGGAATCTGCTTCTTCTTTTGTCCTTGCTGTTGCCCTTGCCCTTGCAGTTCTGTTTGTCATTCCCGCAGGGAATCTGCTTCTTCTTTTGT
>JAEHJW020004587.1_pt1 | contig 16142 bp, 13 predicted proteins | sample 9271431 | NCBI WGS metagenome assembly JAEHJW02
CGCAGAACCCTTCCTGCGCCCGCCTTGGTCGAAGGCATTAACCATATCATTAACTAGCTTCGCATACGGAACCACCCCGCTCGACTTCCCCCCGGTTCCCTTTATAAGGCTCCCAGAAGGCCGTAGGGGCGTCATGTCCATACCGATGCCACCAGAGTACTTGGAGTACATAGCAGCCTCCTTAAGGGCCTCAAAGATGCCCTCCAGAGAGTCCTCCATGTTAAGTAAAAAGCAGGAGGATAGCTGCGGATGATTAGTCCCGCTATTAAATAGCGTTGACGTTGCACACATGACACGGAAGTTGGACAACTCTTCATAGAAGCGAATAGCCCAGTCCGTCTTCACATCGTCCTTCTCAGCCAAAGCCAGTCCGCACGCGACCCGCATGAAAAGTAACTGAGGGGTCTCGATGATGTCCCCGCTCTTGTTTCTCAAAAGATAGCGATCCATCAGAATCTGGAGCCCAAGATACTTAAACAGATAGTCCCGACTATAGTCAATCGTATCGTCTATGAGCTTCAGATTAAAATCTGTAAAGAGACGTGGGTCAACGATGTCTTTCGCTGCATGAAGGTAGTCCTCAAAGGAGGCATAGTGGACATTCCGGTGCAGAGATCGGAGGGCTAAGCGAGCGGCTACGTACGACCACTCCGGTACTTCTACAGAGACCTTATCAGCGGCAGTCTTGATGAGAATTTGCTGGATATCAGAGGTCTTAATGCCGTCATAGAGCTGGAGATGGGAATCCGTCTCCAACTCGGAAAGAGAGCAGTTGGCGAACCCTTCGATAGCGGCTTGACAAGCTTCGTGGATCTCGTTTATATTTAAGTCTTCTTTGGAGCCATTTCTTTTGGTAACAAACATTTAGGAGCCTCTCATTAAGGAATGTCGAGAAAAACTATAACAAAAACCTGTGCCCATTGCCACCAGACATTTCGAGCTGAAGTGCCTCGGAGAAAGAAGCCGGGCCGTTATTGTAGCCTAGCCTGTACGAGGCTGGCAAGACGTAAGAGAACGATCCGGACATGCGCCGTATGTCTAAAGCTATACCACGTAAGACCCTGGGAGGTGGCCAGTAAAAGAAAAGTAGCCTGTTCCAGACAGTGTGCTTCACGGATAGGCTCCAGTCAAACCGAAACCCTATTGGGGACCTATATTGAACGTCTAGGGTGTACCTTCATTAGAAACGATAGAACCATTTTAGACGGTCTAGAGATAGATATAGTCCTCCCCGATCACAAAATTGCTATTGAAGTAAATGGGCCTACACACTATCGGCCAATATACGGAAAGGCAAAATATGATAGAACCAGATCAAATGATGTGAAAAAGAAGGAGCTGTTACGCAGGCTGGGGTTTACTATGCTCTGTGTTAGTACGGATTCCCCAAATCCGTTCAGCGATATTAAGAGCTTCTTTGTGGGACTGCACTATAGCTTGATGGAGGCATCTTCCTGGAGCGACCTCCAGTAGCCCAATAGGACTGCATCGCATTCGTGGTGAGACTTCAACTTCTTCCCGAGCAAGAACTCTGCGGCATCCTTACTAAAGGTCTTATCCAAGCTCTTCGCTTTGTTCCTGAATCCCTCGACATACAGCTTGTGAGAAAGCTGTACTTTCCAGTCAATAGCTCTTACGAGCTGAGGACTCGGCATGTAGCTTATGAGAATGCCGATGAACATGAGAAGGTTCTCGGTATCTGAGCTTGTTACCCCGCGATAAGAAGCGAATCGCTCAACGCCTGTTCTCTCAATCTCGTATTTATTCTGTAGTACTTCGAAGTATGTCTTCACTTCGTGTATGGTCAACCCTCGGACCTTTAGTGTCTCCGAGAAGACAAGTTCTCGTCCGCTCATAACTGCGATCCCTGTATTGGTTAATCCCGGATCAATCCCGCATGTAATCATTAGTCCCTCTGAATTAGCTAAAAAATACGACCACGGGTATCAATCCCATGGTCGTACCACTGCTACCAAACGAACGCTTTCTTCCTCTAACTGATTGAGCTGCTGGAATTCGAAGGATCTCCAGCCTAGTCGACTCAGTCTGGCCAGGCAGGACCCGTAGGGGACGCCTGGAAAAAGTGTCGGCAGAGTATCTCCGCCTATCTTTAGTTACTTAGAAGAAGTAAGTGCTTGTTTGGCTTTACTCGGCTTAACTGATCACATCTCCCAGTGAGATGCGGTCCGGGGCTCCAGATCTGCTTTCCCCGTGCGAGTCGTAGACGAGCCGGGAAAGAAGATTGGTGAAGTAACTTCACCATAGGTGATACTTAAGCCGTATATCAAACTTCTACTGCTCTAGGTGTGTTCGAGAAGAAGTAAGCCCCTCTATCTTTCTATCTCTACTAACTAGTTGGGGGATTTCAGTGAGGGAAATCCCTCCAACAATTGGTTGTTACAAATAAGGCGTGGAGAAGTAACTTCTCCTCTGAATTTTTACTTAGTAGAAACATTGAAAGATCAAAGCAGGATTACTACAATCTCCTCTCACATTTTATTATACCATGATTTTCAAATTCTTCTAAGCCTTGTGGAGCTCCCCCCAGCTTTCCCCTACTTCAACGTCCACTCCAATAGGAAAGTCAACCCAGGGGAACTGCTCCTGAACCCAGTCATTCATGGTATGTTTCACGATACTTACACTCTCGTCTTTTCTAGATGACAATATCTCCGCTTCAACTGAGTCATAAACAGTACACACGGCGTACCCGCCGACTTCGCTCAATCTTGCATCTGTCTCCGCAAATGCAATGAGACCTAGAGTAGAAGTGGGGCTCTGTATATAAGCGTTCTGAGAGTTACGCAGAGCTGCATTATACACCGCTGTCCCTTTAAACTCATCTCTCAACCCCAGCTCCCGGCGCGTTTGACCAAATGGGGTCAAAATGAACTTATTGAGACGAGCCTCTAGATGTGCTCTCTCTATAAAGCTCCGTATACCGGGATACTGCTCGAAGTATAACTTAAAGAGATTCTCAGCCTCTCCGATGGAAATGCCCAGCTGTAGTGCAACGGAAAGCGGTGCCGAGCCGTAGAGAATCGCAAACGTAATGGCCTTCGCCGCCTGTCTCATGGCCTTATAAACGGTTCTCTTTTCCTTCGAAGCAGCTTCTTCCTTGAGGCGCCCCACAAACTCCTCGTAAGACATACCTGCTATACGGGCAGCTGTATACGAGTGAAAGTCCCATCCCTGTCGTATAGCCTCCAGAAGTCGTTCATCTCGGGATATAGCCCCTAGAATCTTAACCTCAGCGGAACTATAGTCAGCTACGAGAAAGAGGTGCCCTTCCCTGGGAATAAAGCACGACCTCACAGAGTACCCATGGATTACATCCGGGATCTGGGTCGGGTTTGGATTCTCAGCACTTATACGGAACGAGCTAGTCCCGTGCAAGTTGTACTGAGGGTGAATCCGTCCATCTCTCTTCACGAAGCTAGCGTACTGTTTGAGAAAAGTGTTATTCAGAGCATTGAGCTCATTCAATATAGCGATCTTCCCTATAGAAGGATCGTTATGAATCTCGGCAAGATCAGCCAATGTCTCTGAATCTACTGAGGGCAGTCCGCTCTTCGTCTTAGAAATAGGTGCAAACCCTCTTCTCGTATAGAGATACTCCATAAGCTGCGGACCGGAGCTAGGGCTAAAGTCGAGCTTCAGCTCCTGCTCTAGCTCTGCTATATGCCTTTCAACCCGGGTCCGCATCTCAAGATTCCTCTCCAGGGAGAATCCAATACCTCGGTGCGAAAGGTCTATGAGAAAATTGAGAGCCTTAGTTTTATATTTTGTAACTTCGAACCCTACTCCGTGTCTCTTCTCCGCTGTCCTGGTTGAGGTATGATAGATGATAGGCTGTCGCAGTAAAGGGACAAGCTTACTTCTTAGACGAGCTGTACAGAGTGCATCTATCCCCGCATAGATCTGAAGTTTGTCCAGCGGGAAATCCTCGTAGGTCTTACCTGCAGGTAACTTCCCCAGTTCGTCTTCGTATCCACCCAGTCCGCTTTCAAACAGCCAGTCCCAGACGGCGGTCTTCAAGCCATACTGTCCCTGAATACCGCTGTTAAGGGAGTGGAGGTATTGCATTGTATCATGGATCTTCGTGACCCGGATGCCCTTAACTGCCCAACAATAAAGAACGTCAAATTGGAGGTTATGACCCACCTTATGAATATCAGTTGACGTCAGCAGCGGGACAATCCTTCTCCAGGCTTCTTGTGCTGGGTACTTGTCCCACTCCCGATGCCACAGAGTTACCACCCAGGCTTCACTACCATCCTCTTTGCCGAACTGAGCCATAAGGATCTTGGCATCCTCACTCCAGGGATCAAGACCAGTGGTTTCAATGTCAAAGCTAACCACACTCTCTCGCTCCAAGACTCTCATCATCGCATCTACTTCTTCCAAGCTCCGCACGACGTGAATAGCGGTCTTGGCTACCTCAATAGCGATTCCTCTTGCGGGAGGGATTCTCCCCTCTAAGAGAAGAGCTACCTTCTTCATATCGTTTTCCAGACAATGGAAGTAGTCTGGACCCCACATCTCTCCGCTCGCGTTCTGTCTAATCATGCAGAGAACACGTGGGTCAAGCGTAGAGATAACGGGGATACCATTGATCCAGCTTAGCTCCCCACGATCAGCCTTGACACCTAACGCTTCATTCGCCCTAGGTCCCAGAGCCACGATGACTCTAGGACCGATCTTCCGGATCTCCTCTTGAAGATACACAGAGCATGTTCGGATATCCTTAGTCTTTACATGCCGAGTATCCGTCTGACGACACCTATAGGCCGAAGTGAATGCATGGTTAAAGCGGGTAGGACAAGCCCCCATTACGATACCTCTATAGGTCTGGTCCAACTTTTCCCCAGTCCTGTACTTGGTATCGCTATCCAGGTGACTCATGACAAAAAGAACGTCGACGCTACGACTCAATAGGGGTCTACGCTCCTTTTTGCACGGAAGAGTGCAGGCTCTATCGCAGTACCTGTCATCAATCTGAGTGAAGTCCCCCTTTGCTCGTATATTTTTTAAAACCGAAGGGGTCAGTTTCTCCCGTTCATACAATTCATCAAGTGATAAGCTGTCTAATCTAGCCATGCTTTCCTTATAATCTCCACATTAGAAGCGGTTTCTAAACGGAAGTTGTCTGCAAACTCCCTGGCCCTCTGGGCATGCCGCATGCGCAGAGACTCATCTTCGTAGCTCTCCAGCGCATCTATCCATTTCTTCCAGTCCTTACTTCTACCAGGTATTTTGTAATTCGGGTTGTCTTTATAGGGATAGACGTCACTTGTTATGATGGGAACCCCAAGGCAGGAGAATTCGATGCTCTTGAGGTTCGACTTGCACTCATTAAACCGGTTTAGTTCCAGTGGGGCCACTGCGACATCGAGATTCATATTCACAAGAGCCGGTAGGTAATCCTCGACCTTTGTTGGACCATACACCTCTACATGTCCTGCTTCAATAAGAGGTCTCACAAAATCAGGAGCATAGGCTAAAAAAACCCACTGGAATCGTTTGTACGTCTCTAGTATAACACTTCTGAGGATCTCAAGATCGGATTTGTGTGAAGATGATCCGGCCCAGCCTACGCGAAGCTTATCAGAAGTTCGTGGGAGGGGATCACGGAAAAACTGGCCTGAGATAAGATTAGGAAGGAGGCGGACCTCTCGTCGCGTCCATGAGATCATCTCCTCTTGAAGAGGTACGGTTGAGGCCACGAGAAAGTCACAGGCTTTGAGACCAGTGAAGAGAGCCTTCTTTTGGGGTCCCTTGAAGTAAAAGCGGTACATATTCGTTAATGGCGCCTGCCAGAGAAGATCATCAAGATCTTGGATGACCGTCATCCCTGCCTTTTTGTAACGCAGGATCTCAGCTGCTGTAGCAGGCTCCGTCTGTCTCTGCACGAAAATACGATCTGGCTTTATCTCTTCTAACTGCCCCTGAGGGAGATAGTACATCGCCTCAGTAACCGTCTCCACCATTTTGTAGAAGGCCAAGGTCTTAGCCGGAACACGTATTCTGTAGAATCCACAGCCGCCATTATCAGCTGGTTGAACAAGGAGGCGCATGAGACAAGTCCCTATCTAAAAGAAAAAAGGGGAGGAAAACTCCCCTTAAACGATTAATTCTTAGCCATCTCCGCTATATTCAGCAATGTCTGTGGGGCCTTAGTAAGATCGAATACCATAGCTTTGCGTCTCACGCTATTCTGTCTCATGGCGATGAGCTTATTATCCTCTACAAACCAAGGTTGGTTCTTCAGTAGGCTTCTGATGTTATCACGAGAGATCTCCTCCCGCCATCTTTCACTTACCTTGCTGAACACCTCGGCATACCACATGTACATCTTGTCCCCATCGGTCCTAATATGTTCATTCGTTATGACGGGGTGTTCGCCTACCTGTAGTCCCTCTATAGCCATGAGAAACTTGGAAAGGTTATTCTCCTCCACCAAGTTCTTCGTGTCGGCCTCCATAGCTTCGATGATGAACTTTTCAAGATCGAAGTTTGGGAAGTAAGACACGAGTTGATCCGCAAAAGCCGCAATGACTGCCCAAATCTTCGCCGTTCTAGCCGCAGATGGACTCTTCTCCTTTAATCTCTTATCCCAGGCGTCAACGTGCTCGTAGATAGACGTACGAGACACTTTGTTTTTGAGCCAGAAGAACGGGATCGCAGGGAGATCATCCTTCATTGACTCTATTGTAGCATAGGTTTCCGTCATCTCTCTACCCTCTTTCGCAATGAGAAGAGGGATACAGCGAGATTTAAGAGCAGGATCAGAGAAGGTATCCTCACCTACGAAAAGGAATGTAGAGCGAACAGCCTGATCCTTGACACTGAATGTGTCTTTAGAAGAAGCGAGACTCCTCCCTACTCGATCATACCACGATTTAAACTTGCCCGTGAATAGTTCCGTCTCTTTGTTCTTCTTGACCTCATCCACAACAAACGGAATAGAGCTGTAGTACTCCATCTTGCGCATGTAGCCCACTCCGGAAGTCAGGTTAGTCACATTTGCGAAACGAGAGTCCGGTGTAGAGTAAAACCCGGACAACCATCTCGCTATATGTGACTTACCACCACTCCATTCCCCCCAGAGAAGTAATAGCGGGAAGGAACGATATCTCTTAAAGATCTCGTCGTAGTAGCAGTTAGCCCAAAGCCATGCGACACAGACTAGTGCCTGACCCACGTTGCCTAGGTTCACAGACAGGGCGCGGAGGAAGCTCTGTAGTAGTTCCAGGGTATCCGAATCACTAACGTCCGTAATGAGATGCGGGATGTCCATGCTCTCGCTATCGTCCGTAAGAGACTGAGGCTTAATACCCATCTTCTCAGTCCAAATGATACCCTCTTCATCGGGAAGATAGACCTTGTTATTGTCGATATAGGCATTCTTGAAGAGAAATCCTCCGAGAGACTCTTGGTACCCCACATAGCTAGGCACGATGACATTCTTAGAAGGAAGCTTGAGGTACAAAAAGTCCCACAGAGCGACAAGATCATACTCTGATCCATAGAACACCCCGTCTACTGCCTCTGATACAAGAATCTTAAAGGACTTAAGAGAGTTCTTAACCTCCGAGTCGATAAGGGTAGGCTCTGAACAGGTTCCGTCTTCCCTGATGAACACAATCTCTCTGTGGCGCTTCCCCCCTCTCATAAACAAATAGACATGACGAAGCTCCATTGTGAAGTTTGAGATCTTAGAGTCGTAGGTGACAGAGTCTTTGATCTTCCGGCGGTAATAGGCTCCGTTCTTTACAAGAATAGGGGAGCTGCCGTCCACGGGCTCCTCGACGGGGCTCGGTTCATCGGGTTCCACCTTCTGAAGACCGGTGATGGTACCTCCGTTCTTCGTCAGATACTCATCGACGTCCGTCCCCTCCGGAGCCCGGAGATGGGTTCCCTTTACCTTTTTACGATAGACATCCCCCGCTTTGTTGTTGTCGAAGCAGGTGATGATATGCGCCCCACTCTGTTGAAGAAGGGAAATATGCTTTAGTTGTGCCTTGCTTATTGAGCCATTGGTAGCAAACAGTCCATCCTGCCAGCCAGCTTCCCATAAAGAGATAACGTCATTCTCACCCTCAACGATAAGGAGATCCTTCTTATCTCTCCCAAAGGAATCCTGATTGTAGAAGAGAACCTCATTCAGCTTGGCTTGGTTGGGCAGCTGATATTGGACACACTTTTGAGGGTCCTTGATCGTAAAGTGAGAGACGTTCCCACCGACGATGTGTGGATATATGAACACATTTGATGGGAGGAAATCCCTACCCTTGCTGAGGAGATAGTTAGTTTCGACGGAAATATCCAATGACGATAGGAATTCCCACAGGTTCCCGTCGGACCACCCAACAAGGAAGTGTCTGAGTCCCTCCTCTTTATGTCGACGAACCTCTAGTTGGTACTGTAGAGGCGTCATACCGCCGAGTGAAACCTTAGCCCCGGCCATAAACAGAGCGTTGTGGTAGTACTGTGCAGCTGCGTTATAGATCTCCTGTAGGGGAGAAACCTCCGGTATGGCAATCTTAAACAAATTAGCAAGCTGCCTCGCTGCAATAAAGGAGGAGTCCAGCTCTCTATACAGCTTAAAGAACTGAATGACATCCCCTTTAGAGTCACACGAGAAGCACTTAAAAAAGTTCTCTTCGGGATGTATCTTAAAGCAATCATTGTGCCCACAGAATGGGCACGACTTGTCTTCTAACTCACAATTGACTCCGGACTCCTTGAGCTCAAGTCCCAACTCCTGACACAGATCCACTATCTTGACTTTGCTCTTGATAAGTTCGTAAATCATTGGCACTCTGATCCTCATACGGCTTGTATTGTTTGGCCTTACACATCTCGTTATAGTCGCAGTAGGTACACTGACTGCCACGGACATGCTTGAAAAACCCGTCGTTCTTGACCCTCTGGGTAGCAGTGTCAATATCCAGCTTTATCTTAGGCTGGAGAATATTAACAATGTCCTCCTTCGAGGTCTTTTCCCCGAGAGGTACAGATCCTTCTCTGATGAAATGAATACCAGCGGTAGCAGACTCTATAGGAGTTTTAGCGAGGAGAAGAACCTTATAAGGGTTCAGCTGACTCTCATAGTTCTTGATACCGTATTCAGACGTCCCGCCTGATTTGTGGTCGATAATGATAGCATCCCCATTCTTGAGGATCAAGATCAAGTCCACGATTCCGCGAAAGAATACACTCTTGTCGAAGAACGGAACGGAGTTGTAGTTCTCGTCTATACCTAGCCGAGCCTCTGTGAGGATTCTACTCACCCCATGCTTTTCCTTAAAGCTCCGTATTCGTTCATGGAACCGCGTGAAGTTCTCTATGAGAGGGTCAACCTCTAAAGCGAATTCTTCGGGGGAAAGCTCACAGGCATTCTTGGTAATGGTGTACCCTTCCTGGAGACTGTCCAGCTTAACCATGTACTCTAGTATCTTATGGAAGGTAGACCCGGCCCGCGTCTCAATGGCCTTGGGGGCTAGATCAGGTTGAACCAGTTTGAATATGTATCTCAGATAATACTGCAAAGGACATTTTTCTAATGTCTTCAATTTAGAAGGTGAGAAGGCGTTAAACATAGGACTTTCCTTGGGCAGCTACTTCTGTGATGACGTTTTTCCACGCCGAGTCCGTAATGTTTATGGCAACACGGAGGATATTCTTCTTGTATTCGTATAGGTCAGCGATAAAGTCTGTGACTGGACATAGGAAATACATTGCTGTCCCGAACTCGTGCTGTAAAAAAAACGGGTACAGCATCTCCATCCTAGCCGTCAGCAGTGTGGGGGAAATCTCCCCCACGGTTGTAAACTCAAGACTAGATAACGTAAGCATCACTTTCAGGATTGACGGTCCCAGTAGCGTCGATGAGAACACTGGGCTCGCGCTCTGGAGCCGGGAGGCTATTATTCTGGGCAGCAGCCCCCTCGCGGAACGCCTTAATGTATGCCTGACGCGACTCGTTGAAGTAGCGGAACAGGGACTGCGTGAATGTGCAGAGATCGTCCGACGATACGATTGACCCAGTTGGGTAAACGACTGGTGTGTAAACCCCCTTATATGCCTCGTTCTTCTTAGAAGACATAGCACAGAGAGTACGGAACGGATCGCGTCCTTTCTTCGCAAAGTCCTTCGAGAAATCTGCTCCGGCTTTATACGCTGTCTTCGAAAAGCCAAAGAAGAAAATATGTGAGAAGTTAGACGTCACAAAGAGTCCATTCTGGCTCAGTGTGCAGTCTGACCCCCGTCCCTTCTCGAACTCCGCATGGGGACAACTCTTGCACTGCCCCAGACGACCTACGACGGCATCTGGTGACGAGCAGATAGCCTTGCCGCTATCCTTGTCCTTGTCGTCCTTATCCCAGAAGTTACGACTCTTGTAGAGAGCTATCGGGATAATACTGATAGTGCCCTTCAGGAGCGGGGCATCCTTCCCACGACCTATAACGAAATCACCAGCCGCGCCTCCGTCGGGATACGTTTCTTCGTCCGTCAGAGACTGGATGAGACGCATCCACGGTGGGCTGTAGGGAGCAGCGTCCTCTACACCTTCGATCTCCCGAGTTAGGAGCTCAACCATCGCTTCTGCATTTTTCCGCAGAGCTATATCGTTGATCCCCTTAGCGGCATTCTTAATATTTGTAACAAGCACATCGTGTTCCATCAGCAGAGGTCCTCTTTTGTTTATAGCGTAGTTTGTACGAACTACACAATATTATACCACGGATTTCAACTTTCTCTAGATTCAATCTCAACTTGTGTTGGTCGAATCTCTAAAACGACTGATCTGCTGTTCAGATATCCGCCTCTTTTATCCTTACTGAGAAGTAAGATGTTGAAGAGGTTATCCATCTCCTTGATATCTGAGTCTTGAGAACAGGTCATCGTGACCTCATAGTTTCTCTTAGCATTTCTTGTTAACTCGATCTTAATCATCGCTCTCGCTCATTTCTTCGCCTGCAGCCTTAAAAATACTAATAACAAACTCGGCCCCAAACATCTTCACTAGCGTTTCTAGCATATGTAGGTCTACGCCGTCAACCATCTGACATGGAGTTCCTACTCGGACATAAAGGGAATATGTGTTCCTCCCCTCCGTCTTCTGTATGAGGAGTGGTCCGGCATCTGCCCAATCTGATGCCTTAGGCTCCTTTTCCTCTTTCTCTTTCCTATTGAACGGCCACATAGTGGTCTCCTTCTTGCAAGTTATTAGGGCAATAGGATATACTATTCCCGAGGTTAAGTCAAACCTCAGTGTGACTGTTTCAGTTACACTTCCTTGAGATCAATCCCAACTATGAGTACCCAAAAACCCTTAACTAAAACTGAAGAAGAAGAACTGTTCAAAAAATACCAGGACCCCGATACCTCCCCGCAGGAGAGACTTAAGATCCGAGAGAAGATTATCGAGTCCAATATCGGCTTCGTTATTAAGCTCTCTAAGCACTACGCTGAAAAGTCCCCAAACTACTATGACGATTTCATCTCTTCCGGCTATGAGGGGCTAGTTGTGGCCTTTGATAAGTTCAAACCGGATCGTGGGTTCAGATTTCTCACATATGCTGGGTTCTGGATCAGAGAGAAAATCCTGAAATGTATGGCCTCTTTTCGTGTAGTAGCCGTTCCCATTATTAACCAACAGATACAGGCTAATATCGACAAGATGATGCTGGAGGGTAAGTCTCGACAGGAGATTTTCGATGCCTTCCCCAAGTCTAAGCATAAGCTAATCATGAGGCTATTCGATAACGAGTTCTTGACTTACTATATCGAGGATATTACCTCCGAGGTCGAGGACCTCGACACTGAGGACGTTTTTGAAGCCCATAAAATCGACAAGGATAAGCTCGATGAAATCATAGAAAATGCCCCGTTTAAGATTAACTCTCTCATAACGAAGCATTTCTATGACGGACAGCCTATCACAGATAAGCAAAAGGAAGTGGTCCTCAGTTACCTGAGAGAGCAATTAAATACTAGTCCTTAAATACGATACTGTCCATAAGCCACTTCGGTATAACCGTTTTGTTTGTCTTTATAAATCTCTCAAACCTGGAGTCCAGAAGAACTGTCTTCCCCCAATCTGTATTGGATCTGACAATACGACCTATTTGTTGGCCGAAGGTTATAAGTGCCTGCTGCTGAATCCACGGATAATACTCTTTGGCCTTCCTAGCCACGAAGGGACTCCCCATCGAGGGGTAAGGGATTCTAAGTATGATCTGGAATCTTGCCAGGTCATCTTTAAAATCAAACCCCTCTGAGATTGCCGGGGATATGAGAACGAGAGGCTCCGTCGAACGGGTAAATATATCGATTGCCTCTGCCAAGTTATTCTTATCATGGGTAAGAATTCTCTTATCTAGATCCCCCAGGGATTCCATCATGCTATAAGACGTAGTATGTATGAGGCCCTTCACGTCTGGGAAAATCCGCAGCACCTTAAGGATGTTCTCCTTAACTCTCGGTTTGTTTTCCTCCCACGAGGCGAAGCTGTTGTCCGTCGCCAGGCTTCTCCTCAGAATAACGGGTCTATTCCCGACCGGAAAATCCGAAGGGAGGGAGATATATGCCGTCTCCTCGGGTGGTATCCCCACTGAACGGCAGTAATCCTTCTTTCCATAGATCGTCCCCGACATAAATATTATCTTCTGACCAAAGTCAAGGATGAAGGATTTAATATACCCCGCCACACTATAGGGGATGAACCTCACCTCTGTATTCGTAGCCTCTATAACTAAATCCCCTGTTAACTTCTCCAAGGCATCTCTAAGATCAACCATCTCGGAATAAGACCGTCTTTGGGCTTCGTACTCCTTCATGATAAAGCCCTTAGCCTCGTCCAGTGTCATCCTATCTGGGATAGGCAGCTTCTTTATCCTATAAGATGAAGTCATCATATTCCGAACAGCACTCTCCAAAGAGTGACACTCATCAACTATTAGAGACTGTCTCTGTTCAAACTTGTTACCCAGCTTAGCATGATACATAAATGAGAAGACATTATGTACCACCGTCTTGTGCTGCTGAGCCAAGGCGACGACTCTGGCAAAGGGGCATTCCCGGGCCGACTGACATTTAATACGAGTGTTCTCATTCGCGCAGGGAGGGCTGTCTCCACAATTTCTAGAGGTTAGATGGAGAGCATTTTCACTTTTAGTAATGAGCTCAAATACTCTCCGTTCAACCTCCGGAGCTGCCGTATAAGTGCATGGGTAATTGGACCGTCCCTTCATAACCGCAATGTCAGGGAACTCGTCCCGGTATTGATCTTGGAGACCGCGACGAGGGGTTAGGATGTGACTATTATTAACTGCTGAGGCTATTGTCATAGCCAGTAAAGATTTCCCAGAGCCAACAGGTGCCTCTATAAGAAAATACTTATATTTATCCCAGTTCTCTGACAGAAAATTAAGAGCAGAAACTTGAGCCGGACGAGGGGTCCTCGTTTTAGGGAAATAGTTAATTAGGTCCATCCTACCCCCTCAGGGAACCCCCGCCCTTCAGGACCGGGAGAAATGAGGCTACATTTATACTTGGCATAAGGCTAGCTCCGATAAATTTAAGCTATAAATAGATACAAAAATCTATCTAAATACAGCCTATGCACCACTGAGAAAAGCTTCAATGGAGGGATTATCTTCCAAAGCTCGTAGGAAAATCCCACGAGCGCCATTTATATCTCTATCAATCTTGCAACCGCAGGAGCACGATAAGGTTTTCTTCTTACCTATCTCGTGAAGCTGGCCACAGCTAGAGCAAGTCTTACTCGTATAGGCTTCACACTGCTCTACATACATCGTAGAATACTCCTCACACTTCTCCTTAAGAAATCTCCGAAAGGAGTAATGTGCCCAGGTGTACATGCTACGAGCATTCCGACTGCTTAAGTTGCTGGCCATTTGTTGTGTCTCAAATTCAGGAATCACTACCACATCAAAGTTCCTTACCAAGAAGAGTGCAAGCTTCTTGTGTATCTCTGATATGAGATTCTTGATCTTGAATCTAAGACGAGTGGCAGCCTTTTTGAGCCTATACTTTCTCTTATGATTGGCTCGTGGAATCTTACTCATAAGCCTATCTAAGTGATAACATAGTCTCTGGATTCTCCCCATATCAGCTGCGCCAACTTTTCCAACGAGTTGCTCACTATAAAATGTCTGGAAGGTTCTTACCCCCGGGTCTAAGGCCACAATACCTGCCCTTTGGTTCTCAGGGCACTTAGTGTGTCTCTCTACAGGGACTACGAGATAATACCTTCCATTATCACAGATCATTCTACAGTCGTGCTGGACCGTACCCACCTTCTTTTCAAAGTCTTCAGCGTATTTGATCTTTCCGAAGACAGTGATATAGATACCATCTCTCTTCACTGCACTCTTAGGAACACCAATACTCTGAACTGAATCTTTTCTAGATCTAAATCCTACATCTTGGGGCTTTCCAAGGCTCTTACACTTCTTCTTAGCACTACTTACAGCTTTACAAGCATCAAAAGCAGCATAAGCTTTTACTTGATAAGGGGCGAGTTTACTCCAATCGGGTAAATTCCCAACGACTTCTGTCTTGATGCCTTTCTTATCTACTCTTCGACCATCCTTCAGTAACTTAACAGTCTCGTTATAAGTGTAACGAGATATGCCTACTACTTGTTTATAGATCTGTCGTTGCTCTGCATTCAGATAAGCTCTTATCTTTCTTGATCTGACTACCGTACTTTCTAAGTCCATGAAGCCGACAAGAGAAGACATGTAAGATGGAGAGCAGGTCTCGCGTAAGTTCCTGTTCGGCTGAACCTTCAGATCTATCGAGAACCAAGAGTTCTCCATCATAGAACTCGACAAGCCATCTAATAAGTTCGAACCCAAATCTTGACAGCCGGTCTTTGTGGGCAACCACAAGTTGTCCGATCTCCCCTTTACAGATGGATTCCAGTAAGGTCTGAAGACCTTTCCGTTTGAAGTTGAGACCTGATCCGATGTCGGTAATGAGTTCATGGTTCGGGAACTTGGTGGTTAGATATTCTGCTTGTCTTTGTAAATCATCTGTTTGTTTTCTACTTGAGACTCTACAGTAGCATATCTTTCTTTTGACTACAAGAGGTTCAAGCTTGAGACTGTCTAGGTTATATTTTCTCTGATTTGTTGGGGTTCTGATATAGTCTATTCGTCCAGCGTCTGCCCAGGCTCTGAGAGTTGTTGGAGTAATTGAAAGAGTCTTACACACTTCTCTTGTGCTTAAGTATTTCACTATTTGCTATCCTATTATATGGTTTAGGATAATATTATAGCAAATCAGGTACTATGACGCAACCCTTCGCTACTGACTCACCGAGAGGATAGGGACTTGGGAAGCATCTCTATCGTCGTCTTAGGTACTATCCTAAGTGAGTTCAGTTTCCTTCAAACGTCCCCTGTAATCTATTTCTAGTACAGGTTACTTGGACAAGCTAGTCTTTCCCCTAATATTCTAAGCTTGAATAGTCTTGGTTAGTGAGACTAGTTCTATTTCAAGCTCCGGCCTCCAGGCCGGGGTAGTTGACTATAATTCCTCTTGTGACTGATTATTATACCACAAATTATCATTTATGATACAAAGTAATCTATTAAAGTTCAGGAAGTTCAGGGTAAAGTTCAGACTAAGTTCTTGAATCTAAAAAGAAAAAGACCCTCTGAACCTCTGAACTTTTGAAACGCAAAAAAAGAGGGGGTAGGGTCGTTTGGGCGATTTCACGTCCAGGCACTTTTCGTAGGACGTACGAAAATCCCAAAAATCTCAGAATTACAAAATTCGCGGTTCAAAAGTATCATTGGGGTCTAAGCTTATGTTCTGTAAAGCTTTTTCGTCCAAAATGACAGGTTCAGGCGAAGGTATCATGATACCTCTGAAAAGTTCAGGAAGCCGACCTCTGAGAAGTCAAAACTCAGACCCGGGACCCTAGCCAGTGATACCAAATTACAAACAAAAAAGTACGGAAAAAGGTGTCTCTTTTTTGAATTCTTTCATTAAAAGAATATAAAACCCCTTTTCGCCCGGCGGGAAGCATTTTCTGAGAGTCGGTACAGTTCAGGGCCTAAAATGCCCCCCTCAAATCGATTCTAAGGCGCCTGAGAGGT
>JAEHJW020009601.1_pt2 | contig 16133 bp, 19 predicted proteins | sample 9271431 | NCBI WGS metagenome assembly JAEHJW02
GCACTGATTTGCTTCGCAGCTAACATCCAAGCAATCACAGCTTGGAGTGGGTTTGAATGAACCGCATTAAAGAGATTCATAGCCTGCTCTTGAATCGCACGCTGTGAATCTAGTTGTTCTTGGGTAGGGGTAGTTTTTTCGGTCATGTTAAAAAGGATCGAGATGGTCCGCTGCTCCGGGGTCGAACGTTAAGCACTAGACACATTTCAGTAGTGTCATACTCTATGTCGAAGCAAGTTAGGCGAGAGTTGAAATACAAAAGCACAGCATTCACATAACGAATAGCGATGACTTTGCTTTTGATCTTCTGTTTGTCATCACGATATATCTCAGTAATGAGTTCTTTGAGAGTTTCGGTAAAGTCCTCTTTCAAATCGCTCACTACTGAGTTAATCAAAATGGAAAGCTGCGCCTCACTGGAAGTATGAATCTTCATAGGAGGACGCAGCGGAGAGGTTAGGACGTAGCGCCAGCGCTCAGATTGTCGAAGAAGCTATCCACATCATCGGGATCTTCCCCTTCAGCCATTGCGGGCTCGGCGGATCGACCCGGCGAACGCGGTTCGTTCTGATCTTGAGCTTCGTCGCGAGTCGGGCGCCGACTTGCACGCGTGGGAGCGGGTGCAGCCTCACCTTCGGCAGGGGGGAAATTCCCAGCTTCCCCCACCACCGCGATGAAACGGCGCTTGAGTTCGTCGTAAGACTTGAACTTGTTCGGCGCGACCAGATCCCCGAGAGGTCCCAATTCGTCCATCAGTTCAACCACCGCTTCCAGCTTCCCTTCGTCCCCACCCAGCAGCGGCGTAGGATCGGCAAAGGTGCTCTTGTCGTAGTTGGAGTAGCCTTCGACCTTGGCGACGCGAAGCTTGAAGTCTGCACCTTCCCAGAAGTCAAACACGTTCACCGGCTTATCCTCGTCAAAGGACGGCTGGATCTTGTCTATGATCTTCTCGAAAATCTTCTTCCCGTAGGAGAAAAAGAACACCTTCCCTTCGTTTTCCGGGTTGCCCGGGTCGCGAATGACGTAAATCTTGGAGGTGTAGGACAGACGGCGCTTACGGTCGCGCACGATCTTTTGCGCTTCCTCGGTACCGATCACGTTCCACAAGTAGGAGTTGGATTCGCCTACCGGGTCTTCCTTGTCGAGGGTGGTGAGGGAGTTTTCAATGTACCACTTCCCGGTCGGACCCTTAAAGCCATGGCTCCACATACGAACCCACGGGAGTTCATCGTCGGAGAAAACCGGGAGGAAACGAATGACAGCGCTGCCGTTACCGGCTTTGTCCTTCGTGGGTTGCCACGAACGGGGGTCGTCCTTGTTGGAAGAGCCTTCGTTGGCCTTGTTCATCGCTTCGGCGATCTTCGCGAAGCTAGTGGATGAACGATTGCGTAGTTTTGCAAAATCTACCATGATTAACCTTTCGTATGTATCTAGGTGTAGATGTATTACCCCGCTGTGTAACGCGGGACCTTTAGCGGACAGTATAGGTCCGTTAGCTTAGTTAGAACGATTTAGGCGGCGCGGATCGATCCCATACTGCCTAATCACTTCCTCGGTTTCGTCGTCCTCAATAGGCAACACTGCTTCCTCGGTACTTCGAGCACGGCGATGGCCCCGGGAGGCAGATCGACGATCCACGATGTATTCATCATCCTCGTTGCGACGAAACTTTCTTTGATTCTTCATCTCACTTCTCGATGTACTTGCCAATATCCGAAGCTAGCGCCTCGTGCAGCGCGCGAGTAGCTTTGCGAAAGATGTAGTAGAGGTACGAACCGGCAACGACAGTTACCACCCCGGCGAATACAGCAGGCGCTAACACTACCCACATATACATCGTCGGAAAAAAGAGGTACTTCAACAGTGCCAGGAATGCCGAGATGGCAACTCCGGTTCGAAGGAAAGCAAAGGGTTTGAAAGTGAAAGTTACACTGGACTTCATAGGAATAACCCTCTAGTAGAGGTAGTGAAAAACGGTACTATCTTATCGGATGAGTGGTTGAAAGTCTAGTCGTACTTAAACGCGGAGGAAGCCTCGGCTGCAATGCGTTGCCCAGTGGGGGTACGGTCAAACAACGGTCGGTCCTCGTCCTCTTGCGCCTTCCGGGGGCGTTTCGGGTCCGGGTGGTGTGAAGCGTCGGCAGCTAAGTCGTGGAAGTCTTGGGTGACGTTGTAGAGGCGCATTCGGCTCTTGTCTACACCGATGATGAACCGGCGAAGCTTTCCCGGATCGGTGTAGCGGTTTTTCAACTGCTTCACCAGGATCTGCCCGTCTTCTTCTAGCTCCGGGGTAACGATAAGGGCAAGCATCATGTCTGCCGTCATAGGTCCACCCAAACTATCGGAAGTCTCCGTAAGCTCAATATCCGAGTTGTTCACCCCGCTACGGTTGGTCTGCGTGCTGGTCACCACGGGGACATTGTATTCGACGGCTAACCCCCGAATTTCTTCCGCCACAGCCTTGATGTAGTGGTAGGAGCCCACGTTGCTTCCCATTCGCAAACGCTGCGAGGCGCAGATGTTCATGTAGTCGATGATGATTACGTCGGGGATGAAGTTACGCTTGGTCTTCAATTCCTCAATCAGTGCGCGGAAGTGCCCTGTGTGGGCTTGTGCGGTGGGGTACTCTTTGACGATAAGCTTGCCAGTAGTCTTAGCACGAATGGCATCCATCTTCGAGACAAACACTTCTCGATCCAAGTTCTCCATATCGTTCAACGACACGCCCATAAGGTTGGCATCGATGCGTTCGGAGATACGTTCCTCGCTCATCTCCATCGTGATGTAGAGGACGTTATACCCTCTCATCAACCAGTTAGCGGCTAGGTGACACTTAACCAAAGTCTTACCCACCCCGGTCGCTGCCATAAGGATGTTGAGGGTCTTCTTGGGCAAACCCCCTTTGGTAATCTGGTTGAAGTAGTCTAGATCGAAAGGGATGCGGGTGTCTTCTTGATGGTAGAAGTCGTAGCGCTTAGCCGAGTCATCCATATAGTCGTGACCAATGGTAGAGTCGAAGCTAACCTGCAACGCTTCCTCAAACAGCTTAGGAAGCCCGTCCTTGGATTTGTTAGTCTTGGAAGTGCCCTCGATGATTTCTAGCGACTCCATAATCGCCAGCATCAGCGCGCGGTCCTTACACCACTTCTCCGTTTCGTCTACGAGCCAATCTTTGTCGTAGCTTTCGTCTTTCCCCCCGACTAGCCCCTTGAGGATGGATTGGGCATCGGCTACGATGGAGTCGGATTGCCCGCTAGACGCGTTCACGTCCAGACTTAGCATGCTGGGGGTAGGGAGTTTGTTGTACTTGGAGAAAGACTTCTGGAACACCGTGTAGATTAGGCGCTCGGGAGGATCGTTGAAATACTCGGGTTTGATGTAGGGGGTTACGAATCGGGCATATTCCTCGTTGTTGAGAATACCGTAGAGAACGGCTTCTTCAATTCGAGTGGGCAGCGCCATAAGCAACAATCTTCAGTTGGTAGGGGATGTTATCGCCGGGGGAAAGTTCTTCGCGGATCAGTTCCTCTAGCACTTCTCGAACGCTGGGAATGCTTTCCTCGGGAAAACTAGCCGAGTTCACCCAATAGATGAACTTTCCGCGTGGGGTGACGTTAGCGGCGGGGAGCCCTCGCGCCCACTCTTCCATAAGCGTTACGAGATAGGTCGTACTCTCCGTGCCAAAATGTGTTTCTACGAGCACATTACCATTAAGCAGTCGCTGTGCCATGACTTTCTTCCTCATCCAGTTCGACTTGATTCACACGCTTGTCCATCCCGAACATGTAATGGGAACGTGTGTATGCGTCAATCCCATCCATGACTTCGGTGGTGAAGTAGGGTTCGGGATTCTTGTAGATTTGCGAAGGGAACATCTTCTTCCCGTCCACGAGCACGTAGCTCCCCTCTTTCTTCCACACCCCGGCTTCAACTGCCATCTCCACGAGCCCGTGGTAAGGAAGTAGACCGTCTTCATAGGAAAGCTTCGTTTCCACTCGCAACCCCTCGCGCGTGAAGCGGCTCTTAGCAAGGGTGACTTTGATGATGTTGCCGATGATGGCGGTACCGTCTTTGTCACGGCTCTTAGTCAGCATGACAACCGTGGACGCGCCGTAGTTCGCCCCCATACCACCCGTGGTGGTCTTGGTAGGGACGTAGGCTCCGATGACTTCGCTAACGTGGTTGGTGACGATCAACGGCACGTTCAGAACGCCCATCTTCAGTGACAGGACGCGGAACGCCCCACGGATCAACTGCGCACGGGTCATATCGCGAGTGTCTTTGCCCTCGGCGGCGTCGGCGATTTCCTTCGAAGTGGATAGCATCCCCAACGAATCCAATACCATCAGCAGCGGCGGTCGCTTCTTCAATCCCTCGTAAGCCTGCAACACACGCAGGGCAGCAGTTCGGAATTCTTGCACAGTCACCACCGGTACCACCAGCACGCGACTACGATCAATCCCTCGGGACGAGAAGGTGTCGTTGGTGATAGCACCTTCGCTTTCGAACATGACCACTTGGCCATCGGGGTTCTTGCGCATGAAGTCCGCGACCATTGCCAAGGCGAAGAACGTCTTTCCTACGGCAGGCTCCCCGGCGAGCATGATGATCTTGTTCGCCGGAAATCCCCCATAGATCGACCCAGACACCAAGGCATTCAGAGCATAACTGCCCATATCGATGAACTTGGAGACTTCGCCCACCACCCCTTCATCAGCTAGAGAAGCGTAGTCACTATTGACTACATCTTTCATTGTCTTTAGAAAATCGTTACTCATAGTTCTCCGCGTATGTACAGAAAGAAAAAGGTACCCTAAAGTATAGGGTACCTTGTGTTGAAAGTCTACTACAGGTAGTCATAATGCGCCGAGTGGCGTTGACGAGTGTCAAGTTGAGCTTCGTCGCCTTCGCCTTCGCGGAGGCTGCGCCGAAGTTCTTGTTCTTGAGCATGACGATGGGAGCGGTTGTAAAGCTGGCGAATGAACTTCGGAGGGGTGATCCACGGTTTCAGATCGGCATGGGCACGCCACACCTCGTGTAAATCGTAAAAGAACCACCAAAAAGAAGCGATCCCGCCAGCTTCCAGATTAGCACGCTGTTTGTCGCGCGTGCGCCGGAAGGTTCTAGACATGATTAAACGTCGGCTACTTTGTTCAGTTCACTACCAGGAGTGCGCTGGTGAATGTTACGGAGGACTTCTTTGAATCCCGCAGGGGCCTTTTTGAGCCCGATTCGTGCCGGATCTACCACCGCCATTCCCATGGGGGTGAGATGGACCTGCTCGATGTTAGGGTTTTCGGCTAGGAAAGCTTCTCGTTCATTCACATGAAGGATCTTGTCGAAGGTTTCTCCGGTTTCCTTGTTCCGAAACTCATAAACAGGCATCTAGGTATCTCCGGTGTGGGGTAGTTCGATAGGTAGCGGCGAAAGTGGCTTACGCAAAAGTCGGGGCGTACCGGTCGATCCCCACCGTTTGAAGCATGGCTTCGTAGGGGGTGGTAGAAGCAGCGTTCAATACGCTCTTCATGACATTGGGACTGTACCCCGACACGAGCACCGTTCCACTTTCATCGAACTTCACCGGAATCCCCTTCGAATTCTTGAGGTTCCAGAAGACCACCTTGGGCATTGCGTACCCGGCTTCTTCGTACTTGCGACGGATCATTTCGATTGCCGAGTCGTCGTGACGAACACACGCGTTGAATTGCATGTCCGAGAAGATCAACAGCGTCTTCGGCATATCTTCCGGCGCTACGCTCCCCTTCACCGCCGTGTGCAGAATCAAGTCCAACGCGGCGTGCAGGTCGGTGCTCATATCCCAATCAGCCTGCGAAAGGGATTCGTACTTCTGGATCACATCCCCCGATACCTTGTACAGGCGCGGGCGCGACGAGAAGGTGAGAATCACGTCCTTGAACGGACCCCGGTTCTTGTCGGCGCAGTACAGGCTCATCCCGATTGCTACCATCATAGCACTCAATCCGGATTGGTCGATGCAGTCTTCCATCGAACCCGACACGTCAGCCATTGGCAGTACCGACGCATCCCCGATCAGGTTCGGCAGCGCATTCCATTGCGCCACGAGCGCTTGGCGGCTGGTAGAGTCGTTGTTACCTTCAAAGTACCCGCGCAGAATGTCGTGAGGGAACACGGCATCGGCGTTGATCTTCACACCCTCGTCGCCTCGAACCAAAGCAGCCACGTATTCGGCATACTTCGGGGTATGGCGGGCGAAGGCGGTACGGTAGCGAGCCGCAGCCACGGACGGCACCTTGGAGAAGTCAATCTTGTCCCACGTACCGGCGCACATTTGGGTTTCGACCACTTCGGTCAACCGAACCAACAGCTTGCGGTAAGCCTTCGGGCTCAACATCAAGAACTTGCGCAGGGCCACAGCATCGGGACCCTTACGCGGGCACCACTTTGCAGCCAGACGGTTTCCATCTTCCAGCGCCGCGCCGATCATCCCGAAGGCGAATTCGCGCAGTTGCAGTGTTTGGAAAGCAAACAGGTCATCCCATCGTCCCAGTTCGGGAATCTTCAACGCCAGTTCTATTGCAAAATCGGGGTCGGCGTTTTCTACGTAGCGAAGGATGCTACGGAACGTTTCACGTTCGCCGGCACCTTGACGCGCGTCACGCGCCCACGCAACGATGCGGAAAGCCAGTTCACTATCTTCCACGTAGGCTTGCACAAACGTAGGAGTGATATCTTCCTTCCGAGAAGCCCCGATCTTGTAGAACAGATCGACGCAGGCGCTGGCAGAACCGGCACGGGTCTTCATTCCATTTTCCGTGCGGTCTTCTTGGTTGATTACGGCAGATGCAAAAGTCATGGTGTACTCCAAAATAACAGGATACTGCCGGGTGACCCCCGGCGTAGATTGCGGCTGTCCTACCACTAGACCACAGGGCTACTTAATTCCCCCCGCCAGGATTCGAACCTGGGTTAGCTGCTTGTCGTCCGTAAAAGATGCTGAAAGTATCCTAAAATGAACAGGCTGAACTTGGTTTCCAAATGCAAGAAATTAAGTGTGTGCTGTAGTCAGCCTAAAAAGAACAGGATGGACGTAGGGCTCTTTTATGCAAGAAAGATTTGATGTGCTGTAGCCATCCTAAAACTCACCGGCGATAAGCTCCGCGCTTAACGCCCTTGAGGCTTCCGCGACCCCGTTGAGGTTTGTCGAGACTTTCGTCATCGAACGCTGCTCGATACGTGCCTCGATGTTCAAGGCGAACCCCCACAGGGGTGAACCTTTGAATTCGGTGCTGGCGGTCGGCATCCACAGTCTCCAGAATGGCCTCTGTGGGGGTCCACTCATAGTTCACCACCACTACTCGGGGTTCACTATTTCGCAGGCTTTCCACCTTACTCAGTAGCTCGTTGTAGCTGATCGTCATAAATTGTCGGGTATTTAGGAGGGATTTTACTCCCTCCCGTAGGTTTACGCAAGAGCCAGAAGCTCATCCATGGCGCGGGACTTCATCTTGGCGTACTCGCCTTCGAAGCTGTCCACGAATTGAGCCGAGGGATCGCGCTTCCCCGTCCCGTGGGTGTACATGTTCGTCACCGCGTTCAGCGCTCCCCACGCAGTCCCGTAAGCCATATCAGCCCCGGCTCCCGTGCGGTACAGTGATTCGAGGTTGTTGAGGCGGCGAACCGTACCCCACGTTTGTTCTTCTGGCTTTTTCGCCTTGTCGAACACCAGATCCTCGAAGAACTCACGCACCGCGCGGTCGTCCATCTTGGTTTCGCTCAGCCGGCGCATATCGCCGATGAACTTGTCCCACGACTTGTCGATGAGCCCCAGGTTGATCTTCACCGCCTTCGGGTCGAACATCGAGTGGTGGCTGCGTCGAACAAGCCGGGTCGCACCGGTTTCCGCCATCGCCAGCGTCAGAGTGTTGTTGCACACGACGCGGGTAGACACGAAACGTCCGGTAGTAGCGGAGGACCCATCCACCGAAGTCGTCAGGAGCAGGTTTCCCTTCACCTTGTCCACCCCGTCGATGACTTGTTCCTTGCCCATTTCAGCCAGCGCCCAGAAACGACGCCCGCCGAAAAGCGTTCCCGCAGTGGACAGCTTCATACCGTGGTTGGCGACTAGATCCCGGAAGAACTCCAGAATCTCACTCGGTTGCACGATTTGAAACTTGTCGCTGCACACCGACAGCGGCGCTTTGTTGTCGCTGCGATACATAACCTCGCGACCGTCGAAATCGAACGTTGTCGCGTCGATCCCTTCGCCAACGGTGAAGCTCACCGGTGCGCGAAGAACCTGCCAGTCCATCCCGCTAGCCGTTCGCCAGTCTTCAATCGGTGCGCCCTCGGGAAGTTCGTTCCCTAGCCCGTGCCAGATGGCATCGCGGGACCCGGTAAACGCCATCTCCACGAATCCGTCTTCGCGCTCTGTCAATTCATGTGCCATGATGTACCTCTTGCCTCAATGGTCGGAACTCCCGACCTTCATAGGAAGTATAGTCCTCGACGGAACGAAAGTAAAGCGTCAGACCCCACTTTCTTCGACTTCTTCCGCGCGTTCCTTGATCTGGCTCAACTTTTGACGAGCGACCTGCACGAACAGCCGGCGCTTCAGTTCTCGTTGAATGTTACCCTGAAAGTGAACGCGACCCGGACCCTTCTTGGTGTTGGATAGGTTCTTCGATGAGTAGATGCGGGGTTGGTTCTTGTTCTCGGCACGCAGCGACGGGAAGATGTCGAAGATGTTCGTGGGGTCGATGGGAGCAGCCACTTCCAACTTCGCGTTGTCCTCATCTGGGTCGATGGTTCCCACCTGATCGGCGAATTGGAAAGCGTTTTCGGTAGCCATGATGTACTTCGTTCCTTGAAAGGTCAATTAAAAATCAGTCCCCGCAACCGGGTCCTACTTCACCCTCATCGCGAGCCGAAACAAACTTTTGCCAAGGTACCCACCCCTTCGGGCAGGCGAATCCCCAGTTCCGGATCTTCGGGCCAGTGATGAAGAAAGTCATTGCGAACTCTCCGTGCTCCCCATTCGAGGGAAGCACTAAGCGATGAAGAGCCTTTGCGCGCCGGAGCACTACGCTTCCCGCAGTTCGGCGGAAGGTCCCCTTCGGGGTGACCTCATCGTACTCGCCTTCGAGGACGATAGAAGCGTTGATCCATGGATGATCGTGTAAAGCACGGTCATCATCGGACTTGCGCACCAGATGAAGATAGATGTTGAACAGCCGATTTCGAGGAATCACCCACCACCGGCACAAGTAGTCGCGGTCGGTGTCGGTCTTTCCCTTCCCTATGATGAAATCGGGAGGGCGGCTCTCGATGACATCCAGGGCGCGCTCTGTGAGCCACGTTGTTAGGCGCTGGGGAAGATTAAATGTAATCATGCAGCTTCAATCAGCTTGTTGGAGGAAAAATCATACACTTCGTCCATCGGGACGTAGCGCTTGCGCCCATCGCTCAGGAACCCCATCCAGAAATCGACTCGATTCTGGAAAGCCTTGCGGTTGTCCATCGTCAGGGGAGCGTTCTCCAGCAGCGTGCTGTAGTAGTAATCACACCCCATCAGATTGCACAGCGCAGCACCGGCAGCGAAGGCATCGATTTCTAACGGGTTGTTGTAGTAGGCGCTGGCCATATCGGCATCACTCAGACTTCCGCTGTTGAAGTCTATCGCACTAGCACGAAACAGCCCTGGAGAGGCTTCCATTTGTGCAACATGCGCCAGTTCGTGCATCATCACACCGACGAAAATAGAGCAGAATTCCTTGATGTGATCCTTGTCGTACATCGGGATCGGGGAATCGATCTTGGCCAGCACCGAGATTTGCCCCCGAGCCGGGTTGAAGGTCCCTTCGATGTCGAACATGTCTCCGTAGCGCATTTCGCCCCTAGCGAAAGCTTGCGCATACGCATCGGGATCTTGATAGTCCACGCCCACAATCTTGATTTGGAAAAACTGGACCAGGGCACGCATCGTGGCAGATTCGTTGAATCCCTCGATGCCCTTGCCGGCACGGCGCAGATCCTGAATCAGGCTATTGGTCACAGCGATGGGGTCCCACGCAATGACAGCCTGGAGGGCTTTGTCGTTGGGGTCAGCTTGCTTGGCGGCATCTTCCACCATCGGGGACAGCTTCATACGCTTCATCGTGGCACTCATTCTCAACTCCGGTTAGGGACCTTCGAACAACCAACGACTAAAGTATAGCCGACTTCCGCGAGGAAGTAAAGGGATTTTTACGTCTTGAGGTAGCCCTGTTCTTGCAACAGGCGGTTTTCCGCAATGCGTTCTTCTGCGAACGCACGCGCTACCTCGAACGCTACCAGTTGACTCCACATACCGAAGCTTCCCGCGCCGCGTCCGATTTCGTGCTGCACGTCCTCGGTGACGGTGCGAAGGACGATGGATCCGGCGTTTTCGAAGTTGTCGTAATCCTTGAGGATCTGCCGACGTTGCACTTCACTCAGACGGGTCCTAATGTAGTCTCGCACTGAATTGGTCATGATGTAAGGTCTTCCTGTGGAATAGCAAGCTTGCACACGGCGTAGTCGCCTTCGGGGTTAGCCTCGTTCAGACGCTTGCAATCTGCTTCGGCTACTTGTTCGTCGTCATAACGTTCCACAATCCCGTTTTTAACACCGGGTAGGGTAAACGCGGCTGAATACTCAGCCAACGCCCCAGTAACCTTCGGGTCTTCTTCCCAATACGTGTCCCAGGTCTTTCCTGCACGTTTGACGATGATGTATGACATGATGTACTATGTGGTGCCCCCGCGAGGCTTCGAACCCCGGACCAACGATTTACAGGACCGCTGCTCTACCGACTGAGCTACAAGGGCGTGGAGCCGAGAGAGGGACTTGAACCCCCAACTGCGGAGTACGAAACCGCTGTGTTACCAGTTAAACCACCCCGGCATAGAAGTGGACCCTCTGGCGGGACTCGAACCCACAACCCTGGGGATAGAAGCCCCCCGCTCTAAATCCATTGAGCTACAGAGAGTACGATCTGTGATGTTTGACTAAAGTATAGTCGATCTTCTAGGAAAAGTAAAGTGGACCCTCCACGAGGGATCAAACCTCGGACCTAGTGGTTCGTAGCCACTCGCTCTCTTCACTGAGCTATGGAGGGATGGTAGAAGGTCTAGGAATCGAACCCAGGTAGGTCGCTAATCGGGCGACTGCTCTGCCATTGAACTAACCTTCTATTGTATGGAGCCGAATGCAGGCTATGATCCTGCGACCTCTGTCATACCAAGACAGCACTCTACCACCTGAGCTAATCCGGCTAAGATTGGTGCGCCTCGATTTTCCATTCGACACGACTTGTGGCTTACTCACCGACAGATCCCGTTACTTGTGTTCATGGGTTGAACGGGTACAAAGTCACCCACCAGCGTCTATTCTTAGCGCACGAAGGGTTGGTAGCCTTCGAACTGGGGGACCTGGAAAACCCGCGCGTTAACGCCGCACTACGCCCGCATTGGGTCGGGAGCCCGCTGCACACACCCCGCGCAGCTAGGGGGAAACTTGGTAGGTCCTGAAGGTGCTGACCCCTCGACCCTCTGCTTGTAAGGCAGACGCTCTACCGCTGAGCTAAGGACCCTTATTTTGGCGCCATGAACAGGACTCGAACCTGCATAAGGCGGATAGACAATCCGCTGGTCAACCTTTGACCCACCATGGCATTGTTGAAAAAGATGGTCGAGGCGGTGGGACTCGAACCCACAACTTACCGGGTAAAAGCCGGTTACTCTAAGACCAATTGAGTTACGCCCCGAAAGGGACGCAACGTTTACTTGCATCGCCACCCATGGCGAACTCTCCTATGTTGATTGGTAGACCTAATGAGATTCGAACTCATCTTCCCGGATTGAAGGTCCGGTCGCCTGCGCCAGCTGCTCTAGGTCCACAGGGGTTAAATGTTGCGCTCGATGGTGGCGACTTCTTGTTGGAAGTCGTTGTCGAACACTCGGAAATTGAAAACGCCGAACTTCACCGCAGGCATCCACAGCTTAGCCCAGCTAGGAAAGTAGAACGCTTGAGCATTCTTGTACAAGGACTCGCGATGACGGCGTTCTTCTTCTTCCCGTTCTTCTTCTTCGGTGCGAGCACGGATGCACTCCGTGATGCCATCTTCGATCTTTTCGACGCTAGCCGAAGTCTTCTCGCCCACTTCAACTTGGGCACTGTCCACGATAGCGAACAGGCTCACCTTAACGGCGAACAGGAACACGATATACATCGTGGTCTTGCGAGGCTTCTTCAGTGAGAACATCGTTCCTTCTCCATCGTTTCCCGAACAGTGATGAAGAAAGTATACGTGACTCTGCGGAAAGAGTAAAGTCATACCAGACTCTTTTACTCGGGTAGTAGCTTTTACGCTACGGTGAGCTTTGGGGTGGATGGTCGGACTCGAACCGACAACTCTTTGGGTCACATCCAAAGGCTTTACCTTAAGCTACACCTACCCCAAAGCTCACTAGAGCGATGGTTGTGTGTTGGAGCGGGTACCCGGTATCGCGCCGGGTACTTCTGCTTGGAAGGCAGTTATGTATCTGTAAACACCTTACCCGCGTTAGTTGTTGAATGGCTCCGCATCTGAGAATCGAACTCAGCTAACCAGTGATTAACAGTCACGCCCATGCACCTTGCTCGGGTTTTACGGAATTGAAATTTTGGTGCGTTGTCATGGAATCGAACCACGTTCTGATGCTCTTCAGGCACCCGCTGAATGACCACACTAGCTCACAACGCAAAAGTGGCGGAAGTAGCAGGATTCGAACCTGCGGGACCTTTTACGGACCTATGATTTAGCAAACCACTGCAATCGACCTGGCTCTGCCATACTTCCTATGATCTTGGTACATCCGCCAGGGCTCGAACCTGGACTGCGCCCTCATCTAGAGCATACCCCGCTTATAAGGCGGGCGGTCTACCGATTAACCTACGGATGCACTGTGAGGGTTGCGGGAGCCGGAGTTGAACCGACATTCGCCGGGTTATGAGCCCGGAAGCCTACCGTTAGAAGATCCCGCTATTGAAATGGTTCGGAAGGGTGGAATCGAACCACCGACCCTGGCTTCTTATGCGTATGGTTGCTGTAGGAAGCCTAGACAGGCTCCGCTGAACAGTATGTTACCACTACACTATTTCCGAATTGGTAGTAGAGGAAGGTGCTGACCCTTCGACCGCCCGCGTATGAAGCGGGTGTTCTGCCGTTGAACTACTCTACCATTGATTTGGTGCGTTTCCCCGGACTCGAACCGGGAAGCTGTTGCTTCTGAGGCAACAAGGTCTGCCAATTCCCTTCAGAAACGCGCGATGTTGGTGCCCTAGGGGAGACTCGAACTCCCAAAAGCCTAGCTTCTAAGGCTAGTAGCTGTACCAATTTGCATGAGCCACCAGGGCATGGGTGTTAGTGTGGTCCCCGATGTAGGATTCGAACCTACAAAAACCACGGATTTTAAATCCGCCGACTGTACCGTTTGTCATTTGGTCAAGCGGGGATGGTACGCCTCCCCGGATTCGAACCGGGATGAGCATGGTGTTTGAGACCATCGACTGTGCCGATTTGTCTTAGCCAGAGGCGCGTTGTAAAGTGGCGGAAGGTGCGGGAGTCGAACCCACAAGGCGCCAAGGTTTAGCACTCGACTGCTTTCCAAGCAGCTACCGTCGCCAGTCGGTTTGACCTTCCGTGATAATCCAATTGGGGGAGTCCTGCTCTATAGACGCTACCGACTGTCTCCTGTAGCAAGTTACGTGCATCCCACTTGCTAACATCCAGTTCTCGCACAAGGCTCCCTCAATTGGACACGATGGTGGGATTCGAACCCACGATAGTGATGTTCACTTTGGTTTTGCAGACCACTCCATTTAGCCTCTCTGGCACATCGTGTTTGGCGGAGAAGGTCGGAATCGAACCCACAAGGCGCTAGGAGCGCTCGACTGCTTTCAAAGCAGCTACCGTCGCCAGTCGGTTTGCTTCTCCATGATAGTTGGCGGAAGGTGGGGGAGTTGAACCCACAAGGCGCTATTCACGCTCGGCTGTTTTCGAAACAGGTACCGTCGCCCTTCGGTTTGACCTTCCTATGTATGTTTTGGCTCCGGGTGAGGTAATCGAAACCCCGACGCGATGTTTTGGAGGCATCCGTTCTACCACTGAACTAACCCGGACTCGGTTTTGGCTTCTCCAGTAGGACTCGAACCTACATCCAATCCCTAGGAAAGACTCGTTCTATCCAGTTGAACTATGGAGAATCACCGCACTGAGAAATCGATCTACCTTTTCTCCACCCGTCTGGAATGGGTAAAAGTTTAGATTGAACTTTGTTAGAAGTTCCATCAGTAATCCAACACTTCCCATGCATAGAATTGCGATGCCCAACCCTAAGTTTAGCTGCGGTCCTCATTCGTTCTTTTGTCTCTTTGGTATGTGATTTACCTAAGAAGATAGTCGAACCATGATCTTTGAACTTCTTTGCTAACTCTGGTTCATCGTGCAATCGACGCCTGAAACTTTCTGCCCCCTTTTGCTGACATGTTTGAAAGTAAGAAGAATCTAGATCCCCAGCTTCTATTCTACGTTTCAAAACTTTGTTCATGTGAGACGCTGTATCCAATCTCCACGATTGGTCAGTTTGTTTGTTGGCATAATCCCAACCGCCATTACCACCGACCTTAAGGTTGTACACGTCTTCTCGGCATAGGAAAGCTTCATTAACCACCTCGGCTTCCCTTGCATACATAGCTTCGGCAGAGTCGAAGGTTTCTAAGATGACTTTCTCAAATGCCCCACACCCATACTTTTCAATAGCGCGGCTAAGCAACGTTCCAGATCCTAGGTACCCATCGTCTATGTTTTCAGTCTGATGCACCCCGATGTATATTTTGTCGTTGATAGTATTTCGGGTTTGATAGAGGTAGTAGTACATAGCATTACTGGTTAGAAAATGTCTGCATGGTAGGATTTGAACCTACGGCAACTTGGCTCCGGACCAAGGACTCTACCGGACTGAGCTACATGCAGTTACTTGGTCACCCCCGAAGGATTCGAACCTTCACTTCATGATTCCTGATCACGGGTGCTAGCCGTTAAACACTAGAGGGAGAAAATTGGACCCGCGAGCCGGACTCGAACCGGCAGCTACCAGCCTCGGATGCTGGTGTTCTTCCGTTGAACTTCCGCGAGATTGTTGGTTGGCGAGGGGTCCAGGATTTGAACCTGGGATCACGAATTCAAAGCCCGTTGCTTTAGGCCAGACTAAGCTAACCCCCTACTGGCATGCACATTCTCCAAAAGACTCTGGTACCACCCAGTAGTCTGATGGGCAATGTGCGCACACTGCTAATCCGATGAAGCGCTTCGATGGACGACGGACTGTTCCCACAATATCAAATTCACGGCGGCTTCTTCCCGTAGGAAACTTAGCGTTCCTCAGCTTGCGTACTTTTCGCTTCTACCCCGAATTCCTACAACACTTCGCACGGCAGTCCTCATGCTACAGGGTCCTCAGTGAACCCAGCCGGAAGTCTCATCCGGTTCCGTTAAAGTCATGTCCTTCGAGTAGTCCACTATCACCAACTTGCCGTCGCGCGTCACGCGCGGGGGGTCGGTGCAGGTAGTCAACGGCGGTCTAAACCGCGATACTCAACAAGGTTGACCGCTTGCTGAGTCGCTTCCCGGCAGTAAAAGAACTTTTGTTCTCGGGATGGTATGCTGCTGCAGGTTAGAACTATCGCTACTCGTCCGAGGCTTGGCCAGACAATCCGTGTGCTCTAGCGCATCACGGTGCAAGCTAAACCCCTACCTCGCGGAAAGTTCCTATCGTCCACCTCAATATCGGACGGTTTTGGTAGGTCGCCCCGGGATCGAACCGGGTTCTCGCTGCTTAAGAGGCAGGGCTTCACCGTCAAAGTTTGCAACCTGAATTCGTGCCCAACTCTTCCAAGTCAGGACTTCCTCGACTACGAGGCATCTGGTTGATGTACGGTTTGTACAACCTAAAACCGCCGAGGCACCCCCTCTAAAAGGGAAGATCATTTTAGACTCAACCTTGGTGAGCGCGACTCACAATTCGGAAAGTCTAGACCGGACTTCATTGGCCATCCCCAATTATCGAGAAGGGAGCACGCCCACTCTCCGCAGT
>JAEHJW020008277.1_pt1 | contig 16123 bp, 24 predicted proteins | sample 9271431 | NCBI WGS metagenome assembly JAEHJW02
GTCAGAGCCGGTGTGCCACCCTCCCAGTGTGGCACATCTTCTGACTACGGATCAGAAGGTTGGGGGTTCGAATCCCTTCGGGCGCACAACACGAAAGGCCCCGCCACCTGCATCATCGCAGGAGGCGGGGCCTTCGTCATGTGGTCGATCAGAGAGCGCGTGTAGTGATCCCGTCAGCGATCCGCGCCAGACGCACGAAACGCCCCCCGCCTCCGAAGAGACGAGGGGCGTCGGTCGTGCGGGGGCTAGATCAGGGCACGACGAAGCGCCCCCCGCCGCGCCCTGTGAGGGGCGCGACGAGGGGCGTGTGGGGCGCGAGACGTGGGGGTCAGAGAGGGACGCCCATCGAGGCGAGAAGTTTCAGTCTGGTCTCGCTTTGGCGCGACGCGAAGACTTCACCCGCTCCCGTCTGTCTACCACTAGACACCGACTGTCTACCCGTATACAGTGAAGACATGACGACGACGAAGACCACCCGCACCGAGCAGGGCCTCACGATCACCTACACCGCGATGGTGGACGGCATCGACGCAGCCGAACTCGTCATCTGGACCGGCACCCGCGAGGTCGCGAACGTCGAGACCAGGTCCGCGTACCAGCGTCAGGGCCTCGCGTCGATGCTGTGGGCCACCGCGAACGCCGAGGGTCAGTGCTTCCACTCCCTCGACCACCACCGCACCCCCGAGGGCGCCGCCTTCGCCCACTCGGTCGGCGGCGACACCATCGACGAGACCAGCGGCTACCAGCCCGAGTGCTACATCTGCAACGGCGACGTGGAGGAGTGAGCACCATGCAGGACTACGAGCTGGACGCCTGGCTCGGTGACGCCGAGGTGACGACCGAGCAGCGAGCGGCGCTCGCGAAGGCGTTCGAGACCATCGCCGCCCGGTACCCCGCCGAGGAGGGCACACCCGACCCGGACGCCGGAATCGCGTACACGGTGGCAACGCAGATCGTCCTCGTGGACGAGAACCTGCACGCGGTCGCGAGCGACTACCTCGCGGCCCGGCGCGTCGAGCGGGACCGGTGGGCCGCACTCGTCGGCGCGATGATCGCTGCGGCCGCCACTGGGGTGCCGGAGACCCGCATCGCCGAGACCGCCGGCGTGACGCGCATGACCGTGCGGAAGGCGCTCGGGAAGTAGCCCGAGCACGCCGAAAGGCCCCCGGCGACCCACCGCGAGGGTGAGTGCCGGGGGCCTTGGTGCGTGCCGGTGCTGCTATGCGGTGATGTTCGCACCGGTCGAGATGGACCCGGTCCCTTGCAGGAGGATTCCGCCCGACGTGTTGCCGTCGAGGACGCACCCGCTGACGTTGGTCTTGCTCGACGCCGTGTCGTCATAGACGCCGTACTGCGACGCGCCCGTGCTGGAAACCCCGCACCCGCTGACTCTGGTCCTGGTGCTGCCGATGATGGTGACCCCCGCGTAGCCCCCCGAGCACTCCACGCCGGAGAGGACGGTGCGGTCCGCATTGGCAACCCGGACGGCGCCTAACGCGCCGGCCGCGTTGGTGATGACAAGCCCAGCGATGGTGTTGCGCGCCGGGTTCGTGGTGCCACCCTCGGTGTTGTTCTGCAGGATCAGCCCGGAGGATGGGACGCTGCTGACGACCCCACCAACGACGGAGCAGTCCTGGGCGCCGTTCAGCGCAACGCCGCTCCCGAGGACCGTCGAGTTGAGCACGACCGGCTGGGTGATCCTGATGAATCGGCACGGGCTGAAGACTGGTCCTGCACCGCTCTGCGTGACGGAGACGATCGCGACGCCGTCATCCTGCGCCCCGATGACCGTCGGGTGATCGACGATCCCGCGAGTGGTGCCGCTGGTCATGTGGATGCCGTCAGCGAGTGGGTTCTGTACCCGTGGGCGCACGAGCTGGAAGTCCGTCGTGTTGTAGACCATGATCCCGACGCCCTCGCCGCCGTGCTTCGCGGTCGAGTCGCCGACCCAGCAGTCCTCCAGCGTGACCCCGCTGCTGTTGAACACGCTGATGAGCCCGTAGTAGCTGTTACGCGCTGTCGCGTTCGAGGAGATGACCCGCACGTCCTTGAGGTGCACGTCCGTGACGCCTGCCGTGCTGGTTGCGGACCCGATGAACAGGCCGCGCCCGGTCGTCGTGTGGTCGGTCTGGAAGTCGAGCACGGCACCAGTGGCGCGGATTCGTGCACCTGACCAGACCTGCAAGATCGCCGAGACCTGGTAGGCGAGCCCGTTGGCGGACGGGGGGATGATGAGCGGTACGCCGTTGTTCTGCGCTTTGGTGAAGAACCCCTGCAGCGCGGTAGTGCAGTCGGTGCCGCCCACCATGCCTGACGCCGTGACAGGAAGCGGTGCCAACGCCGCGTCAACGCTGTCCACCCACGTGAACACCCCCGGCTGTCCTGCGACGTGAGAGGTCATCGCTCATGCTCCTTGGCTTGTGCGGGGCGGTACGAGGGTGGGGCGTTGTGTGTGAGCAGGTGCAGGTCGTCCCACCGGCCGTCGTCGCCGATGGTGAACGTCAGGAGCCCGGCCTCGGAGTCGGAGCCGCCTGACCCGTTGCGGAACCAGGCGGACCCGTTGTCGAGCGTCGGCGCCTGGAACCACCAGCGGTCGCGCCCGTCGATGCTGCCGGTGGGCTGCACGCGCAGGTGGTGGAAGTGGCCGGTGATGAGGATGGATGCGGCTGCGAGCGGTCCGCCGCCGTGGGTCTGACGCGCCCACCAGTCGGGGATGCCGTCCGGTCGGTTCGCCTGGTGCCCGTGTGCCATGCCGATGACGGCACCGCGCACCTGGACGGCCAGCGCCTCGGACCACGGGTCAGGGATGACGAACGCGAGGTCATCCCGGCCGGCGGTCGCCATGGTGCGCGCGACGGCCTTGTGGGTCATGACCCCGAAGTCGTCGCCTGGGCGACCCAATCTGTCCTTGCCCTTGCGCCAGGCGCCATGGTTCGACGGCACGGTGGCGACGCGGGTCTGTGCGTGCCGCTTGCCGACCGTCTCGACGATCTGCTGCAAGAACGCCTGGGCGGCGTCGAGCTGGTCGGGGAACGCGAGATCGTTCGTGTGCTGCTGCTGGGCGGTGTTCTCGAAACCCTCGGTCAGGTCACCCGGGTCGAGGATCACGGCGTCCGCACAGCGTTCGGTGCGCATGAGGTCGTCGAGCTGGTCGAGCACGCCGGACAGCCGCTCGAGCAGGGCCGGTGTCCCACCGCGGTGGTCCGTCTTGCCGATCTGCAAGTCGGACACGACAACGACGCGAGTTCGCTCGGCAGAGGGCGCCTTGGGCAACCGTGGTCGGCTGCGGCGCGCGTTGCTTATGAGCGCTGCCGCGAGGTCGGCGGACGTGTGCGCGATCGCCTCAGCCGGGACGATGCGGAACCGGTAGCGCCACGCCTCACGGGTGGTCGCCTGGTCGCCCTGCGCGCCACGGGTCCACGCCACCGGGTCGTAGCGTGCCTCAACGAGCCGCACCACGTACCCGGCCGGGACCATGGGCAGGAGGTGTGACACGAGGTCCGCCCATTGGCCCTCGGGCAGTTGCTCGCCGGGGACCTGCCCGGTGGTGACCTCGGTCGGCAGGCCCGATGTGGCGTCGTAGCGGACGCCCGGTTCCCACCCGGTGGGGGCGTGGTGGTCGCGCTGGATCAGCGGTGCGGTCTGCGCGGCGGACTCGAGGTGGTCCGCGAGGCTCACAGCCCGTGCCCGTCCCGGATGTGGGCGCGGACAGCCGTCTCGCTCAGGGCCTCATCGATGCTTAGCTCGGCGAGACGAGCGGTGACAGCACGGGCGAGGATCGAGCCCGGGACCTTGGCCTTGACGGCCGAGACGAACTCGACCCGGTCGTCCTCGGTCAGCCGGTCCAGGGTGGTGCACGTCTTGCATCGGACCACGGGTGCCATCTGCTCACGGATGAGCGACTCCAGGCTCACGGGTTCTCTCCTCAGTCTCGGCAGCACAGCCACGCCGACGCGTGGTCGGGGTACAGGGCGCCGCACCGGTCGCACTCGAACGGCAAGCACAGGGAGCAGTGGTCCGCGAGCCACTGTGTGGTCCACGGCTCGCCGCACTTCGGGCATAGGTGAAGCGCGTTCATCAGTCGCTCGCCTCGCAGGCCGTCCGGTTCTCGTGCTTGTCCCACACCTGCCCGCAGCGAGGGCAGACCTCGCGCAGCGGCACGTACTCCGGCGTCAGGCCCAGCGAGACGCGGATGACGCGCTCACTGGTGCCGCGCGCACGAGCAACCTCGGCACACAGGTCCGCCACGAGAGAGCAGCGGTGCGCGCACGGGAGGGCGGCCACGGTCAGCGCCAGATCCGGAACGCGAGGTGCAGCGTGAGCCAGATCATGAAGCACAGCAGCAGGAAGTGCGCCGCCTTCCACTCGAACAGCGTCGAGCCGGGCAGCACGTCGAACACCCGCCACGTCCAGTCGGAGAGCGTGCCCTCGGGGTGCTTGGTCAGCAGCGCGATGGTCTCGGGGACGCCGAAGAGGACGATGATCCAGATCGGCCAGTAGATGTTGGCGAAGGTCTTCATCACGCCGCCGGTGCCGCAGGGGTCGTGTCGGTGGTCGGCGGGAAGATCGGCGCGACGGCAGGAGCAGGAGCGGGCGCCGCCGGCAGCGACGCCTCCACCTTCGCCAGGACGGCCTGCACGAGCGCGTCGGCGTCCGGGTCGGCCACCTTGAGGTGCGAGAGGTTCTGGAGCACCGACCACACGGCAGCCAGGCCGGCGATCGACCCTATGGCGGCGAAGTCCAGGTGCGTGATCGTCGCCGTGTTCGCGGTGATGGCAGCAGCAGCAGCCTGGGCACCGGTCTTGACAGCTCGCAGCGCGGCGTCCTTGGCCCAGACGGTGAACGTGGACATGGCGGATCTCCTCAGTGGTGGGTGTAGGCGAGCACGGTGAAGACGGCGAGGATCACGGAGGCGAGGGTCGCGACCGTGGTCCAGAAGCGAGCTCGGGGCGTCCAGCGGCGCTCGTCGATCTCCCGTTCGAGCGACCGCGCCTCCTTGACGGCGGCGGACGCGGCGGCATCGGCAGCAGCACGGGCCTTCGCCTCGGCGGCAACCTGCTGCATGGTCAAGCGCACCGACTCGAACGCCTCGTCGTGCTTGTCCAGGCGAGCCTCAGCGGTGGACATGCGCACGCGGAGGTCGTCGAACTTGAAGTCGATCAGCTTGAGCGCACCCTCGATGCGAGCCAGGACGGTCGAGGTCGGCTCTGGCCTTCGCGGCTCGTTGTCGTCGCTCACGCCGCTCACCAGATGGCGGTCAGCGTGTTGCGCTTCGCCGTCCGGTCGTCGGGGGTCAGCGTCTGGAACTCCTGCGAGCCGCGGAGGTCGTTCTCGATGTCCGCGAGCGTCTTCTTGCCGGTGATGAGCTGGTACAGGTCGTCGGCGAGCCCAGTGGGGTCGGGCATGCGACCCAGGAGCAGCACGTACAGCGAGATGACGTAGTCCTTCATGTCGTCCTCCACGAACTTGGCGGTCACTGCTGGGGCGGGGAGCAGCACGGGTGCGCTGGCTGAGACGGTGGGGATGGCGGCGGCGACGTTCGAGACGGTCGAGGTCTCAACACCGGGCCACTGGTCGGCCACCACGGACAGGTCGTACGGCCCCGGGTCTGCGTACTGGTGGGCGACCGCGCCGACGTACAGCGCGGGGCCGATGCCGGGGTAGGCGGCGATCCAGTAGTGCGGCTCGGGCACGCCCTGGGTGACGAACGCCGCCCGGACCGTCGACCACCAGGCGAGGGAGCAGTACACGGTCGGGTCGACGCCGGCGGCGCGGCGCATGCGGACCCACCCGGGTGCCTGCGTGGGGGTGGCGTCGCCGGTCTCGACGTCGAGGACGAGCCCGTCGTTCGTCGAGGGGAACACCGCGATGGGCACGTGCACCGCGTTCGGGAACCGCGCCCAGTCGGCAGCGGACCAGCGGTACCGGCCGTCCACGTACCCGGCGACACCCACCGCCGAGGTGGGGATGTTCCCCGGGGTCACAGCGTCGAAGAACGTACGCATGACGGCCTCCTCAGGCGATCAGGTAGGAGCCGGAGAAGCTGGCGGCGTTGCCAGCGGCGATCGGGGCGTACGTCTGGGACCACACGTTGTTCGTCCCGCCACCGATGAGCATCCGCATGGTGGAGGACCCGTTGTTCTGGCAGATGAACGGCCCCTGGAACGCGCCGTTGTTGTAGTACCCGGAGCCGAGGACCATCTGCAGGTACGGGGCGATCGGCAGGGACCACGTGTAGGTCCCGCCACCGGCGGCGGCACCCGTCCCGACGCTGATCTCCAGGTCCCAGAAGCACACGTTGCCGAGCACGAAGTACGTGCCCGTCGCGGACCCGGCGCCAAGGCTCGCGCCACCCGTCAGCGTCGGCGTCCAGGTCTGAATGCCGACCGTCTGCGGGATGTACCGGAAGGTGGTCCCGTCGACCGTTGCCTCCTGCTGGCGCAAGTCGGTAGCGTCAGCGCGCCATGTCCGCACGGGCAGCGCCGCCGACGCACCGAGCGCCGTCGCCGTGGCGTTGCGCTCGGTCGCGTTCCGCACCGGGATCACACCGCCGGCCGCTGTCAGGTACGGAGCGACCCACGTCACGGACGGGGAGCCACCTCCGGACACGGGGACGTTGATCTGCGCGATCGCCATTGAGCGTGCCGGGGTGGCGGGCACAGCCGGCGTTGGAGCGGCTGTGCCGGTCGTGTAGACGGGGACAGCGCTCGGCGTGCTCGTGCCGTCCGACTCGGCGGGGTCGCTGATCTGCACGCTGATCAGGTCGATGCGCGGGTTCGTCCCGTCCGCCGCGGTCATGGTGCCGGTCTGCGCCTGGTCGAACGAGTACGTGTAGGGACCGGCCTCGGCGGCGGCTTCCGCGTCGATGACACCGGCGTGCGGGTTCACCGTCCACGTGGTGCTCGTCGCGGAGACAGTGCTCGTCGGGGTGCCAGGACGCACACCGGAGCGCGCGCCGAGCGGACGGGTCGCCGTCGCACCCGCCACGAACGGCGCGATGGACAGCTGCCGACCCTGCCGGGCAGAGAACGTCGGGGCTCCCGACACGGCGTCGACGGGCCAGACGTAGTTGCCAGCCATTGATCCTCCTGAGGGTGAAGTTCCGCGCCCCGTCACCGGGCGCGAGTACGGTGGTCACATGCAGATCAAGGGGGCAGTCATCGGCTCGGTTGCGACCGTCGCCGTCATCGCAGGTGGGTTCGTGGCGATCGCCGCAGCGAACGCCGACAACGCCGTGCCGCAGGTCACGCCGAGCGCAACCGTGACGACCGTGGTTGCGACGCCGACACTCACGCCGACCGTGACACCCACGCCGACGCCCAGCCCGACACCGGAGGTTGTAGTGACCGCGACTCCGACACCGACGCCCAGCCCGACACCGGAGGTTGTAGTGACCGCGACTCCGACACCGACGCCGACCGTTGCGCCGACCACCAAGGCGCCGACTGCTCCGCTCGTGCAGGGAACCGCGCCGCCGGCGGACTCCGGGACGGTTGTGGTGCAGCCGGGTACAGTCATGCCGCCGCACCCGCCGGGCACGTTCTACGTGCCGCCGGACAACTAGCCAGTCACCTGCACGGTGAGGAACGGATTGGAGAACTGGACCGAGCCATCAGTGGCGCCCGATGCCCACGCCATCATCTGGCCGGTGATCGTGTAGGTCCCGGGCGTCACCGAGAACGCCTGCTGCACGAACAACGACGATCCGCCTGCGAGGCTGCTCGTCGAGTCGACCGAGGTCACGTAGTCCCGCGCGTAGACATCGCCCAGGTTCGCGTAGCCCCCGGAGATCGTGAATGTCGCTTCGCCGACGACGGCACCGCCCGTGCCCGAGTTGACTGTGGCCTGACCACATCCGACGCCGACGACGAGCTTCCCGGTCGGGACCGCGATGGTGATCGGGATGCTTGCCCCGTAGGTGTGGAAGGTGTTGTCGTTCGGCAGGCTGCCCGTGTTGAACGATGCGATGGTCGCCGTCTGCGAGACGCGCGCCTGTAGGTCGTTCTGCTGCGTCTGGAGGTCCGAGATCGCAGGGCCCACGGCTGCCATGACCGCCGGCAGGAACTCATCGAGGCGGCGCTCGACCTCCTGGATGCGGCGCGCGAGGGCGTCCATCGGGGCGACCGGCAGACCAGCGCCGGGAACGCCGGGGACGACGGGCATCACACGCCTCCGAGGATCGGGGTCACGGTCTGCACGCCGCTGATCGTCAGGTCCCAGCCGAGCGCGCGTGCGGTGCCGCTGATTCCGCCGGGGAACGCCGGCACGGACTCGCGGCCGCTCGTGTTGCGCACGAGCGAGCCCCACACGTCGGACCAGATGTCCGACCAGGCGTCGCCCCAGTGGCGTCCCGGGTCGTACTCCGGGCCGCCGATCTTGTAGCCGATGTCGTCACCCAGGGACCAGTCGCGGCCCAGGCGCGGCGCGGACTCCACCGCGGCCGTCATGGTCAGCGCGCGCGATCCCTGCTGCATCTGCGCCAGGGCGGCCTGTGCGTGCTCCGTCAGCGTGTTGACGTCGCTGATCGACGTGGACGGGGTGAACCGGTACTCGAACGTGGGTCGCAGCGGGTCGCTGTAGACCTGCGGCGGGGAGGTCGGCTGCGTGGTCGCAGAGGCGGACGACGACGCGATGACCCGGTTCGCACCCTTGCCTTTCGAGAAGTCGCGGGTGAGTGCCGCCGAGATGATCGACCCCGGAGCCTCGAACACGGCATTCGGCATGAACCCTGGCGTGACCGCCGTGCCCAGCCGGTTCCCGACGTACAGGACCGGTGTGATGTGCTCCGCGTCGGACCACTCCCAGCCGATCGTCCACTCCGGGCCGTCGACCACGCCGGCCAGCTCTGTGAGTGCGGACAGCACGGACTTGTTCGACGCGTCCGTGTACGTGTGGTCGCGGACCGTGCCAGCACCGCCGACGACCTGCACGCGGATGTTGATCGTGCCGTCGTTGACGAAGCGCGCGATCAGGTCCGAGACGATGGTGTTCTGGTCCGTGGCCGTGTACGTCACGTCGCCCACGTAGCGGCAGTCGAGGTACGCCTCGAGGGTGGAGAGGGGCAACGGGATCGTGTCGCCCGTCGAAGGCTCAGCCTTGGTCAGGTAGCCGCCCCACACCGGGACCGACGTCGAACCGTCGCCGGGGTCGTCGAGCAGGACGTACACCGTGGCTCCCTCGGTCGTCGCCCGCTGCCAGTCCGCCGGCGGCGCGTTCCGGCCCGTGCCACCCACCGGCAGCGAGCCCTGCGCCGTCTGGTAGTTGCAGATCCGCACACCGACGCTCTCGCACGTCAGGTCCGGAAGCGGGGTGATGACCTGGCCGTCACGCAGTGCGACAGCAAGCCACGAGTACGCCACGCCAGCCCCCTACTGCCACGCCGGAGTAGCTGTCACGGTTAGCGTGCCCGATCCTCCACCTGCCGCAGAAAATGCCCAGGTGTTCGTGTTTGGCTCGAAGCCCGACCAACCGCGCGACGTCACCCACTTCGCACGCGAGGCGGCCGACTGACCCTGCGCCAACACCTCCCGGCGCTCCATGTCGACCGTGATGAACTCACCGGAGCCCAGGGTGAGGGTCGACGCGAAGGTCAACGTCACGCCGCTGCCGACGTGCGTGACGCTCGGACCGGTCACCGGACCGTCGATCCGCAGCACGACCGGGCCGACCTCGTTGCCTGGGTTCGTGAGGCTGATCTGACCCGTGACCGTCGTCGCCGGCCAGATCAGCGGCCACGACACCGGCCACGTCAGGCCGCCCGTGGTCGACGGCAGCGACGTGGTCGCGGTGAGGTCGGCGCCCATCTTGCGGGGGTCGGATGCGACGAGCTGGATGGACCACCAGAACATGAGGTCCACGCCCGGCTTGAGCGTGATGGCAACCTCGCCGTCACGACGAACCGTCATCGTTCGAGACAGCCCGCTCTCAACGACGGTCAGCGTCGTCCCCAGCGAGTCGACCGCCGCGACGAGCGTGTCAAGCGCGGACGACAGGAGCGCGGGCGTAGGTGCGACCGCCTGCCCGGAGATCACCACGGATCGCGCCTTGCTGTACGACAAGCCGCCCCACGCGCCGTTCTGCCGCGGCTTTTGCACCGGGGAGATCGTCGACGCGGGCGAACCCCAGCCCTGCAATACGTCGGTACCCCAATGGACGCCCGTCGCGTCGGTCGTCGTCAGGATGAGTTGCCCGAGCGTGATGGAGTCGATCACTGCGGCCCCCCTACGCGAACGCAGTCATGCGCCCAGGCAGCGCGTTGACGCCCCGCACCATGGCTGCCGCGAGACGTTCGATCGTCCGGTCGGAAAGCTCGAGCGGGCCGCTTCCAGGTCCGCTCCCGTGCGGGTGCACGGTCGCTCCGGCGGGCAAGGAGACGATCTCCGGGCCGCGCTCACCGACGACCGCCAGGCCGCCCTGGGCGATGGTGCCGCCGGACGCCAGGTAGGGGATCTGCGGCGTCGTCAGCGTGAACGACGGGATCGAGACACCGAGGAACGAGCCGCCGCCGATGGTCAGGTGGAACCCGTTCCATGCGGCGATGATCTTGTTCAGCGCCGCCTTGAAGCCGGTCCACAGCCCGTCCCAGGCGCCCGACACCGCGTCACCGATCTTGTGGCCGATGTTCGAGAACCACTCACCCGCGGCGGACCACTTCTCCTTGATCCAGTCCCACGCCGCGCCGGCCGCTTCCCTGACCTGCTTCCAATGCGTGACCAGGACAACGATCGCAGCCACCAGCAGGACGATCCCGGCGATGATCCAGGTGATGGGGCTCCCCCACATCTCCGCGTTAATGACCGCCTGGATGACCGCCCAGATCTTCATCGCGGCGGCCAGCGACAGGACGATCCCGACCAGCGGGCCGAGCCACGAGGAGTTGGCCGAGATCCAGTCGACGGTCGCCGTGAGCTTGTCGGTCAGGGTCTCGAGGATCGGGACCAACTTCTCGCCGACCTTCTTCTGCAAGTCCTCCCACGACGCGGCCAGGATCTTCGACTTGCCCGCCGCGGTCTGGCCCATGGTGTCGGACAGGCCGCCAACCTTCTCTGTCAGCCCCGCGGTGACCTCGGCGAAGTTGCCCGCGACGGACTTCGTGTCGTGGAAGTTGATGCCGACCGTCTTGAGCGCGCGGCCCTGGCCGAGCATCGCCTTGCCGACCTGATCGGTCGCCGTCGCCAGGTCAACGCCCGTCTTCGTCGCGTAGTCCGCGACCAAGGGGGTCAGCTTCTCGATCTGCTCACCAGTCAGCCCGTACGCCGCCAGCGACGCCTGCGACATCGCGAGCTGGTCGTTGTCGTACCCGGTCTTCTTCTGGATCTCGTCGTCAAGCGCGCGCAGCGACTCCAGACTCACGTTCGTCATCGCCGGGAACCGGGAGTACGCGTCCGTGAGCTTCGCTTGAGCGGCCTGCGACTCGGTGTACGCGTCGACCGACTTCTTCGCGAAGTCCACCGCGGCCAGACCCACGCCGGCCATCGCCAACTTGCCGACCGCGTGGAGCTTGTCCATGTTTCCCTTGGACTTCTCCACGGACTTGCTGACCTTCTCGAACGCCTCGGACGCCTCGTCCTTGGCGAGAAGGATCAACTCCAGCGTCGACGTCGCCACCTAGACCCCTTCCAGCCGGCCAGAGGCGGGCGGTACCGTGGCACGCATGCGCGCAAACGGATTCAGTGGTGACCTCGAGGTCGACGGGGGACGTGTGGTGATCCACCCGCACAAGATCCAGGCGAAGGCCGCGGGAACGTCCGCGATCGCCATTCCCCTGTCGGAGATCACCGACTTCCGCTACAAGGAAGCAACCCGGCTCGTCGCCGGCAGCGCGTCGTTCAAGGTCGCCGCGGATGACGTGCGGGTGTACGGCGTGGACCAGCCGAACCACTTGACGACCCAGGCGCTCAAGGTGACGTGGCAGCGCAAGTCCGAAGACGACTTCGCGGCCGTGCGTGACGCGATCTCGGCGGCACTCACTCGTTAGCGGAGCGGATCGCTTCCTCGCGGCGGTCGAGGTAGTCGCACAGGGCCTCGAACTCGCGGACCGTTAGGTTGTCGATCTCCCAGGGGCGGATGTGCAGCGTCTCAGCGAACGCGCCGAGGTACTGCCACCGCCGAGCCTCTAGCCCGCCTGGTCGGGCGCTGTAGGGTCCTCGACGTCCGTCTCCGCGGCAGCCTTCACCGCGTCGACACCATCGGCCAGGGCGTCGATGAAGTCCTTGATCTTCACGCGGCCGTAGATGTCCGCCAGCTTGTCCGGGAACCCAGCACGGCGTGCCGACACCGCGACCACGCCGGCGATGAACTCCGGGGCCAGGTTCTCGACGTACGGCTTGATCTGGTTCAGCCCGACGATGCCCATCTGCCGGAAGATGTACGACGCCTCGGCCGCCAGCCAGTCGCCCGGGTCGAGGAGTAGCGTGATCTCCTTGCCCTCGAACTGGGCGTGGATCTCGGGAACCTGCGCCTCGTCGGCCATCAGCCTGCCTTCCGTGCGACGTCGTCCATGTACTTGCGCAGACCGTCCGCGACCGCCTGCTGCACCTGCGGTTGCAGCCGCTTGGCCGCCTCTTCCCACCAGCCGGAGTCGATGCCCTCCATGTACCAGTGGTCCCGGTTGCCGAACAGCGGGTGCCGCACACGACCACGATCCAGGGCCTTGAAGTCGTGACCCTTGCGGCCGAGCTTGATCGTCGCGCCGACGCTCGGACCGGACTCGTGGATCGTCAGCGCCGGCATCTTCCCGGCCCACTTGCTCAAGCCGCCCTTCTTGGGCAGCGCCGCACGGGTCACGTCCCGCAACTCACGACGCGCCGGCTTGGTGGCGTCGGTGAGCACCTTGCGCAGCGTCTTGCGCAGATCGCGGCGCCCCTGCTTCTCCAGCTCCTTCGCCATCTTCGCCCAGTCGCCCCGGACGGCCTTGATGGTGAACTCGTCACCAGCCATCAGAGCGTCGTGTCGGCCGAGATGATCTCGATCTTCGGGTAGTCCGCCGCGTCGTCGAGCAGGCACGTGAACGGGAACTGGCCGGAGATCACGTCCAGCGTGTCGGCCATCGGAGTGTCGCCGTCGAGGTAGCACGTCGGCAGGGTGATGCGGAACGTGTCGTTGATGCCCGACGTGCCGATCTGCACACCCACCGCCTCGAACACCAGCGAGAACGGGGTGTCCGCAGCGAACCGGTCCGCCCAGTCCGCCTTGTTCACGAACTCCGCGGTGATGGAACCGCCGATCTTCGGCCACGCGTTTATCACCGGCTCGGCCTTGAGGCCGCCCGCGCCGAAGTAGTAGGAGTCGAGCTTGTGGCCGCGATCGATCTTGATGTCCGCCTTGGTCACACCCGGCACGGACACCTCCGAGCCGTACGTGCCGACCTTGATCGTCGCGTCGGTGCCGACGAACGGGCGCGTGCCGGCGGTGTAGGAGGCGACCGCGAGCGTCTTGGTCTCATCCACGTCGCGCGCATCGATCGTGAACGTCGCCGCGGCATCCTTCGCCGGCTCCCACGAGAAGTCCGCGGCAGTGACCTTGCAGCCCAGGTAGGAGTACGGGTGCACGGTGCCCGACCGGTCCGGGACGCCCGCCTGGATCGTCAGCGACTTGCCCGACGTGTCCGCCAGGGTGTGCGTCTGGAGGTACGCCGTGGTCGAACCCTGCTGCACCGGGGTCACGCTCGTGCCCATGAGCGCCTGGATCAGCAGGCCCATGCCCCGGTTCAGGATCTCCGAGTTGATCGTGCCCGCGGCGGCGTGAGTCGTCACGACACGACCGGATGCGAGCGGCATGAGCCGACCCGCAGCGAACCCGGCCGACTGAACGGTGTTCTTGACCTTCTTGAGGCTCACCTTGTCGGCCTGGAGGAACCGTGTCGGCGCCACGTACGTGCCGTACGTCGACTCCGCGGCCAGTCCCGCCTGCGAACCAATGCCGGATGCGATACCCATGGTCAGCCCTCCTGGATCTCAGCAGCCCACGTGCCCGGCTGGCACAGGTACCCGTCGCCCCGCTCGTCCGGAACCTCGATCACCTCGTCCGGCGCGATGGTGCGCCAGCGGAGCTCAGGGACGACCAGCGGTTCGCCCGAGACGTTGCGGATCTTCATCTGTGGGTCCTCTCAGGAGAGACGCGCCCGGCACGTCACGTCGAATGCGATGTCGGCACGCGTGCCGGCCTCTTCGTCCTGCACCTGGTACAGCGCGATCCGCGCGATGTCGGTCACGTTCAGCACGCCGGACGCCGACGCGCCCAACGACGGGTCCGCCTGCACCGCCGACCCGATGTCAGCAAAGGCTCCGAACGCCGCGTCCCGGACCCGCTTCATCGCGCCCGGGTCGCTGCCGCCGTCCCAGGAGACGATGCGGCAGTGCACGGTGACCGTCTCGTCACGCTGCGTGTGCCCCAGCCATGCCCACTGCTGGTCGCTGGCCGCGGACTCCTCGATCTGCTCCGAGTCCGGGTCGCCCCAGCCGACGTGCACCGACAGCGGCAGCGGGTCGTCCGTGATGCCCGGACCGTCGAGCACGGTCAGACCCGCAGTCGTCAGGGTCGAGATCAGCGCATCCACGACGGCCGGAACCGCCGAGCCCATGGTCATGCGATCCCCGGCACGTAGTAGGCGCGGGCGATCTCGTCCACACGCCACGGCCACGAGTACGACGTCATGTTCATCGTGTCGTCCGCGCCACCAGAACCCGGGCGGCGACTACCGCCGCGCTGCGTGGTCCACAGGTGCTTGACGAGCAGCTTGATCGCCTGCTGGATGTCCGCCGGCACCGTCGACAGGCCGGCCGTATAGGTCACGTGGACGTTGCGCACACCCTGGTAGAAGCACACGGCGACACCGGCCGCGCGACGCACCAGCAGGCCCGTCGTCAGGTCCACCGAGTACGCCCACGCCGACGAGGACGTACCCGCAGCCGCCTGGGTCAGCGTGTAGCCGATCGTGCCGATCGTCTCCACCACCGACGTCACCGACACGACCGGCGAGTGCCGCAGCGAGATCTCCGTCGACCCGCCGTCGTACCACTCGTCGAGCGTCCCGACGCTGTTGCCCGGCAGACCGCGGGAAACCCACATCTGCGACGCCGCCGTGATGAACGTCGCCAGCTCGGTGTCCGAGTCCGCCGTGACGATGTTCAGGAAGTCCTTCGCATCCTGCAACGTGATGAGGTCCACCGGGTCAGACATCGCGGACCTCCGTCATCGTGTGCAGGTGGAACGGTGGGGGCGTGGGCGCTTACCTCACGCCCCCACCGTCAGATCAGGCGATCAGAGGGTCGGGGTGACCAGACCGGTGCCGCCGATGACCTGCGCCGACGCCGCGTACCGGGTGAGGAACGCCGCGTAGCCCAGCACCCGGAAGAGGATGCTGTTCTGGTTCGCGTAGGTCGCGTCGAAGCTGGCCGACTGGACCGCCGTCTCGTACAGCCAGTGGTCGCCACGCCGCAGGACGAACACCTCGTCCTGGTTGGTGCCGGCGCCGAGGTTCTGCGGGATGTTCGGGTCCAGGTAGACCGGCAGGCCCGCCATGGTTCCCGCGACACCCTCGGCCACCGGCTCGCCACCGGTCGCGACCTGGTTGAACGCCGGACCGTTCGGGACCACCAGCGGCCGGGACTGGCTGTCGAGCGCCTCGAGCACCCAGCCCCAGCGGATCGGGTGCATCACGATGGCGTCGGCGGGCAGGTAGCGGCCCGTGGCGATCGCGGCGGCGCCGGCGATCAGCTTGTTGTAGAAGGAGTTGGCGGCCGTGGACGACACGACGGCCGGGGTCGTCGAGGTGAGCGTGAGCGCGGTGCCGTTCGACACCAGGCCCGACACCACCAGGTTGTCCACCTGCGCCGCGTAGGACCGGACCAGGTCGTCCAGGATCACCTGGTCGAACGGGATGCCGGACTGCTCGAGCAGCTGGAGGCTGATGACCTGCTGGCCGGCGATCGTGGTGATGCCGGACGACACGCTCGAGGTCGTCAGGTCCGTGTTCGTCACGGCCGTGTTCTGCGTGCCCTGGGTGCCGGTCGCGGCACCCGTGGCGACCTTCGGCAGGTTGATCGAGGAGACGCCCGAGGGCAGCTCCTGGCTCTGCACGAGGTCCGCGGTGACGCGACCCGGACGGGCGAGCTTGATGAAC
>JAEHJW020007059.1_pt1 | contig 16120 bp, 18 predicted proteins | sample 9271431 | NCBI WGS metagenome assembly JAEHJW02
GACCCGAGGGCATGATCGAACTGCCCTTCATGACGGATGCCACGGACTGGATGATGTTTGCCGATCCCAACGACGGCGAGATCCTGGAACTGGCCTTCCTCAACGGCCAGCAGGAGCCGGAGATGTTCGTGGCCGATCAGCCGGCGGTGGGCCAGATGTTCACCAATGACCGCATCCAGTACAAGCTGCGCCACGAGTACGAGTGCGAGATCGCCGACTTCCGCGGGGCTTACAAGGCGGTGGTCGCCGGTTAGGTAGGCCATAGCCAGCAATAGCATAGACAACCACGCAAGGGGCCGGACGGTGCGCAACGGCCGGCCCCGCTTTCAAAACGAATTAGGAGAAAAGAGCAATGAGAACGAAACGCTTATCGATCATCCTGATCCTGATGGTTTTCCTTCTGTCCCTGGCAACCGGCGCCTGGGCCTACAGCACCAAATACAAGCTGATGGGCTTTTCCGGCACGGCGGGCGAGGTGCTGGTCACGGGCGATGTGGTCTGTATCGCCGATGCGGACGGCCTGATCTACAAGGCAGACGCCAACGATGCCACACGCCGGCCAGCGGTGGGCATTGTGGGCCTGCAAGCGCGGGCCATCGGTGACAAGGTGGAGGTGATCACCCACGGGATTCTGCGAGGATGGACCTCCTTAAGTGAAGGGGCCAGCGGATACCTTTCCGAAACCGCGGGCGCGGTCACCCAGAGCACGCCGACCTATTCGCAAAAGATCGGTTTGGCCATCAGCACCACGGAATACCTGATCAACTGCCAGGAGTACATCGACACTTCGGCCCTGACGGCCCTCGGGGTGCTGGCCGGCGCCACGCCGATCATCTTGGAGGGTGCAACGGCCGACGATTACGAAACCACCATTGCGCCCACCGACCCGACGGCGGACCGCACGCTGTCGCTGCCCGATCGATCCGGGCGTTTCGCCCTGGATACAGCCGCGGTCACGGCCAGCACCACCAGCCCGGTGACTGTCACCACGACTTCCTTGGGCCAGACGCTGACGAACACAGGCGCGGGCGGTGCGGTGCTCTTCAACTTGCCGGAGGCCTCGACCTGGATTGGCGGGACGCTGGATTTTGCGGTGGGCGCGGCCCAGAACCTGGATATCAACCCGGACAACGCCGACCAGATCCTGGGGCTGACCAACGCGGTGGGTGATGCCATCCGCAATGCCACCGTGGGTGGAACCATCAGGCTCAAAGCCGTGGATGCGACCAATATCGTGGTGGTGAGCAGCTACGGAACCTGGAGCGACGCGAACTAGGATTCAGTTTTTTTAAGATGCCACGCGGCGGGGGTGGTGTGAGCGGTTCGCCCCCGCCTATTAAAAGCAGGATGCAGACATGTCTCTGATCGAACTCATGCAGGCCAAAGTAAAAGACGAAAGCGGGCGGCTGACCTTTGCCGACGATTTCGCGCCGGCGGTGGAAGCGGCCCTGCTTAAGTACTCGCAGCACAAGCCGCGGGAACTGGTCAAGGACGTGCCGGGCGCCGGCACGCGCGACGTGGTGCTGCCCGGCGAGTGGGTAGCCGAGTTTTCACAGGTGCGGCGGGTGGAATATCCCGCGGGCGGCGTGCCGGAGACGCTGCTGGAGGGTTGGCGCGTCTATCAGGCGCCGGCCGGCCCGGTGCTGCGCCTGGCGACAGAAGAGCCGACGGCTGCCGAGCTGGTACGGGTGACGATCACGGTGCCGCGATTGGAAGAAGAGATCGTGGTGGGAGATGTGGACGCGGTGGCGTGCCTGGCGGCCTCGATCTGCTGCGATACGCTGGCCAATCTGTTTGCCAGCACGAACGACCCGACGATCATGGCTGACGTGGTCAACTACCGCAGCAAAAGCGGAGATTATGCCAGGCGGGCCAAGGATTTGCGCAATCTGTTTGGCGCCCGGCTGGGGCTCGATGGTGATGGCGGCCCGCCGGCGGCCATCACGACCGCCCCGCCACCAACCAAGGCCGACGGCCTGACACACTGGAGAAGCTAAAATGGAGATCCTGGGGCACATCAAGCGCGTCGGCCGCTTTTTAAGCGGCGCCACCGCGGCCGAAGAGCGGCGCACCGTGCTGGCCAATCAGCGCAAGGCCATGCACGAGGTTACCCAGCTCGGCACGCGCCTGGTCAAGGGCCGCACGCCCCAGGGCGTCATGGGCGCCCAGGGCGGCCTGCTGGGTAGCATTCAGCCCGAGGTGCGCAACGTGCGTAACGGTGTGATCGGCATCATCGGCACGGCCAACCCTTACGGCCTGGTGGTCGAAAAGGGGCGCCGGCCGGGCCAGAAGCCGCCGCCGGCCGATGCCCTGGTGCGCTGGATAGAGGTCAAGATGGGGGTCAGCACCGAGGATGCCAAGAAGATATCGCACCCGGTGCGCTGGAAGATCGCCAAAAAGGGCACGGCCGGCGCCCACATGTTCGAAAAGACCCTGGAAGAAGACTGGGCCGAATTTCAAACCATTTTTGACCGCTACGGGGTGACGTTGAGCCGGGAGCTGAACCGATGAGCGACGCCACTATCAGAGCCGCATTAAAAGCCCGCCTGGACGCCCGGGGCGCCGGCATCGGCCGGGTGCATGACTATGAGCGCTGGACTGTCCAGGCCAACGACTTTTTGCATCTGTTCCAGGACCCGGCCACGCGCAAAGTATTTGGCTGGGAGATCGTGCGCACCGGGGTGCGCGTCGAGCGCGTGGCCATGCGCAGGTACAAGTTTATCCATCGCTACGTGCTGCGCGGCTATTATGGGCTGTCCGATGCCGACGCGACGGAAAAGACGGCGCATGCCCTGGCCGACGCCATCATGCTGGATCTGACCCTGACGCGTCTGACCGGCACGGAAAAGGATCTGGCGCCGGAACTGCGCATGGACACCCGCTTGTTCGGCCATGTGCTGTGTCACGTGGCCGAGATCACTTTGCCGGAGGTGACGGAGATCATCGAGCGCGAAGAAGATCCGGCGCCGGATCTGACCGGCATCGACATCGAATATTACCTCACGCCGGCCATCGACACATTGACCGACGCTGAAGACAACATCGACCTTTAGGAGGCTATCCCATGAAGACATTGAGCGTTATCGCACCGCCCGGCCGCATCTGCCCCAAGGAGGGCGGAAAGCCCGCGGGGATCATCAACGACCATGAGGCCGTCACGGTGCCAGAAACGGCCTTTTATCGGCGCATGCTCAAGGAGGGCAGCCTGCTAAGGGCATCTGCCAAAGACAAGGACGCGCCGGCCAACCAACCGGCAAAAAAGGGAGGCAAATAAGCCATGACGGACCCCATTACTTTTTCGGAGTTGCAGGTATCCAACCGCAAGCCGGGAACCTACATCGAACTCAACACGCGCAACGCGGTGCGCGGCCTGCCGGGCAATCCGCAGCACCTGCTGATCATCGCCCAGCGCCTGGCCGCCGGCACGGTGGCCGAAGCGATCCCGACCCAGGTGTACAGCTCGGATGAGGCGGCCACGTATGCCGGACGCGGGTCTGCGGCGCACCTGATGGTCAAGGCGTCCATCGCGGCCAACCGTTATGTGGATCTCACGTTGTGCCTGCTCGACGATGCGGCGGCCGGCGCGGCAGCGGTGAAAACCGTGACCCTCACCGGGCCGGCTACCGGGCCCGGGGAGTTGCGTCTGTTCATCGGCAATCAGCGCATAGCCGTGGCTGTGGCCAACGAGGCTACGGCCGTCGTGGTGGCCGCCCTGCTGAACACCGAAATCGCCAAGTATACCGATCTGCTCTACACGGCGGCCGTCGGCGAGGGTGCCAGCACGCACATCATCACGGCCACCTGCCGCCACAAGGGCACGGTGGGCAACCAGGTGGATATTACTTATGAATGCACGGCCCCCGGCATCACGGTGGCCATTGCCACAGCCACCCCCGGCGCCACCGATCCGGATATCCAGGACGCCCTGGACGCGGTGCTGGGCGAGACCTACGAGCTGATCACCACCCACATCAACGATGCCACCAGTGCTGGCGCCCTGCGCGACCATCTGGACACGGTCAGCCACGGCATGGAAATGCGCGCCGGTCGCGGCGTGCTCGGCTACGATGGCCTGCTGGCCGATGCGGTTACCCTGGCCGATGGCATCAACGGCGGCCGCGTTGGGTTGTGCTACCTGCGCGCCACGCGCAGCCCGGCCTACGAGATCGCCGCCGGGTGTGCCTCGGCCGAGGCGGCGCCGGCCTTCGAAGATCCGGCCGTGCCGCGGCGGGACGTGTACATCAAGGGCCTGCATGCGCCGGCCATCGCCGACCGTTTGAGCGACAGCGAAATGCACACCCTGCTCTATTCGGGCGTGGCGCCGCTGGTAGTGGGTCCGGGCGAAAAGGTGCAGATCAAGCGTTTTATCTCGACCTACACCGTCAACGCCGAGGCGGTGGCCGATCCGGCCCTGCTGGACTTTAACACCCTGGCGATCCTGGACTACGGCCGCAAGGCCATCCGCCAGAGCCTGAGCAACAAGTTTTCCAACCAGAAGGCCACGGCGCGCACGCTCGCCAACGTGCGCAGCGATATCTACGCCACGGCTTTGCGCTTGGAGGAAGCCGAGATCTGGGAAAACGTGGAGGCCAACAAGGACGGCATCGTGGTGATCGTGGACCCCAACGAGCCCACGCGCTTTCGCTTCCGCTGCCCGGCCGACGTGGTGAACGGCTTGATGCAAATCTTCGGTGTGATCGACATGATCCTATGAGGATTTGAGACCTGACTTTTGAATGCGCCCTCCGGGGCGCCAAGGAGAAAAACCATGAGCGAATATGTCAATCGCTGCGTTCTGGCCATCAACGGGCAGAACATTGAAGACTTTAAAACCTTCACCGAAATCGAGCGTGAGCTGTCGCGCCGGGTCAATTTGATGAACAAGACCGGGCACTGCTCGGTGACCCAGCGGCCCGGCTGCATGCTGGATTACGTGGTGCCGCTGGACGGGGTGGAGTTCGATTTTGAAGGCGTCAAGGATGCCACCCTCACCGTGGAGTATGAAAACGGCCTGCGCAAGATCTTTACGGGCGTGCGAACGCTCAAGATCGGCGAGGAGAAAATCGACGGCGACAACGAGCTGGTCAAGACCATCGAGTTTTCCGCCGAGAAACGGCGGGTGGAGTAGGCCATGGAAAGACTTATCGAACGCGGCACGCTACCCATCGGCGTGCTGCATGACGACAAGCTGCACCGGGAGTTCACCATCGAGCCCATGCGCGCGCGCCATGTCATCGCTGCGCGCAAGCACCCCGATTTTCCCGGCATCGCCGGCGGCGTCGGAGAGGATGGCAAACCCATCGCCGGCGATGACGAAGCCCAGGGCCTGCTGGCCTACGCCACCCGCATGAAGATCGACGGCATCCCCAAGGAGGCCATGGGCCTGGAACTGATGCTGGATCTGTTCGACGAGGATCTGGATGCCATTCAGGCCGCCGACGGGAGGCTGAAAAAAAAGATTGCGCGATTTCGAGGAGAAATCACGCAAGCAGATCGTGCTGGCACTGGTGAAGATCGGGATGCCGTGGCGGATGGCGGAATCGATGCCGCCGGAAAAGGCCCTGGAGTGGATGGAAGCGGCGCGGGACCTGTCGGCACCGCGCACCCGGACTTCTAAGACGTATCGGATTAAGCGCCAGGGAAAGAAGTAAATGTCAAACCAAGTCTCAATAGAACTCATTGGCCGCGCCGGCCGCCTGCTGCGGGAGCTGGATCGCGGAAGCGCCGGCATGCGCAAGTTCGGCGGCGTGGTCAAGGGTGAATTGGCGGCTTTGCGCAATATGGCCGGGTCAGTGCAAGGCAAGCTGGCCGGGCTGGGGCTGTCGGTCGGCGGTGCGGCGGTCATGCGCCAGTCGGCCCAGTTGGACAAGCGGCTGATCCAGATCGGCCAGACTGCCGGGGCCAGCAAGAGCCAGGTGGCCGACCTGCGCAAAGAGCTGGCCAGCATGGGCAAGGGCAGCGGCCAACAGATCGACGGTTTGGTGGATGGGTTTAATAATTTGATCCAGGCCGGGCAGAGTTTTAAGGCATCGATAGAGTCTGTGCGGGCCATCAATATCGCTTCGGCAGTCAGCGGCGCGGGCGGCGGCGTCCTTTCGGGAGGGCTTACGGTTGGCGCCGCTGCCTTTAATTTTGATCTGGAAAAACCCAGACAGGCCCTGGAGCTGTTGGACAAAATGATGGTGGCCGGCCGGCAGGGTAACGCCGAGCTGGAAAACTTGTCGTCAATTTTCGCCCGCGTGGGAGTAAATGCCGCGGACGCCGGCATGAGCTTTGACAAGACCCTGGCTTTTATCGAGACCCTGAGCATGGTCGAACGCGCTCCGGAGCGATTGGCCACCCTGGCGGACTCCACCCTGCGCCTGTTCACCAATATGCGCTACATGGCCAAGGCCCAGCAGGCTACTGGTGTCAAGTTTTTCGACGAAAAAACCGGCAAACGCCGCGACCCAGTGGCCATTCTGAAAGACATCCGCGCCGAGTATGCAAAGCTGGGCACGGATATGAAGCGCACGATCTTTATTCAGAAAGCCTTCGGCGAAGCGGATCTCGACACCATCAAGGGCATGCGCACGCTGCTGGGCGGCAACTTTTTGGAGAAGACCACCGAGTTTGAACGGCAGATCGGCCAGGCCTCTGGGACCCTGGAGAAAGACTTCAAGGCCGCCACGGACAACCTGATCGACCAGGCCGGACGCCTGCGCGAAACCCTGCGCGAGGCGGCGGATGGCTTTACTAAACCCATGCGCGACACCTTGGCCGATTGGATCAAGTGGGGGCTGGACGAAAAGAAGTTGAGCGGCGGGCAAATTTTGGGCGGTGGCGCGGCCCTGGCGGCCGGCGGGGCTGCTGTGGCGCGTTATGGACCAAAAGCACTCAGCTCCTTGGCCAAAAGATTCGGCGCCGATGCCGGGGGAATCACGGCCGGCTTGGCCGTGGAGGCTGCCACGGGCGTGCAGCCGGTGTTTGTGACCAATTGGCCGGGAAACATGAGCGGCATCCCGTCGGTTGGAGACAAGAGCAAGCTGCTTACCGGGGCTGCCGCCCTGCGCTATGGCATAGCCGGAGCGGCCTTGGTGGGGCTGCATGAGATCGTGGACAATCAGTTCGGCATGGGCGCCCGCGGAATTAAACAGAGTTACGAGCAGTTTGCGGATAACTACGGGGGCATGTTGGATCTCATCACCGGCGCGCGCGACTGGTCCACCGGCGAGCTGAAGCAGCCGATCACAATCAACTTGCCGGTGACCATCGAGCAGCAGTCCGGCAGGGTGACGGTATCCGGCGACGACATGAACACCAAGGTCAATGCCGAATTGCGCCGCGGGAGGTTCGACCAATAATGGCCGATCGCGAATTCGCTGAAATCGATGGCTACGGGTTCGAATGCGAGAACCTGGACGATGGCTGGGAGATGGCCATCGATCGCAAAGAGTACCCGTGGCGCGACGGCGCCGAGCTAACCAACATGGGCCAGACGGGGCGCACGGTGAGGATTCGCTGCTACTGGCTGGAGAACCGCTACCCGGACCACTTCGCCTTCCTGGAGCATCTGAAGAGCCGCGAACTTTTTGAACTGAACCACCCGGCCTATGGTGTGATCAAGGGGCTGGTTCAAGCGGTCAGTGTGCGCCATGACGACCGCCTGCAGACGGCCGAGGTGGATCTGACCTTTGTCGAGGATCTGCTCTCCCAGGAAGAGTCGATCATCTACCTGGACGTGGCCGCCAGTGCCGAGGAGGCCTTTGTCTCCGGCCAGGCCGAACTGGCGGATTACTTTACCCGTGGCGCAACGGCGGCCCTTGGTGGAGAAGCGCGCGGCATTCTGGGAAAGACGCTCAATCCGGCCTTGGGAATCGTAGCGCAGTTTTCAGGGGTTTCCACCGCCGCCCGGCGCTGGCTGACCGGCGTGGAGAGCGCGGTGACGACCTGGCAGACCACCCTGGCCGCGATCGCCAACCCGGCCAACACGCTGATATCGACCATCGAGTACGGCCTGCAGTTGCCGGGCCGCGTGATCGGGCCGGTGGCGCGGCTGATCGAGCGGTACGCCATTTTGCGCGAGAGTATCGCCACGGCGCCGGAGCGCTTTATCGACCACTTGCGGCAAGATCTGGCCGATGTGCGGGCCGCCACCCTGGACCTGCTGGGTGCGGCCGATCATCCCTGCGTGGGAAGCGTGGTGATTGCGGGCGCGCAACGTATCGCCCTGGCTGCCGGCACGGCCTACAAGGAAGATGAGGCGCGCCGGGATGCGGTGCGCCGGGTAGAAAATCAAAGCGCATTTGATGCCGCCGGAAACCGCTTACCGACGGAGAGCGTTGCGCCGGTGCTCGATGTGCGGGCCTTAGAGCGCAGCCTGGCCCAGGTGCGCACGCAGATCCAGGCGGCCATCGACATCGACCGCGCCCAGCCGGCGCTCAAGAAAGCGGCTGCCGATCTGCTGCGGCATGTCAATGTGATCAAGTTGGAGCGCGACCGGATCGCGCGGATCGCGCTGGACAACACGCTGCCGCTGCATTTGGTGTGCCTCATGCGCGGGCTGCCCTACCAGATGGCCGAGCGTATTTTAGCGATCAATCCCAAAATAGCGCACCCGACTTTTGCTGACGGGGAGGTGGATATCTATGTCCGATAGCATCGCCCTGATCGTTGGCAAGCGCCGCCTGGAAAAGTTCATCTCCTATCGCGTGGAGGCTGATTTTTACTGCGCCGACAACTACTTTCGGCTGGAACTGGGGTCTTTGGATACGGATATCGACGGGGGCATGCGTTGCGAGCTGCGCGTCAACGATCGTCCGGCCCTGCAGGGAATTATCGACCGCATCACCGACGCCGACGAAAAGCGCGGCACCGGGTACTACGTCGAGGGCCGCGATTTGATGGGCCTGTTGGTGGATTCCTACGTTGAGAGCTATCCGGACCGCGAGAATATCGCGCTCAAGGAACTGGCCGAGCAGTTGATCGCCACTGTGCCGTATATCAGCCGCCAGGATATCCAGTACCAGGCAGGGCTTGCGGGCGCCGCGGCCTCCGGCACGAAGGACAGCGCCTCCGACGCCATGGCGGCGCTGGGTATCGGGCAGAAGAACTGCCATGTGGAGCCCGGCAGCACGATTTTCGAGGAGTTAAAGCGCGCGGCCATGTCGCGCGGGGCCATGTTCTTCGGCCTGCCGGACGGCACATTCGTTTTCGGCCGGCCAAAGGCCTCCGGGGAGGCGTTTTTTACCATCGTGCACAACCGGCGCGGGGCGGGCAACAATGCCTTTCGCTCGACGCGGGTGCGCGACGTATCGCGCAAGTACAGCAAAATCGTGGTGGTGGGCCAGCAGCAGGGGGATGATCTGCTGCAGGCCGATGAGATCAATATCGCCGCCACAGTGACCGACGACACAGCGCCCTTTTACAAGCCATTTGTGGCCACGCTCAACGACGACAGCGTCAGCCCCCAGCAGTATGCGCGCATGCTGCTTGAGATGCAGCGCGCCGCGGCCCTGCAGTTGATCTACAGCGTGCGCGGCCACAGCCAGCAGGGGCGCAACTGGACGATCAACGAGCTGTGCCGGGTGCGCGATGAGGTGAGGGGCATCGACGGGGTCTATCTGATCGTGAGCCGGGCCTTTGAGTTGTCCAAGCAAAACGGGGTATCCACCGAGATCCGCTTGAGCCTGCCGGGGGTGATCCAATGAGAACAATGATCCGGGGCATCGTGAGCAGCGTGGTGGAGGGGTTGATCAAACGCTTGTCCGCGGCGGGCTTGGTCACAGAGAGTTTTTCCAACCGGGAATACTTCCAGCATTATGGCTTTACTTCGCGCCCGCTGCCGGGTGCCGAGGTGATCCTGATCCGCGAGGGCAACCACATCGTGGCGATCGCCAGCGAAGATCGGCGCTACCGGATCAGCATGGAAGCTGGCGAGATGGCTATATATGACGATCAGGGGCAGAGGGTGCACATGCGGCGAGACAACGCCATGCAGATCATCTGTACGGGCGTGCTCACCATCGACGCGGCGGCCCAGGTGGTCGTCAATGCGCCGGTGGCCGAGGTGAATGCAGAAACCAGCGTAACGGTGACCAGCCCTGAAGTGACCATTGCGGCCTCGGTCCAAGTCACCCTGGATACGCCCCTGGTGGAGGTTTCCGGGCAGATCCAGGCGGCCGGCGACATCACCGACAACAGCGCCGGCACCGGGTCCACCATGGCCGGCATGCGCGGCACTTACAACGGCCATAACCATCCGGGAGATTCGGGCGGTACCACCGGCACGCCAAACCAGCAGATGTGAGGCAAAAGTAAAATGGATTTTAAAATCGTGCATGTAAACGGCCAGGCGGCCATGAGCTTCGAGCAGACCGACACCATTGCCAATAACATCTGGTTATCGCTTAACGTGCGCCGGGGCTCGTTTTTCGCGCGGCCTGAGTTCGGTATGCGTGAGTTGCCGAACAAGAACACGCCACGCGCGGCGGCCCTGATCGAGCAGTACGCCAAAGAGGCGCTGCAGTGGATTTTGGATCTGGGACGGGCGACCTCCATAGCGGTCGAGGCCGAGCGTGATCCGGTCAACCATCCCAACCGCATCATCCTGCGCGGTGAGGCGGTGCAGGCCGATGGCCGTCAAATATCATTTGAGCACTTCGTGGAGGTGGTCTGATGCCGTGGACCCCGCAACAGTTCGATGATCTGCTGCAGGCGATCCTGCAGGACTACGCCAACCAGAGCTGGACCGACCCGACGACCGGCGCGGCCATGAGCGGCATTGATACCAGCCAGGGCAGCCTGGTGTTTATTCGATCGGCCTGTCTGGCCTCTGCCGTGTGGGGCGCATATCGGCATCAGGACTGGATCGAGCGCCAAATCCATCCGGACACGGCGGACGATGAGCACATGGAGCATCACGCCTGGACAAGAGGCGTCAACCGCCGCGCCGGCGAGACCTCCGAGCAACTCCTCGATCGGTTGCTGGAGTACATCCGCCGACCGCCGGCGGGCGGCAATGCTGCCGATTACCGCAAATGGGCTCTGGAGGTGGACAATGTGGGCGATGCCTATGTGATCGCACCCGGGGACCAGGGCGTGGGTACCGTGGATGTGGTGCTGTTTGCCGATGAGGCCCTGACGGGATCTGAGATTCCGGAGGCGGCATTGATCACCGAGGTGCATGACTACATCGACGCCCGGCGACCGGTGACGGCCAAATACACGCGGGTGCTGGCGCCGACGCTGGAAGAGATAGCCGTGACCGCCGTGGGCAGCGGCACCGGCTGGAATCCTGCCGCAGCGGCTGGCGACATTACGGCCCACATCGCGGCCTTTGTGCCGGATCAGGTGCTTTATCTGGCTCAGCTCATCGCCATCTGCATCAACAACGGTGCCGATAATGTGGCCATCAGCGCGCCGGCGGCGAACACCGCACCGAGCGCCGGGGCCACGCTGCGGCCGGGGGTGATCAATGTCAGTTAGCCACTACGACGCCCTGCGCCTGCTGTTTCCCCTGGGCAATGTCGGCGGCCATCATGAGCAGGACATGCAGACCGAGGCCCGCGCCCTGGATCTGCTGCAGACCCGCGCCGCGGCTCTGCTGGCCGAATCGCAGCCGGCCACGGCCTATCATACCCTGGAGGATTGGGAGCGGGTCTATGGCACGTCGCCGGCCATCGATGCCACGCTGCAGCAACGGCGCAGCGCAGTGGTCCAGAAGATGCGCGAGCTGGGGCGATTGGATCTGGCCTATTTCCAGGGGCTTGCCGAGGGGCTTGGGTTTGAGGTGGTGATCGAAGAGCTTAAGCCGTTTATGACAGACTGGAGCGGCGTAGAAGAAGAACTGCTGGATGATGATGCGGATTACTGCTGGCGGGTGTACGTCAATGATACCCCTGGAGGATACTTCCGAGTGGATGAGTCCGCAGTGGGTGAACCGCTTTCAGACGGTTATCAGGCGATTTTAGGGCAGATTTTTGAACAACTTAAACCGGCCCATACCATCGTGATATTCGAAACTCAATAGGAGGCACCATGCGACGCATCGATACCGACAACGGCTTGTTCGCGGCCGGAAATCCAGCCCTGGGAATTAAGGGCACCATCGTACCCCACTGGTGGCCCAATACCTTGCAGGAGGAGGTTGCCAATGTTGTCGAATCCTTTGGCCTGGATCTTGATAGCGAGGATGACGCGCAGCTGTTGCAAGCCATGAAAATTATGGCCGGCCGACGCTTTTGGGTCGATCCGGCCGTAACGGACCATAGCTTGGCTACCGCCGAGGGCAACCGCTCCATCGCCGATCACTATGCCGTTATCGGCGCGAATGAGTGCGCCACGCTTTACTTTCCGCATATCGGCGCAGCCGATAAAACCTATTTCCCCATCGACAGCAGCATCGACATAAGCGCTAAGCCGCGCATACGACTTTTGTTTGAGCATGGCGCCGAACTGTCACGTACCACCGGAAACGAAATTATCACCATGGATAAGCCAGAGCAGATAGGCGCCGGCCCGCGCCAGCAGGTCGTTAGCGCCGACATGCTGCGATTTGCCAGGCGGGGCGTGATTCGCCCGGAGTGGTACGGCGCAACCGACGGCGTAGACTGCTACGCGGCCACGCAATACGCCGCCAATGCCATTCAGGCCAGTGGCGGCATCATCCTGATGGACGGGGACACCTACCTTTATGCGCTGCAAAGCGGTCCGATCAACCCCAGCGTCGCGCTATATGACAACACTACCGTCAAAATGGGCGATAATACGCGTTTACTTTCACAGGGCAGCGCGTGCGGCGTCAACGGCTACTCAGGGGGCACATCGGCTCTTTTTCTGAATGAGGATATGGTGGGCGGAAATAAAAATATCGCTTTGATCGGGGGCATTTTTAAAAGCGCCGGCGATAACGGCGCAGGCGGCCACTATGCGGGTGGCGCCTTTTTCGCCTTTCGCAAGATTACCCGGCTGAGGTTGATAAATTTAACAATAATGGACGTCAATGGCTCATGCCGTGGGCAAATCTCCCATTGCGTCGATGTCGTCGTTGACGGCTACCGTACCGATTATAAAGAGAACTGGTTTACGGCCGGGCCGTTCTCGTTTGAGGACGGTATTCGCTTCGGGTCCGGCTGTCGCGACGTCATCTTGAATAACTACGATATACACAGCGGCGACGATGCCATCGCGATCAACAACGAGCCCTGCGAAAACCCAAATAATAGCACTGTAGGCGCCGATATTTACAATATCACAATCGGCCCAGGTATAGTGCGCACGCGGGCTGGGCACGCCCTGCGGATTTACCAGGAAGCCACCATGACTGCCGGCCATATCGGCACAATCAGGGTTACTGGGCTTATCGGGGCATATCTCAACGGCGGGGACGGCCTGTCCATCGCCAATTATGCTACCGGACCGACCATTGATGATGTCGTAATCAGCAACTATCGCGGCATACAAATTACTTCGACGGCTGCCGGCGTGCTTGTGTTAAACGCCAGCCGCGTGCGCTTTGTTGAGCCGCATTTGTCCGGCTGGTTTACCGGTGGGATCAACGCAAACAACGCGATAAATCTCCGCTGCGTCAATCCCACGGTTTATCTGCCTGCCGCCGGAGGGTCCGGCAGCGGAATCCTTATCGCCAACGGTAGCGACGGAGCGCAAATATCAGGCGGTGAAATCGTAGGCCCGCCAGCGCATGGGATTGCAATCGACGGCAGCGATAACGTCATAGTCCAAGGCACCAATATCAACACGCCAGGAAATAACGGCGTGTTGATATCCAACGCAGCCCTGAATACTACCCTGGTAGCAAACCGCATAGGGGGCGTTTCCGCTCCATACTACGCCATTAACGAGGCGTCAGGAAATCGCACCAACGCGGCATTGAACAATCTCATTGAAAACGCCAACACCATTTTGTTGACCGGCGCCCAAAGCGTGTCATCCAATAATATTATTGTTTAATCCCTGGCCAAGGAGAAAATCGAATGCCAAAAATCATTTTAATTGCGATTGTCGTTGGCATGTTAGCAGTCGTGCAGGCGCAGGCCGGAACCTATCGCAACGACACGACGCACGCGATCATGTGCATCAACAGCGCCGGCCAGCCGCAACGGGTCGTCCCGGGCGCGAGCATCAGCACGATCTACGTGCCCACCGAGGCCGGCATGACCAAAACCGCCGACACGCCCTACTACAACCCGGTGGTGGCCCGGCATGCGGTCAGCTCGTCCGGCGCCGGTGATGACCAGACCGTAACGCTCACGCCGGCCACGGCCACGCATGTCTTTGTCTGGAAGGTCACCGGCGGCAACGCCTCGATCTTTTACGATAGCACCGCCAACACGCCGGCGGTGGCCATCCTGCGTGCCGGCGACTACTACCAGCATGACATCAAGGCCCGCGCCGCCCAGCTCGTGATCCAGTTCGACGCCGCCGGCACCTGCGAAGTGCTCGAAACCCGCGAAGCCGTGAAATAGGAGGCGCCCATGTTGCGTACCAAATCGAGTTTGATCATTTTGCTGATCCTGGCGCTGATCGCCGGGCCGCCCGCTGCCGCCGACATGAAGATGGGTCCCGAGGGTGGTAGCCTGAATTTACCGGGCGTAACCAGCTATGACGGGGACGGGATCGAGGTGCAGGGGCCGATAAAGGCAGAGGCCGCACTTATCGGCGGCATGACCGTCGATGCCGACGGTGACACGACGGCAAAAAGTCTTACGCTCGCAGCGACCGCATCCCCAGGCTATACGCCCCACGACTCTGATTCCCCAGGCACGGATAAAACTGCCGGTTTCATCGGATGGCAGTATTCCGATGGCGCTGATGGCGCGGAGAATAGCAATTTCATCTTGCAGGTCATGAAAGGTGGCACGCTGACCACCGTCCTCAATTACGATGAGTCCGATGACGTTTGGTATTTCACGGCACCAAATGGCGCATATATCAGCGACATTCTGATCTATGGCGCCGCCAACAACATCACCTTAACAAAAGGCACGGCATCGGTAGACGTTGCGCCGGGGGCTTTCCTCAACGTGGACACGAGCCTGCAAGTAAAAACCGGCCCTGTGGTTATCACTGGCAATGCTGGCGGCTCAAGCGAGATAATACTCTCTAACGGCCAGAGCATTCTTCCGGTGGGTACGATGGCGACCCAGGCCGGGGCCGAAACGCTGACCAATAAAACCCTTGGAAGCGGCTCGGTTATCCCTGTAACGCTGGTGCTTGCGGCCAGCGACCGCGCAACAGCGATCACGGCCACAGACAACCCAAAGAAGACCATCAGGGCTCCGTGGGCCTTTACTCTGACCGATGTAAAAGCATCTTGCCGGGTGGCCCCAACTGGCGCAAACTTGATAATCGATGTGAATGAGGCAACCACAGGCACATCGGTTTTATCTACGAAAATCACCATCGAGGCCGGAGAATACACCAGCGAGGATGCCACCACGCAGCCGGTTATCGGTGATTCGGCTATCGCCAATGACTCGCTGCTGGAAATCGACTTCGACCAAGTGGGCTCCACGATTGCAGGGGCCGAAGTGGTTGTGACCTTATATGGAACGCGGGTGCTGCCATGAGAAAAATCTTTTTCCTGATTCTGCTTTTGCTCGTTCCTTCTGGCTTGATGGCCGAGGATGTGGTGGTCGATTGGTACCCGGTGGCGGCTACGGGCTGCACTCCAACATATGGCACAGAACTGCATACCGCTGCCAATGCGGCGGAACCGGATGTGTCAGATACCGATGCTGTGACTGGCTTTTCACAAGTCGGCCTGTTAACCTGGGATAGCGTGGATACTGCCCCGCACATCGGAACGTATCATATCACAGCGATTGCAAGCTCGTCGGTAGACAGATTTTATTATAATTTATCAGGACTAACGGATGGGACTCTGTACTCCATTTCCGCGCATACGCGGCACAACGGGACTGGAGGGGATTGGCGGTTGGGCCTTGGAACATCATCTGGAGGGGTCTTTGGCCCCGGAGCGATTTTGATCGCTACAGCGGACACAACTTATATTCAGTGGACACTATATTTCTACAAGCAGTACAACATAGCTTACGTGGTGGCCTTAGAAAACAACGCCACTGATGATGGTGGTATATACTTTGATAATTTCAGTATT
>JAEHJW020007244.1_pt1 | contig 16113 bp, 27 predicted proteins | sample 9271431 | NCBI WGS metagenome assembly JAEHJW02
AGGTCCGCTGGGTCCGCTTGGTCCGCTTGGTCCGCTGGGTCCGCTTGGTCCGCTGGGTCCGCTTGGTCCGCTGGGTCCGCTAGGTCCGCTAGGTCCGCTGGGTCCGCTTGGTCCGCTGGGTCCGCTGGGTCCGCTGGGTCCGCTGGGTCCGCTAGGTCCGCTGGGTCCGCTTGGTCCGCTGATTATTTTTATTGGACTGGTTTAGATTATGATTTTGATTGGTATGTGCAGGAATTTGAATATTGTTTAAATCCTGATTCAGATAGACTACCAAATGAAAATGATAAAATTTATCTCAAATATTCTGAACTTCTTTTAGAAGCATTAGAAGCAGGTTTAGGATTGAGAGTTGAATGGGAAGATGTTTTATATTTAGTTCCTATTGCGGTAGTTAGAATAGACGAATTAAATAGATTTCACTCAACAAAAGAACCAGCGATTAGATGGAAAGGTGGAAAAGAATTTTACTATCTACATGGAATAAATTTTGAAAAGAAATGGTGGACTAAAGTAGTAAAAGATAAACTTTCTCCCGAAGAAATATTTGCCATAGATAACCTAGAACATCGCCGAATTGCCTATGAGTTTATGGATAAGACTAAAATGAAAAGTCTTAAAGACTATAAAGTCTTAGATGAAGTAAAAGATGATGGTTATGGTTATCCAATGAAAATAATTTCTTTTACAGTAAAAAATGTAGATGAGCCACTAAAATATTTAAACGTGTTCTGTCCTAGTACAGGCAGGGAATATTTTATTGGGACAAAATATGAGAAATGTTTAGAAGCAAAAGCACAATCGTTTGGCTTTGAAGAAATTGAGTTTATTAAAGAATGGTAATTGAAAACAAAAGATAGAGTAATGGGGAGGGGGAAGAAGTTATTATTTCGACCTAGGATAATAGTTTAGAATGGCTGAAAATCACGGTGAGCCTAGAATACCGTATCACTCTAAACCTTTCCCCTCCCCACTACTTTATCAAGATTATAAATTAATTAGAGTAAATATATGAGAATATTAAAATATAAGAACAAATTAGTTGAAGAAATAGCAAGCGTAGAAGGTAGTAAAGTTGTATTCTTCAGGTATTTAAAAGAGGAAGACAAGGATAAGTGTCCACACTGTAATAAGTCTATTGAAATTACTCACGATATTGTAGAAAACTGTCCTAATTGGCAAGACGATATTAAAGGAGTAGAAACATTATCAACTAATAATCTAACGGAGTAATAAGTAATTTATATGAAACTATGCGAATTATGGGATGATAAAACACTAGATGAATTTATAGAGGCTCACACCGAAATTAAAAATGGGCTTACAATTTGTCCCGCAGAAGAATGGGCAGAAAAAACGTGGCGTAATATATTAAAGAACATTTACAAAAACAAAAAATATTTTATAAGTAATAAGTAATTTATATGGAAAAAGAATATATACATACAGGGCAAGGTCAAATTATAGAAGCAAAATCTATAACACAAGACGAAAAAGGTAATTGGGTTCCAGCAAAAGAAGAACCATATTATTCAACTTGGTTAGATAAGATTTTATGTTTTTTGGGTTGGCATTCTTGGCAATTCAAACTAGAACAAGAAAATCACAGAATAGTTATTCCTGATATGATACCCGATAATGCTAAATGTATAAAATGTGGAATAACTTATAAATAATTATCAACCTAACAGACCATTAGTGTCTTAAAATATATGCCGACAGGAATAATTGAACTATGTAAATATCAAATAACCTATTGCTCTTTTTTGATATTATATAACGAATGTAAATGGTGGCAATTTTCTCGTAAGAGAGTAATAAAAGAACAGTTAAATTGGATTTATCCTTTAATGGTAAATGAAGCAAAATTATTAACTAATTAAACCCCCTCTATATGAAAAAAGGAACTCATAAAAAATACAGATTGATTTATATACCTTACATTATGAAATATAAAAGGCGAATAATGTATTTTTTTACACCAAAACAAATATTATCCCAGTCCTTATCACTCCACTAAATAAATAATATGTCAAACAAAGATAAAGATACAAAACAAGAAGAATATAATAAAGATTACGAATATGCAATGGCTCACCCACAAGTAGGAATAGAGTGTAAAAAGCATAGTTGTTTTTATCACCCACTTTTAGGTTGTCATTATTGTGGAAAATATGCAGGAATGAATTATTATCAATTTAAAGATACAAAAGAATGTTGTAAAAAATGTAAAGATAAACTTGGCGGAAGTCCTGAACTAGGTTATGTTCCTCAATGTCTTTTATTTGGTAATTGCTCTTGTCATAAACCTTTTGAAGCACAAGAAGAAAAAGCAGAAGTGGAAGAACCTTGTTGCCCTCACGGAAATACTACAAATAATTGTCCTATTTGTGAACCCCACACTTCCACAGGTTGCTCTTGTGATAAATGTCTTCCTCAATCATCTGATTGGAAAGTAAAATTAAAGAAAATAAAGGAATGTGGAGTAGGTGGAGTAGAATGTTATACAGATTGGGATAAAGTTGAAAATCTTATCTCTTCTGAACTTTCTATCGCCAAGAAGGAAGTCCTTAATTCTCTATATAAGGAAGTGGAAGAAAAAAAGAAAGTTCATAAATTAAAACATTTTGGCGATTCTATGGGCTATTTTAATGTTCAAGGATATAATGAAGCAATCAGAGATATTTTATCCCTAATAGACCAATATAAAAATGGAAAAAGCAATTAAAAAAGCAATAGATGGGGGATATGGTAAAAAAGCTACAGAATTTACACCTATTTTTACTGATGCAGAAGATATAAAACAATGGTATGACGGATACAAAACTGCTATAAAACATTTAGTTCTTGACCCTCTTTTCTGGCAAGCATTAGGGAAAACAGAGGAGTGGAAAATAAATTGTAATGAACATAAATATGCTTGGGAACATTATTGGCACAACTTCATAGACCACATAGCACAAGGTAAAGATATAGATAGTTTTTTTAATAATTTATTAGCTAACTAATTTTATGAAAAATAAAGAAATAGACAAAAAAATAGAAGAATTAGAGAAGAAACTTGATTACATAAATGCCATTGAAAAGAGAATTGACGAATTAAAAGAATTAAGAGCAATTTTGCCAATTATTCAGCAACCAATTTTTCCTTTTTATAATTCTCAATTTTATCACTTTAACAATGGAATGATTTGCTACAATAATCCTTGTTATTGGTGTTAATTTTATTAGTTTAATCGTGGCTCACAATGAATAAAATACAAGAATTAAAAAAAGAAATAGAAAGACTAGAGAAAGAAGAGAAACTAGAAGAAAATCGTAAGCATATACCTTATGCAGAACTGGCAAAAATCGGGTATTCCTTACAAGTTCCGCAAGAAGCTAGACTTCAATATGTAGAACTTTTTACAGATTTTGCTCTCAATAAGATAAATCAAATTGAAGAAAGAAAGAACTTAAAAAGAAAGAAATTTATTATAAAAATAGGTTGGGAATAAAATGACAAAATGCGAAAGTTGTCAAAAAACCATTAAAGGTCGGCAAGTAAAATACAGAATACACCCTGTGAATAATAAACTTTATAGATATAATTACTTGTGTGCAAAATGTTGGTTTGATTTGCAAAAGAGTAAAAAAGATATATAATTATTATATGAACTGTGAACTAGCAAAAAAGTTAAAAGAGGCAGGATTTCCAAATTCTGATGGTTGGACTTATCATGATATAGATACTAATGAAGAAATATGGATAGATGAATTACTTCCAACTCTCTCTGAACTTATAGAAGCGTGTGGAGAAGATTTTGGAGTTTTAGTTTTACTCTCCAAAGAAGATGTTGAAAAACATGAGTATCAAAAGAAAAATAATAAAAATTATTATTGTACTATAGATATAATAGAGGGGTGGAGATGTGTAGGTAAAGATAGTAATGTTTATTATGATGGTGGCTCAACTCCCGACGAAGCAGTATCAAACCTCTGGCTCGCCTTGCAAAATAAAAAGTAATATGGTAAATTATAAGTAATTAATAGATAACTATAAAAAGTATGAAAATATCGCTAAAAGAAATCGTGAATTCTACAGAGCAAATTAAAGCTCTTTTGGAGGTAAAACTCCCAGTAAAAATTTCTTACAAACTAAGTCGTCTCGCTAATAAGATAAATCCTATTCTTGAAACCTTCAATGAGAATAGGAATAAACTTATCAAAGAATTTGGCGAGGAAGACCCAGGGACAAAAAATTATTCTGTGAAAGACCCAGAGAAACTAGAACAGTTTACTAAGAAACTGCTAGAACTTTTGGATGTTGAAGAAGAGATTGATTGGTTCGAAAAAATTAAAATAAGTGAACTTGGAAATATAGAAATTCCGCCTAAAGATTTAGTAGAATTTATCTTCGAAGAATAGTATGTCTAAACTCTCAATTACAGGTATTGAAGCCAGAAACAAAGCCATTAAAGGGATGTCTTATGTGGCTAATGCTGTAAAAAACAGTATTGGTCCATTCGGACTTAATCATTTATCAGAAAAGAGCAATAAAATAAGCAATGATGGAGCTTTTATAGCTGAACATCTGTGTCCAACAATAGAAAATGAATTTGAACGCAGGGGTGCCTTATGTGTAAACGAAAGTGTCACTAGGATAAACGAAGAAGTGGGAGACGCTAGCTCCACAGCATGGGCTTTACACGAAGCTATAACCAAAGAGGCTCTACGCTACTTGCCTACCGAGACTACTATTAAAGCTAAAAAGACTTACTCTGAAATCGCCCAAATGTTAGATAAATCTTGTAAAGAAGTAGTAGCCGAATTAGAGAAAGTAAAAACACCTATAACTTCAAAGGAAGAATTGATCAAATCCGCTCTCGTATCTTCTGAAGACGAAAAGATAGCTGAACTTCTAGGCTCTATGCAATGGGACTTAGGAGAGAACGGACGAATAATAGCCGAAGAAGTTAACGACACTGAATGTTCTATTGAAAAAGTGGATGGCATTATTATGGATAATGGATTTACGAGTTCTAATCTCGTCACGAACCCTGAAACTCAAACACTTGAAATTAAGACACCTTTGCCGATAATCTTAACGAACTATGTAATCGGTGTGCCAGAAATGAAAATTTTACGAGAGAACATCTTTAAGACTCTTGCTACTCAAAAGAAAACAGGATGTATTGTAATGGCTAGAGCTTTCACAGGTGATGCTATTAAAGAAGCTCAAGAAAATATGTCTACCTTTGCTACGCTAATGATTAACGCACCATATACAGACCAAAGGGAAGTAATGAAAGACATACAAGCTGTGGTTGGTGGACGCTACATAGACAATGAAGAGACTAGACTAGATGATATTTATATAACAGATGTAGGATATTGTAATAGAATTGTGGCTCGTAGGTTTAATTCTATCATCTCTGGAATAGTAGACGACCAATATAAAAAACGTGTAGATGAAAGAATAGAATATTTAAAGAAAAGTATAATCGGTTCTCAGTCGGAGTTTGAAAAACGTCTATTAAATGAACGAGTAGCCCAACTTGAAGGAGGATTTGCTATACTCAAAGTAGGTTCTAAATCACTAGCTGATCGAAAAAGACTAAAGGACAAAGCAGATGACGCTGTAAACTCTGTTCGTCTAGCTCTCAAAGGAGGAACTGTCAAAGGGGCGGGACTTGCCTTCAAAGAGATAAGTGATAAAATGGAAGAAGGAAATATCTTGAAAAGACCTATAACTTGCGTATATGACCAGATAATAACTTCTGCACCTGAAGACTATGAGATACCAGAATGGGTTAGAGACCCTTATTTAGTCTTAAAAACCGTCTTGGAAAGAACTTGTGCCTTTGTGCCAACGTTTAGTTCAATTAATTCAATAGATACTACCGCTAATCCAAAAGAATGTGTATGTGGTAAAAATACTTGCGAAAGTGGGGAATAGGTGATATGCTTTATGAATGGAAAAAATATGTGCAGGATGTAAAATTAAACAAGATATAAATAATTTTAACAAATCTAAAAAAGAATCTTGTGGACATGTGAGTAGATGCAAAAAATGTAGGATTCAAGAAAGAAAAATTTACAATGAATTATATCCTGGTAAACAAAAGGAATATCAAAGAAATTATAGAGCAAAAAGTAAGGAAAAAAGAAAAATACATTACGTAATTCATAGAGATAAGATAAGACAACAGGCTAGAAGTAGATGGCATACAAATCCAGAATTTAGAGATAGAGCTAGAAATCATAGATTCAAAAGTAGTTATGGTATAAGTTTAGAAGAATATAATGTTATGGCAGAAAGACAAAAGGGACTATGTTTAATTTGTAAAAGACCTCCATATACTAATAAAAAATCAGATAAATTATATGTAGACCATTGCCACAAAACAAATAAAGTAAGAGGATTATTATGTCATAAGTGTAATTCAGGGTTAGGAAGTTTTAATGATAATCCCGAGTTCTTAAAAGAAGCAGCTAAATATTTAGAAATGTCAATGCCATTGTAATATAAAGTCAAATGAATAAATTATTTTGTAAAATCTAAAGATGCAAAGCAATAATTGATTGTAGTTTTAAAACTCATTATACTAATAATTTAAATGAAAAGAATTTGCGATAAGTGTAAAAAAGAAAGGATAGGAGCTTTCTACTATATCAGAGAATTAAAAGAATTGTGGTGTAAAAATTGCTATTTTGAAAGTAAGTAGTATAATAATAGAATATGGAAGAAGAAGAACTGTTAGAACAGCCAGAAAACAGTGCAACAAGGTTAAAACCTTGGCAATTTAAAAAAGGACAAAGTGGTAATCCTAATGGAAGACCACCTGGAAAATCTCTTAAAGAAAGAGCTAAGGCAATGCTAAATGCTATGTCAGAAGAAGAAGAGCAAGAGTTTTTGGCTGGAATAGATAAAAGAACTATTTGGGAAATGGCGGAAGGTAAACCCCAGCAAGATACTAAAATAGATGGAAACCTAGATATAAAAGTAAGTAAATTAGAAGAGATACAATCAGTATTAAAGAATATCGCTAATGGAGAAAATAAAGACAACAGCGAGCAGTCTATATAAAGACTATAATAATAAACCTTTTCAATTAACTGACGGACAGGCAGAAATCTTTGAAACTATATTTACTAGAAAATATCCAAGAGTTCACTGTATTACATACACTCAATATGGAAAGTCAGATACAGTTTCAATGGCTGTATTGTCTAGGATAATTACTTTCCCAGAGAAATGGGCTATTGTCGCTCCTTCTAATAAGAAATCTCATATTATAATGTCCTACTTAATAGGTCATATTTTTGATAATGAATATGCTACCTCTTTATTTGAAGTAGAAAAAGGAGAAAGCATAGATAGAATTAGACGAGAACGAAGCAAAGATAGATTAACTTTCAAACATCCAAACGGACAAATAGGAGAAGTATTTACTATTTCATCAGAAGGAAAGAGGACTAAAGATTTGCTTGATGCTCTTATGGGATTTGGTGCTCCTAATGTAATTATAGACGAAAGTTCTTTGATAGATGATGTTCAATATGTTGGTATCTTAAGAATGCTCGGAGGACATAAAGACAATTTTTTATTTGAGATAGGAAATGCTATGAGAAGAAATCACTTTTTTAAGTCTTCACTAGATGCCAATTATCATCATATAAACATAGACTGCTACCAAGGAATTAAAGAAGGCAGAATTACAGAAAACTTTATAAACGAAATGAGAACTAAGCCAATGTTCTCTATGCTTTATGAGAATAAGTTTCCAGCTCAAGATGCAGTAGATAGTGGAGGTTATGCTCCTTTATATTTAGATACAGAACTTCAAGGTAAGATTAAACCAAAAGTAGATTTATTTGGAGAATTAAGAATGGGCTGTGATGTCGCTGGTGAAGGTTCAAACTATTCTGTGATAACTTTGAGAGGCAAGAATGGAGCAAAGATTTTATATAAAGAACACACTCCTGATACAATGGCTTTTGTAGGCAAGATAGTAGAATATTACAGAAAATGGCAACCATATAGAATTTACATAGATAAAGTGGGAATAGGCAAGCCAGTCTATGACAGGTTAAGAGAATTGCCTGAACTTTGGGATGTTTCTAGTGGCACAAGTAAAGTAATTGGTGTAATGGCTGGAGAAAGTTCTAGTGAAAAAGAGAACTTTTTTAACAAGCGAGCTGAGATGTTTTGGCGACAACGAGATTGGCTTATTACTTCTCAATTAGAAGGCGAGGGTTGGCTTGACTTGCTAGATATTAGATATAAAATACAATCAGACAAAAAAATTAAAATTAAAAGCAAAGATGAAATGATAAAAGATGGTATTTATTCTCCTGATGTAGCCGATTCTCTCTCTCTTACTTTTTATGATGCAGAATTTGGTAAGCGAGAAAATGAAGTGCAAGTGAGTTATACTTTATAGACTTGACAATACATTAGATAAGAATATAATTTGATTATAAAAATAACTAAAACAAAAAAATGATTGCAAATATTGTAGTAGATGAAAAAACAGGAGAACCAGTCGATGGAAATGGAACAAAATTATCCGAGAGTGCTTATCAACCCCCCGAAGAAATTAAGAAACTTTTTGCTCGTTGCCAAGTAGATTATGCACAGGCTTGGAGATTACAACACAGAACCTTTAGAGAGTTTGATGAAATGAGTGTGCTAGATAGAGCAAGATTAGACCAAGAAACATTTGGGGCATTCGTAGGAGCAGAGTTTCTACCAGCTACAAAGTCTTGGCGTTGGAAAGGACGAAAGAATACAGCTCGTAATAAAGTAATAGGCATACTCGCTCATTTAATTAGTGGTATGCTTTTTCCTTACTTCTATGCTTACAATGAAGAAAACGAAGAAGACGAAACCACAGCTAAAGTGCTTTCAATTCTAGTAGAAGACCACTTAAAGAAAGCTGATTATGAAATGAAGTTTTTGTATATGGTTACTTCAGCTCTAGTAAATCCAGCAGTGCATATTGAAGTGGAATATATAGAGGCTATGCAAAAAATTAAGGAAAAGATAGCTGATGGAACATATAAAATAACTGACGCAGTAGATATGCTTCTGTCAGGTATCGGGCTTAACATAATTCCAATAGACCAAATACTTTGTGCTGATTTCTACACAAACGACATTCAACGCCAACCTTTTATGATTAGAGTTCGTAGAATATCTTATGATGAAGCACGAGAGATTTATTCAAAGAAATATTTTATAGATGGAGTAGACCAATTTGATTTTGTCCAAGCAGGTAAAACTCGTATCTTTTTAGCAGGACAAGAACACCAAACTCTCTATGATATAGAATGGACTGAAGCTGACCGAAACTATGTGCAAGAAATAACTTTCCAATATAGACCAGAAGATTTAGAAGTGACTTTTGTCGCTGGAGTTTTGATGGCTAATTATGATGATGTTTACAATTCAAATCCTTTTAAACACCGCAGAATGTCTTTGATAGGCGATGAATGGAAAACTATACCAGTTTACAACTATGCAAAGACTGGCTTTGAACCACTAGATCCTACAGGAAGATTTTACTATTATAAGTCAGCTTGTTTTAAAGAGTTCTGGGATGACGCAAGTATCAACCGAGCATATCAGTTAGCTCAAGACGGAATGTTTCTTGATGTTATTAAGCCTATTTTCTTATCAGGTGTTGCAAAGATAGATCAGACTGTTATGGTGCCTGGAGCTACAGTGGCAATGCCTCAAGGTGCAACTGCTACGCCATACTCACTCTCACCGAACTTAACTGCTGCCTTAGATATTCTCCGAACTAACAAAGATGATATAAGTGAAAGTACCCAAGATGCACAACAAAGTGGAATGGCTAGGCCTGGCATTACAGCTACAGCTTCAATGAAAGCCGAACAGCAAGCTCAAGTTATTCTTGGTGTATTCTCAACTATGATAGCTGATCTAATCAGGCAGATAGGTGAATTGGCAGCCGATTGTGTTATTCAGCATACAACGATAGGACAATTAGATACAACTGTACCAGAGAGTTTACGAATGAAATTTAGAACTATCTTAACTAAAGGTAAAGAAAAAGGAAAAGAAATAACTCACCGAATAGACTTTGATACTGACTTAATGGGAATGGAACTAACCAAAGAAAAGGCTAGTGATATGGAATGGGATATGTGGAAGAAAATGGGAGGCACAGGAGCTAAAATGTCTTGGTGGAGAATTAATCCTTACAAGTTTGCTCGTACACAATTTAATTGTTATTGTGACCCTTCACAGATAATGAGCCGAAGTCTAGGCACAGACCAATTAAGAAAAGAACGAGCCTTAAATCTATTACTTGACCCTAGAATTTCTCCTTATGTAAATATCCCAGAAGTAGTAGATGAATTTATCTTAAAAGAGTTCGGTGGTGCTGACCCTGATAAATTTAAAAAAACCCCAGAACAAATGCAAGCAGAACAAGGAATAGGACAGAATAGTGAAATGCTTAATAATATAATGCAAAATCCTAGCTTGGGTGTAATAGCTGGGGCTAACGCTAAACAATAATGGAAAAAAGAGATTTAAAAACTTGGCGAAGAGTATTTGGAAAAGTTAAAGGAGCTTTTGGCGAAACTGACTTTGATAAAAAAGTCATAAAGGTCGACCGCTCAAAGCATAAGAATAAAGCACTCTACAATGTGCCAAAAAAAGATAGCAGTTTGATAAATACTCTGGTTCATGAAAATATGCACGCCGAATATCCTAAAATGACAGAAAAGCAAGTAAAAAAGAAGACAAGAACAAAATTAAAAAAAATGGGTCGTAAACAAAAATTAAAAGTATATAGTCAATTTAAATAATATGAAAAAAGAAATAGAAACAAAAAAAGAAGACAAAGCAGAAGGTTATAAAGAAGAAAAAAAGAAAAAAAAGGTCGCTAAAAAAATAAGTAAACCAAAACCTCAAGGCAAAGGTATCGTTAAGGCTTTAGGGCAAAAAGGAACTACGGGAAACTTCAAAAAGATTGAAACAACTAAAGGTAAGGGGGCAGCAATTGCAGCTTTACAAAACAAATTAGCTTCTCATAGAGGTCAACCTATTCCTTTTAAACACGTAGCTAAAAAAACAGCTACCCAAAAGAACCTAGATATGCTTAAAAGAGGGATGAAGGGATACAAATACTAATATGCCATATAAATCACAAGCTCAAAGAAGATTTTTTCATTCTGCTGGAGCTAAAAAAGCAGGTATAACTTCTAAAGAAGTGAAAGAATTTGACCAAGCTAGTAAAGGATTAAAACTCCCAGAAAAGAAAAAGAAAAAAGCAGTCAAAATGGATAAAAAAGAACTAATAAGCGAACATAAACATTTAGTAAAAGTTCTCAAAAATCCAACTAAAAAGAATTTGACTAAGGAAGCTAGTAAACAAAGTAAGGAATTAAAAGGTTATGAAAGGTCGTCTAATTCAGGCAAAGAAATGCTTAAAAAAGCAATGAAAAAGTTTGCCAAATAAAATGCTTAAAAATAAATATAAATGTTCAGTAAAGATTTGGAGTAAGTTTTCAAAATTTGAGAAGTGTATGTTTAATATTTTCTTTGAGGAATTTAATAACATAAATTTATACGCCAAAGGATTAAACCCTACTAAAGAACAATTACATATTACAGCTCACAATACGTCTTGTTTAGCAGTTTGGTGTTTAACAGATTTATTAAATAAAGCATTTAAAAAATAATATGCAAGAACCAAAATCAAAATTAAAATCAAGTAAAACAATAAGTAAAGGTTTACACAAGTTCATAGCAACTGGTGGAAAACCAAAGAGTTATAAAAGCGCAAGTGCAAACACAAGAGTAGTAGGTAAAAAATAATGTCAAGTATTACGGAAAAAATAATAAAGCAATTAAAAAAGTCTAATCTATCTCTCGAAGACAGAACAGCTTTAACAACTGCTTTATTAGATAAATTAAATGCTTTGCCAATAGGAGACATTATCTATTTCACAAATAATGGATTGATGATTGACGGAAAAGAACTAGATGCAGAACAAACCAATGCTTTCAAAGAAACTTGTGCTAGTCTGAAAGACAATTTTGCTCGTAAAGTAATCCACGAACAGATAAGACACAAGGCAACTGAAGCAGGGATACACAAGTCTCAAAGCATTGAAGAATTGATGTTTTATAAAGCAGCAATTTGGTGTTTAAATGAAGAAAATATTTTAATTCAACAACTTTCTGAAGTATAAACTTGACAAGGTTTTTGAAGAGAGTATTATTATAAGTAATTAGCAACTCTGGCTCACAGAGACCAAACGCAACGAGAGCTATAATCTCGAAATATATGGCAGAAAATATAAAAATGGAGGACTTAGTAGAAAAAGTAGACTCAACCTCCGAGACTACAGAACAGGTTGAAACTAAAACAGAGGAGAAACCCGAAGTTAAAGTTGAAACCGAACAAGACCCTTTGAAAATTGAACTTGAAAGAGTTCAAAAACAGAGTAAATATACTGAAAAGGAAAAAGCAGAATTTTCTTTAAAGAAAACTGCTGAAAAGGTAAAGGAATTGGGAGGCGACCCGTCAACTATTCTTGGAATAGAAAAGGAGACCCCCGATGACGAAGACGATACACCTCTTACTATCGGAATGCTCAAAAAACTCCAGCAAGAAAATGCTGCTAAAACAGCACTTCAACAAGCTGATGAGATTTCAAACGAGACCGAACGGGAATTGGTTAAATATCATCTTCAAAATACTATCAAATCTACAGGTGTACCAAGTGAAGATTTAAAACTTGCAAGAGCTTTGGTAAATGCAGTCAAAAACTCGCAAATTATTGAAGAAACTGCTCGTAAAACTCCACCTAAAACACATTCTAATTCTTCTGGTGTAGATGCCAAGCAAGAAAAAGAAATTGTATTTACTCCCGAGGAACTCGCAATGATGAAACCTCCTTTTAATATGACTCAAAATGAAATATTAGCAGCACGAGCAGGTAAATCATTCAAGTTTAATAAGCGATAATTTTAAAGAGTCTTGTTATTACTCACAATAACAACTGATTATAAAAAATGCGAAAGGGTAGTAAACAATCTTTAGAAGCTAGACAAAAAATGTCTCGTTCAAGATTAGGTAAAAAACGTAAACCTTTTAGTGAAGAAACTAGACGAAAAATGGCAATTGTTGCAAAAAATCGTGTAATTTCTTTAGAGAGAAGGGCTAAAATAAGCACTACCCAAAGAAACAAACGACGTGATAAAGATAGTAAATTATCTTATGAATCTTATGACCCTGAAGAACAGAAAAGATATAGGATTTGGCAAAAAAATCTTTGGTCTAAACGTAAAAAAAATGCTGAAGGTTTTCATACTTTTGAAGAATGGGAACTTTTGAAAAAACAATATGGATTTAAATGTCCTCGTTGTAATAAAAAAGAACCAGAAATCAAATTAACCCAAGACCATATTATTCCACTTTCTAAAGGAGGCTCTAATTTCATAGAAAATATACAACCACTTTGTAAAAGTTGTAATTGTTCTAAACATACAAAAATAATCAGATACTAACTTGGCACGACAAAATCAAATAATCATTCTGAACGAAACCGACCCACGTTTTGCTATTCCTGGTGTTTTAGTAGCAGCAGGTGCAGTATCAACTATTGCATCTTCAACTCCAACTAAATCAGCCGACGCAGCAACCGCCGCAACAGGTGCAGTTGTTCCTATGGTTGATGGAGATGGAACTATTGCTCAAAACTTTACAGGTATTGCAAAGGACGATTCAACGGATACGGCATCCGCAGCAGGAGTAGTTAGCCTATGGCTTCCTCTTCCTGGCTATGTATATGCAGCTAAAGCTAAAACAGCTACAGCAATAGATACAGCCGCAGAACTTCTTACTTACTTCCGTAAGAGAGTTGTTTTTGACTTAACATCATCCCTTTGGACAGTCGATACAGAGGCAGCAGATGCTCTGGTAAATTGTGTAACAATTATTGGTGGTGATTATAATACTTCAACAGTATATTTCACTTACAAAAATGCTGGCACAATGCTAGGACAACACGCAACATCTTAACAGTTAATACTTTAGAGCAAATACATAAGTTCTAAAGAATCCAAAATATGGACCAAAATTCAGCCCCAAATCTCATACTCGTCAAGACAGCATTGGATAAACTGTTTGATGACGCAACAATAGAACAAGCAGTAGCTTGTAAAGCAACTGCTCTTGACCCTATTCTCTTTACTCAAACAACAGCTAATAACGCAGCCGTTAATAGTTCTGTCTTGGGTGGAGGTGGATACTTCCAAACAACGACAGATGATGTCCCTCTAGTACCTGAAGCTAATTTAGCAGCAGCTGCTTTGAAGACATCTCTTGTCTATCAATTCTTACAAAATATGCCTATTGCTAGGACATTTATGGCAGACCAGCAATTAGATGCAGTCTCCAAAGGTGTTCGTCAACGAGCTATGGCATATACAGCATCCAGAGACCGCAAGGCTTTCTCTGTGTATGCTCTTGGCTTCACAACTCAACTTACTATCGATGGCGTAGCTCTTTTCTCTAATTCTCACATTAACGAAAATAACGACACAGTAGATAACCTTGAAACTGGAGCTTTGACTGACCCTAACTTGAACATTATGGTCAATAGTCTTAGAACTCAAGTAAACCAAGCTGGTGTAATTATCGGATGGGAACCTAAAAAACTTCTTACTCCTTCAATTCTTCACCAAACAGGTTTGGCAGTTTCTAAATCAGTTCTTCGTGCAGGAGGTGCAAACAATGACCTCAACTACTTCTCTGAAATGTATCCTGGAATGGAAGTGATGTACTCTCCTTTCCTAGATGGAACTTCAACTACTGCTTACTTCCTAGTTTCTTCAACGAACGGAATTATGCGTGCAGAAAGAGAAGCATTCTTTACTGAACTAGTAGACTGGAAAACTCAACCTAACGACCAGTATCTATACAAGATGCGAGCTCGTGAAGTGGTAGATTCGATACAATACGACGGAACTGTAGGAAGTTCAGGCACAACTTCGTAGATTTGTCAAGTGATAATAATATGCTAGAAAAAAAATGTTTACAATGTAATAAAATTTTCCAAAAGCCATATAATGAATCAAGGAATAATTGGGAGAATAGACATAAATTTTGTTCTATTTCTTGTCAAAATCTTTTTCGTAGAATGGAAAAACCTATTTGCTTATTTTGTAAAATAAATAAAGTAAAAAGGGTTGGAAAAATTTATTGCTCCATAAATTGTTTTTCAAAAGCCAATAGTGGTAAGAACAATAATAAATGGAAAGGGAGTTTAATAAATAAAATTTGCCTTATTTGTAATAAAAATTTTCAAGTATATAAAGATAGATTAGATGCCAAAACCTGTTCACTTGATTGCTGGAAACTTTTGCAAAAAACAGAAAAACACAGACAATTTAGAAGTGAAATACAAAGAAGTAAAATTGATAAAAAATTACAAACTCTCACACAAACAGTCAATCAATTTAGAGATATTCTTCGCAGATGTTCTAAATATAGAATGTGGTGTGAGAGAGTAATGGTACGAGATAATTTTACTTGTCAGATGTGCGAGAAAAGAGGTGGCAAATTATGCGTAGACCATATTGACCCTTTTATAGCAATTCTTTTTAGAAACAAAATTAATAGCTATGAAAGTGCATTAAATTGCAAAGAATTATGGGATATACAAAATGGACAAACACTTTGTTATTCTTGCCATTATAAGACTCCAACTTATGGGTCGCAGGTTTGGAAAACATTATCAACTTAACAAATAAAAATTATGTCAATTGGAAAAGGAACAAATTTTTTCGACGGAACTTCAACCGTTCAGATAGCTTTGACTGATGCTTCAGGTAATGCAGTTTTAGCTAGAGGTACAGTAGCAAATCTTCCAAGTGCAGTGTCAGGATATGCAGTTTCTTGTATTTATCAAGCAACCGATTCAGGTGCTATATATGAAAATACAGGTTCAGCAACTTCTTGCACATTTACTTTGATGGATACGGCTTCCACTTCTCTACAACTTCCTGAAGCAGCAACTGATGCAACAACTACAACTACTACATCTCTCGCTCTAACGCAGAATGCGGTAACAACTGGTATTGGCTTA
>JAEHJW020004762.1_pt1 | contig 16106 bp, 31 predicted proteins | sample 9271431 | NCBI WGS metagenome assembly JAEHJW02
GTGTTAGGTGTTGAGTGTTAGATATCTAAACCCTATCCCGCTCCGTCCCCCTGATCGACGAGCACGGCACGGGCACGGAGGATGTCGCCCTTGACCGCGTTTTGACAATGTTCCGGGTTGCGCATAATCCAATTGATAATCGGCACGAAGATCCGCCCGCGCAGTTTCCCCTGCGCGTATGCGCTCCCCGCCCGGCCTGATAGGGTTGTACCGGGCACCCCGCCCGTGATCGCGGAGGCGAGATAATCGAGACTTATGGTGACGTTGTAGAGATAGCGCATGGTCTGGACTCCCAAAAGGTGAAGGCCCCTAGCGGCCAGGAGATAACCGCTAAGGGCCTTCGGGTTGCGGCTTGCTCAAGGCCGCGAGGGGAGGGCCGCGCCGATGAATCACGGCCCCGGCATTAGGTTAGGTCATGTCGCGCCCGCGCGCAAGTCCGCCTGTATCCGTGCTCGCGCCGATAGCGGTCCGATGCTACGGATATCCCGAAGGTCTCGCAATTCGATGCGTACCCGAGTCGTGCGAGGTTTATCGACAAACAAGAATGCCTCGCAGAATTTATGAAGTGATAGAAAGCGAAATTTCTTTGACTTGCGCATGATTTTTGCTCCGCTGATTTTCTGTGCTCGCAAATTATACGCCAAAAAGAAAGGCCCGCAAAAGCGGGCCTAAACGGACGCGAGCGCACAGAAATATGTTAAGGAGCGCCTTCATGGGCATATTCGGGCGGAATCTTCGGGTCGGAAGCCGGGGCCATCGGGGGCGGCATTCCCTCCCCGAAGCGTTCGACAGCGGGGACATCCGGGGCGGATGCCGGGGGCGCGGATGCGGCCTGCTCGGCTGCGCTCAATGGCGCGGGAGCTGATCCGATCTGACTACCGGACTCATCCATGATCGGAGTATGACCGGGTGTAATGCGCAATCCTGCGGCTTCGAAGGGTGCGCCGGGGACCACGGGAACAGGGGCGAGCACGCGGACGGCTGGCGTTGATTCAATGGTCGTATTGACCCGGACCGGCTTGCCGCAATTTGGGCACGCGGGCGGGTGTTTCTCGATATGTCCTTCGACGATTGACCACCATTCACACGCGATGCACTTGACGCGCGTAAAAAGCCGCGCGGCTTCGGATTCTGCGGTTTTGAGCAAAGACATGGTTATCTCCGGGTTGACTGATACAGGTGCATGGTGCCAAGACCGAGTAACGCCGTCAACATGCTTCCGGTCGTGCTCGTGTCGATTTCGGGAAGTGTAATCGGGTGTCCCGCGAGCGCCGCAAGCCATTCAATCGGCGCGCGAAGCGAAGAAAGCGCGAAGGCGAAAACGCATACCCAACCCGCACCGTCACGAAAAGTAATGGTCTGTTTCTGCGCGGCGGCAATATTGGCGTTTAGCTGTCCTTGAACCATGGCAACCACGCTTGCCAGTTTCGCCTGTTCCTCTTTTGTTTTGTCGGGAAAAAATCGTTCAATCAAACTTGTCGCATCATTGGCGATATCCCCGATCCCCGATGAAACATTGAGGTTAAGGCCCATGGTGGCATTCCTCTAAAGGTTGAACGGTCCGTTTAAATTCTCTGAATTCTTCGCGCGGAACAAACTTTTCATACACGTAAAGTTTGACATCCGCAATATCGGCCCGTACACGCAAACCGACATACACAAGTACGAGATTAAGGAGCACCAAAGTTCCCTCAAGAATAACTTGTATCGAAATGTTCATTACTGCGCGGTAAGGTTGGTTGGAGGATTTGGCACGGCGGGGAATGTCTTGCATGCTTCGTTTGAATTGGCGGATTCGACGCCATTGACTTGCGAGCGCACAAAACCGCATACGATCGAACCGGGAGCGAAAGTGGAGGGATCTGCCCAAGTCAACGCGGAGATTCCTGTAACCGTGGCGGTTGTCGGTTCAGATCCTTTGCCGGATGATCCGACATACAGGTTGTATGTTATGACATCCGTTGAAGGAATCGCCGCACCGCCCACGAAAGTAGCGGGCGCATTCCATGAGAATGTTGCGGTATTGCTCGCGCTTTGCGCGGGAGCATTCGAACAACCGGAAAGCGCGGAGACTCCACACATAACCGCGACCAATCCAAGAAATCCGAGAATCTTACGCATGGCGAGCGCCTTTCAATTTGCGAGCGAGTTTCGGTCCGTTTTCCCGATATCCATTTGCGAAAGCCGCACGTCCTTGGGCTTCGGCCTTGGCGCGCGCATCCGGTCCGCTGTACACTTTGCCGTGCCGCCCCCATTGGTAGGAATCCTCGCCAACCTTGTGAACCGGCATTTCAATCTCCCAAGGTGTCGGAATCGGGGGCGGGCATATGTCGATAACAGCCCGGTTCCGTCTCGAGCGGGACGCGCAGAAAACCAAAATCTGTTTTGTCTGATTTCATCGAGATAACTCCTGATTTATCCAACCAACGCGGCACCCTTCGCCGCCGCGTCACCGATCTTGACGATAGTTTGACGCTGAGAAATGAGCAGCGCGCCAAGCGCCATGACAACCCCTACAGCGATAAGTGTCATGTTGCCTATACTCGGACCGATAAGATTCGACAGAAACCCGCCCGCTACCTTTTTCGGCGCGTTGGTCGCTGCGGATTCAACCGCGCTGCTCGTGATCCCCTGGAATGCCGCCAGCGGATTCGTAAGATGCAGCGCAATGTTTTCTGCGGTATTCATCCGCCGTAAGTCCCGCCTTGCGCCATTCCGACAAATCCGAATAGCGGAATGTATTGATTCGACAGAAGATTGAACCCCGGATTTTGTACGTTGAGCGAAAGATCCCCGAGTGTCGGGGGCATGAAAGTCTCAGGACTTACGCTGTCCATTGGCCAGTTGGTTTCAGGAAATGCGCCCGCATTTTCGCCCGGAGTATTACTCGCCTGATTTTCGTGACGCGCGATAAGCCACCATACAAACAGCGCAATCGCTACGACGATAGAGAAAAGTTCAAATTGCTTATCATTCATCTTCGCACCTTAGACGTAGGTTGCGGAAACCTGCCCAGATTGCGGGGTTGCCGCACCCGCGAGTGCCGACCCCGCCGCCGCCCCGATTGGCCCCGCGACAACCGCGCCCGCCACGGTCCCGATTGTTCCGATGACCGCCTGATTGAACTGATTGGATGCCTGAATACTGGCATTTGCCGCGCTGGCGCTTGCCGCGCTCGAAGCGTTGAGACTGGATGCTAGGCTGTTCCACGCTTGGCCGCCCGTGCTCCCGACAACCGCCTGAGCGACCGCATCCCAAGGTTGGGTTGTAGCGTTGATTGCTTCGGCGGCTCCCTGCACCGATCCGGGGACGGCAGAAAGTCCTGCCGCCGCAACCCCTGCGGCGGATTGAAGCGCGGCTTCATTCTGCGCGGCGGCAGCATTGATCGCGGTTGCCGGTAGCGCGGACTCCGCGCCGATGATGCCGGAAATGGTCTGCCCTGCGGCCTGCACACCTGCTACAGTTTCCTGCATCTGTGTGGCTTGCAATTGTGCGTTGAGTTGGTTGGTCTGTTCCGTATAAGCCATCTGTTGCGCGTTTTGCTGCAATGCATATTGTCCGGCCTGAGCGCTGTACGCATTCTGAGCGTTCAGCATGGCCGCATACTGCCCCGCAGTTGAACTGCTGGAAGATCCCGCGCCCAAATATTTATAGATGAAATAAAAGGCGATTAGCCCTACTCCAATCCACAACCCGTACCGCTTCCAGAAAGCGGGTTTTGCAACCTCACCTAATTCGCTCATGCGTTTTCGCCTCGCACGGTATAAATCATTTCGCGGTACACCTTGAAGGCGCGCGCAAAATTTCCCGCTTCAATATTGAGTAGCGCGGGAAGAATGAACCGATCATACAACCGACCCAAATATTCCCGCGCATCCTTACGCGCGCGAATCTTGGCGCACAGCGCGGGAGCGGTAGCGTAATACTCCGCGATGAATGCGCGCCCGACAGCGGACCGCTTGAGCCATTGATCGCGGAACGCGCGAAGCGTTCGGAGTGTATGGCAATCGTCGGGAAGTCCGAAGGATTCGCATACTGCGCTCGTGACATAACAGCCGCCTGCGCTCTGAGCGGCGGCTTGTGAGGATTGAATGCTCGCCTGCGCGGTCGCCTGCTCTGCCGCAATCGCACCCTGCCCAAGCGTGAAATTCTCCGAAGCCAAGCGGTTGTAGAAAGACGGTAGCTGCGAATTATTCAGCGTCATTTGATTGAGCGCACCTTTGATAAGCGGGGTTGTGAGTCCCGACACCAAATTATTTGCGCCATAGATCGCGCCCCCGAGTAAGGCCGCATCATTGGAAAACGACGAATTGAGGAACGCTTCGGATTGCGCTGTGATCGCGGACATATTAGGCCCGAGATCATAGTTGACATTGACGCCCCCGAGATTCATCGAGAGCATGTTAGATCCGGTCCCGCTTGTGCCCGCAATGCTCATGATTCAACCCCCGTAAGGAGATTTGCCGATACCCGGCATCGAGATGTTATAACCGGGCGCGCCGCCTGCCAATTGGTTATTGAAAACCGGGGTTGTGGGGCCGATTTGGAATACCGGCATGGCACCCAACCCCATGAGCCGCACCCCGTAAATGACAGGCCACACGCGCGGGCACGCGCCTTGATTTTCGAAGTTTGAACGCGGACCAACCTCGCCAGGGTTGAAAACATCCCCGCCCGTAAGGAATCGGAGCGGGTTTCTCGGAACGTAGCCAAGACCGTCCATGATTCAACCCACGGAGCCAAAAGTACCCTGCATCACGGGACCGCTCGCGCCACCCATTGCGGTTCCGAGTACGCCCGAGAATCCGCTCGCGGCGGCTCCAAGCACCCCGGTTGTGTTGTTCCGGTTGGATACCAATACCGCGACAATTGCAACGCCCACAATCGCCATTGCGACAGCGGTAAGGTCTTTCAGGGTCTCATTCATGACTTGGCTCCGGTTGAAGATCCGCCCCCGCTTTCGGGTATCTGAACCGATTGCGGGAGTATCTGATTCAATTGAGATACTACATTATTCCAATTCTTGAGGGTAAATGTCAGCGCCGCCAAGGCGATAAACGGCTTGACCAGTGGACGCAAGGATTCGACGTTGTAGATCGCGCGTAAAACGAGAATGGCGAGAATCCACGGCAAAAAATTCCGTCCATCGGATTCAACATTGGTTGCAAGTTTTCCCGCGTTGCCATGCAATCCAACCATGATGAAATAGATTGCATAAACGCCAATGAGACCATAAGCCATTACTGCGCACCTTGAGCGGGAGCGGGAGCGGGAGCGGAAGAATTCGACGCGGCGGCTGTGTTCGCCGCGCTAGAAACCAAATCCGTGTAATTCGTGAGTTTCCCGTTAACCGCGAGATAAAACGGGAAAGCCAAAAGGATGAGCGCAAAAGTATTCATTACTCCACCCCTATCATTCCCTCGATAGAAATTTTGTGTGCGAGGATGAGCAAAATCACCGCGAAGATAAAAACAATTTCTAAAAACTTCGGAGAGTTTTTGAGATTGCTGAAAAAATTTCCCATGTTTTAAAACTCCCAAAGAAAAGGGCGGACCGTTTTAACGCGGTCCGCCCATTTGAACCGCTCGATGCGGTGACCGGCCTTAGCTCTGAATCACGCCCGGAAGCGGGGTTCCCGAGAGATAAGTCGATTCGAACTGTGACTGAAGATAGGTATTCGCCGCCGCCGTCAGGATGTCCCATTTGGTCTGTACGTTACCGTACAGTTGAGTCGTGATCGGCTGAGTCCGCGCACCCATGTAATACACGCCGCTTGCCAGATCGAAACCAAGCATGTCGCGCATCATGAGCCGCAGGAACGATGGCGGAAGCTCTCGCACATTGGTATTGCCGTTGACCAGCAAGGTAATGCGCTGAAGATCCGCGCCATTCAGCGTGCCGCCCGCCGCGCCCTGGTTGAACATATGCAGCGCGGAGAAGATGGCGCGGTTGTTCGGCCAGTTGGTGTACTTCGGCTGGCCCGCCGCAATATTGGCGTTGTCGTACAGGTTGCCCTGAATCTCGTAGATAGTGGAAAGATCAATCAGCGGGAGGTTGTTCGGCGCAACGCCGCCCTGCGGCATGATGTAATGCTGCAAGGCAGTGACCGAAATATTCCCGTTCCCGGCCACGGTTCCCGCCGTGTAGGGAGCCACAAAGGGGTCGGTCCCAACCGCAGCCGCCGCGAAAGTGACATTGATGTAATGCTCACCCCGATCGGTCTGCGCGAGCACGGAACCGCGCAGATCGGACTCCGCGTGATAGGCGAGCGGGACATACAGGGAGAAATAAGCATTTCCCGCCGCTACCGCGGTCGGGAGCGCAAGGAGGTTGGTATCAATGCCGGTTTCACCGGCAACATACCCCATCATCTTGTGCGAATTCCCGAGACTGCGGCGCGCCTTGAGCGTATTCAGCATATGAAGCTGCACGCCCGTGGTCTGAACGTGAATCACGCCCGCAAAGTCAATATACTGAATCTGCGAGACGAGATTCCACGGCCCGAAGGGAGACTGAGTGGCCGCGACCGTGACATTGAGCGGCACAGCGAACATGAGCGTTACGCCGGTCGTAATGCCGATACGGTCCAGCGGGATTCGAACCTGATTCCCGAGTGTCGGGACTCCCTGCGAAATGCCGGGGAGCACTTTGGTAAACCGCAGTCCTGTTGCCAGGAGCACGGCCCGCGCCACAGCGTTTTGCTGCGCCGGATTCTGCTGCATTGCTGCGGTCATGGTGTTACCTCACGCCTTGTACTGGCCAAGGCCCGCCGCCGTCAGACCTTTGTTGATGACCCACACGCCAATGAAGGCGATCACTGCGATTTCTACCCAACGAATGATGCGTTCCACGGCTTACGCCTCCCATTTGGTAAGGCCCGCGTAACGCAAGGCCCGGTTGAAAAGAAAGACCCCGACAAACGCGATGAGCGAAATCGTTATGATGTTCGCTAGATCAATTCGGACCATATCAGACTCGCTTCGGAACTGGCGGGTAAAGGGTTATGTCGTCTCGGGGGACGTTATACCAAAGCCATTGGTGTCCTACAAGGGGATGCAAGAATTCTTCGCGGCCTGTTTCCTCCACCATGCGTGCTCGATCTTTTCGACGCGTCAAATCCATTGCACCAATATAATTCGCTTCAGAAAAAAGAAACATCGAAATAAACGCGGGACGTTGCGTAAGTCCTAAAAAACTTTGTCGCAATTCTCTCCCACGCGTCAACCAACCGACTAATCCATCTCCCGCGCGTCCGCTAGATCCGTGCATCGTATAAAGCTCGTCGATACAAACTCCAACGTTTGTTAATTTTTCGTGAAGCCAAGTCAATACCGCATCCATAAATTCAGGATCGGCTTCCTCGCGCCGAAAATTTATGATCGTATATTTTTTTCGCTGAATGTCCCGAATCAGCGGTTTCGGTTCAAAACGTTTGTAAATCACCGCATCCGATAAACCGCGATATGCAGCGGTATGTTTCGGATTAAAAATGATCCAGTTTTGCGGCGAACGATTGAGAAGCCAGCACGCAAGCGTGCTCTTACCCGTGCCCGTTCGGCCTGCGATAAGAGCACGCTCGCCTGGCTCAATTGACGGCGGAAGTTTGTCCATCGGCGGGAGTTTCCACGGGCTGCGCGGTTCCGTCAACGGTCACGCCTTGCTTTGCTTTCTCGCGCCGCACACGTTGCGCGAAATGAATGGCGCGCGGAACGTAAATCAGTCCGGCCACGGAAAGGAGATTGAAAACCGCCATTATTTTCGGGTCCGGTGAGAAATCAAACTCGTGTGCGAAATCCGCGAGTGCAGCGGCGATTTCAACCGATTCCCGCTCATCTATCACAAGTTCCACGATTCCGGTCATGCTCGCGGCCAGGAAATGCGTGCCGCGAATCTGTTTCGCCAACGCTTCGCGGTCAAATTCCACGCGCATTTTGCGCGGACGCCCGCGCTTTGGCGCATCTTCCCCTAGAGGGGTTTCATTGAGCGGCGCTCCCTCCTTGTTTTTAGAGCCGGGCGGACGCCCCCGCTTCGCCTTGGGCGGCTCCGGGGGCGCGGCGGCTTTGCCGTTAACCTGCGGTCCGGTAGTTTCTTTCGCCATAATTCAAACTCCTGATTACACCTTGATAAATCGTCGCCCGCGCCGTTTTTCAGCGGGGACCGGGGGTTGTTCGGGAGGAAGAGGGGTCTCTTTCAACCCTTTATCCTCCCTTCGGACTTCGGGGGTTTCCTCGCCCGCGCCTTCGGCGGCTTCCTCGCCCGCTTCCTCACCCGCTTCCTCGCCCGCTTCCTCGCCCGCTTCCTCGCCCGCTTCCTCAGCGGCTTCGACAGCGGAACCCGCCGCATCTGCTGCGGCGTTATTCGCGCTTTGTGCCGCATTCTGCGCAATGGTTGCGGCGGCTACAGCTTCCGCCGCTGCATTTTCCGCATTTTGGACAATCTCGGCTTCTTCATCTTCTTCGATTTCTTCGATCCATTCCAGCAATTGCGCGTGACGTTCATGCAATTCGGCATGTTGTGTCATTAACGCCGCGTGCTGCGCTGTGAGCGCATCTATTTTCGATTCCATCCTGACAAAAAGCTCGTTCGCTTTTGTGATGAATTCAGAAACCTGCACGCCCGCAGCTTTCAAATCGTCAAGCATATCGAACATTGACATTTTCGAATCTCCTGTTATCCAGCGTAAGCATTTACGTCAAGGATTCCGGTCGCCAATGCTGTGCCAATGGTGACAACCAAATTCCCCGCCGCGAAATTCAATCCGAGTTTTGCGAAATCCAATTCCCGCGACCAATAATTACCGTCAACATTCTGCGGCGCGGTAGCGGGAATATAGACGTTCTCTTTATAAATCTGATTTCCATTCAGCGTCACGGTAACCGGATTCAATCCTGCCGCAGCAAGCGTCACATTATCCGACATACTCAAGATGAGTTTGCGGAGATATAAATTCCCGGCTGTCGGAGTCATGTTGCCGGTTGTGACAACCGCGCCCGTGATCGCGCCGGAGTAAAGCGGCTGAATGGTCGCCGGGACTTCGGTATTCTGGTAAGGAGTCCCCGCAGCGTTGACTGTCGGACTAGTCTGAATCGGCTGGCCGGTAATGGCGACATTGACGGTCCCGTTGACCGTGACCACCGTACCCGAGGGGAGTACGGGGAAATCCACAAAGATAACGGTTGCTTGTCCATTTCCCGTGATACTTGCCGCGTGGCCGTTCGGTGCGGGAAAACTCACCGCCTGAATCGCACCCGCCGGAATATCGACGGTCCAAAAAACCGCGCCATTTACGCCGGTCAAAATCTCAATGGAAAGCGTACCCGCGCCGGCCGAGTTATCGACATAAACGCCTTGCGGCTGGAAGGGAAAGGAATCAATCTTGAATTGACTCCAATCCTGTACAAATGGAGCGGCGCCAAAAACTCCGACAATCGGAACCGCATGAGTGCCACCGCCTGCGGGTACGAGATAATTACTGACGCCTTGACTTGACCCCGCAACCGGGGCCATCTTCCGACCGAAAATAAGATCCCGCATCATGACTTGTAGGCTCCGGTAAGAGAAATCGGGCGCACAGAATTTACCGCATAGTAGGCATTTTGGCGAGCCGCGAACGTACCAATGAGCGTGCCAGGGTTGGGAGAGGCAACGATATTATCGTTAGCAAAATTACCGGCCCAAATCGCAAAAATATTTTTCGATGTCACTGCAACGTTTGAATTCGTAAGGTTTACGATTTGTTGGTTGTAAGGATTGTAAACCTGCAAATTCATAAGATAAATCAAATTCGTGCCGATGATTCTAAACTTCGGGCCGAAAAATGCGCCCGCGAGATACGGTATCGAAAAATCACAAAGCCCGTAATTAGCAAGGTCCGAAACATCTGAAAGCCAATAACTCCCGCTCCTTGAAGTTACATAGGCGCCGTTTTTTGTTCCGTTGCACGGGACATTATTACCAGCATTGATTGAATATCCTTGCGTTGCTATCGAATAATAACCATCGGTGACATTTTTAACTCCGACCGCTGTTACCATGCCATTTGTTTGATTTCCGACATTGACACTATACCAACCCGTGCCGCTTGCGGTTGTCAAATCAAAAGGATCGGCGGAGCCATTCAACGTTGAACCGACAAAACCTCCCGCAATTTGTTCCGTGCTTCCATTATTTCCGTTGACTAAATAACAATTCGAAAAAATGTCTGTCCCGTTTTGTCCTGCCGGCTGATAATATCCCGCAATCAAATATTTCGTGATGTCATCATAAAACATCCGAATACTTGGATTGGGTGTAGAGGCCGGACACGGGGAACTAATCGGCGAAGCGGCGGGAAAAATAGGAATCGGTGACGCATTATTGAGTTTCGAATTCTGAAATTTGAGCCAATAGGTCGCGCCGCTCGAAAGCGTCATTAAAAAGAGTGTCCGCGAAAAAGGAATGATGGCGGTTATCTGATAATAATTACCGCCATAAGCTTGCAAAGCCGCAAAAGGTGGAGCATAGAAAGTGTACGCTCCGCTTTTATCGACTACGTAAATATGGATATTCACTTGCGCCCATGACGGATAATAAGTCCCAAAATAAATGCACGAATCATCATCAGGCCCGCAATACAATCGCCCGATACCGTTGGTTACCGCGCCCTCGGTTCCGAAACCTCCCGCGATCTGATTCAATACCAATGACCCGAGATTGATTTCGTTCACAATCCTAGCTCCTTCGCGGCACGAAGCATCATGTCCATATAGGCATCCGGTTGTCCCGGTCCGTTATAAGTGACCGCGAAATGTCGGAGCATGGTGGAATTTTGCTTGATATCAGACCACCGCCAATTAATGTTTTCGCGCCGCAGAAAATTGGTGAACGCCAACCGCTGTAATTCCGGATCAACCCAGAAATGGGAAATAGTGGAATCTATCCCGAGGGAATAGATATTGAATCCCATGAGTTGATAGAAACCAAAGGACGTTGAGAAAATGACGCGCGCGGTATTCCAATTGCAATGATTCAAATCCGCGATTTTCTGAATAAAGTCATGCTCGCGCGGTTCCATTGCCATGCCGGAAAAAACGAGCGGCTCAAATCTCACCGCAGAAATATTATCGCTCGATTCTACACGTTGAATGATCCGGCAAAGATCCGGGCACGAATAAGCGAGCGGCGCGGGAGCGCTAATGGTTACGGGAGCCAGGGTTGACGGTTGGGGTTGGTCAGGCATAGTCTCGCCTCCTGTTAGAGTCTCCGGGGGCGGCCACCAACCGCCCCCGGATATTTGGTCAAGCAATGCGAGTGCCCGACCGTGCCGAAGCGGAAATTATCAAACTATCAAAAATTCCGCAAGGCAACCCTAAAACAATTTTTGCGCGATAAGGCACGGACTCGCGCGGATAAGAAAAAGAACGCTGACAGGGATTTAGTTTCTCAATGGCGCGCGCTCAGAAAAGCGGGCGCATATAACACTGAAGAATCTCCTTCATTATCGCGGCTTACTAAATATCGCCGCCGCGAAATACAGCGCAAATTTTCCGAAGTACAGGAGTTAAGCCGATATGAAAAAGGCGAAGCATATAGACCATTTCACAAACGGGAATACGAAACCACGCGGACAATCCGTGATCCAAAAACAAAGAAAATACTCAAAACTCAAACGCGTATTAATGAGCGTTACGAATTGGACACGGATCATTTCCAATTGGTTAAAGGGAAAGCGAAACAGAAACCCGGTGATTCCATTAAGGTTGACAAAGGATATTTGGTTGCAAAGTCACCCAACGAAAAAATCACGATCACGAAAGATGGTAAAGTCAAAGTCACCGAGAAAATAGCGGGGGTCAAAACAGAATTTACCCGCGAGCCGCTTTCCGGTCCGCTCGAATTTATCCAATTGCTTGAGGATATAAAGGGCGGAAGAATCAAATTCAAAAAGAATGAAGGACTCGTATTGTCATCGAACGGAAAACGAGAGAAACCTTATTACGGAACCGCAGGATTAAATGCGCTTGCAAAACGATTGGAATATTACCTAGCGGGCGGATTGGTTCACGCACTAGGAAAAGGCGGGGGCGCGGGGAATTTCGATGATTGGGCGAATAGCTCACTAATCTACAAGGTGACACGTAAATGATACTTGCTCAGTATTGCACACAAAAATTGAGCGCTAGAAAAAGACGCAATCGAAATCTAGTCTGTTATTGCTCAGGTTGGTGGTTCCCGCATCGGCGCGGCTCACGCGCCAGCGAATACACGCGTGAACATTTCGGGACCGATGGTTGTACATTTCAGGGGAAATCTTATGAGGATTGCCACGCTTGATTTAGAAACCGATCCTTTCCTACACGGGCGCGTGCCCGCTCCTTTTGCCGCAGGGTTTTATGATGGCCGAGATTACGTGCAAACGTGGGGTGACCGATGCATTAGGGAAATGCTTCAGAAAATCCGCGACTATAAAAAACCGTTGGTTATCTTCGCGCATAATGGCGGTAAGTTTGATTTCTGGTACTTATCGGATGCCATCGGGGAACCGGTACTTTTCATTGATTCACGTCTGGTCAAGGCAAATTTATTTCATCACGAAATTAGAGATTCGTACAAAATAATACCTGTACCGCTTGGCTCCATTGGAAAGGTAGATATTGACTATAGAAAAATGGAGCGCAAGGTACGAGAGAAACACAAAGACGAAATTTCACATTATCTAAAAGTCGATTGCGTTGATTTGTATGATGCGGTTTCAAAATTCATCATGCAATTTGGTGACGTGCTCACAATTGGCGGAGCTGCATTAAAGGAATTGAAAAAAGAGTATAAGATCCCCGGCATTACTCCTTTTGAAGATTCAATCTATCGACAATATTTCCACGGCGGACGTTGTGAAATTTTTGAGGTTGGCGAATTATCGTCTTCTAAAGGATTCAAGCTATATGATGTCAATTCGCTCTATCCGTTTTGCATGGCAACCTTTCAGCACCCGATTGGCGCGGCTGATTTTGTTTGCTCCGATTTGCCTAATACTCCTTTTTATCTTGCTCGTATATGCGCTCATTCTAAAGGCGCTTTGCCTGTACGCACCAAAGACGGTTTATCATTCCCGCACGGGCATATTGAATCCTTTTGCACGTCTCATGAAATCAGGATGGCGCAAGAATTAGGATTGATAAAAATAACTCAAGTCATCGAATGCCACGCATGGAATGAAACCACGACATTTGACCGATTCGTTACGAAATTCGATAAAGCAAAGATTGCCGCAGAAAAGGCGGGCGATATCACGGGGCGCACATTCAATAAGCTGATCGAAAATAATGCATATGGGAAAACCGCGCAGAATCCCGAGAGATTCAAAAATTACCGTTTGTTTGATTCCGAAAAAGAATGCCTAGCGGCGGGAATGGAAATCGACGGATATCTAGGCGGGCGCGTGATCGGTGCGGAGCCAACCCCGATCAATCCTAGGGCATATAAAAATGTCGCCATCGCGGCAAGCGTCACGGGCGCGGGACGTTCCGTATTCATGCATGCTTGGGCGGCAGCGGATCGGACTGTAGCGGGAGATACAGATTCCAATTGGTGCGAGCAATTGCCGCTGGAATTGGACGCGCACAAATTAGGCGCATGGAAATTGGAAGCGGAAGCCGATAAATTATATGTCGCGGCTAAAAAGTTTTATGCCGCATGGCGCGCGGATTACGATAACCCGGATCACCCGGACCGCACAAAAGATAAATGGATCGAAGGATTTTATACAATCAAGAAAGGAAAACGTGTCCCGCTCAAATCCGCAAGCAAAGGGGTACAGATGAAACCGGAAGATATTGCGCGCGTGGCGCGTGGCGAAGTTTTGACCATGCCGCTCGAAGCGCCAAGTCTCCGGGTCGGGCGAGATGCAAAATTTATCGCGCGAAGGATTGCACGTAGTCAAATCCCGACGTAGAATCATTTTTGCTCGCAATACCGCGTAGCTCAAGATTAAGTTAAACAGAGAGGCCGCTAATGGAAATTCTCGCCAAAATCACCATGAAAACGATTGATTGCCAGCCCGCACCCCGAAGTGTCAAGGAAAAAACCGAACTGGCACACATTTACGGGCGCGCGGAGCGCGTCAGCGAAGGAAGCACGACTTACGGTATCTTCCACAAGTACAAAGGAAACTTCGAAGCCGTGAATCTCGCCACGGGCGAAGTCTACCGCTCCGGTACGCTCCTGCTACCCGAAATCGCGGATTCCATCCTCCTGCAAGGATTGCTTGCGGCGGGCGCAACGCTTGGGCGCGAAAAGATCGGCAATACTCCGGGTGTCGAAGGGGAGCGCGTCCAGGGAGATCCGGTGGATTTCGCGGTTTCCATCGGCGTGATTCCGATGGAATCGAAAGACGATACCGGGCGCGGATACCAGTTCACGGTAAAACCCATGATGGAAGTCACCGCCGCCGACCCGCTCAAGGCGCTCCGCGATCACACGGCAAGCCATCGGAAGGCGCTGAGCGGTCCCGCTCCGGTTCAGGAGACTCCCGCCTCGAGCACCGCTCATACGAGCGCACATGAGGCGCAGAAAGCGACCGGCGCAGGAGGGAAGCGGAAGTAGGGTAAGCCGCTCAATTTACGAGCACGGCCCGAAAGAAAAGGCCGGGGAGAAATCCCCGGCCTTTTTGTTTAACCTATCATCGGGGAAATTCGTTTTCCCATAAGCATACGGAAATGCCCGATGGAAAATGCTTTGCCGTGATAGATCACACGACAGAATGAGCAAAAGATATGCCCACGCTCGGCTTTTCTTTCACAACCTCCTTTTTCGTCATGGTTGGCGCATCGGTTCAACATTTCGCTTATCCTCGTTTTGTTTGACATGGTAAAGATCCTCTCGCAATCGTCTCACCTTCCCTAGAAATTCTGCGCGCAAGTCTTGGCGCATCCATGATGCGGCCCGAGAGGATTGTAAGCGAGACTCTAGCGCGCAGATTTGGTTATAGAGCGAGCCATATTCGGATTCGGTCATAACCGGATTCCATACAGATTATGAATTTCGCGATGAGGGAGCATGTTTAATCCTCGCATCCGCCAAGACGACAGGAAATATCCTCAATCAATTCGCCGGTCAGGGTGTACCAAAGCATGATGAAAGCGTAACGGGAAGATTCAGTTGTGTGCTCGGTGACGGTCATGACTTCCTCGGCTCAATAAAAATTCGGATGTCAACGTATTCGGCTCGTTCCCCTTTAATTTCCGCTTTCGTGCAAGATAAAACTTCCAGCCGTTGAATTTTCTCACCTTCCTTTATTGGCCAAAATGCCTTCGGGAGAAGGTCCGGGGATTCCGTATAAAGCGCGCCGTCCTTGTATTTTTCTTGATAAATTATTTTGTGTTTCATATCAGACCCTCCAAAAGATTTGCGAGCGTGGTTTCGAGCGCTACGACAATTTGAGCCGCACGGCAAATGGAAAGATCAATCTCCCCATTTTCGATGCGAGACAAGGCGGGTTGACTGATTCCAATCCGTTCCGCGAAATCGACTTGGCGAATCTTCAGATACTCCCGACGCGCCTGAATGCGCGCACCTACGGTTGCGAGAAAAGTTTTGGGGATGGCTTTGCGGGAAAGACGCATCATTCCACCTTTACACCATTTTCATCCAAGCCCATAACGTCACGAATCACAGTCTTGGCCGCTGATCCGTGACGCTTCACCCATTGGCGCTCAGCCTCCGCGCATTGCGCACAAACATTTTCGCCATCGGGGGTTGAGATTTCGACGCCACAAACGCCGCAGACTTTCATGAACGGGACTCCTGTTTCGATCTGAAGGCTATATTACTCTCACGCATATAGAAAAACAAGACGCGCATCACGATTTTAGAAAACGAGCTATTTACCATAATCCTCCGTGCCCGTGCCGTACTTGTAGACCAGGGTGCGAGCGGTAATAATATCTAACACTCAACACCTAACACATAACATCTAACACAGTGTTAGGTTTCGGGGCGGGGATCTCTGGCGGTTGACGCGCACAAATTTCTGTGCAATAATTTTTTGGCGCTCAGAAAAATTGTGAACGAAAAAATTGAGCGCAATAAAAATGGTGAACGAAAAATCAGGAAGGGGAGACGATTGCGAG
>JAEHJW020004406.1_pt1 | contig 16099 bp, 21 predicted proteins | sample 9271431 | NCBI WGS metagenome assembly JAEHJW02
GATCCCCCCGAAGGCCCGGTTTGTGCGCGCCTGGGATCTCGGAGGGACGGAGGGAGGAGGAGATTGGACGGTCGGCGGCCTGATCGGGGAGACCCGGGATGGCCGGACGATTATCGCTCATGTCGTTCGTGGGCAATGGGAGCCGTATGGCGTGGAGACACAGATTCTCGCCGCGGCCGACCTGGACGGGCGACGGGTCCCGATCTTTATCCCGCAGGACCCGGGGCAGGCCGGGAAAGCCCAGGCGAGCCAGCTGGTGGCTAAGCTCAAGCGGTACGTGGTCAGAACAGCCACGATGAGCGGAGACAAGGCGACGCGAGCCTCGCCCTTTGCCTCCCAGCTCAACGCCGGGAACGTGATGATGCTCCGTGCTGCATGGAATTATTCGCTCATTGAGGAGCTCCGGACTTTCCCTCACGGAAAGGATGACCAGATCGACGCCCTGGCGTCCGGGTACAACGACCTGGCGGAATTCAAGTCGGATCTCAGTGTTTGGGAAGAGCTGGGGAAATAATACGCATCGAAGGGAGCGTCGGTGGCTGAACCTATGTTAAGCACTGGAAACATCGCAATGCGGGGGGATGATCCGAGGTGCAAGGATATCTCCGTCGTCCGAGACCTCCCATGGTGGGGGAAGGACACACGAGGGGTCGTCGAGTGGGCGTACGAAATGAGATCCCGAGGCCTGTACGGGAAATCGATGCTCGTCATTTTCGGGGATGGATTCGGAGGGGGGGAAAATGTCCTCGACATAGCCGTTCTCCTCCTGGCCGCGATCAAGCACACACTTAAAGCGGACCATCTGATCGACACTCTCGATGGACTCTACGGCGACGATCCCGAATCGGTTTACCAGCTTACTTGCCAGCTTTCGGACTGGTGCAGGGTGTCTCCTGGCAGGGCGTTGACGGCCATCGAGAGTTATCAACTCTCAAAAAGGCTCTCGTCTCATCCCGATAAACCTGAAATCGCTCTTGACGGGTGGCACGAGCTGGCCATGAAATCCCTGCGGGAGGAATTCCTTGAGCGGGAATGGATCGATCCCCCCCCTTGACATCCTGAAAAAACTCTGGAATACTTTTCTCGCTCGGGGTGAACTGCGCCCGTAGAAGGATATTATGAAGAAAATCTCTCTCTCCTTCCTGTTTTTGATTCTCGCTTCGTCCCCCGCTATTTCGGCCACTCCCTCATTCTGCGATCGCGTGGGAGCTTTTACCGAGAGCGTTGCGGAGAACAAGGCGAAGGGCGTGAATGTCAGCGACATTCTTGCGGCCGTCCGAAATCAAGGTCTATCCGAACCGCGCCGCAAGTTCAACGATGGACTTGTTGAAAACATTTACTTCGGCCCTCAGACAAGCCGAATGACGCCAGGCCAGGTGAAGGCTCATTTCGTTCGTCAGTGCATTAAATACGGGTGGCAACCAATTCCCTGATATTTTTCGATATCACAAAATTCTAAGGCTCGGATCCTCCCAGGATTCGGGCCTTTTTTTTCCGGGAGATCGATGGCGACCAAGGCGAAGGTAAAAGCGACCGACGCCGCGCCCAAGGTCTCCATGAAAGTCCCCACTCTCGATTCTTTTCAGAATCTCCAGGCCGGTCTTGGAATTGGATCGCAGAACCTCCTCTCTCAGTCTTTCTACGGTTTCAACCCGATCACCCGTTTTCCGCTGCAGCTCGAATGGATGTACCGGGGCTCATGGCTCTCGGGGATGGCGGTCGACGCACCGGCGAAGGATATGACACGCGCCGGAATCGAGTTCGAGACAACTCTGGATCCGGACAAAAAGGACGAGCTCGAAGCGGCCATGCTCGACCTCAGGATCTGGCACCAGCTCCGGGAATGCCTGAAATGGGGGCGGCTCTACGGGGGAGCCCTCGGATATGTCGTGATTGACGGACAGGATCCGGCCACCCCTCTTAAGATCGACTCGATCGGCAAGCGGCAGTTCCGTGGAATCATGCCGCTCAATCGCTGGCAGGTCTCGCCGTCGATGATGGATGTCGTGACGGACTTCGGCCCCGAATGGGGGAGTCCGAAGTACTACGATGTCGTCCAGAGCCAGCCGGGCCTTCCCTGGCTACCGAGGATCCATCATTCCCGGGTGATTCGATTTACGGGGATCGATCTGCCATTCCAGCAAAAATTAACCGAGAACGGCTGGGGCGAGTCGATCCTCGAGCGGATCTACGATATCCTCGTCGCCCACAGCTCGACCACCACCGGAGTGGCGCAGCTCGTTTTCAAAGCACATCTCCGGGTCCTGAAGGTCGAGGGTCTCCGGCAGATTATATCTGAGGGTGGTCCCGCGCTGGCAGGGCTCACCGCGATGCTCAACAATATCCGTCTTACCCAGTCGAGCGAGGGTCTCACGGTCCTCGACGCGACCGACCAGTTCGACACGCAGCAGTACGCGTTCTCGGGTCTCGATGCCGTTCTCCTACAGTTCAGCCAGCAGCTCTCCGGGGCGCTGCAGATCCCGCTCGTGCGCCTCTTCGGGCAGTCTCCGGCCGGGCTGAACTCCACAGGCGAAAGCGACCTTCGGACATACTACGACGGGATCGCGTCCGAGCAGGAAGACAAGCTCCGGCATCCCCTCAACCTGATTCTCGATATTCTCTCGCGCTCTCTCTTCGGCGAGCCCCTGCCGAAGGGATTCAAGTTCCGGTTCCGGCCGCTCTGGATCGTCAAGGAAACCGAACGATCCCAGATCGCGTCCCAGACGGCCGACACGATCACGAAAGCTTTTGAGTCCGGGCTGATCTCCCAAGCGGTCGCCCTCAAGGAACTCCGGCAGTCGTCGCACGTAACCGGCGTTTTTTCGTCCATCACAGACGAGGACATCGATGACGCCGACGAGAAGCCCCCCAGGGCCGAGGAAGTTCCCGGAACGAAGACGTCCGAACCGCCGATCACCTCTCCGGAGGTGTGATGAGGCGCCAGAAGTATGAGCCTCTCGACTTTTTCAAATCCCGGTGGATCGAGGAGAAGTACGCCCGGCAACTCCGGGACGTGGCCCGCGAGGTGGCCCGGATTATCGAGGGCCATGATCCCCTCACAATTTCCGGCATCCGGGAGATGCAGGATTCCCTGGCTCGTTATGCCGGGATCCTGATGCCGTGGGCCGTCAAAGTCGCCCGGAAAGTTTCAGGGCAGCTCGACCGCCAGGACTTCGCCATGTGGGACCGGCACTCCCAGAAGATCGGCGCAGGCCTCCGGGAGCTGGTGAGGCGGCAGCCTGCTGGCGAGGTCCTCCAGGACTTCCTTTCCCGTCAGGTCCACTACATCACATCGCTCCCGATCGAGGAGGGGCAGCGAGTCCACAAGCTCTCACTCGAGGCCATGACGGCCGGAAAACGTCCGGATGAGATTGCGAAAGATCTGGAAGACTCCGGTCAGGTCGCCAAGTCTCGGGCCACCCTGATCGCCCGGACGGAATGCGCCCGGACTGCTTCACTCCTGACGCAAACGAGAGGGCTTGGGGTGGGGGCGACCCATTATATCTGGCGGACGGCGAAGGACAAGGCGGTTCGCCCTTCGCACCGGGAGATGGAGGGGAAGACGTTCGAGATCCGGAACCCTCCCACGCTCTCCGACGGGACGACGACGAATCCGGGCCAGATATATAACTGCCGGTGCATTATGGAAATAATCATTCCGGAGATTTGATGTCCAGAAAAATAACCGTGGACGCACCGATCCTGACGACCGAGGAGATCGGCCCAAATACCTCCCTCACCCCCGAGGGCTTTTTGCTCTGCCGCGATGTCCCGATCGCTCGAACGGGAGAGCAGATCTACGGGGAGAACGAGATCCCGGCCGAAGCGGGTCCCGACAAGATCATCCATGTGCAGCGGCCTCCTGAAGAAGTCTTCCGGCCCGAAACGATGGCCTCCTTCGAGGGAAAACCCGTCACAAACAATCATCCGCCCGACCTCCTGACTCCGGAGACCTGGAAGCAGTACGTCGTCGGGACGGTCAGTAATGTGCGCCGTCAGGACAATCTCATGGTCGCCGATCTACTCGTCGCGGACGCCGGATCGATCAGGGATATCCAGCAGGGACTCCGGGAGGTGTCGTGCGGATACGACGCCGATTACGAACAGGTCAGCCCCGGTCATGCGATCCAGCGGGATATCGTCGGCAACCACGTGGCGCTCGTGCCGAAAGGGCGTTGCGGCCCCACCTGCGCAATTTCAGACTCAAAACCAGAGGAGAAAAAGACCATGAAGAAAAAGAAGGGAATTATGGACCGGATCCGGGCGGCTTTCTCGACACGCGACGAGGAAGAGCTGAAAAAGGCCCTCACCGACCTTGAAGGCGAGGAAGGGGAAGGCCGCGAGCTCCACGTCCATCTCCATGGGGCGGAGGGGGAAGACGAAGAACCCGAGATGACGACCAAAGAGATGTCGGATGCCATTCGGGATCTCCTGAAGGACAAGGCGTCCCGCGACAAGGGCGGGAAAGATGGATCCGAGAAGGACTCCTTCGAGGAGCTGGTGAACCATCTCGTCGAGAAAGGCTACTCGAAGGAGTACGCCACGAAGATCGCCGGGAAGGTGGCCGAGGAAAAGGGCGACGATTCCGCGCCCAAGGATGCGGATCCCGACGGCGAAGGTGAAGAGGAGTTCTGCGGAGACGCGATGCCCACCCTTTTGAGCCGGGCAGAGATCCTCTCGCCCGGGATCAAGCTCGCATTTCCGACCGGAGATGCCAAGTCGAAGGAATTCAAGAAAGGCGTCTGCGACTGTAAGCGTCAGGCATTGAAGGCTGCCTATGCCAGCGACGCGGGCCGTAAGGCCGTCGATGCCATCCTCGGTGGGCGCTGCATCGACAAGCTCTCCCCCTCTGCTCTCGACGCCGTTTTCATGGGAGCCTCGGCTCTCATGGGTGCCAAAAACAACCAGGGAGCCGGGTCTGGCGCTGCGCGAACCACGAAAGATTGGGGTAAGCCCCGCTCGATCTCCGAAATGAACGCTGCCAACAAGACCTTCTGGGACCAGCGAAAAGCGAAGTAGTCAACCACCTTTACTCAAAGGAGTATAAGCAATGAGCGGTTATCAGGCATTTCTTTACCGGATGGCTTCCGGGATCCCCGGGGCCTCTTCCCGAAATTCGGCTTTCACTATTGAGCCGGGAATCATCTCTTCCGTTACCCCTCCCACCGAGTATGGGGTTCCGCTGGCTCTCGACGCCGATCTGAACATGCGGCCGATCCAGGGGGGCGATACCGCCAATAGCGTCCAGGGCTTCCTCGCCCGGGCCTTCCCCACAAATTCCGGGACGGATGGCATCGCAACCGCGACCCCGCCGACCTCCGGGGCCTGCGACGTTCTTAAGATGGGCTACATGAACGTGGCCGTCAACCGGGGAACTGCGGCCAAAGGCGGAAAGGTCTATATCCGGACCATCGCCAACGCGAGCTATCCGGCCACTTCCGTCGGGGATGTCGAGGCCGAAGGAGATACCCCGGCCCCAGTTGCCACCGCGAAGGCCGGAAATACTGGGAATGGCACCGTAGGAACGCTTTCCGGGACGAGCTCGACTCCCGTTGGAAATTTCACGGTCGTCTTTACCGCCGCAACCGTTTTCCGCGTCTACGATCCTTCCGGGATTGAGCGCGTTGATGGAGCCACTGGCACTCAGTACACCACTGATGACGGACTCTCCTTCCTGATTACCGCAGGGGGGACAGCTTTCGCGGCCGGAGATTCCTTCACCATCGCCGTGACGCAGAACTGCTTTGTTCTGCCGAACGCTTTCTTCACCGGTCCCACAGACTCCAACGGAAACTCGGAGATCGCCTACAACATCGGCTAATCCGGCACACGAGTAACGATGACCTAGAGCCGCCTTCGGGCGGCTTTTTATTGCCCAAAAGGAGGGGAAAAGAAATGAGCGCAATTCTCAGAGACGTTCCACTGTCGCGGTCTCTTCGCCGCCGATTCGCCCGAGATTCCAAATCATCGAGAGGCTATACCCGGGACAACGCCCTCACCTACGACCAGGCAACCCTGGATTCGACCGGCGCTTTCCTCATCGGAGAGCTCGAACGTCTCGACCAGCAGCTCCACATGCCTCTGGCCTCCGTTACATGGACCCGCGATATCGATCTCCGGGAAGACGTGACGATCGCCGATGAGGTCAGCTCCTTCACCAACTCCACCTTCGCGGCCGTCGGCGGCATGAATCCGACGGGCAAGAACTGGATCTCCAAGGTGGGAAACGCGATCGGGCGCGTCAACCTCGATATCGGAAAGACTGCTCACAATCTCAACTTGTGGGGTATGGAGCTGTCCTACACCATCCCCGAGCTTAAGTCCGCGATGCAGACCGGCCGTCCCATCGACTCTCAGAAGCTCGCGGCCATCAATCTCAAATGGAACATGGACGCGGACCAGCAGGTCTACCAGGGCGACACCGATCTTAACGTGACCGGTCTCTGCAACGACCCTTCCGTGACCGCGACAAACGTGGTTAACGGCGGCTCAGGAACGGCCTGGTCCACCAAATCCGCCGAGCAGATCCTGGCCGACATCCGGACGCTCGAGGAAAGCGTGTGGGCGAGTTCTGCCTATTCCTTCGCCCCCCGGAAACTGCTGGTTCCTCCCTCTCAGTTCCAGCTTCTCCTTCAGCCCCTCACCGTGGGAACGGCAGTCGTTTCCGAGTCCATCCTCAGCTACATCAAGCGTAACTGCCTCTCTCTCGTCGTGAACGGCGCTCCCCTCGAGATCGTTCCGGTCAAGTGGCTCTACAACATGGGGACAGGATCGACCGCCCGGATGGTGGCGTACACGCAGGAGATGGACAAGGTGCGCTTCCCGATCGTGCCCTTAATGAACACTCCGATCCAGTACGACTCCATCTATATGAAGTCCACCTACTTCGGACGGATGGGACAGGTCGAGATTGTCTACTCAACCACCATCGGATACGCCGACGGGATCTAAAACCAAACCTGAGCGGGGTCTTTTGGGATCCCGCTTCTCTGAAGAGGAGTTTTGCATGGCAAATATCGTCGTCCAGGTGGTCAAGCCCTTCGTCTTGACACGGCAGGACAAGGTGCGCGTCGAGTACCCGGTCGGCACCCATTCGATGCCCGAGGAAGACGCGAATCACTGGTACACCCAGCACCATATCGCCGCCCCTCAGAAGGCGCGGGTTCTCCCGAAGGTCGACTCTCCCCTTCTCCCGGGAACCGTCATCCGCTCGGAGCCGATTAAGTCCGAGAGCGAAGGGGAAGTTCCGAGCAAGGATCAGGGGAAAGATAAGAGCGAAGGCAAAAAGTAGCCATGACCGTCGCGGATTTTCTGGCGATCTTCCCGGAGTTTACGTCATTCGACGCGGCCCGGATTGCCTTCTGGCTCTCCGTCACCGCGAACCAGATAAATGCGTCTCGATGGGGGGCTTTGGCGAATCAGGGCCAGGCCCTCCTGACGGCGCACTATCTGATGATCGACCAGAAAAACAATAACGCGACAACGCAAGGCCGCGTGGATGGACCGATCTCTTCAAAGTCGGCGGGGGGCGTTTCGATCACCAAAGACACCGCCTCCGTCGTCATTGAAAAGGGCGGCCAATTCAACGCGACGAATTACGGCCAGCTCTACATCCAACTGTCCCGAAAAATGGGGGCGGGCGGGATGCAGGTCATCGCCCAGGGATTCTCATTCCCGGATTCGATCATCTTCTGATGAGCGCCAAGAAGGTAAAAGATAACGTGGCCTCCATGCTGACCGGGATGGACGCCATGGCGAAAACCGCCGTCCTCGTCGGTATCCCGGCCGACAGTCCAAAAAACAACCGGGACGACGGCTCGAAGATCGAGAACAGCGAGATCGGCCTCATCATGGAGTTCGGCGCTCCCGAGGCTAATATCCCTCCGAGGCCCTTCCTGGTTCCCGGGATTAATTCGGTGATGCCCGACATTGAAAAGAAGCTCTCTCGGGGGGCAAAGCGGATCCTGACCGATCCCTCCTTTTCGCCCGAACAGCTCTTCGAGATCGTGGGCCTGACAGCTCAGCAGGGGGTCCAGAGGTATATGACGGACGCCCATTTCGCCCCCCTTGCCGAATCGACCCTCGCCGCCCGGAAGAGCCGGGGATTCCAGGGAGAAAAGCCGCTCATCGAAACGGGCAGCCTTCGGCAGTCGATCACCTTTGTGGTTGAGAAGGAAAAATGATCACCTTCTCGGAATTGATGGGGGACCCCGATCTCTTCGAGTCCGTCACCCGAACCCAGCGGGTCCAGACGACCAACAGCTACGGAGAGACGACGATCACTCCCACGTCGACGACGATTCAGGCCGTGGTTACGTCCCCCGGCAAGCCCGGGCTGACCCGTTTCGAGGATGCCCAGACCTATGCGGACGCGATTCGGGTTATCACGGCGTCGCCCCTCAACGGAGCCGTCGTCGGCCAGCAGCCCGATCTGATCGTCTGGAAAGGACAGACCTACATCGTGGCGATCGTCAACGACTACCAGTCGTTCGGGTTCTCGGACGCGATCTGCAAGCTGGTCGATTACGAAGATCAGCCCAACGTCTAGGAGATAGTCCATGGCGAACGATTCCACGACGGGGGGCTACATACAGCCCTCCACCGGGAATGCGCTCGACGACCAGGCCCTCGACCGGGTTTTTCACGACCTGATCATGAACCTGACCGCCCTCGATCCGACCCTGGTATTCCCGCGCTGGCAAGAGATCCCCCCGAACATGCCGTCAAACGGGACATCGTGGATCGCCCAAGGTATCACCGAGCGACGAGATGATGTCGTCGTCTGGCAAGGAAACGATCCCTCGACCGGCATTTTTACGATCTGCCGGAACCAGGAGATCGACAACCTCATTTCTTTCTACGGGCCGAATGCTTCAACGACCGAGGCTCTTTTCCGAGACAACATTTCCGTGGGCCAGAACCGGGACGTCATCAATGCCCTGGGGATCAACCTGGTCCGCGTCGGAGGGGCTCGGAACTTGTCCATGAAAATCAATGAGCGATGGCAGAAACGGATCGATGTCACCGTGACATTCAGGCGTTTAATATGGCGCACCTACCCTGTCCTGACCATCCTCTCCGTCCCGATCAACCTTCAGGCGGATACGGGCTTTACCGTCAACGAAAACGCATAGGAAAGGACCTCTCGCATGGGAACCTCCCAGCTCTCGATCTCCCGGCTCATCAGTACCACGATCAATCTTCAGCCCTCGGCGGCGCAGGCACAGAACCTCTCGAACCTCCTGATCCTGGGCTCGACGGACGTCATCGACACGTCCCAGCGGATGAGGACCTACAGCTCTCTCGCAGGGGTAGGCGACGACTTCGGAACCGTGGCCCCCGAGTATCAGGCCGCCTCCGCCTGGTTCGGCCAGTCTCCTCAACCGACCGCCGTTATGATCGGACGGTGGGCACAGACGGCGACTCGCGGGCGTCTGGTGGGTGGCCTTCTTTCTGCCGCCGATCAGGTGATCAGTCTGTGGACGGCGATACTGGCCGGGTCCTTCAGCGTGACCATCGACGGGACCATACACGCGATCACAGCCCTTAACTTCTCTTCCGTCACCAGCATGAACGGGGTCGCGGCCACGATCCAAGCCGCCCTGCCTGTGGGGGTGACGTGCTTCTGGGACGCGAGCTATAACCGCTTCGTCTTCAAGAGTTCCACGACCGGGACGACCTCCTCGGTCTCCTTCCTGACGCCCGAGGGCACCGGGACCGACATCTCCGGGATGCTGTGCGGCCTCTCGACCTCCTCCGGAGCCTACGCGGTCGCCGGGATCCTGGCCGAATCCGCTGTCTCCGCCGTCACCCTCTTCGACTCGACCTTCGGGCAGACGTGGTTTGGGAACTTCGTGTGCGGTGCCGCCGACTCCGACCACCTGGCAATCGCCGCCTACATCGAGGGGGCCGCGAATCAGCACGCCTACGGAGTCAGCACCCAAGAGGCAACCGTTCTGACTCCGACAGACACCACTAATATCGCCTACCAGCTTCAGCAACTCGGCTACAACAAGACTTGGGTTCAATACTCCTCCTCTTCCCTCTACGCTGTCTGCTCCCTGATGGCCCGACTCATGACGACGAACTTCCAGGGCAACAACACCGTCATCGACCTGATGTACAAACAGGAGCCGGGGATCGCGCCGGAAAACCTGAACGACACGCAGATCGGAGCTCTCGAGGGCTTCAACTGTAACGTTTTTGTCGCCTACGATAACAATACCCAGATCATCGAGCGTGGCGTGGCCGCCTCCGGGCAGTATATCGATACCGTCTACGGAACAATGGCGCTGGCTATCGACATCCAGACCAATCTCTACAATCTCCGCTATACCTCCCCGACTAAAATCCCCCAGACGGACGCGGGGGTTCATATCCTGAAAACCGGGGCGGAGCAGACGTGCGAGCAGTATGTCCAGAATGGCCTCCTGGGTCCCGGGACGTGGACGAATGCCGGTTTCGGGTCTCTCGTTCAGGGGGGCTTCCTCAAAAAAGGCTATTACGTCTATGTGGCCCCGATCTCGACTCAATCGCAGGCGTCCCGCTCCGCTCGTCAGTCCCCCCCCATTCAGATCGCCGCGAAAATGGCCGGGGCCATTGAAACGGTCGATGTTCTGATTAACGTGAATAACTAGGAGGCTCCCCCATGGCACAGATGACCTACTCCTTCCTCGATACCAACTGCTCCATCGTGGGACCCGGGGGCGCGTTCGACCTCACCGGGGGCGCGGCCAAGGAAGGGATCACGATCACCCCGCGCGAAGACAAGTCGAAGCTCGAAATCGGGGCGGACGGATCCGGTCTCCACCAGCTCCGGGCCGACAAGAGCGCGACGATCACGATTCGACTCCTGAAAAACAGCCCGACGAACGCCCTCCTTTCCGCGATGTACGACCTCCAGGAGAGCACGTCCTCGCTCTGGGGTCTCAACATGATTTCCGTCAACTCCAACATCGGTGACGAAATCTCCCTCCGGTATGCCGCCTTCAAGAAGCAACCCACGGTGACATACGCCGAGGAAGGGCCGATGAACGAGTGGGAGATGGAAGCCGTCTATATGGATATGCTTCTCGCGGCCAGCATCGTCTAGGGGGAGTAATGAGAGAGTTTAAGGTCGGAGACAGAGAATACCGGACGGGTCCCTTCGACGTTTTCCTTCAGATTAAGGTCGGGCTCAAGGTCTCTACGGCGCTCACGAAAGCGATTCAGAAGACAGACGGGGAAGGCCTCCCCCTCGACGCGATCCTCGATATCCTCGCCTCCACTCCCGGTGAGGACATCGATTTCGTCGTGCAAAGCTGTCTCGGGTGCGTCCAGCGCCGGGAAGGGGCGGCGTGGGCCAGCATCTTCAACCGGGACGCGAAAAGGCTTGCCTACGCAGACATTCTCCCCGTCGAAGTGTTAACCATTACGGCCCAGGTGCTCGAGGAGTATCTGCTCCCTTTCTACGAAGGCCTCGTCAGCTTGGTCTCGGGGCCGGTCAAGACGACTCCCGGATCCTGACGAATCCGGAGGAGGATTTCATCCTGCGCCCCATCGAGGCCGGGATGTGCCGGTACGAGTCGGCGGTGGACGGGTCGCTGTCTCTGTTGGACTTCGCCCGGATGAACGACTACTTAAACCGCCTCTCCCACAACCGGAGCCTCCCTGATGTCTGACACCCTGCAGGAGTTTCTCGTCAAGCTCAAGTACGAGTCGTCGGGACGCGAGGGATTTCTTTCCGGAATCAAGAGCTCCGAGAGCAGGGTAATGCGCCTCGGAAAGGCCCTGATTACAGGAGGGACGGCACTCGGAGTCTTCTTCGGGAAGTACGCCGCCCGGATGGAGCAGGTCGGCTTCGTCGCCCGAAGGACCGGCTCCGAGGTCAAGGAGCTTTTTGCACTCGAGCAGGCCGGAGCGTCCCTCGGAACCTCCGTTGACGGGGCGAAGGAAGCCCTCGAATCGCTGTCGAAATTCATGGCCACCACGCCCGGGGCGACAAGCTGGCTCCATGGGATCGGCGTCCAGACAAGGGACGCCAAGGGCCACGCCCTCTCGACCGTGAAGGTCATGGAGAACCTGGGTAAGACTTTCCGGTCCATGCCAGTATGGCAGGCGAACGCTTTTGCCGGAGTCGTTGGGATCGACTACAAGACGATGCTGGCCATGCGGGACAAGCATTTCTCCTCCTACATCGAGAAGTTTAAGAAACCCCTGACGGGCGCACACCTTGACGAGACGGCGAAGGTCTCGAACAAGGCCATGATCGCCGGTCGGGTCGTCACGATGAAGAAGGAGGCGCTCGAATCCAAGGCCTCCCTCCCCTTCCTGAAGGCCTTCGTCGCGGCTGACGCCAAGACGCAGGGCCTCTCAACCGACATGCTGGGTCTTGCAAAGGCACTCGGGGAGGTCTCGGTCGCGGCTATCGCGTTCAAGGCCGTCACCCGCTCCCTGTTCGGGGCGTCCGTGGCCGAGGGCGTGGCAGGGAAGGCGGGAGGTGCCGCCGAGGGCGTGGCAGGGAAGGCGGGAAAGCTCGGCCTCCTCCTCCGGATCCTTCCTTGGCTCGGGAGGCTCACCGGCTACGGGGCCGCGGGCTATGGGATGTACGAGGGACTTAAGCTCACGGATAAGATTCCCGCCGTTCACGCCCTCTCGGACGATCTCTCGAAGGTGATTCAGGGGGAGCTGAAGGACTTCGCAAAGACGCCTATCCTCGGGTCGGCTCTCCGGAAGCTTGACCTCCTCCCCCCGACAATCGATATCGTCCGGGCGAAGACGGCCCCCCCTCCGGCCCCTGCCTCCCCTGTCGTCACTCATCACACGGCCCAGACGGTCCATGTCAACGTCCACGTCAACGGGGCGAAAGATCCCCACGAGACGGCCCGAAAGGTCAAGGAGGAGATCCGGATGTCAACCCATAATAGCGGAATGGTGACTCACTAATGGCCTTCCCCGGGATTCCGACCTCTCCGCTGGCCATCGGCAACCTCGCGGTCGCCGGAGCCTCCGGCTTTCTTCCGACCCCGTTCTCCCTCCGGACTATCGGGAGCATCAAGGCGGACGTGACTTTTGAGGAGCGCCACGAGGACTCGCTCACCATCAGTGACCATCCGGTGGAGCAGGGGGCGGTCATCTCCGACCACGCCTTCCTCAACCCCGTCACCGTCGAGATAAAGGTCGGCTTCAAGCCGAAGACCGGCCTCATCGCGACCGCCGCGAATCTCCTGACCTCGGGAGGGGTGCCCTATCTCAACCAGGTCTATCAGAACGTCCTCGCCCTCCAGAAAAACCGGGTGTTGAACGTGGTCATGACGGGGAAAAGACTCTATATAAATATGCTTGTCGAGCGTGTGGCCTGCGTCACCGACCCCGACACCGAGCACGTCCTCCGTCTCACGATTTCCTGTCGTCAGCTGACTATCGTTCAGACGCAGGCCGTGGCTGTACCGCCGAACTCCAGCATGGCGAACCCGGCCAAGACAGGGTCGGTCGCAAACCTCGGGCAAAAATCGCTCGTCGCGGTGGCCTGATATGTTTGAGATCCCCCTTCAGTCCGGAAACCAGACTTTTATCATTACCTTGGGCACAGTGGCCTATACCCTCGCCGTCCTGTGGCGCGACCCGCTCGGTTACTTCCTCGACATCGCGGACTCGCAGGGGAACGCCATTCTGCAGGGCCTTCCTCTCGTCACCGGGGGCGATCTCCTCGGGCAATATGCACACCTGGCTATCGGGGGGACGGTCGGAGCCGGGACCTTGACGGTCGTCTCGGACGGGGCCGATCCCCTGGTGCCCCCGACCTACGAAAACCTCGGGACGGCCTCTCACCTTTACTGGACACCGGGAGCTTAACGTGGCCCAGCAGTGGATCCGGAAGGCGACCCTCGTCATCGGGACAGGAAGTCAGGGAATCGACCTCTCGGAGCTTCAGTTTCAGTTTTCCATCAAGGCCGCCGTCCTCGGAACTCCGAGGAGGCTCCAGCTCCGGATTTATAACCTGAAAAAAGAGACGGCGCAAAAAGTCACGAGCTACGGGTCGCCGGTCCTCCTCTCGGCAGGCTACAACGGGAACTTCGGGACGATCTTTTCCGGACAGATCGTGCAGGTCCGGATCGGGCGCGAGAACGCCACCGATACTTACCTCGACATCTCCGCCGCCGATGCCGACTACGTTTACAACCACTCCGTCATCAACTTCTCTGTCTCCAAGGGCTCCGGGGTCGTCGGGAGGGTCGGACAAATCGCAAATGCGGCGGGTATCCAGCTCGGCACTTTTGCGGTCCCCCCGATTCCCGGTCAGCTCCATCGGGGGCGCGTCTACTTCGGGCTCCTCCGGCACCATATGTCGGCGCTATGCGGCACCATCGGGGCAGACTGGACCCTCAATGACGGAAAGCTCGAAGTCGTGGCGCAGGACGGATATCGAGCGGGTCAGATCCCCCTCATAACCTCTGCGACAGGGATGGTCGGAGTTCCGGAGCAGACCCCGGATGGGATTCAGGTCAAGACGCTCCTCAATCCCTTCATCGCGGTGAACGGGCTTATCGAGCTCGACAACGCCTCCATTCAGCAGTATCAGTTTCCTCTTCAGCTTGCATCAACGGCCAAGGCCGCGCTCATCCCCTCGCTTAGTCGGGACGGGCGGTACAAGGTCCTCTTCGTCGAGCACATCGGGGATACGCGAGGGCAGGAGTGGTATTCGGAGCTCGTCTGCTACTCGAAATTCTCGCAGGGGCAACTCACCTATGTTCCAGCAAAAAGGACGACATACTGATGAGGATCCTTGAGTTACTCGCGGACCCGGAAGAGCAGGCGGTCCAAGCCTTCCACTCCCGGCAGGCGACCCTCTGGACAGCCCTCCCGGGCATCATACAGAGCTTCGACCCCGCCTCGATGACCTGCACCGTCCAGCCCGCGATCAAGGCGGTCGTTTTCGCTCAGGACGGGACCGCTTCCGATGTGCCCCTTCCCCTCCTCCTCGACTGCCCGGTGCAGTTCCCGGCTGGCGGAGGATACTCGCTGACCTTTCCGGTGGCGAGCGGTGACGAGTGCCTGGTGGTCTTCGCCTCCCGGTGCATCGACGCCTGGTTCGGGTCCGGTGGAGTCCAGTCCCAGGCCGAAATGCGAATGCACGATCTCTCTGACGGGTTCGTGATCCTCGGTTTCCGGTCGCTCCCACGCGTCCTGATCGCGATCAACACATCGGGCGCGGAGCTTCGGAGCGATGACGGGAGCGCGACCGTTTCCGTGGATTCCGGCCATATCGTCAAAATCGTGGCCCCGGGCGGATGCACGATCAACGGACTGACCATCGACTCCTCCGGAAACCTCGCGACCCCCGGAAAGGTCACGGCGACAGGAAGTATCGCCTCGACGGGAGGGGATGTCGTGGCGGGAGCGGTCAGCCTCACGAGCCACCTGACGACCGGCGTCACCCCCGGCTCCGGCGTCTCCGGGCCTCCGCAGTGATCGTCCGCGCCCTCGACCCAAACGGGGACTATCAGCTCGGGGTCTTCCTTGCCGACTCGCCCGCCGCCGTTGCTCAAGTCGTCGCGACCCGCCTAGCCCTCTGGCAGGGAGACTGGTTCCTCGACCTCACCTCCGGGACGCCCTACATGCAGGACATCCTCGGGCGCAGGACCGGGTACGACCTAGAGATCCAGACCCGCATTCTCGAAACGCCCGGAGTGACGGAGATTACGGCCTACTCGTCGAACGTCTCGGATCGAGGGCTCTATGTCGAGGCCGACATCGACACACTTTACGGACCCTCTAGCGTGAGCGCGATCCTATGAGCTATACCTACCTCGGCCCGACTATCGGACCCACGGGGATCTCCGCCCCGTCCTACCAGACGATCCTCACCACGCTTCAGGGGATGTACCAGGCCATTTTCGGGGCCGATGTCTACCTCGGGGGCGACAGTCAGGACGGGCAGTTTCTCGCGATCATCGCGCAGGCGATCTCCGACCTCAACAGCGCGGCAATCGCCGTCTACAACAATCAGTCTCCGGCCACAGCCCAAGGCTCCGGGCTCTCGTCAATCGTCAAAATCAACGGGCTCGCCCGGGAGATCCCGACGAGCTCTACAGCCGTCTGTACGGTGGCGGGTGTCGCC
>JAEHJW020003712.1_pt1 | contig 16084 bp, 14 predicted proteins | sample 9271431 | NCBI WGS metagenome assembly JAEHJW02
ACTGTAATGGCTGATGACCCATGGCCGAAAACCGTAACCGTCTGCCCGGCTTGTGATCCGGGGTTGACCGTGATCGTCGCCGCGCCCGTTGGCTGCGGATAGACGACGGTTCTCAGCGCCACTGGCGCGATCGTTCCACTAGAGACTGGAGATAGAACTTGTAAAGCTTGACCCAAGTTAACAGCATCTCCAGATGCTGTAGCAGCAGGGACGGCTACGGGATTCGTAAAAGTATTGCTACCCGTCCACGTATTATTAAGTGGAAGCAAAGATGGCGTTACATTCTTCCAAACTGCCGTAGCGGCACTACCACTCGTCGTGCAAATCCAAAGAAGACTGTCTGTCGTATCCCAAACCATAGTAGGTTGCTCAGCGGTACTGCCGGCGTACCCAGCAACATAGCCTGTGGGATTTCCTGCATAAACCTGTAGTGTCTGCGCTGATTTGGCTAGATACTGGTTCGTAATGTCAAAGGACGTAATGGAAGTCTGCCCGGAACTTAATGTAGTCCTAGCAATCTCAAAATACGTTATATTATCTGGCGCCGTCAGGGTAGCTGTAATAACCGCACTATCCTGCAACTGCGTATAAAATGTCGTAGGAGCGTTGGCCGGGTTATAATCTGGGTGCCCCGCATTCGGGCCAATAACAGGTACAGGTACTTGCTGTATCTGCGATATAGAGCAAACAACATACGCTAAGACCGATCCAGACCCTGGAAGAAGCGGAGAGAAGTTTAAACTGTACGAAGAAGTAGACGCCCCATTAACAGAACCATGGCAGGCCGCCAACGACCCTGCGGCGTTAAGTAAGCGAAAGGGCGCTGGGGCAGATACAGTAGCCGTCAAGAGCGACGGGGTTATTGTAATACCGGAAGGCTGTATCAGCCCTGGCGTAAATAGCGTCTTACCTATATCCAGCAGCGATTGCGCGATGTACCCTTGTGACGTATTAAGTAGTGGCGCGTCTACAAATTGCCCGTTAATGTAGTTTGGCTGCTGCATTGTTAGTTATGATACCACGAAAATCAATATTTTGCAAGTCGTCATGAGTTTAATATCGGATCATTAAGATATACTGTTGGCAGTGTTGGTTTGGTAGGATTTGTAGATGCCGATATGACGGGAATATTGGCGTTAGATGCGCTGGTGAGATAGGCGCCTGTAACACTGGGGGCTCCTAGATAGTTTATGGTGCCTAAATAAAGGCCCCCAGATGGTGCATAGATGGGTAGGAATTGGACCCCTGCTGGGCGCACATTCACAAGGCTTGTTGCTATACTGGCTATTTGCGCTGCCGATGTAGCCCCGCTTAAATTGGCGGACCACGACGTGGTGGCAAAATTCTCCGTCACTGTGGCGGAGACACCTGATATATTCGTTATATATGCCTGAACGGCTGCTGGAGTGCCGCGCCCTAGCGCAAGCGTGTACGTTATTCTTGCTTTATACGCCGTGTCGGATTCACTAGCCCCTCTAGGAAGATTAAATAAAGCACCCCATACACCAAGCCAATTCCCTGATGCGTTCTGCAGCGTGTACTGCGTAGATAAACCATCTATGGCTGCAGTGCCCGCAACTAGCCCTATCGTATATGAGTTTTGCAACCATTGGAACGTAGTACCGGGGCGCAAATATGCGCTAGGAACATCTACTAGCCTGGATGTTACATCAGTCCAGTTCATGCTAGATAATATTCACAGTATAGGACTGTAGAATCACCCGCTGATTATATGCTGCGGCGATACCAGACACAGATACGCTACTGCCGTTCAATAGGTATACTTGCAGTGCGCTAAGCGAAGGTGCTGTAGCATTAGATACGGCTGCGATAAGGCTGTTCAATTCCGCAGTATCTGTGAAAGCAAGCGTGGCGTAGTAACTCTGTATAGCGGATACCGTGGCATTGGTTAGCGAAGTAATAGATGATCCACCAATATGTGTGCCGCTGACAACCACGCTGGAGTACACAGGAGATACGCCCGATACCGTATACGGCACGCCTGCTGGCCGGTAGCCTAGAGTGGAGGTGCCTAGAATGCCATTCAACTTAGTCTCTACGGCAGATATAAGATTTGCCGACGCTGCGCCGCTTCCGTTGTCGATATATACTTGAAATCCAGGAACGATAGGTTGGCTATTTTGTTGCTGTATCACCCAGGGCTCGTAAATCGTAGAGTAGGCTACCGTTTCCGTGGTTCCTGATACGGCTACGCCTATACAAGCATTGGCAATTGATACTGGCGTAGATAGCGCTGTAGCAGCGACTGCTGCTGTAAATCTGGCAAGTGTTTGCGCCGGCTGCTCTGCATTTAGACCCCCTGCCGTAGCTGAGGCATTTGTACAATACAGGGCATATGATAGCCCTGTAATGATCTGAGTGATGGTTCCTGAACTGACATTACCTGCGGTGCCTGCTACAATGGCTGATATATTGGCTGTTATTGACGTAGAGCCTTGAGCCAACACAACAGAGTTTGTGGTAATGAACTGCATGCCGCCTACTGTCTGCACAACAGTACCTGCTGGAATTGATATAGATTGTGCTGTAGGGGGAGGCGACCCACCCAACCCTGTTAGAAACGTAATCGTTCCTTGCGCGGATTGCGCTATTAAAGGAGATATGCCATACGCCGAATACGCCGAGTACACTAGTGCCTGAAACGCCTGCGCTTGCGCCGTATAGCCTTGCAATTCGCTAACAGAGCCTATGGATTCTGCTAATGTGCGCAACTGCGCGCCAGCATTAAGGTCAGTCACCACGCCAGATTGCGCGCTCATTGAGCCCAGAATATTTGCTGCTACTGTAACGGTATTGGGTGGTGCGGCGACAGTTATCGTGCTAGACATTGGCTGCTATCCTAACATATTTTATAATATTTGTCAAAGCGTAGGCCCTAACACTTCGTTTACCGATACACTCTTTGAGTTCAAACCATTAGGCAGCACCGTAACCGTGATTCCTATTGCATAGTTTGTATACTGCGTTGCGTTGGCACTGATAACAGAGTTAACTCGTGGATCTGATAAGACCGCAGATGTTGCATACGCCTGCAAATACGCCAATTGATTTGGAACCGTGATAGACCCAACTTCTGGCGGCAACCGAGACCCGAATGTAGGATGGTATATCAAATCCCCGATAGACGTTTGCAGGCGCCTACCGAGAGAGAACGCCAAATTATCATAGCCAGAGATAACTTGGAAATCGCCAGTCCACGGTAGCATATCCTGATTAAGAGGGCCATAGTATATGTCAGTGCCAAGGTAGTTGATTGTGTATGATACCGTCGTACCTTGTGTAATTGTAGACCCTGATGTAGGCAAAAATAGTTGTTGCCCTGGAGACGCCACATTGGCACCTGGGGTACTCTGGGTATACGGCGGCAGCAGATTGTTGGTCGTTGCCAAGCTGTTCCAGAGTTCAAAGTTCCCGAGGCTCTGGCTGGCTATATCCATCAGATTCTGATTCTGCTTCACCGTCACAAGCTGTATGTTGCCAGACACCTGCTCCCGAAGCGTTATGAGAACCTGATTCAAATTTTGCAGGGTTGTGCCCAATGCATATTTGGCCGCATTTACACTCTGCGATTGCAGCGACGTAGGATCATTGCCGGTAAGACTCGCCATAGTCAATATAGATGGCGTGGATACAAGATTGTTCCAAGCAATCAATGCTGATTCTAAAAATGTGAAACTTCCAGCGTTGATATTTTGGTACACTGCAAGAGACGAATCATACATCTGGATAACAGCATTATACGCCGCTTGATTATAGGCTAATCCAGAAGCCGCCAACGCCTGCGCTAAGTGCAGCCAAGCATTCGCCGCATCTAAAGCTGCTTGTGCAATCGTCTGTGTAACATTGTATAAGTTTATAGGATTGCCGGACGAGTCTGTTATCACAGTGCCGCTAGAAGTTGTCAGAACTGCATTATTTATTGAGTTCGGTACAGATTCCCCAACGAAATTTAACACATAAGCCAAATATCCTGGAGAGGCCACAGGAACTATATTCTGCGTAAACCCGTAAGAAGGCGTAAGTGCTGTCACATTGAATTGATTCGTATTGCCTGCAAAAGCAAGCATAGCGGCAAGCCTGTTCGTGATATAGGCAGTATCTGTCGCAGAGAGCGTTACGGGAACCGCGAAGGCTTCAGACAAAAGTTGGTAATTAGTATATATCTGCTGTACGTCTTGTATGGCGTTCAGTGCCTCTGACGCATTGATAAGTGTTTGCGTCATCAGCGCCGTATATTGCTGCGCCTGCTGCAAATTGTTTATATTTACATTCTGGTTATAGTAGCTCAGTGACTGGAGCGCGGTGCTCCATATCGTATTTGAATATCCGTTTATCTGGAGCGCGTTTGTACTCATATGCCATACGCCGATAAAGTCGAGGTTATCGCTGTCTGCGCAGAGGCCATGGCTGGTGCTGCTGCTGCATTGAACAACTGCCCTATAAGATCACTTACCCCGCCCACCAGAGGCGCGCTGACCCTCTGTATGCCGGGTAGTGTAAACTTAAATCGTTGCCATAAAGGGGCGCCTGCATCTTGCGAAATTCCTTGCACGCCGACAGGCTCCACTTGCCAAAAATCATTCGTGAAGAAGTCGTAAAATTCCATGGTATACAGAGGTAAACCAGCCTGCATCTGTGCAGTATTCAACTGTGCGTACTCTCCCATCATATTCTCTAGGTTCTGCATAGACTGTAAGCCAGTGGCTAAATACCCATCATTGCTATGCCGTGTCCAACCTGTTGTACCCTCAATTATGAAAGTTACGGGGCTCGCACCATACACATCTATCTGCCGCTGTACGCCTTGATTCATGGCCGTGCCAGCAGTATCGTATACAGTGGACATGGCTGTATATAACTTCTTTATGCTTGACGGCGATAATGGAAATGTGTATACAAGATAAGGCTTTTTGGCATTGCCAGGATACCGGATAGACAATGTGTAGAGCGCGACGCGGCTATTCGGAACCTGAACGGTCCTAAAACTCTGGTATCCAGAAGTGCCAAGTAGAGGCGTTAAAAGCCCGCTCATTTGATCTGCAACAGTGCTGAGTTAAGTGCTGTAGCTGCATATAAATGCCCGTCCGTGAACCACAGAAGAGACGAGACACCGATAGGTGCTGTAGGCACAGTACCTTGATAATTTGTAATCGGCGTAGTCGATACTAAAGACGCCGCCGTAGTAATCTCATATAGATTATTTGAAGCCTCAAAATCTATATTGCCGTTCGGATTCCAAGTAACTGCTCCTGGCGTGGAAAACGCCGTGGTTAAGTAGTATGGCGTACCAAAAGCCCCTGTATAATTCACGGCCCATCCATATGGCACAGGGCTTAGCTTGTACGGTGCCCCGAGATAGTATTGATGTAGGGATGTTGCAGAACTTCCGAAGACGGAAGCCCCCGTAGACATCATAAACTTCCACGGCGTAGCTGCAGCTTGCGTATTTTCTAATACAAGCGAAAGAGACGGTAGGGTTGGCGCAGAATAGCTGCGCAAAGTTCCGCTCGTGTTATCTGCAACAATAATCTGCCCTTGCTGCGCAAACACAGTATCTGCACTGCCAGTCCAGGAAGCTGTTGCTGTACTGGCGCCATTAACGACTGTGAGGAATCCTTGACCCCCTTGAGAGCCTGCCAAGTAAACAACACCATAGCTATCTATATAGCTGCTTGTAGGCGTATACGAGAGTGGCGTAATCGCCGCAGCAGACCAAGTGCCGGCGGAGTATGACAATACGCTATACCCGCCAGATACGGTCACACCTACCTTATTTGCTGAATACGCAAAGAAGCTGGTAGGATTGGTAAGCGATAGTGTCTGCGCCACTGCCCATGAAGATGTATACGCTAATGCATATACTGCATTAGCATTTGGATTGGCTACAAGAGCTTGAGAGACGAGCGGGTTAGATATAACTTGAGTCGTACCTGAAGCGGCTAGAGTTAGGTTTTGCGCGAGAGAATACGCTGATCCTGCGATGTTGTATATGTTGATGGCCGCGTCTGCGGGGTCTGTAACTAGAACTTGCGTACTTAAACTGTTCCAAGCGCACCAATGCGCAGTGCCTGACGCAGCAAAGGAATTTATGACGCTCCAGTTAGGATCTGTACCACTGAGAAGATACAGCATGTTATTATTAGGGTTGGCGAACGAGACAAGCAGATTGTCCGGTGCCAACGCCATATTATACGCGCCGTAAGTCTTGAGAGGCGTTTCTGCTGTACCAACAATAGCTACGCCAGATGCGGAAGCAGAAAGGGCCTTTGCTTGTATTAGATTGGTGATCGGAATATTGGTGTAGGAAGCCGTAGATGTGGTTAAATTATATTCTGCAAGCTGATCTGTTGCGGAGGCTAGCGCATATAAGTTGCCGCTATATGCCTGCAGCCCCACGGAGCCTGATGCAAAGGCAGCCACACCTGAAACGAGAGCACTTCCAGATATAGTGTACACAGGGCCTGCAAAGCTATTGAAATACGGTTTTGATACAGTAGCAGCACCTGTGAAGAAGGCTTGCGTGGCTGTGGTATAAAGCGACACTGCCCCTGCGCTATTAATCTCCGCCGCTTGATTCTGCCATGTAGGCCAGTAAGTATTTGTACCTTGCTGAATAGCGGCCACAGCACCGTAAGCAGGGGGCGTGCCTGTGAATTGCAGATCGACGACATTAGCCCCAGACAGAGCATACAGCGTATTCTGAGTATAGGACGGCACAAACATATCTGTTGCAGTGCCGCTAGCCACAAGCGATAGTGCTTGTGCCTTCCCAACTTGCCCGTTTGGTGGAAAAATGTAGGTTGTGGCTACCATCTAAGTATTATATCATTAACTGCTTGTTTTAACTATACTGGACTGGATTGAAGATGTCGTAAGGGGTGTGGTTGGCGTTCCTGTTGTACCTCCTTGAGGGTCGCTGTGGGTATGACTATTAAACTCTGATACCATTTTACTAACAAGTACCAGCGCATCAGCTACTGATTGCCCGTTGTCACTAAAATTTATATTCTGCCCACTAGCAGCAATAACATTTATAGCCCCCGCAGCCGTGATCTGTACTGACGCTCCAGAAGGGTGATTAACCGTTATATTAAACGGGGCTGGTGTAGTAGGTACGCGCTCTGCAGGAGAGAATGCTATCTGTTGCGGTGTTTGTGTAGCGTTGACGGTATTGCGATACGTGGCTGCCGGCGTGGTTGCGGCGCCTATGACGATACTCGTGCCATCTGGGTAGTAAGTTGTGCTCTCGCCTTTACTGTCTAGGGTCTTATAAAACCCAGACCAGTGTGCATCATATTCAAAATTAGGGTCTGTATTGTTTGTGAATGCCGTAACGCTATTGGCATAAAAAGCCCCTAGCCAGATACCGTTGCGTATGTCACCTGCGATAAAGCCTACAGCCCCCCAAGTTCCTGGCGTCGGGAGAGATTTTTGCTTTACGCGCAGACCGTCCGCAGGGCCATCTAACAGCACCTGGATTGGAAACCCAGATACTTGCCCACTGGGAAACATGACACTTATTTGATTAGGAGGTATTTGCGCGATAACCATGGCTTTGCTAATATCCATGGTTATGGGCCGTTCTGAGGAGTTGTATACGCGGGGGCAATGCCGGTCACGATGGATTGCATGTTGTTCATATTAACGGGCTGCAGGGGGCTTCCTAGCCCTGGCGGCAGCCCTATGGAATACGCACCGTTTTTACGCTGGGCATTACCCGTATGCAGCGCCAGCATCAAATCTGTGTTGGCATACGCAGATACCGGAAGCCCTCGTGACAATTGTAGCGTTGTGGTACTTGCGTCGCCAAAGGCGTAGTTGTGATCAACTGCTTCAACATAAAACTGCCATTGTTCGGAATCTTTATAAGGCGCGAATGTGAATCGCGTTCCTGGTAATATGTCGGGTCGTAGACGTGTTGTAATCTGCCCTGAAGCCATATTTGGTGTGGGTTCGTAGTAGCTTGTTTGCTTAAGGGCTAAGTTAGCTACGAGAGTTTGAAAGTCACCAAACGTGCCACCGCCGGCTGTGAGGCTCTGAGCGTGAACACCAGCGGGATCAGCGAACCACTGCAATTCAGATATAAGCGGCCTATACCCGTATCTATGAATAGAAGCTGTATCAGCCCACGCCGCGAATGTAAATACAAATGGCGCTACCACGCTATTAGATCCGCCGAGCAACTGTGTCATGATTGTAGGGTTTATGATGAAATAGTTATAGACCTCTGCATCGCTAAAAGCCACAGTATGCGAGATACCACTATTTTCAGAGGTTGTAAAATTAGGCAAAGCACTCCATCGGCTCTGGTCCATCTGCAATTGTGGATTCGTTGTAGAGCCGGAAGGGTTCGGGGTCCACGGCAATGGATTCACACGCGCGATAATCTGAGGAAATGCAGGGGCAAACCCAGGTAGATTGAAGGTAGTCGTCGGGGGAATATACGCAACATCCTGAGTACCCGTTCCTGGGTAGTATCCTGACGGCGCCGTTGTGATAAAAAACTCATACCACGGAAATGGAAATATCTCCATAAACTTATCATACCAAGCCCCATCGGCCATCATATAGTAAGCCGCAAATGGGATTGTGATATTTCCTCCGTATGGCTCCCAGTATTGCCCTACCATATTGTAGAATGGTACTCTGGATGCTCCAACAGGAAAAGATAGGTTAGCCATGATGCTACCAGGACCAGCCATAATGCCTTTGTACCATGCAGCAGCGAAAATGTCAGGAGAGCTATCTACTTGCGAATTACTGAGGTTTCCAAGCAATTCCGCCTGCCCTGCGACAGCCCCAGCCCCCACGCCGCCGAGAAAGGATAGCGTGTAGTAGTTTGGTAATGTAAAGAAATACTGGAAATCTACGCCTTGTATAGTTATGGTTCTTTGTGTGCCCTTATTTGTCACCCACGATTGATCTTCTTGAATTGAATTAACAATGCCAACCATAACGATCTGACGATAGGCGCCTCTGGCCATGCCGATGACCACTAACGACATAGGCGTTATGATATCTGTCCAAGATGGTCGTGCATTGAGCCCATACGGCCCTCCAGGAGCCATCTGTAGTGTAAAAGTACCTACGGAATTTGATAAGCCTTTAGCTGTCTGTACTGCCAGTAGCCCATTTGTAGCTCCTGAGAAAGTATATGAACCGCCTTCAAAAGGGTATATCGTAACAATTGTTTGTGGGGCGGTAATTAAAGAATCTGGCATTACGGCGCCCTTGGATCTCGGAATGGTGTATCTCTGCCGCCTCTAGGTTTATTGGGTCCCTTACCAAGCGTAATCATTAACTGCACGATACTAGAATTAAGTGCTGTCAAGCCATCTGCTGCCTTAAACGCATCCGGGCCTAACGCAACTAACGCAGCCGCCCCCGCTGTATACGCATTCATGGACGCTGTGGTGTCCAAGCCTTTAGACTCTGCGGATAAAGTCTTGCCTGTAGCTATGTTTGCTAAATTAGCTGCTTGCGCTCCTCCGCCTCCCAATATATCTGAAATCTGCCCCGCAGAAAAACTTCCGGTGCCTTCTTGCCGAATTATGGCCGCCATCAAGGCGTGAAGCTGCTTAGGGTTTTTTAGGTTCAGCTTAGCGTTAGGGTCTGTGTGCATCCAGCCCGATACATTTTTAATATATTGAGAGGTAGGATTCCCGTCCGATGCTGGTGCGTATCTATTTATAATGCTAGATATTGTATCTGCGTGGTATTCTGATGGGTATCTCTGGAGTAGCGCAGCCATCGCCGCTAACCCTGCTTTTTTAGTTGGGTAAGCCATGAGGGTATGAGTTCCAGGCTTCATTATGTCGCCAAAATTATTTAAGCGGCTGCCGGCTGAGGCTGCATTGCTCCCGCTCTGATTTGCATAATACGCCCCTGCGGACATATTCTGGCTCTCCCAGTATCTTACCTGCACTCCTGTAGGCATTGAACCTAACGGGGTATAGTTTGTTACTATACTGTTAAGCAGTTGTGGATTATTTCCTATTATATCTTTGAGCGCCGAAGCAGCTATATTCATGTTAGGGGCTGTTTCAAGAGCCGCTATCTTTGCTCTGCCGTCGGCTGTCTGGTTCTGTTTATTGTATACATCTTTACCTAAAAGTTTTTTCGCTTGTGAATCGGTTTTAGGCGCACCGCCTTTGGCGTTCATGTAATTGTACATAGCCATTGTGGTTAGCGGGTCTGTACCAATGCCTGCTGCAACACCTTGCATGGCCGTGGCAAAATTCTGCTGTAGCGCTCCTGATCTAGCTCCGATAGCCCCGCTGCTTAGCATAGTGCTATTCAGCGAAAATGCTGCTTTTGCGCCTGAAGTAGAATAGCCTAGCGCAGCGTTCTGCGTGATTATCGCTGCTATACCCTTGAATACTTCAGATTTATCGGCACCTGCAGATACCGCGTCAGTCATAAGTTTAGCAAATTTTTGCGTACTATTGGAGTCCATATTGCCCATAGCCTCCATTCTAGCTATCTGCGCATGTGTGGCGTCTCCCATACCTGCCAGCCCAGGCATAAACTTCATGGAGCCGACGCTGTTGATTACGGAAGTGAAACCTCCAGCACTTGCCGGATTCAACCCGTATGCTTGCATAATGTTTTGTATGTCATCAGACCCATATCCGTATTTCTGCATCATTGCAGAAGGAACCCCCTTGGGGTTGAATATGCTATTTGATATGCTATCGCTATTGTACCCTGCTGCAAGCCCTTGCGCGCCGACAAAGTTTTTTAAACGTATATAATTCTGAGATGCAGAGAGCGTAGAGCCATACGCGCCCGCTATAGCATTAGGCCCTTCGTATGAGGCTCCTGCCAGTGCCGCTGCACCGCCAAGCGCCCAACCCACAGGGCCTGCAGCGGCCATGATACCTTCTATGCCTGCCCCAGCAGCACCAGCAAGCCATCCGGGTAAGCCCCCCTTGCCTCCTCCGCCCCCAGCACCGCCAACACCCCCACCGCCATATCCGCTTACAAAGTCTCCGCCTGCTGCGGCTCTTGCTCTTGCTGCTCTCCCTGATATAACGAGTCGCATCGCCATCCCGCTAAGGCCAGGAGCAAACTCAGCCGCAGAAGACATTTGTGAAAATGACCCGGCCAGTACCCTTCGAGCAGTTACCCTTGCAGCCTCTTGTTCCTCTTGAGTATGTATATTCGCCTTTACATACTTTTCAAGCGTACTGCTCATCTTTGTGAGTATTTTATCGGAGCGCATAAATTGACTAAAGTTGCCTCTATTAGCTGCACTCGTACCAACGCTTCCTATGCGATGGGCTTCCTGATTATAATAAGTGCCGGCTAGTGGCGTAAGGCCACTTAAATCTGCTCCTGGTATGCCCCTCGCGCGATTTAAGACATTCGCTCTCTGGCTCGGGTATAGCGCGTTGCGGGCTGCGTCGCTTATGCTCGCTCTTCTAGTGTATAGCCTGTTATCTTCGTCAGCGCTACGGCGCATCTGGCTGTACTGCGCTCTCGCAGCAGCAGCCTGCACTCTCGCAGCAGCAGCCTGCGCTCTCGCGTCTGCACGCTCTGCTGCCATCCTGGCCGCATTATTTGCGTTATGTGTATTTATGCTTTGTTTTAATTGATTATACTGCGGGGAGTTAGGATCAATGGGCGTCTTTGCCTTCATCGCAGCGAATCTGGCTTTCAGGTTATAATCCTGATTCAGCCAATTGGCATTCGCCATATCCCCTTTTTTACCAAAGGCCCCCGCAGAAGCCGCGTTAGCAAATGAGCCATTTACATTGATGGTGTCGGTCATATTCTATAATACCACGCTTATGCTTTTTCCAGAATAAGCGCGTGTTTGCAAAGCCAAGGCGCCTCTCCTACTTTATAGAACCCAAACTCTTTAAACAGCCCAAGCCAGTAATCTTCTGACCGCACATTGAAGTGCGTGGATTCTTCAAAATCATCAGGGGTGGAGCTAAATAAAATACGATGATTAGATAAGCCACATAGGCTTTCTATCGCATTGTGCGCATAATCTTCTGGTATGTGCTCCACGATTTCAATACAGGTGACAAGATCGTATATTTTATTGTGCGCTACGGAAATCAAATCTTCTTGGAATACGAAGTCTTTAAGCCCGTGCGCCTGCGCAACGCTAATGGCATATTCAGAAAAGTCAAAGCCTACTGCATGCACATGCCTTTTGCGCAGTTCATCCACCAGAAACCCAATCGCACAGCCAGCATCTAAAACCGTAACAGGGTTGAAAACCTCTACAATTTTAGATGCTACATGACTGAAGAACTGCCGCCAAATCTTGTTATCCCAAGCATACGGCTCATGCCCTAGATGGCCTCCTAAGTAGTAATCGGCGGTGTAAAATTCCTGCTTCATGGCTTAGGGGGATCGTATCTTTTAGGCTTGTTGCCTTGTGAGATATGCTTAGGTATGGCAAACCTCTTGGAACGCACGAAATCTTCTTTCGCTTTGCCCATGAGTTTATCCGCCCAATCAACCTGCGTATTCAAAAGACTATCAGCCTTGATACTATCAGAAGCCTTGGTAAACTTCATGCGCTCAGGATTATCCTTGGCATACATCTCAAGAATGAAATTGCGCCGCGCTTCAGATAGCGATAGCACTGTATCGTCAAACGGGCTGCAGCCGAGTATCTGGCTAACTCGCCACAGATTCTGCGCTAGGGGAGATTCCGTCTCCAGCCCCTGGATTGAGAAATCGCGCAATAGCGTCTTGCGCTTCCATATAAATCGCAGGGAGCAGGGCGGTAGCTGCCGGCGGGAACTTACCTGCGTCTACAGCAATCTTGGTAACGCCCTTGGCGTCTTTTGCCTCTGAGAAAGCCCATGTAGCGGACGACTTCTCCAAAAGAACTTCCATCATCGCCATGCCACGAATAACAAGCGCCGTGGACGGATCAAGAGCCTCTTCAGAACCTACGCCGTCAGGGTCCAAGCGGCGCCGAATGGAAGCAGAAACCATCCCAATACGCGCCGTGTCCAACGGAGAAGGTACGCGGAATTGGAAGTCCTTGCCATCTACGGTAACGGTTACTGAATTATCGAGAACGCCATTTACCATGGTATAAACCTAAATTGTTGAATTGATGGTTTATCATAGCACGGCTAAGCGTTTCTGTCAAGCCGGTGGCGTGAGTAGGGCTGACGTGGTGTTAGAGGGCGGCTTGACATGTAGTGATTTATGTGCTATACTGTTAGTATGGCAATGAAAGCAAAAATGATTTCTGTTACTCCGCGTCAAGATGTGTTTTTGGAAGAGGAGGCTAAAAGGGTTGGTATTTCGTCTGCGGAAGTTATCCGCAGGATTATAGATGCTTATATGGATCGCGCTAAGTGATCTCGGAGACCGGCTGCAAATCCGGCATTTACATGATACAGAATACCGTAAATGGTAAATGCTATGTTGGGAGTGCTGTGAACTTCGGAAAGAGATGGGCTACGCATACTGGGTATTTGAAAAAAGTAGATCACCACTCACAAAAGCTACAGCGCGCCTGGGACAAGCATGGTGAGGAGGCGTTTGAATTTTCTATTATTGAGTATATACCTCTTACGGGGGTCAAAAGCGTAGACAGAGATTTGCTGCTGCCTCGTGAAGATTATTGGATAGAGACGCTAGATGCTGTAAAAAATGGATATAATGTAGCGCCTAAAGCAGGAAGTAACTTAGGATGCGCGCTCACGCCAGAAGCTAAAGCCAATTACGCCTCCGCGCAAAAGCGTCGGGAGGAAGAGCGCCTATCTGCTGGAATACCGCATCCATTAGCGGGGAGGCCACGGCCTCCAGAAGTTATTGCTAGAATACTAGCGACTAAGGCAGCGAAAGAAGCGGAGCGCATCGCAGCGGGGATTCCGCACCCACGCGCCGGTGTGTCTCATCATAGCAAAGATAAGAAAAGATCACCAGAGGAATTTGCTAATCGCTCCGCAGGGCAAAAACGCCGTAAAGATGAGCGTATTGCAGCAGGTGTGCCGCATCATAATAAAGGGCGAAAGCTCCCTGAAGAATCCCGCCGTAAAACATCAGAATCTCTAAGACATACGCTTGCTTTAAATAAAGAATTAGGCATACCGCACCCAAAAGCTGGAAAGCCATGGAGTGCCGAATCTATAGCTAAGCTAGTAGCTACGCGCGCTGCAAATAAAGCGAAGAAATTAGCAGAGGCTGCTTTAGCTGCCTCTGCTATTACTGAGGATTAGGCGGCTGTAGGCGTGGCAGCGCCGCCGGCGCTAGATGCAGCGAAATTGATGCCTCCTAGTGCGTTCTGCCCATTCATAATGGATGTGCCTGTATTGTCTAACACGTCCATTGCAATGAAACTCACGTTCTCAGCAACTGCGCTATTAGCTGAGAACTGCGCACCCTGATTAGAAGCCACACAGCCAACATATGCGTAAATAGGCTCTTGATTAGTCCCTACGACGTAGATATCAAAACTATTGTTTGCGAGGATATAACTGAGAGGCTTTGATTCTCCGAAAAACGCTTGGCCTTCTGCCGTTAGTTTAAGTGTATCCAGCGTTATCGTCATTGACATCCGAAGCTGCTGGATCTCCTGGGGCAATGAAGTGCCACACCCATAAAATGCGTCAGTACCGTAGTCTATGGACGGGCTTGACGACTGACCGAATCCTATCAACTGCGTGCCAACGAAAATAGAGCATTGATTCGCAGAAAGGACTTTGTACGCCAACTCTTGCTGATTAAAACTTGCCATATAAATTATTCCTTACGCGCTAAGATTAAGTGGCTGCACGAATGTCTGCTCCAAAATAAATCGGATCTGTCCCACAAGCACGACATTCACAGTAATGCTCAACGCCTGAGTAGCCCCATTATAGTTCAGCACCAAAGATGCCGGATCCCAAGAAACCAAAATTCCGTTGTTACCGGGGCTGTACTTGAGGTTATTTAGTTGCTTGACGACCGCGTTCTTAACCCGCGTCATGCCGTATGGGCTCGCGATAGTCCCGATATACGGTTGTACCGCAGCGGCCAAAGAATACGCCAGCCCCCAGCGGCATGCCACCTGCTGGGTGAAAACGTTCTCTGGATTATTGTCACCTTGCCATACCGTAAGGTCACTTACGATAGTAGGAACATTAGTGCTAGGATAGCCAAGCACCATCACACCCGCCTGCTGCAGCGTGTTAATCTGCGACACGGAAAGATAGCTACCGTTTCCGCCCGCAAGTTCAACACCGTTGCCAGTAAGCTGCTGGTTCGTCAGAGGCTGGGCAATGATATTGCCTGCCATGATACCAGCCGCCGCAGCCGCCCAAGCCAAGCCGCCTACAAGCGTATTCGCGCCCGTGGACGTATTGGTGTAGTAGATGCCTGGGTAGCAGTAGCAAGTTTCGATAGAGTTCAGTTGCCGCGCTTGCTGCGCCGTCAGCGTAACCGAGTCGCCAACATTAGACCCGGTGACAAACCGGCGCCACATGCCATATGCCGTGGAGCTAGCCGTAATAGCGTGCTGCGCACCCAAAGCCTGTACGGCCAAGGAATTGCTATCGCAGAATACGGACCATGCGGGAGTGCCTAGCGCCGCGTTAAAGGCATTGGCATAGTTGGTATTCGTAGGCGGCACATTCTGCCCACCCGTAAAGTGCGTCAAGCCTACATCAGCCAATGTGGCTGCCGTGGTCAAAACAGCCCCGCTAGCGAGAACCGCTGTGCAAAGGTTGCTCGCATACTGGTTAACCCAATAGATCAAATCGCCTGCCGTAGCAGTCAAAGTAACGTAGTTATAGGCCCCTAGAGTTGCAATAGGGAGAGCCGTCGCTGTCAGAAGATCCAGATTAGACGAAGGCAAATTGGCGTTAGACAGCAGGGTGGCAGAGTAGAAACCAGTACCGTTAAGATAAGCAATAACCTGCCCAATGGTGCCGTATTGGTTGGCCCCGAGAGGAATGGTAAACGACTCACCGGGATTGCTGCTGGTAACAATGAGGTTTTGCGCTGCTGTAGCCGTACCAGATACCGCAACCGTAACCGTGGTCGCACTGCCCGTATAAGCCAACTGGAACGGAGCCCCGATATTCTGGCCGGAAACACCTGT
>JAEHJW020005916.1_pt2 | contig 16071 bp, 19 predicted proteins | sample 9271431 | NCBI WGS metagenome assembly JAEHJW02
CCGGACGGAAACGCGTACAGCTTTTGGTCCACGTTCGGATTGCCACCGGGAGCCATCCCGATCACATTCCAGAAAGAACCGTCAAAACCGAAAAGCGCCCAATTGGCAGCAACCAATTCCTCTCCGACCAACGCCTCATCATTCTGGTAGATCGTATAGGGCGAACCTCCGTTAACCGACAAGGTAGCGGATCCGGTGTTGGTATTCAGGACTTTTATGGCCAGAATCATGCCCGCAAAAGGCGCCGGAAAGGTGTTGTTGGTGACAGACAGGGCATTGACCGTTCCCTCGTCAACAGCGTAGTAAATCAGCCGGGTGACGGAAAACTCGCTCCCCCCAACGATCAGTGAAGGGACCGTCAAAGGACCCTTCATCGTGTCCCCGGACGGCGAAGAAGCGTTCAGAGCCGCAGCCTCTATATAGGCCAGCTCATTGGCAATGGGAACAGGTGTCTGGGGTTGACCGACGGCGATCTGTGCAAGGTTGGGAGAGGCTGGAATCATCTGAGGTCAATTCCTCCGAATTGGTAGAACAGCGACAGGGCGTACAGCTCGAAGCCGTTCTGAAGTTTTCCTATCTTAACCTGAAATGCACGGGAGTTACCAGCCAGAGGAACATTGGTTGTCAAGGCCTGAATCGTCCCCCAATTGATTGAAGCTCCGTCGGTCCAGTTGACCCCGGATCCGTTAGTCCATGTCAATGCGCTATCCTGACCGGAGGCCGTGGAAAACGCAACATTCCCCTCGTAGTCCGTCAGCTGAAAAAGAACGTCTCCCAACGAATAGAAAGTAGCCAAGAGGTTTCGCATGAGCTTGGACGTTACCGGCTGGTTCAGGTAGAGAAACTGCGTATCCAGATAGGCAGGAAAAATAGTGCCGTCTGCATCGGTATCATTTTCAATGGTCTGGAGGAGAGCGGCGTTTCCCGTCGAAGTGTCCGTTCCGCACAGAGCAATCGAAAAAGTCCCTTCGGCCGTCGAAGAGTACAAAAATGCGTACGAGCAGGGGGGCAGTTCCCACGTGGACCACTTGTAGACCCCCTGACCCACGAAAAACTCCGTGTCCAGCGGGGGCGAGAGGACATAGGCTTTATCCAGCGTTCCGTCTCCGCTGGAGTCCACGAAAAAGACCGCAATGTTCTCCGGTTCGTACCAGACCGCACACCCGGCAGACATGGAAGAGACCGGAAGGGTGGAGTAGTTCTCCCATATCGGGTTGGATATGCGGGACTGGTTGATCTCTCCGGCAAAACTGACCAGCCGCTTGAGCGAATAGATACCGTCGAGACCCTGAAAAAGAAGGTCGTTTCCGATGGGCAGGATGGTCCGGTGAAAGCCCGTCAGAAACTTGAACATCGGAAGAAGGACGTAGGTGTTATAGGTCGTACCGGACAGCTGGTAAATACCCAGATAGGCGTCGCCCTTGAAGATCCAGACATTCTCCTCGTAGGCGCCCAGCCCCACGACACGGCCGACACCTTTTTCCACATCCACAAAGCCCGCATCCCCGGAAGTCGTCCAGTCTCGCGGATTGTCGGCCGCGCACCAGAACACCCGGGAGGGAGTCGGTGTCTGTCCCGGGAAATTCTGGTTTCCGGAGGCGTATATCTTCTCCTGATGCGTGACAAAGTACTGGCAGGGAGGAAACTGCTGGTTCAGATCGAAGAGCTGGTCATAGACAAAGCCCTGCGTCATGTCCAGACCCCAATTGTGATCCAGACCGTTCCCCATAACCAGAACATTCTCCAGCAGGGCGAAATTCACAGGTGTTCCCGGAGAGAAACCCGCCGTGTTGGTGGTCGGTGCGAGCGTTGGCGTAGAAGAGCCCGTATCCACCAAGGTGGCGGAAGGCTGGTTCTGGACGGCCTCGGTAACAGCCAGATAGGCAGTCCCGATAGTCCCGGCCGAGCTCCTGTACAGGTTGAACCCGTACTGACCAGCCGGAACAGTAGCCGAAATACTGGCGCTCACTTCGCCCACTGCTGTAGTCGTGATCGACACCGGACCGAACGTGGTGGTTTCTCCCTGCATATTGGTCATGGTAGCCCAATAAGAGTAAGTGCCGGCGGGGAGGGTCCCGCCCGTCGAAGAGAACGACAGGGAAAGCCCGGTGGGAGGGGTAGCAGACAAGACGGTCCATGCGGATGTAGCGAAGTCGTAGGACCAGAGAACCCCGTTCTGGACGGCAATCAGGAAGTGTTCGTTGTTGGAAAGCCAGAGGTCGAAGGCGCCGTCCGGAAGATCCGCGGAGAGAAAGTCGCTGGTCATGTAGACCGTTCCGGGTCGCGTCTTGAGACTGGCCCGGAGGGTGAAGTAGACGTTCAGGGAGTCCGCGTATCCTTCCGCAACAGGAGAGAACACAGGTTGGCGAGTGTCTACGCCCATCTTGGAGAAGCTCAGGGGGTAGGACGCCCAAGCCGGCCTTGGCATCAGGTGTCTTCCCACGTCATACGAACGATGGCAGGGTCCGTGTTCCGCAAGCGCCGGCGAAACTTGTAGGGCTGAAAATAGGGGTCGTCCGTGACGGTCGCGTAACGCCGTCCCATCTGCTGAAGAAGGTTCTTCCCTCGCGCCTGCGCCGCTTGCGCCATGTCCAGCATGTTCAGCACGTCCGAATACACGTACCCGAGCGCCAGTTCCACTACAGCCGCCCGGTAAGGCTCCGGAATGACCAGCGTATCAGTCGGATTGACCAGTGAGGGCGTGACCATGGAATACGGGAAGTCCCATGCGTAAACCTTATCGGGAATCGGGTGAAAGACCACCGAAGGGTTTCCGGTTCCGCCAAAAAAGACGGACCACAGCCGGGGCTCCGAAAAGACCGGGTTCATGAGCCGGCGCCGCATGTCCCACTCTTCGATGTAGCGGAGTTTCTGTCGCTGGGGAATGAACAGGTTCTCGCTGATAGGCGTGTCGCAATTGGCAGGCACCGGATAGGTCAGGGGGAACAGCCAGTAGCCGGACGTATTGAGGTCGCTCGTGAGCGGCCGGTCAACCGTCATGGCACCTGTCGCCGGATTGATCGACTCGACGTTATAGATCGTCATGTCGGACGTACCAATCAATTGCCATCCGCTGGACGCCCCCGTCCAGTTGACGCCGGTGCCGGTAATGTCCACGCTGCCGGCCGTTCCGGTCACAATTCCGCCGGTAATGAAAGCCGTGGTTTCAAAATGGGCGGTGTCCCGGAGAAAAGGCCACTTGCGGTAGGAAAGGATCGTCAGGTAAGCCTGATTGACCGCCGTTTGGGCCTCGGTCACATAGACAGGAGCCGTGACCGAGAGCCCGCAACGAGCGAGTACGGTAGTGTAGCAGTCTTCAAACGTACTGAGCATGAAAACCTCCGGGCCTTACTGCGTGGAGGCTTCCACCCCCAAGGAAAGCGTCGCAGAGGGAGAAGCGCCGCTCTGTGTGTATGTCGCCCGAAAAAGAGAAACTGGACTGCCGTTGAAAAGAACGAAATACGTCCCCGCGGCTGTCACAGAAAACTTGGCCACTTGGCCCCCGGAGGTGAAATTCTCACCGTCCACCGAACCATCCAGAAAAATGTCCAGTGTATTGGAACCGGAAAGAGCGGACACGTTCAGGAAAAACCCGATCTTTTCCGCCCCGTGGAGAAGACCCCCGGGAATGCTTCCGAAGGTCTCTCCGTCGTCCGTGGTGAGGGTTCCGGCGGCTGCTGTAACCGTTTGGACTGGCCATGCCAGAGGAATACGGGTTACTTGGCCCATCCCCATTTTAGGCGCTCCCTGCGAAAGTCCCCAGCCAGTCCGGTGCGCCGGTAGACATATAGAACCGGCCGAAAACCAGATTGTCCTTGTTGAAGGGGTTCACGGTCGTGTCAGTCTGGAGTCCGCCGTGCTGGAAAGCGTAGACCTCAAACTTGTCGCACAGGACGAACCACATGGTCGGGCTCGAAATAAACTCGTCCACAACCAGCTCAATCCCGTTAGCCATGCCTTTCAGCTCGTTGTCGGCTCTCTGTGCGGTGTCCGGACGACCTGCCGACTTGAGGATCTCCCTCGCTGTCAGTTCGTACGCCGGATGAACCACCAGTTTGCGGGGTCTCAACCGGATGATGTTTCCCCGGTAGTCGGTCTGCAACCGAATCTGTGTCAGAGCCGCATTGAAAGAGGTGTAAGAAAGCGACGCCTGTGTAGTCAGGACGTTGCTCAGTGAAAGAGAGTTTCCGGGAAAGCCGGGGTGCGCCGTAGAGAAAAGCGGCTGGCCGTCCGCAAGAACCTGCGTGAAACCTTGGTTGTAAGGAACATGGCCCAAGATGTCCATGGTGGTGTTTCCAACGCGCCCGAGGTTCCGAGCCCGATTGCCCATGGTGACGTATTTTCCGAAGCGCATCAGGTCTTCAGACACCCGGAACATTTTGGTGAACTTGAAGAGCTGGACCTTAGTGTAGTACCCGTCGAACATCTGATCCGGGATGTAATCCTCACCGTCCCCGGTCTGCTCGAAAAGACCGAGCCCCGCTTCTGTCGTAAATTCCTCGTACCAGCGGTCCGTCGGGCGATTGTTGGTAATTTTCTTGAACTGCAAGTCGTAAGTATCAAACTCGTCAAAAATAACCTTTCGGAGTGCCGGATAAACTTCACGACTGAAACTAGAGACGTTGAGTGTTGACGCCATTTTACCTCACCTCGCTTTGCTATTAGGATACGGCCGAGGCCAAGAAAGCACCCTTGACCCATGCGTTGGTGTCTCCAATTCCGCCCGCCGGAAGAATACCCGGGTTCTGGGGAATCTCTATCACCTCTACTGCCAGATTGGTGGTGTTGGACTGGTTGATCTGCCAGATACCATTCGCCAGTACCAGCACCCCGTACTGTGCACCCAGATTGTCCTGTGCCAGCACGCCGGTCAAATTAGCCAGAAAGGTCAGTCCTGCGCGAAGACGCATGACAGGAACCACGGGGTTGAGAAAGCCGAACATCGGATCCAGTGCCGGACCCATAGCAATTCCAAAAAATGCTGTAGCCGCCGAAGCTGCGGCGCTTACCACACCACCTGCTATGGTCAAAAGCTGCCCCGGCTGAAAACTCTGGCCGGCGGCAGGTGCAACCATTACAATTGATTCGTCAAACTTGCCTGCCAATACCGGCATCAAAGACGGGACCGTGATAGCCATTCTCTACCCCTTTCTGGTTAGTTTTTCTTGCCTCGACGCATCGCTTCGAGGACTTCCGCCGGAGGTTTGACGGTAGAAGTCTCGACTGTGACCCCTTCCTCCCCCGCTATCTCGTTCTCGTCCGGTAGTTTGACCTGCTTGTTTTTCAACAGCTGTGCCATCACCCGCTCATGTTCCGCCTGTCCCCGATAGTGCCGGTCAAACTCGACCGCCTGCTCTTCGGGAATCTCAATCAGATGAAGGGAGCCGACCACCTGATCCCGGACATGCCGATTCTTGATCTTGTCGCTCTTGACCGTATCCCACCCGGCGTTGAGGTATGTATCGATGTCGTGGTCCGATGCAAAATAACGCCGGAAACCCGGACGGGGTGGTACACCATCCAGCTGTGTTTTGGGGAATCGATTGTCAGCCATGTCAGTTGCTCTCCTTGCCAATAAGATCCGCATAGTCTTTTTCAGAAATTCCCAGCTCCCGGGCCAAGCCTTTCTGAGCCTCGGACAGCTGGACCGCCGGACGCCGGCTGGTCGGACGAATAGAGGATCCGGGTGCGTCGGACGGTCTGCTGTCCGAGACAACCCCTTCCGAAAGCTGTCGCCGCACCCGTTGTCTGTCCACGCTCTCTGCTGTCAGGCGAATCAGGTTGAAGTCCACTGTGTTGGGAGGGAGGTTGAACCGCTGGAGTTGCTGGGAGTAAGCCCGATCCACTTCCTTGAAAAATTCCGTGCTATTGTCCGCCAGCTCAGGAAACTCATGCAAAAGCTCTTCTCTCACCTGCGAGTTCTGCATGTCTCTCTGGACTTCCCGGCGCACCTGCTCGGTGATCTTCCGGCCTACCTTCTCGCGGTACGCCTTGGGATCCGTGTACATGAGCGTGTCGTCGATGTCTTCGTCCTGCGGTTCAGGCGCTCCGCCGGGAGCCTTGCCAAAGTCCCGGACGGCGTTGAAGGCCTCGCGGAACTGTTCCAGTTCGCGCTGAACTTTTGCGCGCTCGGCTTTTTCAGCTTCGAGCTGTCGCTTGTACTCAGCAATGTCTTCGGCGGAAGTAGGAGCAGGAGCAGCGGCAGGCGTCGGCTCGGCGGTCGCAAACGGAGACCCGGGAGCCCCCGGTTCGGCCGGAGGTTCCCCGGAAACGGTGGTGCCGTCCGGAAGAGCTTCGGGGTTGGCGGGAGTTTCAGGGTTTTTAGCCATGGATCAGCCTTTCTTCTTGGGTGAAGGGGACTTTTTAAGAACACGATTGGCTTTTGCGTCGATTTTCTTTTTCTGTGCGCTGGTGATGTTTCCCAGCTTGACCGCACGAGAAGCGCCCGACTTGGCGAGTCGGGCGTGCTCCTTGTCCGGCATGGGATAAGCCCGTTTTCCGGGCAAGCCGAAGTCTTTCTTGGGAAGATTCTTGCGTTTGCGGGTGGTCAGCTTGGCCATGTCAGCCTCAAGGGTTGTAGTACGGAATCTTGACCGTAGCGCCGTTCAAACTGATCTCGATAAAGCCGACCGCGTCACCCAGAACGACCGTCCCGGCCGTCGCTGTGGCCGCCGTAGTGGCGTCGGTGAGCGCCAGCGTACCGCCCGAAAGAGGTCCGGTAGTGGAAACCCCGCCTGCGCCGATCTTTGTCAGTTCGCCCGTTTGCTGATTTCCGTCATAGGTCGGCATCGGTTATCCTTTCAGCAATTTTTCCATGCGAAGAGTCTTGTTCGCCTTCTTGCCGCCTTCTTTCATGTCGCGTTTCTTCTTGACAAGCTTCTTGTTGGCCTTTCTTCCGCCCTCACGGAGGTCTTCTTCCTTCTTAGACGCCATTTTCCACCCTTTCCTTGGTTTGAAGAACCGCATACACTTTCTTGGCCCCGGTATACAGGTCTTTCTGTAACCGGCGAATGGCAATCAATTGGCCCAAAACCGTGTCGTATGATTCTTTACCACAAGTCGAGAACATTTCCAACACTTTTTTTTCTTCGTTGGACAAAAGAGTCGTCAAAAGACTCACGGCACCCGACAGAACCACCTCCGGATGATCCATCATAAAGTCAACAACAGAGCCTTTCGGTGGGGTAGAGGAAGGTCCTGCGCGCATCTAGCCCTCCTCCCCTTCAGAAGCCGGTGCCGGTGCCGGAGGAGCCCCCTGCGGGGTGGGAGGGATGAAAGACATATTGCCCGGAGAGGGGACAGCCTGCGGATTGGAGAAGTCCAGACCTTGGACAGACTGCTGCTGCGACTTGCGTTTGGCTCTTTGCTGGAGAACATGCTGCCGGATATGAGCCGAAAACAATTGATTGGTGCGTGCCGACTCGGGATCCGCGCCGACTTCGGGCACATCCGCCAGCATTTGGGAGAACGACCTGTGGGAGATAAGATGCTCCTCGTCGTTGTCGGCCGGGTGCACCTGCTGGGGCTCTCCGGACATCATGCTGACATTCTCCTTTTCAGGAGGAACCGAGGCCTGCGCGTCCTCAGGAGGCATCTGGACAAAGTCCGTGGGGTTGGAGACCCCCGAGGCCTCCAGAACGTGCTTGACGGCATGGAACACCTGCAAGGGGGTGACGACCTTCAGCTGGAGCAGCATCGGGTTCATGACGGTCTGCATGACCGCCTGCGCCCGTTTCATCTTCTTCTCCTCGGTCAGTTGCAGGATATCGATCTCGACCCGGAACGCCAGCGGAGAAGTGCGGGGAAAAGGAATGGGTGACAGGGTCCCGCTCAGAAACTCGACCTCGATGGTCCGGCCGAATTTCTGGTACAGGCCGATCAGGAGGTGAATCAGGAACACGATTCCCTTCTGCTCCGCCACCGACCCCACAATCCGGTCAAACAGGACCTCGAACCGGACGTTGACCTCGTTCTGCTGCATCTGCGCCTGTCCGACCGTCCGTCCCTTGGGCGCCTGCAACATCTGGGTGTCCGAAATGCCGTCCACGGACTTGGCGGCCGCGTCCACGGCTCCCGCGAGCTCAGCGAGCTCCGAGACCTGTCCGTTCATGTTGGGGAAGTACACGGCCCGGGAGATGTCCCCGTTGCCGCCGGCGTCCACCGGCAGGATCTTCCCCGGCGCTACCTGCATCTCGTCCTCGCCCCACTCCGCACCGGCGTCCCGGAACCCGAACGGAATCCCCCGGATAGTGGCGATGTTCATGCCCAGATTGTGCAGGGCCGTCACCTCGTCCGCCGCCTGCCGGATCATGCCGGGAATCCCCCACGCCCACTCCGGCTTGCCGGGAACGGGCTGGATGGCAATCTCGGAGAATGGCCGGCAGGGATAACCCTCGGCGGACAGGAGAACGTTTCTCACGATCTTCTCCGTCCCCCGGAACAGGACCACGAAGCGGTCCTCCAGCACGCCCTTCCCCCAATCCTCCAGAATGAAGGCCTCCACAAACTCGTACAGGTCGTCGTGGGGGACCTGCACGGACTGTCCCGCTACCAAGCGCCGCGTCTCGACCAGCGGTGCACCCCCCTCGGTCTGGTTGACCGGATCCGTCGAGGCCGTCTTGTCCCGCTCAAGGTCGATGCCCACGTAGATGCCCGCCTGAACCCGCTCCACCACCTGATCCCACGTCAGCCACACGCGATGCAGGATGTAGTGGCAGTCCTGCAAGGAACCCGGAGACTTCCAGAAGTCCTCCGGCAGGCACATCTCCAGCTTGGCCTTCTCCACAGACCGCCGGCGCCGGACCGTCAGTCGCAGGCGAACCCCCTCCCGGATCCACGTGACGTCGCCGTCCTCCCCCTTGCCGTCCTGAAAGAACCGCATGCGGATCTTGCCGGCCGCCTCGCCGTCCTCCCCCAGCGTCGAGCGGTTGACGAACTTGGCCTTGGGATAGCGCGCCTGCAAGTGCAGGTACACCAGCGCCCACAGGTCGGACATGGCCGCGTCCCGGTCCTGCTCAGGCGTCAGGCTGACAAAGAACACGTCTGCCTCCTCCCGCGTCTCCCGCACCCACCGGACCCGAGCGCGCCGAAGACCGCCAATCAGCGCGTCATGCACCCACTCGTCACAAAAACCGAGCAGGGGGACCTCCTTGTCGAACACCCGCCGCATGTACTTGGTGGCCTGCTCGGCCGCCGACGGGTCCGGAGACTCGAAGCGGACCCACGGGCGAGACTGCCGGAGCACCTGCATGACGCGGCTGTGGATGGACTCCACGTGACTCATGGTGTACAGGCCGCCCATATCCAGATTCGACGCCCCGTCCCACGGCAGGGAGTCGTCCGCCACCCTCCGTCTGGCCAGCCATTGTTCCAGCGACGCCTCTTCCTCCTCCAGAAACCCCTGCATGTCGTAAGCCCGGTCCCAGATCCAGTTCTCGATCCGCGTCACCAGAACCTCGGCGTTCTCCGGCAGCTGTCGCGGCGTCTCGCCTTTTCCCCGTTTCTCCATGGCCTATCTCTCCCGTCGTCTCAAGGTTCGTTCGTACTGTCTCGTCTTTCTCACCAGCTCCGCGTCGGGCCAGAGGGTCGGCACCTCGCGCTCGAAGCGCCGTCCCATGGACCCCTCCCGCACGTAGCTCTCGTCCGGCGTCTTCGAGGCCACCACCCACCCGGACTTGTCAAACTCGGCGTTGGCGTAGAAGCAGCAGTCCAGCAGGTCGTCGTTGATCTTCCGGACCTGCGGGGTGTAGGTCCCCTCCTGATAGGCGTAGGCCTGAAACTCCTTGACCAGCTCCGGACAGGCCTTACCCACCACGAACCGGGGCGGAACGCCGGCCCCCGGAACCAGCAGCATAGACATGCGGAGAATCTGTTCGGGCTTCTGGGCTTTGGACACCGGATGCCACTCGATGCCCATTTCCTTCATGACCGCCTTCAGGCTCTTCCCGTCGTTAATCTTGTGGAGCATGCCCGCCAGAGAGAAGTCCATCAGCCGCCGGACGGTCGAAGCCCGGTGGGTCCGCTCCCGCCGGAGCATGTCCAGCAGAAACTCCCGGGGCGTCTGGACCGGGTTCGCCTTCAGCTCATCGTAGGCCACCCGCCGCCCGTCGGGCAAGAGGGCTACCCACACGCACACGAACGGCTTGGCGTAGTGCGGGTCGATCACGCACACGCGGGGAATCTCGGAGGGGATGTCCGCGGCCGTCAGGAGGACCCGGTGGATCTGCGGGTCGAACCGGACGAACACCGCGCCGGTGACGGGCGTGTTCCAGTCCCCGTCCACGAACCGCCGCACCCACTCCGCCGACAGCCGGGAGCGCATGTTCTCCAGATAGTCCGGCATCTGCCGGAGCAGGTCTTCATTCTCGGACGGGGGGAAGGGAATGAAGTGCCGGCCGGGGGGCAGCGTCCCTGCCTGCCAGTGGTCCACGAACCGTTCCTTGATCCACCCGGGATGCGGGTTGGTGGTGATGACCATCAGGAACGGCGAGTTCTCGGGCATGGACGGCCAAGGCCTCAACCGCCCGATCAGGGTGGCATAGGTCTCGTAGGGAATCTCCTCGGCCTGCTCGATGAAGATAAAGTTCACCTCCAAGGACAGCTTGCCCGAGATGTCCTTCAGCTCCCGGAACATCACCTCGGAGCCGTTGTGGAACATCACATCGCCGGCCATCTGGGTGCGCCCCCGCAAGCCGGACGAGGGTTTCCTGACCAGCTCCGCGGGACACATGGCGCAAAAGTCTTTGTACAGGGTGTCCCGGAGGTCGTTCAGGTCGCGCCGGCAGACGTACAGCCGGGAGCCGGGGTACTTGACCGCAAGCCCGATAATCGCGGCCGCGACGCTCTTGGACTTGCCGCCCCCGATAGCTCCCCCGGTCGCAATCTCGGTGAGGGTCCCGGGTCGGACCCCGTCCATGATGAGATCGAAGAAGACTTTCTGGTTGTTGGGCTGGGAGCGGTAGTTGACGCGACCGCGCTCGCGGATGGTGAAGAGGGTGACGTCGGAGGAGGTCTTAGCCTTCGGCTTCGACAACGTTCGCTCCGTCCTCTCCGGAGAAGCCGACAAACACGCCGGGGACCGTCCGGAGAGCGGAACGGTCCGGATTGTTCGGAACGTTCTGGGGACCCCGCGACGTTCCTTGGTGCAGCCGGAGGTAGAGGAGGACCCCTTCCGCGGATCCGGCTATGGCCATGTCGTAGACCGCCCGGTAGAGCAGGGCGCTCCCGCGCTCCCGGCCGGTGACGTACGCCTTTTCCACGTCCGGGTTTTCCTGCATCAGCTCCAGAAGCTCGGTGACGGTCAGACCCATCACCCCGGCCAATTGATTGAGGTTCAGGTTGCACTCCGCCCACCAGCCGACGTTGACGAGCGTTTCTTCCTCGGTCTCGAAGCGGAACCGTTCGGGAGCCACGCTGAAAATTCGCTCCACGAGGCCTTTCTGGGTGCGGGTCAGCATGTTAGAAGTCTTGACGCTATTCTTCCGGGACGCGGCAACCATGTGCGTTTTCAGGTCTTCCGGGGGGATAGGGACGGACTTCTTGGGCGACTTTTTCCTGAGTATGGCCATGGGACCCTCCTGCGAAATACTGTACACCGAACCGGCCACCTACAGTCAAGACAGCGCGACGCCGTCACGAGACCAAAGGATTGCCCTTTTCCCCCATGGGTCGGGGTGTGTGCATCTTACCGGCAATGGCTCCCGCTTCTCCCGACCCCCAAACCGGCTGCCGGGGCCGAATCCGGGACCCGCGCAATTAATTGCCAATTGGCCAGAAAAACTCCCCCGGGAGAATCCCCCGAACCAAACAATCCATCAATCGATTGCTTGGACTGTCGGTGACTGACTAACTGACTAATCGATTGCCTGACTCACTGGCAAACCGATTGCCTGCCCGACCGGGAAAAAAATTATCAGGCTTGCCGATCAATTGACTAAATTCCAGTGTAGAATCCAGCGTACAAGCCATTCTATGAGCAATTCGATTGCGACTTGACAATTGAATCGATTGCGCTTAAGATATTAGTCAGTGTTAGCTAAAACAACATAAACGCTCAATCTAGAAAGGCTGAATCATGCTAGACTTAAGACAGTATTCAAAAACAAGACTATTCAACGTGCGTAGACTGTTGACGGGTGCGCCGGGAGATACATCCATCGATCGAGAGCGGCTTGAAACCTATCTAACGGGGAACTTCTCCCCCGAACAGCTAGAAAAGGCATTGCGTGATACAGCACCGGGACTTGAAAGCCTACGCGAAAAAGTAGCCGCGCGGGAACGCGAACAAGAACGCGCGCAATCAGCACCACAAACAACGGAGACCCCAACGATGACTGATTCCTCAGACACAGCCGAAAAACTGGCCTTAGAACTGGTACAAGCGTTAAAGCAGCAAAAACAAGCAGGCGCACCGCTAAGCCAAGACCAGATCCGCGATACTGTGCGGGATTGCATAACCGACCTTTTCGGCACAACGCTGCCCACCGTCATCATTAGCGACACCGAAAAACCGAAAACAGTCCACAAGGCTTACGTTCCCGTTTACAAGCGCCTTAAACTCGGTCTGCCCGTTCTCCTGACTGGACCGGCAGGTTGTGGCAAAACGCACCTAGCAGAGCAATTAGCAGCTGAATTGAAACTCTCTTTCGGCATGCTCTCGTGTTCTGAGGGAATGTCGGAATCGCACCTCTTGGGATATTTGCTACCGGATAGTACCGGCGCAATCGAATATAGGCCGTCGGCGTTTGTCACGCTCTACAGTGAAGGCGGACTTTTCTTGTTGGATGAACTGGACGCGGCCGATCCGAACACCTTGTTGGTGCTCAATTCCGCGCTAGCCAATAAAAAACTCTTCGTCCCTCAGGCAGGACGATCTTTCGACATGCACCAAGACTTCAGAATCATAGCGACAGCGAACACCTTCGGAATCGGCGCAACAGGCACCTATGCAGGAAGAAACCGACTCGATGCCTCGACACTGGACAGATTCCGCGCAGGGATTGTCCAGATGGACTATGACACAACGCTTGAAAGCCTGATTGTGCCCGACAATCCAGCTCTAACCAATTGGGTTAGAACAACGCGCGAAGCAATCAAGTCCCGCGGACTCAAGCATATTATGAGCACGCGGACATTGATTGCATATAATCAGCTGATGAGCGCAGGGGAAACATTGTCCGACATTCAAGCGAGCTATTATCTCGACTGGACGGATCAAGAAAGGGGCCGATGATGGACAAAATAGCCGTGACGCACACAATGACACTCGACCGCTCTATGCTAAAAACGTTCATGACATGGAGCGACGAAAGAAAGACTTTTGAACCTGATCCGAAGATACTGACAACCAATTTTAACTTGAGCAAACTGGAACAAAAGGCAGCCAGTGAGGGTATCTGGCCCAAGAACCATATCTGGATCGACGGAGAAAGCAATCCTATCGGGAGAAAGGCAATAAAAGCCCGATCAGGCTATGAAGGGGATCTGAACCTCGACAGGTATCAGTCATACAGCCAGGAACCGTATGACACGCGCAAAAAACGAAAAGTCTACAAACCATGCCGGATTGCTATTCAAGCCAATTTACCGTGGAACGAAAAGAACGAACGTTTATCCGGCATTTGTCGAGCGTTAGCTGAAGGAATCAATCAATTGACGCAATCAGGATTCACAGTGAGTCTCGACGCTGTTTACTACCTGAAAGACGTCTTTGAAAAACTGCCGGGCTATGTTCTATTGACGACACGCTTGAAAACCGAAGAAACTGACTATAGCGCATTGGAAATACTAGCGCACAAGTCCTTTCCGAGACTGTCAACCTTGTGCAGTGTACTGACATGCTTCAAAGAAACAGGGCGAACAGATTATGATGAAAGTTACGGCTCATCAATTAACAGCCTCCCTGATAGCGTCCTAGAGTCCTACGATATCGCTATTCAAGCCCTGCATAGTCCATCCTACGTAAAGAACGCTATCTCTTCACTGATCGCAAAAAACTGACCTCTACGGGCATCTTCCCTCCCCGTCCCCTTTTTCGGGGGAGGGGGAGGGGAATCCCCCATCTTTTGGCTGCAATCTCTTTCTCTCTAGTTTTATCTCTAGGTCTAGTTTTGTTTTAAAAATAAAAACTAGTCATTTTTTCCTTACTAGGCAATGCTCCCGAGATTCTAGTTTATATATATTATATCTATGCGTGAGAATATAAATAAGGTATGTACTATGGATATGTTTTCTTATATAAGATTGACGCGTTTTTCACCTAGAGCCCTAGATTGAAATAAGTAGTTTATAAATAATCAAAATATCTCTAGGTCTATGAACTAGCCATAAAATAGCCTAGACATGCCTAGAAATAATCTAGGTAGTTCTTGCTAATAGCTTTATCCTGGATTTTTCCTTTCTAGGTTTTTTTATTAAAAAGTTTTCATGTTTGTTCGCGGCTCTTTTCACGACACCCTTGAAAATCAAAATGGTGTCACTTTGACACCAAAATGGTGAGGCAATCCCCCCCAAACGCCCCCTTCGTTTTTTGACGTTTTAGAATATTCACGTCGCTTGATAGTCGATTACCGCCACAAATTTATATTCACGATAACTTCAGGGGTCCCCCCCTCTCCCCCCTCTCCCCAAAACGCGCAAAACCCGGGACAGGGCTCTGGCACTGGTTTTTATCACGTGCTTGACAAACCGCTAACCTCGTTGTAATGTTATGACAGGTAAGCGGATGGTGGATCCGGGGTTCCGGATCTCCGCTGGCCGGTAGTCGCACACTTCACGGGAGGTTCACATGAAAGATTCAGCCACAAAAGAAAAGGCCGCCAAGCTTGCGGATGAGCGTACCCGGGCCGCGGCTTTCATCGCGTCTGTTCTGACCCATCCTCTCCGGATCCATTCTCTGGTCATGCACATCTCGGCCTCCGGGCTCTCCCGGACGCTCCGGTTTTTTGTGGCGTCCCGGGACGCCTACATCGTTGACATTACGCCTCAGGTCTGTTGTCTGCTGGATAAGCCGTTTTCGGAGGCGACTGGCGGCTTGGTTGTCCGGGGTTGCGGGACCAACTTTGGCGAAAAGCTGGTAGACGATCTGCGCGGAGAGCTGTCACGCGAGGGCGTGTTGCACGCGTCCGAGAAATTGTTCTGGTCGGGGTTGTGAATCCAACGGGGCTGGCAGGGCTGGCCCCTTTCTTTCAAAAGGAGATTGAGATGGAAAACGAAAACGAAGGCCGGAACGAAAACGAAGCTGACACCAAGAAACCGTCACGCCGGACTCGCCGGGCGGTGCCCCACCTTCTGGAATCTCTTCTCTGGACGTTTATCGGGGATTCTTCCCGCACAGGTCTTGGATTCGCGGCTGTGACCGATGAGGAGAAAGCGTTCGCCGTGATCTGCATCTGGTCTGTGATCGCCTCCCACGATGTTATGGACGACATGCTCAAGACGGGGGCGCTGTCCCTCCCGGAGGTTCTGGAGGCTGGAGAAGACAATCCCCCCGCGGCTATCGGGGATGTGATCGACAAGTCCACGACTTTTCTGTACGTGATAGCGGAGGGGATGTCTGTCGACCACGAACGGGCGCGGGTGATTCTGAGGTCTGCGGTCGACGGGCTCATGCAGGCCAAGGAGAGCCGGAGGCCGCTATGACACACGTTGCCGAGGTTCTGTACGCAATCACCATGGGGGCGGCCGCGTGTGCGGTCGCCTTCTGTCCGGACGGCAAGCTGGCCGTGACCATGCTTCTGGCCGGCTTCTGGCTCGTTTTGGGTTCGCTCCTGCTGGTCTTGGTGACGGTGGGCAGTTTTCTCTGGCAGGCATAATCAATCAATTGGAGGGTGGAGACGATGGCAAGACAGACACAGACACAGACAGAAGAACAGGTGGCAGAAAAAGAAACGGGAAAGACCGAGCTCCGAATGGCGCTCGGGGACTTCAAGGCCCACGTTGCCCGGGCTGTGGCCTGCACGCGCCCGAAGGAGAACAATTTCATGGCGCTGGTCTCTTTCGAGGGAGAGAGGATCTTCGGAACAGACGGTTATGTGGCCTACGGCGGCAGGCTCCCTTTCCGGGTGCCGGCTC
>JAEHJW020006247.1_pt1 | contig 16071 bp, 19 predicted proteins | sample 9271431 | NCBI WGS metagenome assembly JAEHJW02
AACAGTTTTTACTGTGTTACATTTTTTGGGGGTGATATAAAATGCCGGTTGTAAATATGAGTGATATAGTTATTAAAGAGGAAGATACGAGGCTTATACAGGGGTATGCTTCCGTTGAGGTGTTAGATAGACAGAGTGATATGGTGCCGATAGATACCATGCAGAAAGCGATGCTTAAGTATATGGAGCGCGGGGGTCTTCTTCTTTATGGGCATGAGAACAAGCCAATAGGTAGGGTGCTTAATTGGGTCGTGAAGGAAGAGCCTCGTTATGGGGTTCCTGCGGTGGAGATTATCGGCGTTATTAATAAGGGTTATAAGCTGGACGATGAAGTGTGGGAGCTTATCAAAGACAATAAGCTGACCGGTTTCTCTATTGGGGGGTCGGCGACTGATATAGGGTTTGCGAAGATGGATGATGGCACAGAGGCTCGTCTTCTTAAAGGAATTGAGTTGAGCGAGATTAGTATAGTGGCTGAACCGGCTAATCAGGGCGCGGTTATTACGGGTATAAGTATGGCGAAGAGTTATACGAAGGACTTCACGGACATGAGCGAGGATGAGTTGGGGAAGGCGGCGCAGGATATAGTTAAGGACGTGCTATTCGAGATGCAGAAGGACAAGAAGCATAAGTCTTATCCTTGGTCGCAATGCATAGCAGACCAAAAGCGTAGCGGTCATAGTGCGGAAAGCGCTAAGAAGATTTGCGGTTATATTAAGGCGAAGTTTGGAAAGATGGTAGGAATGGTCGATACTGACGAGGACTATATTATGCACGAGTTTATTCTTGAGAAGGCTCGCGGTGGGGCGAATGATATATATGCGCCTACTAAGGAATTTATGGATGCGTGCGTTTTAAAGGCGATGGATATAGAGGGCAATCCGAAAGGGGCTAGGAGTCTTTGTGCGTATATTTATCGTTATTATTTTAATAGCAATCAGAGAGAGGCGGATGATTGGGCGTATAATCTTCTTAGCGGGGAGCATCCAACACAGATAACGGAAGAGATGATTACGGCTCATAACGCGCATGATTACTTTAAGTATCGCGATAAGGAGAAATATATTAGGTCGGCTATTGCGGATGGTATGTTTCCGCCAGAGGATTGGTTCTTGAAGGCAGTCGCGAATTACGAGGGGGCTGAGTCTCCTTATATGGCGGCGATATATTTATCAACCGAACCGATGGCGCGCGAGTTCGATAAGGGAAACGGGGAGTTTAAGGTGCCGGTCATAGATGGGGTGTTAGCGGAAGTGCGGACACTTTACCCATCTTTGTATAAAGCGATGGGGGATATGGAGGTAGTTATGAAGCGTTTGGTTGGGGCGAAGGAGAAGAAGAGCGACCATGAGGGGCGGTTTGATGAGTATGACGATGATAGAAATGTGGGTAATGCGTTTGGTGGAGACGATGCTAATATGCATCAGAAGACATAATAGGGTTAACTTTATATAGCGCTATGTTATATAAGAGGGTATGGTAAAAGATAATCCTGTCGTCAGATTAGCGAAGAGGCGTAAAAAGGGTGAAAAGAAAAAAGGTGTAAATATGAAAGCAACAAATGTAGATAGAGATACATTAAGAAAAGCTATTCGTGCTGAAATGTACAACCTAAGAAAAGAGGGCGAAGGCGAGGAGCTGGAAGTTCAGGAAGACGAAGAAGAAGACAAGCTTGACAGAATAGAAGACGAGCTTGGCGAAATCTTGGCTTACATTAGGGAAGATAGCGATGAAGATGCCGCAGTCGGCGAAGACTACGATGAGGATGGTTTTGATGAAGACGAGACCGATAAAGCTATTAAAGCGATAGCGAAGGAAGCGGCAAAAGAAGTTCTTTCTCAGCTTAGAAAAGAAGAAGAAAAGCATAAAGTTAAAGTGCCTCATTCTTCAGTCGATACAGGCAGAGATGAGAGAGAAGTCGAAGAAGACGAGGGCTATGAAGATAGCGGCGATGAGTCTCCAGAAAGAGCCGACAGAAATGTTCTTGAAGCAGAAAAAGCTAACTATAAGAATGAAGCTTCGAAAGCGAAAGAACTTCCCGAAAAAGCGCTTCTTAGTCAGAAAGTTGTACCTAACGAAACAATACCTTCACAGAGGTCAGCATCTAGGGCGGCAAGCAAGTCAGTTACTCCGAGAGGGGTACAGGGCAGAATGCCTCCAGCGGCAGATTCAAGCATAAACGGAGCTTTTGACGGAACAGGTATAAATAAGTCAGTTAGCGGAAATAGTACAAGCGGAGTTATAGAACAGATACTTAAGGGCAAAAAAGCTCATGAAGTTAAACTTGAAAATGGTGAAACACTATGGTAAGAACACGAAATTTAACATTTCAGGATATTATGACCTATTACGAGGGAAATGCGGCACAGCCTAATTTCTCTCTGGGCGAATATCCATCTATACAGAAAGCTATGATAAATACCGGTATGGGTACCGGCGTATGGAATCCTATTTATGGTGCGCAAGCATGGTATATGCTGAACACTGAATCAAATTGGTTTGCCGCGATGCCTAAACTTGTATGGGATAAGTCTGGTTTCAGAACAATCAACGGTTATACAAGAACAGCTTCTACAATGGCTATGAGTGAGACAGCGTCACTGCCTACTCCAACCATACCTAATATAGAAGTTATAAAGATAACCCCTATGATTGCAATGAATACATTCGAAACCACGCAGGTAACCCAGAAGCTTGCCACGGAGTCTATGGATGATATCTATGGTAACCTTGATGTGATAAGAAACTTTTATGCTACAGAGCATGTAAAGTTACTTAATGAGCAGATAGGTGAGAAAGCTGTGGGTACAACCGCGGCTACATCCGTAAGCGGGGCGGGCAGGCTTCAGTTCGAGTCTATCGACAGAATCGTATCTTCTTATCCAGAGGGGATAGCGGCTGGGTTGTCATCTACGAGCGTTCCTACAATAAATAACGTCATTAATCCATGGCTTGGCGCGCTTCCCGGTAAGGGGCAGGCTCCGGGCGTGTACGATGCGTTCGTTATGACGGGAACTACAGATATGGAGTCTAACCTTAGGGGAGTCTTCACAATAGAATCATCTACATTCCATCCAGCGCCTATTACATATGGGTCTTTAAACAGGGCTATACAGAACGTGGCGATAAACGGTGCGAATACAAACGTAGCGGTTACCGGCTATAAGACATATGCACAGATACTAAACATCTTTAACAGCATAGTAAGGTATTTCCCAATGTCAGAAACATTGGTGAAATTCGACCTGAATGGTATAGAGTCTGGCGAAGGAGTTATAGGTGGTGTACAGGTGGCAACCATATTTGGTGTACCGCTGATAAAAGCAGTTAATACACCTTCCAGCAATGGAAAGTATGAAAACATATATCTGCTTGACACAACTGATACTGAAGGATATGGTTACGGAAGGATGGGAGTTCAGTTACTTAATCCTACAACCTATCTGGAAACAACTGACAGAGACTTTATACTGCTACAGCAGTTAGCATACGAGGGACTGTACTACACTATTGGTGAAATAGTAAGCCGTTTTCCGGGTGCTAATGCTAAAATAAGAGATATAACCGGCTCAGTAGCAGAGCAGTAAGTTAGAAAAATATATTTTTATTTTTTGTCGACGACTTCCATTCGGATATGTCGTCCAACCATTTCTTGAAACAACTCAATTATGTATTCCGCGTCGATTTCTTGTATTGTAGGAAACGCCATTAATGTATGAATAAATTCAGTATAAAATTGTTCTATTACTGATGCGTTTAAGTTCTTTTCTAGCATACTTAGTATTAGTTCAGGGTTAGGGTCTGTAATAATACTATGACTTTCAGCTATCGCGCTTAAAATTCGGTAGCGCGTTCGGCTTATTAGTGTTATATCCATGAGAGTCGATTTCATGGGGGTTTAAAAAGCTTTGCGTTTTTTAACAATCATTAAATAATCATAACCGATAAACTATCATGAGAAAAAAGACATATCAATATCAGGACGAGCCTATTGAAGTAGATGGGCTTTTTGAGGTGCGACCATTTTTTAGTTTTGATGAGGAAGGTAATTTGCAGATGAATAAGAAGCTTATTGTTATGTTTAAAGACCCGATTCTTAATGTTTCGGAGAGTTTAAAAATATATGCTACGATGGTAAGCATGGGGCATAAGATACATAATATGGAAGAATTTGTTCATAGTATGCTAGACGTTCTTGATAGTACCATTACGTTTATAAAGGCGGGTATGGAGGTAGCGCTTTTGTCAAGTAATATTACAAAGGTTTCGGGCGATGAAAGTAGTTCAGAGGGAGCTATGAGCGGAGAGGAAGGCGGCGAAGAGGAGTCTTTTTCCCCTTACAAAACGAGTGATATGGGGGATAATAATGGCATGTATAGGTGAGTATAAGTGTGCGACATGTGGGGGAGCGTTAGTTAGAGATGCGAAAGGGGAGTTAGTTCATTATTGCGTGGTTAATAGCGGTGATGGAGTAGGGAGTTGCGTAGCGTGTAATTATCCTAGTATCGATGTGAGCGAGGATATCTATAAATAAGATTGGAGGATGATGGTATATGGCAATAGAAGAGATGAAAGAGGAGGCTCGCGCGCTTTTTGCGAAGCCTATTGAGCTAAGTGAAAATGCTAAGATTGTATTGGAAAATAGGTATTTATTGAAGGATATTGATGGCAATATTATTGAGACACCGGTGGAATTATTTAAGCGGGTTGCGTTTGCGGTCGCGGCTGGGGAGTATATGTATCTTTATAAGAAGGGAGATGCGCCTGTAGGGTCGCTTGATGAGTTTTATGATATGAGGCAAATAAAGAATAATACTATCGAGCGATATGCTAAGAACGGAAATAAAGACGTAGAGGAGTTTGCTAAGTGGATAAGTAAGCATGAGATAGCTATACTTCCTAAGGCGATGGAGTATTATAAAATGATGAGCGAGCTGGATTTTTTACCGAATACTCCGACGCTTATGAACGCGGGAACTGAGCTGGGGCAGTTGAGCGCATGCTTTGTTATACCAGTTCCAGATGACATCCCCGGTATATTCGAAGCGGTTAAGCAGACAGCGATTATTCAAAAAAGCGGCGGAGGCACGGGTTTTACTTTTACTCACATTCGAGAAGCTGGTAGCGTGGTTAATAGCACGAAGGGGGTAGCGTCTGGCGCGGTTAGTTTTATGAAAGTCTTCGATGCGGCGACGGAGGGTATTAAGCAGGGCGGAAAGCGTAGGGGCGCTAATCTTGGAAGTATAAGGTACGACCATCCAGATATCGAGGAGTTTATTAACGTTAAGGATAGCGATAATAAGGTGCTTCATAATTTTAATATTTCGGTGGCAGTAGATGATGCGTTTATGGAAGCGGTTCTTGAGGGCGGTGATATAGCGTTGAAGTCTCCAAAAGATGGTCATGTAGTGAGAACTATTAGCGCATCGAAGCTATTTGATGAGATAGTCGAGCATGCGTGGAAGACGGGAGACCCCGGTCTGTTATTTTTAGACGCTTTAAACGCGGATAATACTCTCATAGATAAATATGGATTGATAGAGACTACTAACCCTTGTGTGTTGGAGGGAACATTAGTTAACACGCCGAGTGGATATAAGAGAGTAGAAGACCTTAAAGTGGGTGATAGTGTATCTACTGTGTATGGAAGTGAGCCGATAGATAGGGTCGAGATTCATGATGATAGGGATGTTTACGAGGTAAGGTTTAGTGATGGCGGTGTTCAGAGAGTTACAGCGTCTCATATTTATTATGTTATTGATAATAAGTCGAAGAGAGTTGTCGAAAAGAAAGTATCCGAGTTAGCGAATGGTGATAGAGTTAGAGTTTTTCCTTCCTCATTAGAACCTATATTTGATGATGCGGAGTATAAGCGGGGATTAAAGTATGGAATAATGTTGGGGGATGGTAATTATACTGGGAAGCGTTTGTCGAGTAGGTCTATTCGTATAGCATCTTCTTATGATGACGAAGATTATAATAGTAGGGTTAAGGAGTTATTTGGCGGGAATTTTGGTAAGGATATAGCGTCGGAGGGTAAGGGAATGAGCATGGTTATGTATGGGGAGCAGGCTATGAGTGTTGTTTCAGAGTTGGGTTTAGTGCCATCGTATTCATTTGAGAAGAAAATAGATATAACTTCGGTTACGAACTTTAGTTATGCGCTTGGTATTGTTGACGGATTGGTTGCTACAGATGGAAATGTTAATAGAAACGATACGTCTCCGCAAGTAAGAATAGTATCATCTTCGTTAGAGTTATTACAAAATATTCGGTCTATCTTAATTTTGCTTGGTATGCATGGTAGAATATATAGTAAATATAAAGCTGGGCAAAATAGAGCTATTTATGGTAGAAAGGTTATTAGGAAGCATGATACTTATGAGATTATTATAAGTGGTAGCGATTTAGTGAAGTATGGTTCTTATAGTAAATTGTACGATATTCATCCTCGCAAGGGCGAATCGTTGAGAGAAATTCTTAGAGCATTTAATCCGACTGGTGGAGTTAGGTCGGCGAGAGTAGTATCGATAGAGAAGTATGGTAAAGGAAAAGTGTATGATTTATATTGTTCCAGTAGCGATACTTGGATAACTGATGGCTATGTTCAGCGTGGTTGCGGCGAACAAAACTTACTTCCTTATGAATCTTGTAATTTGGGAAGTATAAATTTAGCTCATATGGTAGATGATGATGGGGAGTTTAATTATGAAAAGTTTAAAGAGCTTATTGTTAGGGGCGTTCAGTTTTTAGATAATGTTGTAGATGTTAATAATCTTCCGCTTCCAGAAATAGAAGAAATGAATCGGCAGACGAGGCGTATAGGGTTAGGCGTTATGGGCTTAGCGGATATGTTCGTCAAGATGGGGATTGAGTACGGAAGCGACGAGTCGTTTAAGATGGCGGACAAGATTAGTTCGATGCTGTTTTTTACGGCGCTCGGAGAGTCGAAAAGGCTGGGTAAGGAGCGTGGCTCTTACTTGGCTAGAGATGAGGAGAAGCTGGGAGCGCAGAGGAACTTTAAGGTGACATCTATTGCGCCGACCGGTACGATATCGATAATAGCGGGTTGCTCTTCTTCGATTGAGCCATACTTTGCGTTGTCTTATAAGCGTGAGTTTGTTTCGGTTTTCGCTAAGAAGGGCGAAGAGAAGCATACTTTGTATGAGTTTAATAAGTATCTTGAGCCTTATCTAAGCGAGTTTAGAAAGGAGGAGCTGGAGAGTTTGGAAGAGCGCGGCAATCTTAGCGGGTTAGGGAGCGATAGGGAAGAGTTAAAGCACTTGTTTATAACAGCGCATGAGATAAAGCCGGAGAGTCATATAATGATGCAGGCGGTATTTCAGGCTAGTATAGATGCGGGGGTTAGCAAGACTATTAATCTTCCTAATGATGCTACGCCGGAAGATATTAGGTATGCGTATATGTTTGCTTATATGGAGGGCTGTAAGGGTATTACGGTTTTTAGGGATGGGAGTAAGAGTGAGCAGGTTTTACAGCATACGAAGAAGAGGAAAGAGCCTGAGTTAGTATTTAGTATAAAGGCGGATAGTTTGGACGAACTCAATTCGAAGTGTGCGCATGGGAGTTGTGAGTTCTAAAAGGCGAAAAGTTAATATAAGGAGGCGGTATATCAGTTTATGGCAATAAATGGATTTACAACTTCCGAGTACAATTTGCTCAATGCTCAGAAGTACAGACCGAAAGTAGTTATAGTTTCAGCGGCATCAGCTTCGAAAGGAGCGGTTATTTTTAGCACAACCTATATAGTTGAAACAACGGGCGCTGTGTATATGAAGATATATGAAACAGGAACAGATGTAGCTAGCGGAGACGGAAGCGTTTCTATAAGTGTATCAAGCGACTTTAATGCATCGGATTCATACAGCACAACTAACTCAACTACAGCATTTTCGGGTGCGGCAGGTATGGTTAGCGCTATTATAGTAGCAGACCCGGTATACCCGAAGAACGCTATTGTGAAAATATCAGTAGAAGCTTCAGTCAGTACAACTTCAGCGGTAGATATGTATCTTGAGCTGGACGAAAGACAGAGCGGAATAAAAGCATAAAGTATTTATGCGCCCCTCCTATTATGAGTTATGGGCGCAAATTATTTAACAGTCTTCGTGAGGTGGGGCTAAATGCCTTTTACTTGGAACGGGGGCGGAACAACTAATTTTTATGTCACTGCGGATGACGTTTTAAAGTATATGAAGATATACGACACGTACACAAGCACGACTAATTATAATGCGGATGTTGAGTTACTCAATACTATTATTATACCACAGGTTTGCTCGTATATAGACGTGATAACGGGGAGGTCGTGGGGTAAGGTTCTTAGCAGTACAGAGCGGTACAGTATAGGCAAGCCAGCGTATCTTGGGTGGTACTTAGTGGGTGCGCCGGTATATTTACAGCATTTCCCTATCATTCCAGCATCTTCTACGCATACGTTAGTTGAGCTGGGTATATGGAACGGAACGCAATACGCTAATTGGATTGGGACTATGGTCGAAGCGCGTTGGGGGTCATACTGGGTCGATGTAGAGAATGGCATTCTGTGGATAATAGGATGGTATTGGTATATGGGTTATGAGGTTAAGGTGCGGTATTATTACGGGTATCAGACCTCGCAGACGCCATACATGGACGGGCAGATATATAACTTGGCGTTGTATAAGTCGGTTAAGATGTTTCTTGATAATGAGCGTTATACGGCACAGGTCGCGGAAAACGTTGGGGGTATTGAGTTACAGAATTTCTATAGTTGGCTGAACGATGAAGTTAAGCGTCTTGAGGAAGCGGTGCAGGGGTACAGGATATTAACACGGTCATGGCTAGCGTAAGTTTGTTATAGTTTCCGGAAGTTTGATATAATATGAGGGGATATCCTATTATGGCATGGAAGTGTGAAGTATGCGGTGGAAATATGCAAGTAAAGCCTCGCGAGGGGTGTACTAGCGAAAGGCATAAAGAAATTAATGAGAAGGTTAAGGAACATAAAAGAGCTTATATGAAGGAGTATGGTGAAAAGAATAGAGAAGTATTGTTAGCGAAAAAGCGAGAATACGGTATTGCGCATAGGGAAGAACTTCGTGTTAAAAAACGGGAGTATTGGTATAAGAATAGAGAAAAGCTAATTGTTAAAAAAAGAGAATATTATGCTAAAAATAGGGAACATTTACTTGCTAATCAAAAAGCGTATCATAATGAACATAGAGAACGATATAGAAAAAATAGATTAGAGAAGCAATATGGCATATCATTCGATGATGTTGATAGGATGATAGAGTCGCAAAATGGTCTTTGTTTGATTTGTGGAAAGGAGCTTGGGGATAAGTACGTGATAGACCACGACCATGAGTCTGGGGAAGTTCGCGGAGTATTGCATAGTAATTGTAATATATTGATTGGGTTTATAGAGACGGTCGGAGCTAGTGATGAGTTATTTGATAATGTTAGAAGTTACTTAATGAAGCAGGTGGGGGTATGAGCGGGATTTTAACACGGTCGTGGTTAGCATGAATATGTCGGAGGCGGTTCTTCGCCGTTTTGCTCTTGATTACTTTAAGGATGTAGCGAAGGGCATACTTACCGATGAGTTCGGGGCGGATAACGTTACGGAGATAGCGGGCGAGCGGGGAACTATTATAGAAGTAGCGACTAACGATATTAATAGAGTGGTCGAGGCGCTAACAAAAGATTCATGGCGTAAGCACGCGGAGATATAGAAATATTAATATGGGGTTGTGTTATCTATGCTTATGATGGTAGGTGATTATTAATGACGAGTAATATTCCAGCAATATTCCCGTCCGCGGTTTTTGCCGCGGCGTTTGGGTTGGAAGATGAGTTTGGAAGCGGTACAGGTACAACAGACGGGATTCTTGGGGTGCTTGGGGTGGCGTTAAGCGTTGAGAACTTTAAGCAGGAGAATCAGTTTGAGGGTCTGTATAGGCTTGGTAGCAGGGCGGCGGAACTCTTTTATAGCAAAGGATTGAACGTTGCGGTAGATATTAATTTTGTTATGGCGAATGATAACTTTAACTGGCTCGACCTTATCCTTAATAGACAGCAGAGCGGGAGTACTACTATAAGCACTACGTGGACGGTTCCTGATAGGGAGGGCGAGATACCTACTATGTACATGAACCTTCAGGACGAGCATGGATACTTCTATACGGGGTATGGTTTTGGGGTAGAGACCGCGAAGTTAAGCTTCGAGGAAGGGAAGACTTGCGATGTGAGTCTAAGCGTAAAGGGAAAGACTGTTACTTACGCGTCCTCTTCTACCGCCCCAGAAGCGTTTTCGCAGGGGTTAACCTACCCTACCGAGTTCGTTACGTGGGCGAATGTGCAGGTGAGTTATAACGGGAAGTATGGGAGTTCTACCTTTGGGGTACAACCTATAACAACGCTGGACTTGACCATTAATAACAACTTAAAGTTTTACTATGGGCTTGGGTCAATAGACTACAAGGCGATGGTTCCGCAGAAATTAGATGTTAGCGGAAAGCTTGATATATTGCATGATAGTAATATGCTTGAGCAATTTATGACGTCTGCTTCGACGCAGAGTTCTACTAACAGCTATGATTTGACGCTAACTATTGGAAGCGATTATGGGAAGTCATATGTTATAGAGATAGAGGGCATGTATTGGAATGACGGTAGCATGACATTAAAGCCGGTTGACCCGGTCATTGATGAGCTAACGTTTAAGGCTAGGAATGTTAAAGTGAGCGTGGGAACATGATTGAAAAAGATGTAGATGTAGATGGAAAGAATGTGCATGTTAAAGTGAGGAAGCTGACATACGGCGAGATGAATAATATCTTTCAGCGTTGTACGGAGGTTAAGGTGGTGGGGCAGGCGACAAACATATCGATGAATATGTTTAAGCTTCAGCACGAGATTACGGTCGCGAGCGTTTCGCTGAGCGAGGGGAAAGTCGATGACCTTCCCGTTACGGTGGGGCGGGAGCTGGAAGACATGGCGTTGAAGGAGAACGGTATGTCTGGCGAGTCCTTTCAGTAATATACCGCAAGTCGAGAAGAATGCATGGGAGGTCGAGTTCGTTATGCGCAGGGAGTTGGGGATGAGTAGGGAGGAGTTGAACAATACGGACTATCGGCAGATTATGTACTATATTAAGTTGCTGAAGGACGAGAAGCGGAAGCTTGAAGAGAGTTTGTCTGCGACGAAATGAATATTATTATATACCTTTTTTTGATACATCTTTATGGATAAGAAAATAATAACGATATTGATATTGGTGTTGCTTATTACGGGCGTATATGTGAGTGCGACAGCGCAGGTTGATTATAATCATTTTGAGAAAGCTATTTATCCGTTGCAGAAAGCTGAGTCGGATTTGGCTATTGCAAATTCGAGCGATAATTTGAGCTATATTGCGCTTGAAATGAATATGTCATATATGTATATGGAGAAATATAATGGCAATCCGGATTGGTGGTATCCTACGCATGTAACATCGTGGGCGTATATTAAGAATGATGTTTTATCAGTTGAAAACCAAGCAGAATTATTTGATAAGACGGTAAATGTGAGCGGGCTAAATTACGTGCAGGATGTAAATCATGTTCATAGTTCTATACAGAAGATTGAATCGCTTGTAAGTAATCAGATATTTTGGCTTAAAGCTCAACCGCTATATTTATACATTGACTTGGGTTATATGTTGTTGATAGTGTCATTGATTGCGCTTGGGTTGTATTATTTTGACGAAGAAGATGATTACTTCCCCGGTATCGTATATGTTTTCTCGGCTATAGCGGTTGTATTGACATTGGCGGTAATAAGTTCTTTATAAGAATACTTATATACTTTCATATGATGATTAATTATGACAGAAAATAATTTAGCTGAAGAAACGGTTGCGGGCATAGGTGGAGTTTTACTTCTCACTACGATTATATCCTTCCCCATTTTAATGTGGGTAGGCTTTTATCAGTGGGTGAAACGTCATCCATTATGGTCGGCGCTGTATCTTTTTGGAATATGGGTTATATTATCATATTTTCCAGTATATAATGAGATTTTGGTTAGTGCGGTATATTTGGTTTTAATTGGTATGACAGTTATTTACGTCGCGGGGGTTGTAGTGTTCTTCGCTGATAAGTATGGGCGGAAGGCGGAGATTGATACTTCTAAGCTGGGTGGGGCGGTTTATAAGTCTTATTACTGGTTTATAGTGGCATTCGCTCTTTATATCCCGGCTGTGTATTCTTTTATGCATCCGGCTATTTATCCATATTGGGCGATAACTGATTTTTGTGGCATCTTTGCTTTACTATTTGCGGCAATAGGAGATGTGTATGTTGGGCTTTACATGGTTAGAGGGCATACTCATGGCGCAGTTCGGGAGTTAATTAATAAGTTGTGAGAAGATATTTATATGACTGCTACATATAGATATAATGTCAATAGAGAAAGTGCAAATTGAGACTTCTATCAAACTCGATGAGGGTGATGCAGAAAAGAAGTTAACTAACTTATTTAATAACGTGATGGAGAAATCTGTTATTGGGAAGCTTAATAGAGGTGCTTTACAGTTTGCGGAGAAGTTAGGGTTTAACAAAAACATTATTGATTTTTCAAAGCAGGTAAGTTTGCTGGGTAAATATTTTGATGACAATCTTCGGCGCGGGGCTAATTATGTTCGTTCGGCGTTATTTGGGTTTTCTAAGTCATTAGAGGGCGGAAAGGAAGGCGGGGGAGCAGAAGGTGGCGCGGGAGCGTCAGGAGCATCGAAGGTGGCGGATAAAGTCGAATCATCGAAGAACGCAACACTTAGGCTGTTGCCAATCCTTATGGGTATAGGCGGAGTCGTTACAGCGGTGCTTGGGTCTCTTAAGCCTATACAGACGGTAATTTCGGCGATAGGAACGATGTTTTCTATGCTATTTATGCCAATAGCGCTTATTTTGTTAGCGTTTCTTAGCCCAGTCTTAATGGGGTTGGCGGCAATTTTAAGCTCAAAGCTATTTGATAAAATGCTATCCTATACATCGAGATTGGTTGGGTATATGTTTTCATTAGCGCCAACTATTACGGGGGTAATTCATTGGTTACTTGGCGGGATAGGGTCGGTGTTAGGGGGGATTGCTTCTGGCTTTATGGGGTTTATTCGTGGAATGGCTTTAGGTATTAGGGTTATATCTGTTGTTATTAGTGCTATTGAAAAATCATTTTTGTCTGTGTTAAGAGGCATATGGGATAGTATTGTAACATTTGTTCATGTTACGAATATATTTTTAGGAGCGATAAAGCCTATAGCGCAGGGAATATGGAACGATATTAAAACGTTTATAGGGCTTATTAGAGTTATTGTTGGGGCTATTAGAGATATAGCTAACCCTACTAAGGCGGTAAGTTCTGTAGCCATGTCGGGGCTGAGCGCGGTGGCTAGCGTTCTTCATCTTTCATCGGGGGGTATTATAGAGAAGACAGGGTTAGCATATGTTCATAAAGGGGAGGCGGTAGTTCCTTCTGGAGCATCGGTTGGGGCTGGAAGTAGTTCTCCGGTTATAAATATTACCGTAAATGCGAATGGGTACACGGGCAATCCCCGTAATTTAGCGGATATGATAGGGCGCGTAGTTGAGGAGCGGGTAGGTAGAGCGATGAGGTGGAAGTCGTGAGTACAACAGTATTGGGGGCTTATCTTTTGCGTATAGATGAGACTATTAGCGCATCGAGTCAGTGGTATAATAACGCGCGGTATGATGCGGCGGCGGCGCTATCGTTAACGGAGCATTATCCTTACTTTGGCGATATGCTGGGGTTGAACAGTAAGTTTACGGCGATGTATGGTATAACGCAAGTTCCTATACCTACGATTAATACGCCGTTTTTGCTTAACTTGACGGGGGCTAACTTAGGGATAAGCCTAACGTGGAGTAGCATAACGATGAATGATGTTGCTTTCTTTTTGCAGTACTTTCCTACCGCGAATCCCGGCGCTAGAATTGTAGTGGACTTGACGCAGTCATGGGGTGCTACGAGTAGTACTAACACGATTGTAATGGAAAAGTTTAATGATGGTAGCGATATTTTGACTACTGGGGTTTTGCGGTTTGTAGGGGTAATAAACTCTTTCTCAGTGGAAGAAGTGGCTGGGGCGGTATTGTGGAACTATAATATGGACGTAATACTCGGAGTGGTAGAGGGGTGATATGGCGTGACAACAGCATCATTTTCAACAGGAAACGTATCATCGACCCAGAGTCTATCTGGGCAGACAGCTACATTATCTATACATTTGCCTAATGGAGATTGGTCTACTACAAGTTTTAGTCTTGATAATGGCAGTCAACAGGTTTATAGTGTTGGAGTTTCGAGTACTAATAATGTTATTATAACAGCTGATTTTAATGCATATGGTGAGAGCGAAGATGCTAGTAGTGATAGTACTACGGTTGTTTCTGGAACGTTAACAGTTACGCAGGAATATTCGGAGTCTTATATTGCGGCTTTGCATACTGATGTTTATGATTACTGGATAACAGTTAATTATCCTACTTTACCGGCGTTATCATCTGTATCATTATCGTTAAGTGGAAGTGAAGTTGTAGGTGGGACAACAGATGTAAATTCGAGCGTGTCGCATGCTTCTAATATATCAGTTACGACTACATGGAGCGGTACAGCATCATCTTCTAGCGGTTCGAGTATAGATATAACTAACTCTAAGGCGGGGACGTATTCGGAAACTGTTACGGTTAAAGGAGGAAGTTCTACTCTTAGCTCAACTATTTCGTGGACTGTTCCGCAACCATTATCATCGTTATCATTATCGATGAGCGGTAATGCGATTATTGGCGGGACTACTCATTTTTCAGAAAGCATTAATAATAATAGTAAAGATGGTTTAACGACTACGTGGAGCGGAACGGTATCGCAGAGCGGGGGGACTGACGCTAGCTATACTAATACAGCGGCGGGAACTTATTCAGAGACAGTTACAGTTAGCGGGGCGAGTTCTACTTTAAGCTCAACGCTGTCATGGAGCGTGGCTAAGCTAGTGGTATCGTTTTCGGGGGCGTCTGCGCCAACCATTCCTTTGGGAAGCGAGGGTGGCGAGACGTGGTCTTTGTCGAAGAGCAATGATTTGACCGCGGTTACTTATCATTTACGTTATAGCGATTATGGAAGTGCGACCCTAAGTAACTCTACTACGTTAACATCGTCTACATACATCTTTAATAATTCCTCTGTTCCAAATGACGAGACAGCTGGGAAGTTAGACTTTCAGTTTTATGGAGTAGATGTTTATGGTAACATTGGCACAACGTCGGAGATTACTGTAACGGTATCGAAAGATTTTTCAACAAATTTGAAAATAAGCGGGGTAGGGATTACTTCGCCATTCGGGGCGTATTATGCGAGTCCGGTGCAGAATCCTTTTCTTTATTCGTATATTACGATTAGTACTACGCAGGCGATTGAGCTTAATTTAGTTTATAATTGGTACTCTACTACATCGGATACGATAGCGCCGAATGACGCGACGGAGATGGCGGGGAAGTCGGCATCTTTGTATCAGCTGGTCGGGGCAAACTATTCGGGGGATATTGGGGTTCCGTTTTATTTCTTTGTTCAGGGGGAAAATATAGCGTCGACGGGCAGTACGTTTTCGACGAGCGCGGCGGTTAGCATTATGTGGACAGACCCTCTGAGCGTTTCGATAGCGCCAGAAACTATGAACTTTACGGCGGGGGTTAAGTCAACGAAGACGTTTACGGTTACGGCGAGCGGAGCGGAGGGTTGGAAGAGTACTACTATTTTGCCTTTAGTTCTTTCTACTACAGTAGGAACTACTTATCAGCAGTATGTGAGTATTAGCGGGTACAACGCGTATGGTATTAATTCGAGCGGGAGCAATATCTTGTTTAAGTCGGCGGCGAGTGGAGGTACTACGTTTTATGCGTGGATAGAGAGCATTTCTAGTACGAATCTGAATGTGTGGGTGAAGAACGTTGGGGGGCAGAAGGATATTTATTTGTTTATTATGTCGACGAGCCAGTTTAGCGGCACGACGAG
>JAEHJW020008132.1_pt1 | contig 16070 bp, 20 predicted proteins | sample 9271431 | NCBI WGS metagenome assembly JAEHJW02
TCCGATCTACCTACCACCAGACCATTCAGAACCAGTTAAGTATGTAAAGGATTACAAAGAACCAAACCCAAACGGTCATGAACAAATCAAGGAGTGGTTGTTCTCTCTAGGATGGGAACCGGTTACGTTTCAGTATAAACGTGACAAGGACACTAATGAAGTTAGGAAGATTCCACAAATCCAACAGGATAAAACTAAAGGACCGGGTTTGTGTGAGTCAGTCAAAAAACTTTTCGATAAGTGTCCAGACTTAAAGGTTCTGGATGGTCTATCTATCATTAATCATAGACTAGGCATAGTTGAAGGATTTCTGGAGAATAAGGATGAAAACGGCTATCTTAAGGCTTCTATGGCGGGGTTTACTAACACTCTTCGTCTTAAGCATAGGACTCTCGTTAACCTACCCGGAGTCACTTCTTCTTATGGTGAAGATATTAGAGGTTGCTTGGTCACTCCTGATGGGTATGTTCTTGGTGGAGCTGATCTATCTGGTCTCGAAGACAGACTAAAACAACACTTCATTTATAAACATGATCCTGAGTATGTTAAAGAAATGTGCAAGGAGGGATTTGATCCTCACCTTGACTTGGCTTTATCAACCTCAGCAATAGATCAAGGAATGGTAGATGACTACAAGGAAACTGGTAATAAAGTCATTAAAGCCATTAGACATACTTACAAGCAAGGAAACTATGCTTGTCAATATGGCGCAATGCCTCCTAGATTATCACTCACCATTGGTTGTAGCCTTGATAAAGCAAAGACTATCTATGATGCCTATTGGAAACGAAATTGGGCTATTGTTGCCGTTAGTGAGGAGCAAATAGTAAAGGAGCTTTATGGTCAGAAATGGCTTTTTAATCCTATTAGTGATCTTTGGTATTCTTTACGCCATGACAAAGATAGGTTTTCTACTTTGGTACAAGGCTCAGCCAGCTATTGTTTTGACACTTGGCTTCGTCATGTTAGGTGCGGCGGACCTCCTATTATCGGTCAGTTTCATGATGAGTTTATCTGCCTCATCAGGGAAGGTAATGAGGACCGCGCAAGACAACACACCGAACGTGCAATGCGTTCAACAAACGAAGAACTAAAGCTGAACCGAGAGCTTGATATGGATATGAAATTTGGGAGGAACTATGCCGAAATCCATTAGTAAGCATCTAGCAAAGGATCAGTTAGCAACTCTTGATCCTGATATCACAGATGTAACATTTAACTCAATGTTCAGTGTGGAGGAAATTAAACTGGCAATTTCCCAAACAGAATGTATCTATCTAAATGAACAAGACCTATTAATTCTACTTGAATTCCTAAGAAAGGAGAAACTGAAATGTCACTAAACGCCAAGACTGCACCCACAGCCGTTGGTAAGAAAACTGAACAACCGCTGTTGGATATTGGTACTTATCCTGCCCGTGTGGTTCAGATCATTGATCTGGGCCTACAGCCACAGATGCCATATATGGGACAGGAGAAAGACCCTCAGCATGAAATCATGGTGGGCTATGAACTTGTTGATTCGTTTATGGTCAATGAGAAAGGCGAAGAGATGGAAGATAAACCTCGCTGGATTAGTGAGAGTTTTCCTTTCCATAATCTTAGTGCTGATCTCGCTAAGTCTACTAAACGTTACATGGCTCTTGATCCGACTATGGCATTCGATGGTGAATGGCCTAAACTGATTGGTGCTCCGTGTGAAGTTACGGTTGGACATAAGCCGGGTAAGGGCAAGAATGTTGGTAAGACATATATCAATGTTACCAATGTTGCTCCTATGCGTGCAGCTAAGGCTGCCAAGTGCCCTGAGCTTAAGAATCCGCCAATCCTATTCCTTCTGGATGAACCAGATGGGGAGACTTGGCAGAAGCTCCCAGATTGGATTAAGGAGCGTTTAAAGGGCAACCTTAATTTCCGTGGTAGTCCTCTTGAGGCAATGCTAGGTGGAGCTAAGGATAAGCCTTCCCGTGAGGAAGTTGATGCCACAGCAGAAGAAGCTGTTACAGAAGAAGGAGAAAATTGGTAATGTTTAAAGTTGGAGATTTTGCAGCAGTAAACCATACACTTGAAGAGTATGGATTTGTTGATGGAGCACCTGTCTATATTGCAGGCCAAGGATTTGTCCCAATTGAAGGCAGCGATGGATATGACTTTCGACAGATTTTTGTAATCTGTAAGACAGTCAATGGCCACGTTGATACTTCTGGTGGCTACACGGCTGAGCCTAAGAACTTGATTGAGCTAACCGACCATGTAAAGGAAGCTCTGCTACAAGCTTACGAACAGGATTTCAAGGGAGGTCAGCTCATCGCTAGAGATGCGGAGAGCGCAAATGAAACCACTGGTTGATGGTGACATCCTGCTTTACGAAGTCAGTTCACAAGGTCAGTACAAGGATGTATTGACCGGTGAAGTTAATATCAAAGACTTCGATTCGTGTATAGAATTTCTTGAGTTGAAGCTCAGAGAAATTGAAGAGGGTTGTATGGCTAGTGAACCTAGTGAAATCTATCTCACTATGGATGAATCCCTAGCCAACCAACTTAACAGAGGTTTGGCTAAGGAAAATGAAAAGCTAATTGTGTATAGGCCAAACTTTAGAAACGCATTAGCAACCACTAAGAAGTATAAGGGCAATCGTGATGGTGCCGAGAAACCTTACCACTTCTATAATCTCAGAGCATATATCCTTAGCCAATATCCTGTTGTGTTGGCTGATGGCATCGAAGCCGATGATCTTCTAGGCTCTTCATATCGGGAAGGGTGTGTCATCTGCTCTAGAGATAAAGACCTTCGACAAATTCCGGGTGTTCACTTTACGTGGCAATGTGGCAAGCAACCACAATCTGGGCCAGATGTAGTAAGTGATCCGGGCGAATTAGTCGTTTCCCCTGACGGTAAAAAAATAAAAGGCCATGGTCTCAAGTTCTTTTTCTACCAAATGTTGGTAGGTGATCCTACGGATAATATTCCCGGTTGTCCCGGCATCGGCCCTAAGAAAGCCTTTGCAGCCCTAGACAGTCTCTTTACAGAAGATGACATGCTTACGGCGGTATCTAGCCTATACAAGGAAAGAGTTGGAGAGCAATGGATTGATATGTTCAACGAACAGGCTGCACTCCTTTGGATTGCTCGGGAGCTAGACGAAGATGGCTTGCCTGTCATGTATAGGATTGGAGCTAGTGTCGAAAGGGAAGGGCGGACGCCCAAAGGGAGCCTTAGTCAAGTGTGATGGTAAATGGACTCAGGCAGAGTTTAACAACTTCATCAAAAACAATCTTAGGCAGGCCACTAGAAAGTGGGCACCTATTCAGAATTGTAAGAAGCGTGCTAACGTAGCACGAGGACAATATAAATGTGACTGTTGTGGCGAGATTGTCCCTCCCACTATCTATGATGAAGTAAAAGGTAAACGTACATCTAATATTTTTGTGGACCATATTTGTCCAATCATTGACCCAAGCATTGGTTTCGTTAGCTGGGATGAAACAATTGAACGAATGTTCTGTGACTCTAGTAACTTACAACTCTTGTGTAAGAAGTGCCACTCATTGAAATCTCAGGAAGAAATCAGCACAGCCGTCGAGAGACGAAATAGGGAGAAACTTAGTGCAATTTGAAACTTTTCATGATGTGAATAATAAAGAACTACGCATTTGGAATAGATGTGCAAGTGTTTACAATATTCTTGCGCGACATGGTAATGATGCCATGCAGAAGTATTTAACTAACTTCACTGAAGTAGAGCGCGAAGAACTAAGCCAGATGTTTGCAACCATTAAGGAGCAAGGATATGAGTCAGTCAGAGCCAGAATTAACCGAGAAGCAGCGACAGTTGCAGTGGCCTGATAGGGCAGCTAGGTTTAACGAAGGTAAGACTCAATTCAGCTACTTGTTTGATGCCCCTCTAGCAATGGAGGGGCTTTGCAAACGATTTGAATTGGGTGCTAAGAAGTACAACAGAGATAATTGGAAGAAAGGACTTCCAGAGAATGAAATTATTGATGCACTGTTACGTCATTTGAATGCCTTTAAAAATGGTGAGTTCATTGACAGAAAAGATGGTGGCTATCATATTGACGCTGTTGTATGGAACGCTGTGGTATTGTCAGAGCAATTCCACAAGAAGAATAACTTAAAGGGAGATACAATTGCGCAGACCGAAGATTCTGTTCATAGACCTAGAAACTGCTCCTAAGCTTGCTTATGTTTGGCGTTTCTGGCAGGAGAATGTTTCTCCTAAACAAGTGTTAACACACGGACATATCATGTCCGCCAGTTGGGTTTGGAATGATGATGAAGATGAATTTGTTTCCTATGCAGAGAACAGAGAAGCAAATGATGACCTCATCGTTCGTTTACTTATCGAACTGCTTGACGAAGCCGATATTGTTGTGGGACACAATGTTAAGGCTTTCGATACTGCAACCATTAACGCACGAGCGTTGGTATTGGGACTCAAACCACCATCCCCTTACAAAGTTGTGGATACCTACAAAGTGGCTAAGTCTCGGTTTAAATTCGAGGCCAATTCGCTTGAATATCTTACCACCATCCTGCGAGTAAAGCATAAGAAAACAGCTCATGCTCGTTTCCCCGGATTTGAACTTTGGAAGGAATGCTTAGCGGGTAATGAAGAGGCATGGAATGAATGTCGTGAATACAATATCCAAGACACACTTGCCGTCAGGGACGTTTATTACGCTATGTTGCCATGGATCACTAATCACCCCAATTGGGGAGTTTATGCTGAAGATGATGAAGCAGTGTGTCCCAACTGCGGTAGCCATCATCTACACAAGCGAGGATGGTCCTACACCAATCTTGGTAGATACCAGCGTTATAGATGTGAGGACTGTGGAGCTTGGTCTAAGTCAGCTAAGAATGAACTTACTACTGACAAGAGGAAGGTTATGGTAAGGAGTGCTACGTGAGTGTAAAGACAATTAATGGAAAGCTAGTATTTGAAACTACTTTTGCATTTGATTTTGATGGCACTATTAGTCAAGATGAGGATGGTATGATTCATCTAATGAATTACCTTCGTAATCGTGGCCACAATGTTATTGTTGTGACAGGCAGGCGTGAAGGCACCCATGATGAAGATTTTGATAATGTACGTAGTTGGGGCTTTCCTGTATACAAGACAAAATATATAGCTAAGCGTGTCTATATGCGAGAGATTGAAGGAATTGAAGTGGACGTCTGGATTGATGATTGTCCAGAAGCCATCTTAGAAAATTTGGAAGGCACACCTAAGTGCAACACATTTCGTGACTTGAATAAGGAGACTGTTGATGCTTAAGACTAATAAGGTTATTGATTGGACCGTTGTAACAAAGAATGGTACACCATATGAATATGTAGATAATCGTAAGGATGCTAGAGCGCTTAAGAATGCCTTCAATATTGCGTATAAACACTTAGCTCCTTTCCGTATTGCAAAGACTGTAGTCACTAAGTAATGACAGGACTAGAGGTCATTGAAATTGGCCTCGTTGGTGGAGTAGTCCAAGCTATTGTAATTTTAACTCTTGCAAAGCTTGGACTCTTCCCTGCCGTGGCTATCATCATTAGGGATAAACAATGATTACTGATAAGGTTGATGGTTATATCATTGAATATCCCCAAGCTGTAGAATATGCAAGACTTCAAGACTCAATCTTTTGGACAGACAAAGAGATTGCTGTAGAGAAAGATATCCAAGACCTCAAGGTCAATATGACGGAGGCAGAAAGGCACGGTGTTATTACTACACTTCGCTTATTTACTCTTTATGAGTTGTTTGCTGGCAATGAGTATTGGCTTACTCGTGTACTGCACGCATTTCCCCGTCCTGAGATTCAAAGGATGTGTGCCACTTTTGGTCACTTTGAACTTGGTATCCATGCTCCTTTTTATAACAGAATTAATGAAGCCCTGCATTTAAATACACCGGAGTTTTATAGGGAGTATGTAAATGATCCCATTCTCAAATCCCGTATGGATTTTATTAGCACCTTCATTAATGATCCTAACCTTCTGGTATCTTTGGGCGTATTTTCTCTTATTGAGGGAGCTGTACTATATAGTAGCTTCGCATATCTCAAACATTTTCAGACGCAAGGAAAGAACAAACTCCTCAACATCGTCAGAGGAATAAACTTCTCTGTTAGAGATGAGAATTTACATGCAGAGGCAGGAGCATGGCTGTATCGCTCTCTAAGGGCCGAGTATGAGTCCAAGGCATGGTGGGACCATAGGGTACACGGATGGCCCACAGAAGCCATTGTGGAGGCTTCTAGGACCATTCTAGACCATGAGTGCCATATTGTTGATATGATCTTTGAAAAAGGTCCAATTGATGGCATCACTTCCGAAGGTATGAAAGAGTTTGTTAAACACAGACTTAATCTGTGCTTAGAAAACCTTGGCATTAAACCAGTATATAACATTGCCAGCCGAGAAATAGAAGAATGGTTTTATAAGAATATTAATAGTGTGACTCTTAATGATTTCTTTACTGGCATTGGTAAGGACTATAATCGTAATTGGGATCAGGAGAATTTTAGATGGTCGTAAATGAAGAACTTGAAAAGCTGAAGCTTGAACTTGCTAATCTGCGTAAGGAAGCTAAGGCACTTGGCAGTAAGGTTGTTGAAGAAGTTAAGGCTGGTGACTCTAAGGTCAAGGCAGCCTTTGAAGAAGTGATGATTAAGATTGAATCTGTAAAGGCCAAGATCAAGGCTCACAAGTGATCTATCAGGAGCTTTCAGACGAGCGTAAACGTCTCCAAGCTTCTGGTGATTTGCCTGAATGGTTTACTACGGCAGGCTGGCAGTTATTCAAACAGAAGTATTTATATAAAGCCATTGGCTACAAAGATACCATTGAGCGTGTAGCTCGTACTGCTGCCAAGCATATGCCCAATTCTGATTACTGGTCTATCAAGTTCTTTGACATTATGTGGCGTGGTTGGCTTATGCCTTCCACGCCTGTTTTGTCTAATATGGGCACGCCAAAAGGATTGCCAGTAAGTTGTTCAGGTCAGTACATTGATGATTCGGTAGATGGTTTTTACAGAGGATATCATGAAACAGCAATCCTCACAAAACATGGATTCGGTACTTCGGGTTATCTTGGTGGCATTAGACCAAGAGGGAGCGGAATTAGCTCGGGTGGTAAGGCCAGCGGTGTGTTACCAGTTGCTAGACATTTCGTGCAAGACATGCGAGATGTTGCTCAAGGAACATCTAGGCGAGGTGCATGGGCCGGTTACTTACCAATTGACCACGGAGATTTTTACGAGCTGGTAGATTATTTGGAGCATAATCCTGATGACCTCAACATCGGTTGGAACATCTCAGACAGATTTATTGAAAGACTTGAACAAGGTGATAGAGACGCTTGCAAGCGTTACGCAAGAAGTCTTAAGGTTAAAGCAACAACTGGAAAGGGATATTATTTCTTCCCAGACAAAGTTAACAGAGCCAACCCGTTACCACTTCGATGCAGTGCGTCAAACCTATGTACAGAAATCACCCTTCCCTCAGATAATGAACACACCTTTACGTGCGTCCTCTCAAGTTTAAATCTGGAGAAGTATGATGAATGGAAAGATACTGATGCGGTTTTTACCGCTCTTGTTTTTCTCGACTGTGTTGCAAGTGAGTTTATTCATCTTGCTTCCAACATTCGTGCTTTGGACAATGCTGTTAGGTTTACTAGCAAGTCTAGGGCTTTGGGGTTGGGCACACTTGGTTTCCATTCGTATCTCCAAGGAAAGCTCATTCCTTTCGAGAGTCTTGAGGCCCACTTATTAAACCTTGAGATATTTAAGGATATTAGGAGACAGGCAGATGAAGCTTCCTTTTGGCTTGGGAAATACCTCGGGTGTCCGCTTTGGTGCGATAAGCTGGGACGTAGGAACTCTCATGTTCTTGCTATTGCTCCTAACACTCAGTCCGCTATTCTTGCTGGGGGCACTTCTCAAGGTATTGAACCTTTCGTGGCAAATTGTTTCACGCAGTCTACGGCGGCTGGTGAGATAGACAGAGTCAATAAGAACTTCTTAAAGCTTGCTAAGGAACGTGGTAAATGGACAGAACATCTGGGCAGAGAGTTAGCTGAACACGATGGTTCAGTGCAACATCTAGATTGGTTAACAGAACACGAACGTCTTGTGTTCAAGACAGCTTATGAGATTGACCAAAGAGCAATCCTGAGACTTGCTTCTACTAGACAGCAGCACATTGACCAAGCACAAAGCATTAACTTATTCTTTGATGCTGATGAAGATGAAGCTTACATTTCACAGATTCACAAGGAAGCATTCCTTGATGAAAATATTAAGAGTTTATACTATATGCGAACTAAGGCTGGTGTTAAAGCTAGTAAGGGTGAGTGTATTGCATGTGAGGGTTAACTATGTGGATGGTATTTCAAGCAACTGAAGGTCTGATGAAGTTCATTCAATCATTCGGCACGGAAGCTGAAGCTGATACCTTAGTTAAGGTACTCAGTCCATCAAGACCACCTAACACCATTTACATTGTCATTCAGGGAACAGTCTCATGACTGAGAATGTATTTGAGTTTAAGATTAAACAGAAAAAAGATTTGGTATATGAGTGCAGTTGTGGTTGTCAAGTGTTTCATATTACAGAAGACGGTAATGTAAGATGTTATGCCTGCTCTCTAATCTCAAACAATTTAAGAGTTGTTGACGAAAGAAAAACTGAAGACGAATAAAAATAAAGGCCACTCTAGGATTTCCCTAGGTGGCCTTTTTTCATTTCCGTCTTTTGGACCGAATCCAAGTTGGTAAATTATCTACCTTGCCTTTTAACTCACCAACCGTTTCTTCAAGACTTTTTACACTGTCTGATAATGTACCAATTGCTTTGTTAGTAGCATCCTGAGATTTATTAGCATCCTTAATCTGTTGGTTTAATGTAGCAATGTTTACAGAGATTGTACCAAGATTAGAATCAATATTCTCAATGTTATCTACACGTTTATTCAAGCCTTGTACGTTTGCATATAAAACACCAGCACTAAAAATAACTGAACCAATTATAGAAATAGGTTGAATGTTCTTAGTTATTTTGCTGAACCATCCATCAGTTTTTGCTTCCACTCTCTAAGCCCCTGTTTGTCAAAATTACAATTAGCAAGATTTAATGTTTGATCTATCCAAGCCTTAACTAGAACATCCTTAGTCAAAGGAGGGGTAGGCGGTGGATCAACCGTACAATCTTGTAGGAGGCTATCTGGTATGGCATTTATTTCTGTCGGTTGGGACTGCTTGACAATAGGCTTCGAGCATGCTGGCAGCATACTCAGCATCAGCAACAGCAACAGATATTTGGTCATTTTTCACCTTACCCGTAATTATATCAACCTTATGACTAATTTCTTTTGCTTTGAGGGTTGTTTGCCTTGTCTGTAATGTTGCCTTAGCAATAACCTCGTTAGTAGTTGACTGAATCTTTTGCTCTCGTTCAGCGGCCAGTTGTGTAGCTTTTAACTCAGCTTGCAAGTCAGTCATTTGTTTCTTTTGTAAAGCCACCTTCTTGTATTCAGACAATCCAACCTTACTTAAGATTAGAGTTGAGGCAAGTAAGATAGCCAATAAAACCAATCCAATTTTAGTTAGAATTGACATTAGTTACTCCGTCATTTCCCATACACATATTGTACTCAGCCCTACGTCTAACTACTAGACCGGGGCTTTTATGCTTTCCAGCATATACCCATCTCAGTATTTGAGCACAACCAAGTTCAGGATGACCAGCATTGAAGTCTTTAGCTAGAGTTGACCTAGCCAAATTGGTTTGACCTACATTATATGTGAAGCTTACTAAAGCAGCTTCTTGATTAATCGTCAATGGAACATGGATTACTTTATGGACATATTGGTCAGCAGACCATAAATCTTTGGCCAATAAACCAAGGCATTCCTCATCGGTATATGTCTTGTTCTTATTAATATCCTTACCAGTGTGTCCAGCACAAACGGTTAGAATTCCGACAGGATCAACATAAGGTTTATTACGCCAGCCTTCACTTGGGACTGTTAGGTAGGAGCCACCAAGGGCAGCTCCCGCACCTACACCAGCCGCCATTAGCAAGCTGAGCATTTTCTTTTTGTCTCCTATATTAATTCGTTGGTCCGGCATTAGGTGCTCCCTGCGGTGTAGTAGTTTGAGTTACTGGTTGATTTGAACTTGTATCTGCTACACTTCCATCAGCATTTTGGGTTGACTGAGCCGCTGGCTGAGCAGCCTGTACTGGCTGGCCAGTCTTTGGATCAAGACCCATATTCTGATAAATGCCATTCCACATATTATCGTAAACACCCTTATAATCTCTATTACCTTGTAAATTGGCCATAGCTCTAATTTGAGTGTTCATTACAGGAGCAACCTTTTGGTTTAGATCATTAGCGGCTGCTCTAGCGCCTGAGTTAGATGGATCATTTGGAACAAATGAAACACCACTTCCATTAAACTCTGGGTGTACCTGAGTTGGAGTTGGACGCATATCAGCTTGATCTGCACCTAGTCCCATACCCGTTAAGCTGTTTGGATCATACTTGTAACCAACTTGTACCTGACCTTTCTGAAACTCTTGAACCAGCAATGGCTGAATGTTGGTTTCATAATTATGTTGAAACAGGTTAATTGCTTGCTGTTTATCATTAGGATCAATCTTAGAAGCATCAGCAGAGTTGGAGAAATACTTACCAATCTGTGGACTTGCCATCCAATTAATAATCTGATTTAACTTGGTTGGGCTATCAGCAGTTGGACCATACACATGCAGTCCAGAAAGAATCTGATGCATGTTCTGATGGAATTCATTCTGTTGATCTGGAGTTAATTGACCAGAACTATTAAGGCCAGCAACATGTTGTATAATGTTCAAGTAGCTTTGATTACTCGGAGTACCAGCAACAACATTAGGAACTCCAGCAGTGTGTCCCGTACCAACTCCAAGTTGACCTACTACTTCATTTGTAAGCTGATCAGCAAAAGGTTGGATGATTTGTGGGAACAGCTTAGATGCAGCAGTAATCTTTAAGAAGTCTGGACTGCTACTAAACAGGTTGCTTTGTGCATGTGTTAATGAAGCATTAACTTGATTAGCTGCTGTAGTAGCATCAATCTTCCCGCTGAACTTATCTGTATAAGCACCAGCCAAGGTTCTGATTGGTGCCAATGCATTATTAACAAACTCTGAACTAGCATATGGAGCCTGCTGAGCAACAGTGCTTTGAGCACCAGCAACAATTTGCTGAGCAGCCATTTGGGCCTGCTCTGGCGTCATCTTCTTATTGGTCACAGCATTATCTAGCTGCTGTAGCTGGGTGTTAACAGCGTGTTGTAAACCAGCAACACCAGAAGTAATGGCTCGTTGACTTTGAACCTCAGCATTCTTTTCAAACAGATTGAGTTTAGCAATGTTCTGATTAATACCACCAGTTACATAATTCTGTTTAGCGGCAGCTAGATCAACGTAATCTTTCTGTTGACCAATTAAACCACGTTGGTATTCAAGCTGCTTTTGAGCCAAGCCTAAATTGGCTTGAGCAAGTTGTGTTTGCTGCCATGCAGCTACACCCCTATCAGCTTCAGCCAAATCTGAACCGGGAGTAATAAAGCCAGCCTTAGCCGCTTCCTGTCTCTGAAGCGTCTGGAGCTTCTCGGCATCATTACCCGTATCAATGACCTGCCCTAACCCTGCGTCGGCCATCACGGCCTTGTGTGTGGCTAGAAGCTGATCAGTGAGTTCAGGGTGATTGCCCACATACTGATAAAACAGAGCACGGGCATTAAGCTTGGCTCTTTGTGGAGTCAATACACCCTGATCTACACCATTAGCAATTTTTAATAGTTGCTGAGTATAATCGCCCTGAACCGCTTCAATACTGTTACGGTAGGCAATTCCTCTTGCCCATGTTGCTTCACTACGAATTCCCGTAGCAAGTCCGCCTAATACACCGCTAATACCTCTGATGCCAGAAGCCACACTATTATCATAGTATGGCTGTGGTGCCCATGGCGTCTGTGCAACTACATCTTGTACGTTGTTTGAAAAATCAGCCAAGGCTTATTCTCCCTTATCTAAGAATCTATCAACGACAGATGTTGGAAGTTTCTTGCCGTTGCTATTAGCTTGAATTGTATTAATGATGTTTAGGTAGGTTTGACGTTGTTCGGGTGTTACATTTGGAAACTCATTAACAATGGCCCGAGCTTCATCATAAGAACCAAACCTAACTCCAGACTGTGCCATATGGGCAGTTGTGAATGCTTGCTTAATTAGCCTAATGTCGCCTTGCTCAGCATCCTGCTTTAGTCTCTGGTTGAACAAACCGCGTATATAAGCATTATCATTACCAACCACTCGGAAATATTCATTGCTCATTTGCAGAGCATAATTAACACTGGTTGGGTCAGCACCGGTACTTAATACTCTGGTCTTATAGTCATCATACCAAAGATTAAAGTCTTTAGTTACCAGTTGTTTATCAGCCATATAACGAGACATAGCAAATGCACCATTAGTCTCATTAAGTGTTGGTAAACCTGCTGCGGCAGCAATTGCTTCACCTGTAGTAATGTTAGTATCTTCAACCTTACCAGTATAAGCATTAATCTTCTTATGAAGCTCCCAAGCATAAGCAGCCTTAAATGCGTTACTTAAACCGGGGAATGACTTAAGAAAATCTACACCAACTTCTGAAAGTTTGGTAGGATTATCTGGACTGTCTGGCATCAGGTGAGTATATCTAGCAACTGCTTTCCAGAAGTTAGCAATGGCTGGACTACCACCAAACACCACACTTGCAGGTGAATCAGCAAATACACTGCCGAGCTTACCATTCATAATCTCAGCAATATGATCACCCATCCCCATAACGTCGTATGGAGAAAGCTTTTCAAAGTCTACTCTATCATGTTTTCCACCATCAAATGCATATGATAGAGCAGCACTATAAGCTGCACCAATAATACCACCTTGTAGTGCATCACGAGTCTTTTGGTCTTGTGGAGCTTTGTCACCCAAGATTCTGTCCATTAGATACATACCACCAGCTCCAAGTGGTACACCATACAGGGCTAGTGTGTTACCAATGAGCCTGATCTTTTGGCTTGTGCTTAGAATACGATTACCTGTAGCTAAACCTAGAGCCTTATGACTCCACTGGAAGAACTGCATCAACATACTGATTGAGTTGTGTTGATATGCCATATCGCCAGAGCGATTAAAGTTACCAGTGAAATTAGTAGTCTTAGCTGTAATCCAATCCTGAACATCAGCTTTATTTAAATCTTCACCAGATCTTTGAGCCATATCTCTGTGAGTTAACCAGCCCATCATCTGGGTGTAAAACTCACCAGCATCAAAACCAACTTTACGCATTAGATAAAATGGATAAGCGGCAGTTCTGGCAGCAACAGCCAGAGGCTTTTTATTCATTTGATCTGCGACAGTTCTTAAACCAGAACGTACAAGCAGGTGCTTATCAATGGCACTTGTGATACCGCTCTTCTGCCACTGATCCCACATTGCTTCCATATCTTGAACACTTGATCCCATGCCCTTAGCCAAACCTTTAGCAAAGATTTGTCCAGCAGGACTACTAGAATCTAGACCAAGATGTTTAGCCAGAAGCCACATTGCTGAGGCATAAGGCTTAGGAGTTGCAAAGTAACCGGGATGAAGTGCAAGTAGATTTAAAGCCTGATGACCGTGCATCAACATCTGAGGAATTGGGTTGGCTGCAATATAAATGCTATAAGCTAATCCTTCCAACTTCTCAATTGGACTGTTGTGAGCAGCAAGCAAACGGGCATATTGTTCGCCCTTAGCCAACAGTTTTGAATCATACTCAATAGATTTACCAGCCAGAATGTCAGCAGTTCCTTTCATCAAACCATCGTATGCATCTTCAAAATGGTTTTCATAACCATGTTCCATATAATCAATGTAATTGAAAGTAGTTCTAGCAGCAGCTAAATCCTTTGAATCATATTGACCACTATTACCACGGTACTTAACATCTGACACATTAGTTGGAAGTCTTGGATTGCCGGTTTCAGCACCCGGCAGATACTTACCATACTGATTAACAAAACGATACTTAGCAGCATCCAAAGGATCACGCATAGCAGTTCTACGAGCAATTGACCTAGCAGAGTTAAGTAAACTCTGTGTTGGACTTACCATGTTCATAAACTCTGGGTCAGTGCTTTGCTGACTTGTATCTTCCAGCCTACGACCGCGAACTCTTTGAGGACTACGGCCCTGAGCAGTTGCAATATCATATTCACTAAAACGACGGTTTGACCTATCACCAGTCATATGATGCATGTCAGGACGATGATAGTATCCATTCATAGCATCAGTCTTTTGTAGACGCTTAACTAGAATGTCAGCATCTCTGGAAGTCTTAGCTGTAGCAATTGCTTTGTGATAAAGCACATTACCATTAAGGTCTTTCTGAACCTTAACAATAAAGTGTGGGTCTTTATACTGAACATGGAAATAACCACGACGATAGTTTAGGGTTGTATCATCTGGTTTTAAGCCACGCAGATAGCCACCATCTTTACTTTCTGGAGATGCAACATGGGTTGCCATCTCATCACCAAGACTAAATGGTGAACGAAGTTCAGCAATTGTACCACCCCTTTCATAAAGCTCATCTAGTTCTGTTTTACCCCAAGTTTCAGGATTGTCAGTTAGGTGATTCCAAACTCTAAGACTATTACCAGCCGCACCTCTTGAAATTGGTCTTGCGTACAACATGGTATCATTAGCATCATCAATGAACTTCTTATAACCCTTGTTGATAAGAGTTTTAGTATGGTCCATATTTTCAAGATAGTACATCTGATCCCATACTTGGCGGAAACCAAGAACAGCATTTTGTTCATCATTGGTCATACCAAGAGAACGCATTTCAGATGGCGATGCTTCATAACCCATGCTGTTTTGCTTTAGAAGCAAATCTTCAACTCTGCGCTTACCTTCAGACGGAAGCTTGTTGTAGATTGAAGCAAACCTATCATGAGCTAATTTAAACAACTCTTTCTCAATGTTACCTTCCTTAAGAACATTCTTAGAAAAGCCCATTGTGATAGTTGGATGAAGTACAGAAGTGATATTGGTAAGCATGCTTTGCAAGCTACCCTCATGGGAGCTACCAGCAAATGCACCACTACGCATCCAGAAATTGTTCTTAACACTTAGATGATCCCAATCTTCTTGATTGGCTGGATTCATCTTATAGTCATGATTAACCTGAACAAGATAGTCTGGTAATCCACCACCTGCACCACCAGCACGAGCCTCGCGGAATGCTTGGCCAGCCTTAGAGCGTAAACCAACCTGTGAGTTTACATCAGGGATCACAGCACCATGCTTCTCAGCATAATCATACATAGCGGTGGCTATGCCTTGTCTCTGATTCTCAGGATTAACTCTTACATTAGGATTGGTAGAACCATCTTGGCTATAAACCATTGAACCAAGACGGTTGCCATTGTCATCAAATGCATGTACTTCTCTGTCAGCACCACCGGGCCTAATAACACCAGTTAGATTGACATTCTGACCACTAGTGGTTGTAGCTTGTGCAGCATGGCCTTGAACAGCATCATTCTGAATGTTAATATCATCAAGACTATTAGCATTAGAATAATCCTTAAACCCCGGATCATTATTAAACTGTGTCCGTGGTGTTGGTGCATTCTCACCCATACCCGGAGTGTAATTAACGGGAACGTAATCACCACCCACTCTTTGCAAGAGTTGGATATTGCTTTCATCAACGCCATATTTTCTAAGAGTCCACTTAGCCATATCCATAGCATCATCTGGATTACTAAAGCCAGAGTCTTGTGGACCATAAACAGCCTTGACACGAACCGTGTTGCCATTTACATCATTATCAAGATGCAAGATTTGGAACATTTCCTTGCGATCAGTCATACCGATAGCTTGCTGGAAATCATTAACTACTCGGCTGCTTTGTGCAGCCTTTTCTGCATCTGTGTAGTAGATAGCACCAGATCGGAA